>OBKM01000291.1_pt1 | contig 25245 bp, 25 predicted proteins | sample 1519691 | NCBI WGS metagenome assembly OBKM01 (sample SAMEA37050418, study PRJEB22526) | metagenome | biome: saline pan; feature: lake; material: water | place: Egypt | collected 2015 | depth 0.5 m | reverse complement strand
GCGTTGAGGGCGCTGTCCTGTAGAGGTCCGCCGGTTCAAATCCGGTCCCACGCATCTTCTCCCATCCCCTGACTCGGCAGCTGCCACTACCCTGGTCTCATTATCAATACTGACATTTTCTACAGAAGGTTTATTACCTAACGGTTACGACGGCGGGGTACGGCACCGAAAGGTGCCGGTGCCACCTCCCTACCCCCACCCCACCCTTTGTGCGCGGGCCGCCGTTACGGCGGCTCGTTCTTTTCACCGGGCCCGAGCCACGGTAACGTCAGTCGCCTCGACACGGGTCGAGCGACAGGCGACGCTTTCCGCCGGGTGTATCCGTCCGGTGTCGGCTCTTTGGAACGATCGACAACGGGACAGCACGTGCGTCATGGCGTGGGAGCGATCAGCGCTGGAGCCGCTGGGTCGTCTCGACCAGCGGGTGGTGTGCGTAGTCCACGGACTCGATGTCCTCGACCGAGGCGAGGTTCTCGCTCTCGGCGGTCTTCGAGAGCCCCAGCTCGACCGGCTCGTCGATGACGATCACGTACGCCTCCATCTCGTCGATCCCGAGCGTCTGCGCGGCGGTCACGCGGTGGTGGCCGTCGGCGAGCAACAGCTCGTCGCCGGCGTCGACGACGACGAGCGGCTCCGCGAGTCCCCGTTCGAGTTCGTAGCGTCGCCCCTCGAGCTCGTCAGCGTAGACTTTCCCCTGTGTGGGTGTCAGCGCCTCGAGGCGGACGGTACGGCGTTCGCTCCGAGCCTCGACGTCGTGGATGTTCTCCAAGGTCTGCATCAGCTTGTCGACCTTCCCCGGCGTTGCCCGCTCGATGTGACTCCGGATGACGTCGGCGTTCGAGATGATCCCCACGAGGTTGCCGGCGTCGTCGACGACCGGTAGCTTCCGGATGCCCGACCGGAGGATCACACGCGCCGCGTCGGTGATGTCCATCTCGGGGTGTGCGACCAGGATGTCGGTGGTCATCACCTTGAAAATCGGCTCGTGTTCGTCCTTGAGCAGGAGGTCGTGTGCGCTCACGAATCCCTCGACGTGACGGCCGTCACAGACCGGGAATCCGCTGTGTTCGTCGCCTGCGGCGATCCGTTCGGCGACTGCCCCGACCGTCTCGTCCGGAGAGACGGTCGCGACGTCGCGGGTCATGTACGCCTCGACGGTCGGTTCGCCGTCCTCGGTCATCTGCTCTGTTCCTCGGCAGCCGCGGGGAAAAGTCTCGCGACTCTCCGGTCGTCCGCGGCCGGCGACGGTTGCCAGTCCGGCCGGCGTCGCGGCGAGCTCTGCGGTCTGCCGGTGCCGGGGGCGCTGGCCCGGCTACCGGTCGGTCGCGGCGGCGTGGCTGGTCTCGAGCGCGCCACGCAGGAGCTCGGTGACCGCGTTGCGTACTCCGGCCGGATCGGGTTCGCCCCCGTCCCACCCAGCCAGCGCCTTGGGGTCGATCTGTGCGCCGGCCATGTCTGCGTGTCCGCCGGCGCTGCCGACCGCCTGGAACGCGTCCCGGAGCAGCTGTCCGACGTCGAATCCCCCACGGGCCCGCCCCGAGACGTGAACAGTCCCGTCGGCGACCCCGGTCACGACGGCCGTGGTCGCCCCGTCGAGTTCGAGCAGCCGGTCGGCCGCCTGTGCGATTGCGGTCCTGTCGGGTACGGAGCCGGCCCAGCTCACGACGAACCCGTCCTCAGTTGTCCGGTTCTGGATCGCCGCGGCGAGGGTCTCGAGTGCGCTCGCGCTTATCGACGGTGACTCGATCCGTTCGACCCGATCGAACTCCGCGTGTGGGACCAGCCACGCGGCGGCTTCGAAATCCAGCGGCGACACGCCCCGGACGAACTCGTCGGTGTCGACGAGAATGCCGAACAAAAGCGCCGTCGCGACCGGCTCCGGCACCGGGACGTCGAACTCGTCGAGATACTCCACGAGCAGCGTGCTCGTCGCGCCGACCTCGCTGCGGAGATCCAGAAACTCCGCCGCCACCGGTCCGTTGGCCGGGTGATGGTCGATCACAATATCGATCGGTGTCTCTGGGGGGAGCTGGTCGTTGACCCCCGGTCGAGAGTGATCGACGAGCGCGACGCCGTCGTACTCGGTAAGTGCGGCCGGTCCCTCGAACGCCTGCAGATCCAGATCCAAGAGATTCACAAGAGCCTGGTTCTCGTGGTGGGCGATCTGTCCGGAATACAGCACTGTTGTCCGGCAGCCGACGCTGGTCGCGAGCGTTGCCAGTGCGGTTCCGCTGGCGATCGCGTCGGGGTCGGGGCTGTCGTGGGTGACGATCGCAAGCGAGTCCAGCCCCCGGAGCACCCCCCGGAGTCGACCGGCCCGCCGCCCCCGTGGGCCGATCCGATCGAGCACGGCGTCCGTGACCGTTCCGACGGGATCGACGACCCGGTCGGCGACGTCCCCGAGTCTCTCCGTGGAGCCGTACGCGAGCACGTACGCATCCGGAAACGCCGTCCGGACAGCACCCGTGACCTCGGGGTCGTCCGCGGCGACGAAGACGATCTCCGGGTCGAATCGCGCCGAGAGGACCGCCGGATCGGTCACCGCGAGTGCTTCGGCCTCGATTCCCTGCTCTCTGAGTGCGCTCGCCTGGCGTTCCGTCCCGGTCACGACCGAGAGTCGATCCGACTCGTCGGCGAGTTTCTCGATGACGGCCCGAGCCAGCGACCCGTCGCCGACGACCAGGCGATCTCTCATGTGACACCCTCGGGCCCGACTGACGGAAAAGCCCCGGGAGTTGGACTCGGGTCAGTCCAGTCCGGTCCAGTTCATTTCAGCCGTTCCTGGAGAAAGGACGGATGGGCAGCGGTCACGCCCTCGAGACGCGTGATCTCGTCGTTGATGACATCGCCTAGCTCTTCGCCGTCGCTTGCCCGCACCTCTGCCATGAGCGTGTGATCGCCACTCGAGGTATACAGCGACTCGACGGCCTCGAGCTCGGTCAGCCGCTGGGTCACCGCGACGTACTGTTCGCTCTCGACGTCGATTCCGACCCACGCGATCGTCTGCCCCGAGAGTTTCTTCGGATCGATCTCCGCAGAGTAGCCGACGACGACCCCCTCGTCTTCGAGCCGGTTGATGTACTTTCTGACCGTCGGCTTCGAGACGCCGGCCCGCTCGGCGATGTCGGCATACGAGGCCCGTGCCTCCTCCTCGAGGACCGAGAGGATGCGGCGTTCCGTCTGTTCGGTGCTCATGTCGTGAACTTCCCGTCGACAAAAAAATATCTTCCGAAACGACAACCGATATTCGTCCTCGTAGAGACTACGTGTGGTTCCCGATGAGGTCGCTCGCCGGCTGTGCCCAGTCGTCCTCGCCGTACCGCTCGGCGAGGGGATCTTCGGGCATCTCGCCGGTGTGGCGTTTCTCCTCGCCGTAGGAGGGGCGGTCGTCGCGGTAGAACCGGCCGGTCAGCACCTCGCCCTCGTAGAGCCGTGACTCGGCCTCGTACATCGCTTCGCCGGCCTCCCGGCGGTCGGTGACGTCGAACTCGATGTCCTCGGCCTCCTGGACGTCGATGTAGGGAACGTACTCCTTTGCGTCTTTGTTCCAGGTCGGACACTGCGTGAGGAAATCGACGTGCGCGAACCCGTCGTGTTGGATCGCCTCGGTGAGAATCGCCTCTGCCTGTCGCGGGTTCGTCGCGGCCGTCCGGGCGATGTACGAGGCGCCGGCGGCCAGCGACAGCGAGAGCGGCCGGATCGGATCTTTCGCGCTCCCGTGGGGCTGGGTCTTTGACTTGTGCCCTTTCGGCGAGGTGGGCGAGGTCTGGCCTTTCGTGAGCCCGAATATCTCGTTGTTGAACACGATGTAGGTCAGATCGTGGTTCTCGCGGGCGGTGTGGATGAAGTGGTTGCCGCCGATCCCGTAGCCGTCGCCGTCGCCGCCGGCCGCGACCACCTCGAGCCCGGGGTTGGCGAGCTTTGCCGCCCGAGCGACCGGGAGCGCCCGCCCGTGGATCGCGTGGTAGCCGTAGCTCTCGAAGTAACTCGAGAGCTTCCCCGAGCAGCCGATCCCGGTCGTGAGCAACACCTCTTCGGGGCTACGACCGACCGCGGGCATCGCACCTTTCAGCGCCCGCAGTACGGCGAAATCGCCACAGCCGGGACACCAGGTCGGCTGGGGTTCGACCCCCGGCGTGAACGACTCCTTGTCTGGCTCCGATTCGTCCGCTCCGTCGATGGCTGAAAACGCCGTCATCTCTGATCACTCCTGTCTGTTCGTTCCCGCACCGTGTGTCCGCCTGCCTGCGGTCGTCGATCGCTCATCAGTCGGCCCCCGCTCCTGCTCCCGCTCCCGCGCCTGCCCCCGCTGCCAGCCGGACGTTGTGTGCCGGCTCGGTGTCGTCGTCGATGCTCGCGAGGAAGCTCTCGGTGATCTCGCCGGGCTCGAACGGCTCACCGTCGTATTTCAACATGCTCGAGAGCATCGGACCGAACCGGCCGAGTTCGCGTTGCGTGAGCCCGCGAAACTGTGCGGTGGCGTTCATCTCGACGACGACCGCCTCGTCGACGTCCTCGAGAAACGCCGCGACCTCCGCCCGCGGATACGGCATGAGATCGCTCACCGCGAGTGCCCGCACGTCGTGGCCGGCCGCACGGAGCTGATCGACCGCCTCGAAGACGGTATCCTGCTGGCTACCCCAGGTGAGCAGCCCGTAGGTCGCCTCCTCCGGTCCGTGGTAAGTCTGGTGTGTGCGCTCGGACAGCGTCTCCCGGATCGCGTCGAACTTCCGCAGCCGACGGTCGACCTGTGCCCGGCGGTTGTCGGGATCTTCGCTGATGTGTCCGACCTCCTGGTGTTCGTTGCCCGTCGCGAGAAACCGGCCGCCGGCCTGGCCGGGGATCGAGCGCGGACTGACGCCGTCCTCTGGGTCGTGTTGGTACCGGCGGAACTTCCCCGACGCGTCGTGGGCCGCCTCGGCGAGCTGCTCCTCGGAGAGGGTCGCCCCGAGGCCCGGATCGGGCTCGCGGTCGAAAAACTCCGTCGGGACCGTCCGGAGCTCGCCGCCGAGCTTCTGATCGTACAGGACAAGCGCCGGAAGGTGATACTCGTAGGCGAGTTCGAAGGCCGCGCGGGTCTGCTCGTAGGCCTCCCGGACCGAGCCGGGCGCGAACACCACCCGCGAGGAGTCGCCCTGGCTGGTGTACAGGACGTGCTCGAGGTCGGCCTGTTCGGTCTTCGTCGGCATTCCCGTCGACGGTCCAGCCCGCATCGCCTCGACCAGCACGACCGGCGTCTCCGTCATCTCGGCCATTCCCAGGGGTTCGCTCATCAGCGAGAACCCGCCGCCGGAGGAGCCGGACATCGCCTTCACCCCGGCGTGGGAGGCACCGATCGCCAGCGACGCGGCCGCGATCTCGTCTTCGACCTGCTCGGAGATCCCGCCGTACTGGGGCAGGTTCTGTGACATGATCGTGAACACGTCGGTCCACGGCGTCATCGGGTACCCCGAGATGAACCGACAGCCGGCGTCCAAGGCAGCGTATGCGATCGCGTTGCTGCCCGAGAGCAGCGCCATCTCGCTCTCGTGGGTACCGCTTGGCGCCTCCAGATCGTGAGTGTGCTCGAACTCCTCGGCCCGGTCGTACGCCGTCGCGAGGATCTCGAGGTTCGCGCTCTCGATCTCGCCGTCCATCACCTCGCCGATTAGCTCCTCGAAATACGCCGTGTCGATCCCGAGCAAGGCGGCGGTCACGCCCACGCCGGCGGTGTTTCGCATCACTTCCCGCCCCTGCTCGCGAGCCATCCCCCGCAGATCGACCGGATAGACGTGCCAGTCGTGTTCTGCCGCCCGTTCCTCGAGGTCGATCTCGTCGGCGGCCTCGGCGAGAACACCCTCGTCGTAGACGATCACGCCCCCGTCGTTGAGATCGGACAGGTTCTCGGCCAGGGGCTTTGCCTCCTCGTTACCGTAGTAGGCGTCTTCGCTCGGACTGCGTGCGAAGCTGTCCCCGAGCGCGAGCAGAAAGTTGAATCCGTCTCCTCGGGCGTTGACTGGGTCGTCGCTCGCTCGCACCTCGACGTAGGTGTGTCCACCCCGGATCCGAGACGGGTAGTGTCGGTGGGTGAACACGTGTAACCCGGACCGTAACAGCGCCTTGGCGAAGTTCTGGCTGGTCGAGTCGATGCCGTCGCCCGACCCGCCGGCGATCCGCCAGACGAGCTCCGTATCGGTCACGCCGGGTCACTCCGTTGAGTACCGGATCGCATACTCACGCCACGGTAGCTCCGGACATAAGTATTGTTACGCGGACACAACTGACACAATTAATCATCCGCGTTCCGAGAGAAAGCCAGATACGTCCCCGGGGCGAGGCAGAGCCATGTACGAGGTCGAACTGAAAGTCCGTGCCGATCACGACGCGGTCCGGGCCCGGCTCGCGGAGACGGCAGCCAGCCATGTCGGTCGAGTAACGCAGACAGACACCTACTATCAGGCCCCCGACCGTGACTTCGCCGAGACCGATGAGGCGCTGCGGGTCCGGGTCGAAACGGCCGAGGGCGAGCCCGAGCCCGAGCGAACGCTTCTGACCTACAAGGGACCGCTGATCGACGCGGACTCGAAGAGCCGCCGAGAGGCCGAGACGGCGGTCGAGGATCCAGACGCGCTCGAGTCGATTCTGGACGGGCTCGGGTACACGGAGACGGCGACGGTTCGGAAAGACCGCGACCGGCATCAACTCGCCGGCTGTGCAGTCGTCTTGGACCGGGTCGAGGGGCTGGGAGAGTTCCTCGAGGTCGAGGCCGAGACCGAACGAGAGACCGACGACGCGCTCGCTGCCGCCAGAGCAGACGCCATCGACGTGCTCGAACGGATCGGTGTGAATCCCGACGAGCAGATCCGGACCTCGTATCTGGGCCAGCTGCTCGCCGCCCGAGAAAGTTCGTAACATATAGACGCCCGCGTCATAAATCTGCAGCCAATGATTACTCGGAATATTCACGTGCAGCGGGCAAGCGGCCGAGCAGTCGAAGACCAGCAGGTCGAGATCGTCGAGCGCAAGGGGCTCGGTCATCCGGACTCGATCTGTGACGGCGTCGCAGAGGCGGTCTCCCGGGCGCTGGCGCGGACCTACCGCGAGCGGTTCGGCACGGTGTTGCACTTCAACACCGACGAGACACAGCTGGTGGCCGGCTCCGCGGCACCGGCGTTTGGCGGGGGCGAGGTCCTCGAGCCGATCTACCTGCTGGTCGTCGGACGCGCGACCAAGGAGTACAACGGCGAGCGGATCCCCGCCGAGACGATCGCGTTACGTACCGCCCGAGAGTACCTCGACGAGCAGTTCCCACACTTCGATGTTGGCTCGGACGTGATCGTCGACGTCAAGCTCGGCGAGGGAAGCGGCGACCTCCGGGAGGTGTTCGGCGAGGACGGCGCCGTTCCGATGGCAAACGACACGAGCTACGGCGTCGGCCACGCCCCGCTGACCGAGACCGAACAGATCGTCCTCGAGACCGAACGCCGGCTCAACGCGGAGTACGCCCCCGAGCATCCGGCCGTCGGACAGGATATCAAGGTGATGGGCAAACGCGAGGGGGACCAGATCGATGTCACCGTCGCCGCGGCGGTCGTCGACGCACACGTCTCCGACATGGCGGCCTACCGCTCGGTCGTCGACGGCATCGAGGCGTACGTCAGAGCGGTGGCAACCGAGCTCACCGACCGAGACGTGACGGTGTACGTGAACACGGCAGACGACTACGAGACCGGCGCGATCTACCTGACGACGACGGGGCTGAGCGCCGAACAGGGCGACGACGGCTCGGTCGGCCGCGGCAACCGCGCCAACGGGCTGATCACTCCGAACCGACCGATGAGCCTTGAGGCGACAAGCGGGAAGAATCCGGTCAACCACATCGGAAAGATCTACAACCTCATGAGCACCGAGCTCGCCCACGCCGTCGCGGCGGAAGTCGACGGCGTCCGCCAGCTCCAGGTGCGGCTGCTCAGCCAGATCGGCGAGCCTATCGACCAGCCCCACGTCGCAGACGTTCAGGTCGTTACCGAAGCGGACGTCAGTGTCGGGGCGATCGAGGCAGAGATCCAGACGGTCGTCGACCGCGAGCTCGCCGCGGTGACCGAAATCACAGAGCGGATCATCGACGGCGAGCTCACCACGTTCTGAACAGCGAAATCGCTTTGCGTCTGCTCTGCGTGCGTCGAACCAGTGACGCGGATCTGTCTTCTCGGAGAGGCCGAGACGAACCTCCGGTACGAGCTGCTCTCTCGGGAGACCTCCCGCCGAGCGCTTGCGGCCTACGAGCTGGCCGAGCCGTTCGCGAACAGCATCGCCGTCGAGAGCGTCAGCCTCGGGGCGGCCGTGGCTCTGCTCAACGACCTAGACTGGCATCTGGCTCGGTTCGTGACCGACAGCTTCGTGCTCGAGCCCTCCGTGAGCGACTCGGAGTGGCTCTCCCGAGGCGTCGCGACCGCGATCCGGGCCGACGAGCTCGATCCTGACGACTCCGGGCGGTTTCTCAAGATCTACGGCGTCCAGTACGACGAGGACGGCGGCGCTGACGCAGACACAGACACAGACGCTCCCGAGGCCGACGAACTGACGGACGGTCCGCCCCGGCTCGTCGAGCCGATGTTTCTCGCCCGATCGGGTGACGACGAGTCGGTTCCGGAGTATGATATCCGGCCGGTCGAGGAGACGCTCCGCGTTCGGGTCACGGAAGCCGAGTTCAGTCCGTAGCCGTCACTTGCGGCGGTGTCTCGCTCGAGTCGGAACATCTTGGGGGCCCCCGTCACGGCGTGTAGCATTCTGTTGTCGCATCTGACCGTACTGGAACCTAGTGACAAACGGCGGTCGGCTCAGGGCGTATCGAAGGTTCCGGCGGAGAGATACCGCTCTCCGGAGTCCCAGAACACGGTCACGACGAGCGGATTCGAGCTGTGCTCGGAGAGCCGCCGTGCAACCCGACGCGCGCCGATCGCAGACGCTCCGGAGGACTGTCCGGCGAGGATTCCCTCCTCGCGGGCCAGGCGGCGACACTCCTGTTCGGCAGCCCCGAGCGCGACCGTCTCGATGTCGTCGAGCAGGGCCGTGTCGGTGTTCTCGCTCACGAACCCCGGACCCATGCCCTGGAACTCGTCGGCACCCGACGGTCCGCCGGACAGGACGGCGTTTCCCTCGGGCTCGACGGCAACGATCTCTACGTCCGGGTACGCCTCTCTGAGTCGTCGCCCCACACCCGAGATCGTTCCGCCGGTGCCGACGCCAGCGACCAGTGCGTCGATCGGCCGGTCGACCGCAGCCAGGATCTCCGGGCCGGTCGTCTCGTAGTGTGCCCTGGGGTTGGCCGGGTTCTCGAACTGGGCCAGCTCTAGGTACTCCGGGTCCTCGGTGAGCTCGTCGACCCGGGCGCGGGCCGCCCCGATATCGCCCTCGACCAGCTCGACGGTCGCGCCGTAGGCACGCATGAGCTGGCGACGTTCGGGGGATTTCGCGGCCGGCATCACCAGATGCACGTCGTATCCCTTCGCCGCCCCGACCATCGCGAGGCCGATTCCGGTGTTTCCGCTCGTGGGTTCGACGATCGTCGTCTCAGCGTCGAGCGTCCCGGCCGCCTCCGCGGCCTCGACCATCGCCAGCGCGGGGCGGTCCTTCGCGGACCCGCCCGGGTTGAACGACTCGACTTTGGTGGCGATCTCGGCTCCGTCTGGAGCGTCGATCGCCACCAACGGCGAGCCGATTGTCTCGAGGATGCTCTCGTGCACGGATTGGTTACGCCGGTGTCGGTTAAACACTCCCCGGATCAACGGTGTGCGAGGTACGCCACCGTCGGGTCGTGACCGTCGATCCGGGCGAATCCGACCCGCTCGAACTGCACCACGTCGCCGGGCTCGTAGCGCCCGATCCCGGGCTCTGCGATCCCGGATACGTCGCCGTCCGGGGTCCGGAGCCTGACCTCCGGGCCCGTCGCCGGCGCCCAGTGGACGACATCGACGCCCTCGCGTGTCACCGAGAGCTCGTCGTCGGTGTACGCGAGCCCCTCGTCTGTCCGCCGAACCGGCCCGAACCCCTTGAGCCAGATCCGCTCGCCGGCCGGAGGCAGATCCTCGCGCTCGACGACGACCGCTTCGTCGACGGAGATCTCTCGCCGGCCGCGGTCCTCGTGGTCCGGGTGGACCGGCGGGGTCCCGGCCCCTGGTCCGCCGGTAACCGGAAGCTCGACCGGATCTCGGACCAGAAACAGCCGGTCGGCGTCGTCGTCGATCAGCTCCCGGTTCGCCGCGTAGACACTCGACATCGACAGCTCGACGTTCGAGGTGGAGGTGCCCAGCTCGACCATCGCCTCGACAAGCGCCTGCCCGCGTATCCCCCGTCGCCGAAGCGCCGCGACGGTCGGCGCCCGCGGATCGTCCCACCCGTCGAGCTCCCCTGCCTCGATGTGCTCCGCGAGCGTCGAAGTTGAGAGCGGGAGGTCGTACTCGTCGACTTGGACGTGCCCCCAGTGAATCACCTCGGGGTACTCCCAGCCGAAGTACTCGTAGACGAACTCTTGGCGTTTCGCGGAGTCCTGCAGATCGATCCCCCGGATGATGTGGGTAACGCCGGTGAGGTGGTCGTCGATCCCGCTCTGGAAGTCCAACATGGGCCAACACCGGTACTCGGCGGCGGCCGCTCTGGGGTGGGGCCGGTCGACGATGCGAAAGGCGACCCAGTCCCGGAGCGCGGGGTTTTTGTGCTCGATGTCGGTCCGGACCCGCAGGACCATCTCGCCCTCGTCGTACTCGCCGGCGACCATCCGATCGAACTCCTCGTGGACCTGCTCAACGGACTTGTCCCGGTGTGGACAGGCCTCGCCGGCGTTTTTCAGCTCGGAGAACTCCGCGGCTGGACACGAGCAGGTGTAGGCACCGCCGGCGTCGATCAGCCGGCGGGCGTGCTCGTAGTAGGTCCCGAGCCGGTCGCTGGCCCGGACGACGGCGTCGGGCTCGAATCCCAGATACTCGATCGCCTCGAGGATCGCGTCGTAGGCCGCTAGGTCGGGCCGTTTCGTGTCCGGATCGGTGTCGTCGAACCGGCAGATAAACGAGCCGTCGTACAGCTGTTTGTAGGTTCCGACGACCGCCGCCATCCGGGCGTGGCCGATATGCCAGGGGCCGTTGGGGTTGGGCGCGACACGCATCCGGACCTCCTCGACGTTCTCGGTTCCGGGCAGCTCGGGAAGGGGCTGCTCGTCGTCGTCGTCAGTCTCGAGCGCCTCGAGTCGGTCGGGGGCCAGCTCGGCCAGTCGGTCGCGGCGCTCGGCCGGAGACAGCTCGTTGACCGCCTCGACAACCGGTGCAATCAGCCCTGGGATCTCGTCGCCGTACTCGCGAAACTCGGGGTTTTCACCCAGTAACGGACCCATGATCGCTCCGACCTGTGCCGTCTCACCGTGCTTGACGGCGTTGAACAGCGCGTCGATCTCCGCCTGTTCGCGGATTCGCTCGCGAGTCTCCTCGTTCATTACCGTCCGGTTGGAACCAGGCGGTCAAAAACACGGGCGGTTCGGCGCTCGGCCGGGTCGGACAGGTTCAAGTACCGAGCGACCAACCCGCGGTATGCGCGTTCACTGGCATCGCCGGGACCTCCGGCTTGCGGACAACCGCGGGATCGCTGCCACCGACGAGGCGACCGTCGGACTGTTCGTGTTCGACGACGAGGCGCTCGCGACGGCCGGTCCACCGCGGGTCGCCTTTCTGCTCGCGGCGCTGTCGGCGTTGCGCGAGCAGTACCGCGAGCGCGGCGGCGAGCTGATGCTCGCCCGGGGCGATCCGAGCGAGGTGGTGCCCGCGGTGGCGACCGCCTGTGACGCCGACCGGGTGACGTGGTGTCGAGACTACTCGGGCTTTGCTCGTGAGCGAGATGCCGCCGTCCGGACGGCCTTGGTCGACGTGGGCGTCGACCGCGAGGCAGTCCAGGACGCGGTTCATCACGAGCCCGGCGAGATTACCACCAACGACGGCGATCCGTACAAGGTGTTTACCTACTTCTCCCGGAAGTGGCACGACCGAGAGAAGCTCTCGCCCGTCGAGCCGACCGCCGCGTTCGTGGCCCCGACCGTCGACGTCCCGGCGACGATCGAGGCCGTGCCGACGCTCGCGGAGCTTGGCTTCGACAAGCCCGAGGCGGAGATTCCACCGGCCGGCACCGAGCCAGCCCGGGAGCTGCTCGCGGCGTTCTGTCAGGACGACATCTACCGGTACGACGACCGGCGGGACTACCCGGCTGACGGCTGTACCTCGCGGCTGTCGGCACACCTCGCCCACGGCACCATCGGGATCCGAGAGGTCTACGAACGCACCGAGCAGGCAAAGGCAGACGCCGACAGCGAACCCGCCCGAGAGTCCGTCGCGGAGTTCCAGGACCAGCTGGCCTGGCGGGAGTTTTACACGCAGGTGCTCTGGGACCGCCCGGACGTGGTGACCGAGAACTACAAGAGCTACGAGAATCCGATCGAGTGGCGCGAGGACCCCGAGGCGCTCCAGGCCTGGAAAGACGGCGAGACCGGCTATCCGATCGTAGACGCCGGAATGCGCCAGCTCCGTACGGAGGCGTACATGCACAACCGCGTGCGGATGATCGTCGCCTCGTTTCTGACGAAGGATCTGTTGATCGACTGGCGCGAGGGGTACCACTGGTTCCGCGAGAAGCTCGTCGACCACGACACCGCGAACAACAACGGCGGCTGGCAGTGGGCGGCCTCGACCGGGACCGACGCCCAGCCGTACTTCCGGATCTTCAACCCGATGAGCCAGGGCGAACGCTACGACCCCGACGCCGAGTACATCAAACAATACGTCCCGGAGCTTCGCGAGGCCGACCCGGAGCTCATCCACGGGTGGCACGAGGCCTCCCTGACCCAACGACGGCGCGGTGCCCCGGAGTATCCCGATCCGATCGTCGATCACAGCGAGCGCCGCGAGCAGGCACTCGCGATGTTCGAACGGGCCCGCGGCGAGGAGTGACCGCGCTGGCGAGCCCGCCGGGAACCCGCTCAAGGCTTTTGTACGCAGGCACCTACAGGTTACTGGAGGCAAATTCATGCCCGAACGCTCACACCCAGAACTTCCCGAACTTCCCTACGAGTACGACGCCTTGGAGCCACACATCTCCGAGCAAGTCGTCACCTGGCACCACGACACTCACCACCAGAGCTACGTGAACAACCTCGCGGCCGCCGAGGAGACGCTCGCCGAGAACCGCGAGGCCGGCGAGTTCGGCGACAGCCCGGCCGCGATCCGGAGTGTGACCCACAACAGCGGCGGCCACTACCTGCATACGCTGTTCTGGGAGAACATGCACCCCGACGGCGGGGGCGAACCGACCGGCGAGCTCCGGGACCGCATCGAGGCCGACTTCGGCTCCTACGAGGGCTGGAAAGGCGAGTTCAAGGCCGCAGCCGGCGACGCGAGCGGCTGGGCGCTGCTCGCGTACGACCCCGTCGCCAAGCAGCTGCGCAACGTCGTCGTCGACAACCACGACGAGGGCGCGGTCTGGGGATCACATCCGATCCTGTCGCTCGACGTCTGGGAACACTCGTACTACTACGACTACGGACCCGACCGAGGCAGCTTCGTCGACGCCTTCTTCGAGGTCGTCGATTGGGATCACGTCGCCACACAGTACGACACGGTCGTCTCGCGCATTGAGTAGCTGCCCGTCGCGGTCACCTTCGGCTGTTTCTTTTTTTCCGATCGCCATTGACGGCTGTGGCTGCGGTTGCGCGAATCTCGTGGGTCACCTGGGAGTCACCGCTTTCCCAGAGCCTGCTCGAAGACCCGCTGGGCACGCTCGTAGCCCTCGTTGCGGTCGACGATCGGGTGTGGGTACTCGGGGGCGAGTCGCTCGCGTTCGTCCCTCGAGAGCGTCGGCCAGTCGACGATCTGTCCGGCGGGCACGTCCCGTAGCTCCGGGACGTACTCCCTGACGAAGACCGCGTCGTCGTCGTACTTTGCCATCTGGCTCACCGGGTCGAAGATCCGCACGTCCACCGAGTCGGTCCCGGTCGAGGCGATCCACTGCCAGTTGCCGTGATTCGAGGCGTGATCGTGATCGATCAGCTGTTTGGTAAAGTACCGGGCGCCTTTTCGCCAGTCGATCAGGAGGTGTTTGGTCAGAAAGGAGGCGACGACCTGTCGAGGCCGGTTGTGGATGTATCCCTCCTGGTTGAGCTGACGCATGCCGGCGTCGACCAACGGATACCCGGTCTCACCGGCTGTCCACGCCGCGAACGCGTCGTCGTCGTCTCGCCACGCGATCTCGTTGGGGAAGCGCTTGTAGTTCTCGCTGGCGAGCTGTGGGTTGTAGTACAACAGGTGGTAGTTCTGCTCGCGCCAAGACAGCTCGTAGCGGTACTTGTCGACGTTCTTTCGCTCTCTCCCCGTCGCCTGTGAGTAGGCCTCGCTGGCGGCCGCCCAGACCTCTCGGATTCCGATCATCTCGGCGGCGAGGTACGGCGAGAGCCGCGAGACTGCCTGTGTGGGCGCTTCGACGGCTCGCGGAAGGTCGTCTCTGGTGTCGTTGTAGCTGAAGATCCCCTCGCCGCAGAACGCGTCCAGCCGGTCGCGCGCCGCCCGGTAGCCGGCCTCCGGCAGATCGATGTCGGCCTCGGCGTCGGGGACGGTCTTCGGGTCGCTGATATCGACAAGCGAGTCCGCGGCGGGCGCATCGAAGGGTGGTCGCTTTGGCACCTGCTCCCAGTCGCCGTGAAACTGACTGTGGTTCGGGTACGACGACTCCAGGCGTCCCGGGTCGACCAGAACGGTGTCCGTCCGGGAGTCGACCTCCGCCGAGATCGCCTGTTCGACTCGGTGTTGGCTGTTTCGCCGGGCGGGCCGGTAGTGTTCGTTGTAATAGACCGTCTCGATGTCGTGAGTCTCGACCAGCTGGGGGATGACCTCGCTCGGGCGACCCGCCCGCACGAGCAGGTCGCTCCCGCGGTCACGGTAGGTGCGTTTCAGCTCGCGCACACCCGCGAGCAGGAAGGCCCGCTGCCGGTCACCGACCATCTTGAACATGGTCGGATCGTAGACGTACACCGGAAGAACGGTCCCGTCCCGGGCTGCCGCGGCGAGTCCGGCGTTGTCACGGAGCCGCAGGTCTCGTTGGTGCCAGAACAGCGTCGTCGGTTCTTGTGTCGAGTCAGTGCTCATACCACTGGTACGGCGCAGCGAGTGTGTATGCTTCGCTTCGCTTTGCTTTCCTTTGCTTTGCTTCGCTTCGAACCGGCCCTCGGACAGGTCAAGAGCAGACCGGACAGTGACAGTACCGTTCACAGACCGGGTTCTCACAGTCCGGGTTCCGTGCGCTGCAGTACTCCCGGCCGTGCCGGATCAACAGGACGTGCAGCGGATAGATCAGCTCGTCGGGGACGAGCCCGTCGAGCACCTCGTGGGCACGTTTGTTCGTCGCCGACTCGGGGACGAGTCCGAACCGCTTCGAGACCCGCTCGACGTGTGTGTCGACGGCCATCGTCGGTTTCCCGAAGTGAAAGTTCAACACGACGCTCGCGGTTTTCGGCCCGACGCCTTTGATGTCGGTGAGCCACGCCTTCGCGTCGTCGGTTGCCATCGCGTCGAGAAACGCAAGCGAGTAGACGCCGCCGGTTTCCTCACGAATCGCGGCCAGGGCGCGCTGGATCCGGCGTGCCTTCTGGTTTGGCAGCCCGGCGACCCGGATCGTCTCGGCCAGCTCGTCGTGGTCGGCCCGCTCGATTGCGGCAAACTCCGGGTACCGGTCGAACAGCGCCTCGGCCGCTCGACGGGTGTTCTCGTCGGCGACGTTCTGTGAGAGGATCGTCGTGAGCAGCTGGCGCACGCCCTCGCCGGCCTCGCCGTCGTTGCCGTGTGCGCCGTCGCCGTCGGTCCGCTCGACCGGCCCGTGGAGGACGACCAGCTCCTCGTGGAGTTTCCTGACCGCCGGCTCGGTCCACTCCTCGACGCTGTCGGTCCCCGTCACTCCGGCCTCCACGGTATCTGTATCCGTGTCTGTGTCGGTGTCCGTGTTCGCGTCCGCGTCTGCGTCCATGGGACTGTGTTGGGAGCTGGTCACTTCAACACGGTGGATTGGGGTGGATTCGCGAGCCGGTCGGAACGGCCCGCGACCACCGACGCTCCGGACCGTGGTGACCGATCGCAGTCCCGGGCCGCTCCCGGGGCTCGTTCGGCCTCGAGAGAGCGTCTGTGAATCTTTGGTCCTCGACGGTCGGGGACGGTGTTCGGAGCGCTGTCTGCTCACGGCTACTCGGGCATCCGGGCTGTGCAGGGCAGACCCGTCACAAATCCCGGGCCAAGGATACGGTCGCCGGCAGTAGAGACCGTCAAGAAAGGCGAGACCAGAGCGCTTAGGCGCCGGGGCCCGTTACCGCCGCCATGCCCATCGACCGCGCTGCCGTCGATCAGCTCCGGCCGCTTGCCTTCCGCGACCCGGCCGACGTGCTCGACGGCGACAGACTGTATACGGTCTACGAGATTGCCCGGCTGCTCCAGGGACTCGACCCCGACGCCGAGCTCGATCCGGCAACGGAAGACATCCTGCTGGACTGGGCGATCCCGTGGATGGTGACAAACGCGGAGGCGTTCGTGTTCGCAGAGCCCGCGGCCGACGACGAGCCTGGCTACTACGGGCTGGCTGCCGACCACCGATGACGCTTCTCGTCGCTGGCGCAGACCGGGTCGACGCCGGGAAGACGACCTTCTCGGCTGGGCTGATCGCGTACGCCGACGCCGTCGGCTTCAAGCCCCGGGCCGGCAACGACTGGTGGTTCCACCACGACGACTGCCTGACAGCCCTCGAGGCGTCGTCTCTGTACGGCAGCGACGCTCGGACGCTCGTCGACGCCGCACCGGGCGAGCTCCGACCGGAGACGATCAACCCGATCCACCGGCTGTGGCAGCCGACTCCCGGCGACGGTCCCGGACTGCTCGGGCAGGACGACCGGGAGTTCATCCTCGACCGAGCCGGCGACGCGTACGTCTGTAACGGTCGGGCGACCGTACCCGACCGCGTCCGGGAGCGGCTCCCGCTTGACGACGCGACCGTGGTCGACTCTGCCGAGCAGCTCAACGCCGCGATGGAACGACACCACCTCCCGGCGCTTGCCGATCTCGCCGAGACGATCCAGACGACCGAACGAGCCGTTGTCGAATCGTACGGTGACGTCGCCAGGCCGATTCAGGGAGTCGAGTTCGCCGCGGTGGCGGTTGTCGAGCCCGGACGGGTCCGACTCTACGAAGGCGACCGGTACCGCAAGGCCTGTACGGTCGCGACCGGCGGCTCGAGCCCGCTCGAAGGCCAGCTCGAGGAGTCGGTTTCGGGGGTCACCGAGCTGATCGATCCGATCGAGACGGCCCGAACCGTTCCCCTCGACCGGCACACGCGAGCCGATCCGGCGCAAATTGCCGAGGCCTACGACCAGATCTATCGGCACGTGCTCGAGACTGCCGGCTGGTGAGCGATCTTTTGGATCGATCGAGAGAGTACCAACCCACAACGATATGTAGGCTGGCCTCCAAGATCGAATAAAAGAATGACGTAGCGAGAACCCCTGACCGTACTTATCATCGAAAACGAGGCAGATTTGGTCGAGATAAACCGGCTCTGGCTCGAAGAGGCCTACCGGGTCCAGACGGCTCTCGACGGAGCGGCCGGCCTCGAGCAGCTTGACGACGACGTTGAGATCGTGTTTCTCGACCGACGGATCCGGGGCTGTCGGGTGACGAAGTGCTCGAAGCAATCAAACGAGACGGGTACGACTGTCGGGTCGCGATGGTCACCGCGGTCGAGCTGGATTTCGACATCCTTGAGATGGGATTCGACGCGTATCTCTCGAAACCCGTCGGGAAGGAACAGCTACAGAACACGATCGAGCGGCTACTCGATCGCTCGACCTACGACGACCTCCTGCAGGAGTACTACGCACTTGTCGAGAAGCAGGCGACACTCAAGACGACAAAACGCACTGCCGAGCTCGCGTGCAGCGACAAGTACGACCGCCTGACTGCGCGCATTGACGAGCCCAAGGCAGAGCTGGGCGGAATCGACAGCGACGAGGAGTTTATCGCGACCATCAACAGCATCGAGAGTCATGATCGAAGGTGACACGACCACGTACGACCTCTCGCGATACCTTCCGGGAGAGACGGCTCGGTCGATCCATCCGGGGACAAGTCTCTTGGTGAGCGGCCCGCCGATGGCCGGCACCCGACGAGTTCCTCATGTACGTGCTCGCTGACGGTGCCGACCGTGGCGAGGACGTCGTCGTCACGACAGGAGACAGTGGCCCGGGGTGGGGCCTCGATCGTCGACCGGGCGGCCGATGCGGATCCACACCGGATCGTCGCCGTCGACACGCGCTCGAACAGCGAACGGACCGATGCCAGCGCCTCGAGGATAGCGGCGGACGAGACGATCTTTCCCGCCGACTCGCCCTCCGACATGACCGGTACCGGCGTCGGGATCACGTTCTGTCACATTCTGGCCTCGCGGCTCAAGTCGGTGTGATACGTCGGGCTGTTTTGATCGATGCGGCCGCACATGACGATCAGACGATACAGGTGCTCAAACAGCCCTTCGATGGAGTCGTCGAGCTTCGTGAACGCGGCGGCTCCCGAGAAGTTCGCCTGGGTGGGATCCAGCCGACACCCACGGAGTGGACGACGATTGCGAACGGATCGTAGCTCGTAGCGCTGGGCGAAAGGTGCATACTTTCGCGGGGGTAACGGACGGCCATGACCGAACTTCGATATCTGCCGGCCGAGGATACGACCACTTCGTTTACTGACACGGTCGTCAAGGCCACACCCGAGTATCTCGTCCTCAAGGGGACGTACTTCTACCCCGAGGGCGGCGGTCAGCCCGCAGACCGTGGAACGATCGCCTGGGAGGGTGGCACCGCGTCGATCGGTGACGTGTACAAGTCCCACGGCGACGTGCGCCACGAGATCGCCGACCTGTCCGGCGAGCTGCCCGATCCCGGAACGACCGTCGAGGCCACCGTCGACGCCGAGCGCCGACGGGTGCTCAGTCGGATGCACACCGCCCAACACGTTGTCTCTCGGGTCGTTCTCGACGAGTACGGCGCGACGACGGCCGGCAACCAGGTCCACGCCGACCGGTCTCGGATCGACTTCGAGCCCGTGACGTTCGACGTAGACGATATCGCGCTGATAGAGCGCCGGAGCAACGCCGCGATCGAACGCGATCATTCGGTAATCAAGGAACACCGCCCCCGGGAGCGCGTCGAGCGCGAGGTCGACGAAGGACGGGCGCTGTTGGATCTGATTCCGGACTCGGTCGACCCGCTCCGGGTCGTCGAGATCGAGGGATTCGATATGTGTCCCTGCGGCGGCACACACGTCGACTCGCTGGGCGAGATCGGAGGGATCGATATCGTGAACCGAACCTCGAAAGGTGCGGACACGGAACGCATCGAGTTCGTCCTCGAAGACGCCTGAGTCGATACCAGTTGCAACCTCCACTCCCGGTCGCCGTCCCGATCGCCGAGCAGTGGGTCAACCGGGCTAGGCGAGTCCGTTCGGTTCCTGCCGGTCCTCGGCGGCTGTCACCCAGATTACCCCGGCGATCGTGTCTGAGATTGCGACGGGATCGCCGTCGTCTGGAACGACGGTCGTGACGCCGATCGGTGCAATCTCGTCGACGCGAAGCGTCGTTCCGGGGGTGATCCCCGCGGACTGGAGGTACGCCAGCTCGTCGGGATCGTCGTCTCGTACGCGTTCGACGACGACGACCTCTCCCTCTGATCGGTCCGCGAGCGGCGTCCCCTCGAGTCCGGCGATCGAGTCGAGATCGTCGGTCGGGATCGGATCCCCGTGTGGATCGACGTGTGGATCGTCGAGCTGATCGGCGACCCGGCGTTCGAACTCCTCGCTGATGTGGTGTTCGAGGCGGTCGGCCTCGTCGTGGACCTCGCTCCAGTCGTACCCCAGCTGCTCGGCGAGGTACGTCTCGATCAAGCGGTGGTGACGGAGGATCTCAAGTGCGACTGTCTCGCCTTCAGGTGTGAGCTCGACACCCTGGTACTTCTCGCGATCGAGGAGCTCTCTCTCTGCGAGTTTCTCGAGCATGCTCGTCGCCGTCGGTGGCGTCACGTCGAGCGCATCGGCGACTGCAGAGGTCGTGACCGGTCCCTCAGTCCGGTGCTGGAGCTCGTAGACCGCCTTGAGGTAATCCTCCATCTTCGCGCTCAACATACTCGCTGTAGGACGATCCGACGCAAAAGCCTACCGACCGTGACCGAGTGACCGGCTACGGGAGAAGTGGAGCCGAGTGAAGCAGGCCGAGCGCCGCGCTGCGACCCCCGACCCGACCCAGTTCACGGTTCGGAAAACGTCTCCAGGGTGGCGTTGATACCCGGCTGTGTGTCGCGGATGACCGTCCCCTGCTGGTCGATCCCGAGCTCTCTGACCGCCGCGTCCCCGACACGATCGCTCACCGCCTGTGGCGCGTAGACCCCGAACCGCCAGTGGTCCTGTTGAGCCTGCTGGAGCGCCCCTACCAGTGTCGACTGCTCGCCGAGCTGGCGGATCTCGCCGTTGACCAGCACCTGGCTGGTCGCCTCTGTCATCGACGGCTCCGGCGGACTGTCGACGATCACCTCGGTCTCGTCGACGCCCGCGGCTGCGGCGACGTCGTGCTCGAGCTCGCGGATCGTCTCGTGATCGGTGGTTCGGAGCCGATCCGGCACGGCGTCGTACTCCGCCCACACCGCCCGTTTGTACAGCGTCCGCGTGTCGAGCCGACGGGCGTACTCGCGGGTGGCGTCACACTCTCGCAACGCGGTCCGCAGGCCGTAGTCGTCCATGCGCCGTAACGTGGGTGCGTCGACGGCTCCGGCCGCGAGCAGCCGCTCGCTTGCTCGCCGGAGCATCGCCTTCGCGATCCGTGCCACGTGGTGTGCGTAGACGGTCGGGTTCATTAGTGCCCGCGAGACCAGCAGCGACTCGGCGGTCTGGACGTTCCCCTCGTCGATGACCAGCTCGCCGTCGACGACGCGAAGTGCTCTGATCAGCCGTCCGTGGTCGATGGTGCCGTAGGGGACGCCGGTGTGGTGGGCGTCCCGGACCAGATAGTCCATCCGGTCGACGTCTAGCTCGCCGGAGACGAGCGCGCCGAGTCGTCCCTCCCCGGCGATCAGATCCGCGATACGCTCTGGCTCGAGGTCGTGACGCTCGAGGACCTCGGCGACCTGCCCGGACTCTAACAGTCCGTGGACCTCGTCGTGGTACTTGCCGGTCTTTCGGTAGAGCAGCTGTTCGATGTTGTGGCTGTACGGCGGGTGACCGACGTCGTGCAGCAGCGCCGCGGCGCGGACACGCTTTGCCGTCTGCCCCTCGACGCCGAGATGCGCGAGCGCCCGGTCGGCGAGGTGATAGACCCCGATGCTGTGCTCGAATCGGGTGTGGTTTGCCGACGGGTAGACGAGCACGGCCGTGCCCAGCTGTTTGATCCGCCGGAGCCGCTGGACGGGTGGCGTGTCCAACAGCGCCCGCGCAACGCCGGCCACTTCGATGTGATCGTGGACGCTGTCCTTGATCGTGGTCATACCCTCCCTACGAGCCGAATCGCAAAAGCCTCGGCGGCTGCCGCTGCCAGGTGTGTCCGAACCGTTTTGCCCGTCGCTCACACAGTCGGCGTATGATGACCGTTCTCTCCGGCGGAACCGGCACGCCGAAGCTCCTCTCGGGGGCTGGCCCAGTCTTTCCGCCCGAGGAGACGACCGTCGTCGTGAACACCGGCGACGACATCGAGCTCGGGGGTGCTCTGGTGTGTCCGGATCTCGATACGCTGTTGTACCTCGGTGGTGACGAACTCGACCGCGACCGGTGGTGGGGGATCGCTGACGACACGACCACCACACATGAGGAGCTGGCGAAGGTGGCCGAGGCAGCCGGCTACGAAGCCGGTCCGCGATACCTGCCGCCCGACCGACAGACAGCGGGTAGACCGATCGCCCGCTGGCGCCGGTTCTCGGCGGTGGCGGAGTTCATGCACGTCGGTGACCGCGATCGTGCGATACATCTCACCCGTACCGGGCGTATCGACGAGGGTGCGTCGCTCACCACCGCGACCGACGAGCTGGCGGCGGCGCTCGAGGTGCCCTGGGAGCTGCTGCCGATGAGCGACGACCCCGTGGCGACGATCGTCCACACGCCCGACGGCCCACAGCACTTCCAGGAGTTTTGGGTCGCACACCGCGGCGAGCCGACCGTCGAGTCCGTCGAGTTCCGCGGTGCCGACAGCGCCCGGGCGACGGACCGAGTTCGACAGGCGCTCGAGCAGCCGGTGGTGATCGGGCCGTCGAATCCGGTCACGAGCATCGGTCCGATGCTCGCACTCGACGGCATCGAGCGTGCGCTCGCCGAGACGCCCGTCGTCGCCGTCTCGCCGTTCGTCGAGGATACCGTCTTTTCGGGGCCCGCGGCGGAGCTGATGGCCGCGACCGGCTACGAGCCCTCGACTGTAGGTGTCGCCGCGGCGTATCCGTTCGTCGACGCCTTCGTGCTCGATACGGACGACGGCACCACTCTCGATCGGCCCGTCGTTCGGACCGACACAGAGATGCAGCACCCGTCCGACGCCCGCCGGGTCGCCCGCGCCGCCGAGGAGGCGCTGTCGGTGGTATCGTGACCAAGACCGCGCCCCCGGTCGTGGCGAGTCCGACCGGCGGGATAGACGCCTCTCTGGGCCCTGGTAGCGCTCGCACGGATTGGATTGGCCCGAGCACCGCTCCGGACGCGCTCGTCCGCACCGCTGTAGCCGTCACGCGACGGGCGGACTCGGCGGCCCTGCCGGGTGGTCTGTCGTGAGCCGCTCTGTCCCCGAGACGGCCGAGCTCGCCCTGTTGCTCGAGGTAGCGAGCACACCGACGCCGGGCAACGTCGACCGCCGTCGGGAGTATCCAGACCTGCGGTTCGAGCAGCTCCTTGCCGGTGCTGTCGGAACCCGTCAAGGGTTCGCGCTTGCAGCCGCGGGTGCCCCGATTGGACTGGCCATCGAGCGGGCCGTCGCCGGGATGAGCGACCAGCGGGCGGGCAACACACAGTTCGGCGGAGTGCTCGCGATCGCGCCGCTTGCCGCTGCTGGGGGACGTGACGAGCTCGCGCTCTCTCCGACGGGCGTCGAGACGGTGCGTGCGGCGACGACCGTCGAGGACACCGTCGCCTTCTACCGGGCGTTCGATCACGTCGACGTTGCCGTCCCGGACCCACCGGCAGAGCTGGCCGCACTCGACGTTAGACGGGGAAGCGACGCCGAGCCCGCGATCCGCGAGCGAGGACTGTCTCTCGGAGAGCTGCTCGCGGAGAGTGCTGCCGGCGACGAGATCGCTCGGGAGTGGACCCGGGGGTTCCCTCGGACGTTCTGGGCCGCCGACGAGATCGTCGAGCGCGACGGCGCGGTGACCGACCGGGCGGCACAGGTGTTCCTCGAGCTGCTCGCAGACCGACTCGATACGTTCGTGATCACAAAACACGACCGGGACACTGCCACCGAGGTTCGCCGGCGAGCACGCGCTGTGCTCGAGGGTGCCGAAGACCCGGACGCGCTCGCCGCGGAGCTTCTCAGCCGCGAGATCAACCCCGGGGCGACCGCCGATATCCTCGCCGCCGCGCTGTTTGTCGCCCTCCAGCGGGGGGTTCGTCCGTGACCGGGGAGGCGTCGCCTACCTGGCCCGTCGCCCTCCGGGGGGTAACCGAGACGCTCGTGACGACGCTCGGCCCGAACGACCGGTGGAACGTTGCGCCTCTCGGTGTTCACGCCCCGGCCGACGGCGAGGCCGCCTCGGCCGATCCGGACCCGTCCACTCCTACCGCACGAACTTGGGGGCGCACTCGTACCTGGCGGAACTTCCGGGAGCGCGGCGAGGGGTACGTCCAGTTCACCCGAGATCCGGTCCTGTTCGTCGACGCGGCCCTGTCGATCACCGAGCGCGACGAGCCGGTGCTCGCCGACGCAGACGCCTGGGTGCGGGTCGAGACGACGGCGATCGACGACGGGTCCTCGGGCGGAACCGACTGGACCGACTGGCGCCTCGAGGCGCTCGACTCCGAGATCGAACGTCGACGCGTCCCGGCGTTCAACAGGGGGTACGCGGCCGTGATCGAGGCTACCGTCGCGGCGTCGCGGCTCGACGTGCCCAGTTACGACACCGAGACGCTCAGAGATCGGCTCGCCTACTTCACCGACGTCGTCGAGCGAGCCGGCGGTCCGGCCGAACAGCGGGCGATCGATCGCGTCTGGGAGCTGCTCGAGGACTGAACCCCGAGTCGAACCATTTTTCCGGGTACTCCGACAATCTGGACCAACGATGGCCATCAAGCCCGCCTACGTCAAGAAGACCGGTCGACAGCTGCTCGAACAGTACCCCAACGCCTGGGGCCCGGAGTTCGAGCACAACAAGGAGCTTGTCGCCGAGCTCACGAACGTCGAATCGAAAAGCGTCCGCAACCGCATCGCCGGATACGTCACCCGAAAGTACAACGCGCCTGCCGACGCGTAACTGTTATCGGACGTCTGTCACGTCTTCGAGTTCGAACCCCTCCGTTGACGGCTCGAGGCTCGTTCGGGTACTCTTCTGCACGCGGCCAGACTCCCATTATCTGCTAGGACGGGCCTCTCCGGTCCGGGAGAGCCGCTGTAAACTACCCCGCCCTACTCCCTCGCTCACGCAGTGCGCTCGCTCGGTCCTTGAGGAGGGGGCTTTCCGTGGATCGCCGCACTTGCTGTCCCGTCCCCGTGCAGGGCGTGGCGTCGATGTACGCTGACAGTTCACGGGTGGGAGTATTCGTCCCAGCCTCGCTACTCCGCACGGTCTTCAAAGGCCGGTGCGGGATGGACGCCCCAAACCCGGGGTGGTCGGCTCACTCGACTTTAATTCCCGGTGGACTCAGGCGGATACATTTGTGGTACAGGGATGTATCCTCGTCCCCGAGTTCGGGGCCAGTCTACGATGGCCCGTACACCGGCTCCGTTTTGGCTCCGATGTACTATCATGTGCTTGGTTTACACGGATGGAAAAGTTTCTGAACGCGCTTCCTCCCCGGCCTACTCGCTCGCTTCGCTCGCTCGTTGAGGCCGGGGCCTCCGCGCTACCGCATGGTGAAATCGTCCGCACGAGCCCGACCGAGATGGACGTCGGCTGACGTCAGCCGAGCCGGGCGGCGATCGACGCCTCGAGATCCTCTCTGAACTCCTCGATCTCGATTTCCTCCATCACGGGCACGAAAA
>OBKM01000290.1_pt1 | contig 25250 bp, 26 predicted proteins | sample 1519691 | NCBI WGS metagenome assembly OBKM01 (sample SAMEA37050418, study PRJEB22526) | metagenome | biome: saline pan; feature: lake; material: water | place: Egypt | collected 2015 | depth 0.5 m | reverse complement strand
GCGGCGGCCGTCAGGGAGTTCGTCGACGGCGAACGCGAGGAGACGGCCGATATCCATCTCACGGCGGCGCAGTTCGAGGCGGCGATCGATACCGTCGACGCCGAACGCCGCGACCGCGAGACGGGATTCGACGCCGACGATCCCCCGTTTCCGGCGGAGTGACTCGACGCTGGCGACTCTCCGTTCCCGGAGAAGCGACCCGGCTTCACGGCGACGTTTCGTGCCACCGCCGAGACAATACATTTATTATTCGTGTAGGACTCGAAACGGACGTATGAGAAAGTATCCCGCGACCCTGATTCGCGTCTTTAAAAACAAACTGGACGCCGGAGCCGACACCGATGCCGACATCACCTTTGATAAGAGCGACCTTCAGCAGGCGACCGACGAACTCGACATCGACGTCAGGGAGGTCCTCGAGATCCCGTCGGCGTACAGTTCGACCCGCGCGTTGCCCGATGAGATCGCCGACCACGGATACGTCGACATCGAACTGAACGACACCGACGACGGGGAAACGGAGACGTACCGATTTATTAAAGAATAATCGCTCTTTTTATCCCGAAACCGACACGCCGCCGAAGGCGACCACCGCGGTGAGCCAGCAAGCGATACGAGCGGTCGCACAGGCCGGTTCCTACCGGTTCATACTGCCGGCTATACTTTCGTGAAGATATCGCGCTACCGGAACGCGAATCCCTTGAAATAGGTATAGCCGGCAGTATCAGTCAACGGCTCCGCCGACGCGATCCGTCGTGTCGGCCGGAAGCGGACCGACGACCGCGGCCGGGCGATCCGCCGCCGGGCGGGCCTTTTATATCCGTCCGACGGAAACACGGTATCGATGCGGACCGAGGAGTTCTGGGTCATGGACGAACGCGACGAGCCGCTGGCCGACGACCTCGGCTTGGGACTCGGGGCCGTCCCGGCCCGTGTGCTCGCGTATCTCCTCAGGCGGGGGAGCGACGACCGGGTCGACACCGCCCCCGCGAGACAGCTCGATATCCGGCTCGGAACCGGGCTCGGACGCCAGCCCGTCACCGACGCGCTTTCGACGCTTTCGGCTCGGGGGCTGGTGACCGAATCCACGCTCGAAAGCGACCAAGGACGGCCGCCGAAGGTGTGGACCGCCAGCGCCCCCGTCGAGACCGCGACGCGCGGTGCCTTCGAGAGCCGGGCAGACGATCTCGTGTCGGCGCTGTCGGCCGACACGGCGGGATCGACGGACGCCGCGGGAACCGGGTCCATCCGCGTCGGGCTCAACTGGCGACCGAACGGCCTCCACATCCCCTTTTATGCCGCGTTGGAGACGGACGTGTACGAAACGTCGGGCGTCGACGCCGAGTTCACCCACTACCGCGGATCGAAGCGCGCCCTCGATGCCGTCGTCGATGACGACGTCGACGTCGCCGTCGTCGGGGCCGCGACGCTTATGAGCGCGATGGAACGGGGACGGACGATCGAACCGCTCGCGGTACTGTACCAGCGGGCGATGACCGTCCTGTATACGACCGGAGAAGCCTTCGGCGGGCCGTTGACGTCCAGCGAACAGCTCCGCGGCCGGCGGATCGGGCTCTCCCCGAACACCGAAACGCGGCTTTTAGCCGAACTGTTCCTCTCGCAGGCCGGTATCGCCGGGGATGTCGAGGTGTTCGAAACCGACGGCGAGGAGCTCGAGGCACTCCAGTCCGGGCGGGCGGACGTCGTCGCCGGATCGTTCTCCGACCCCTGGAAGCTCGAAGCGGCCCACGACACCGAGACGCTCGCCATCGCCGAACAGTTCCCGATCTACGGCCCGGCGCTCGTGGTCGACCCAGCCGACGCGCCGACAGACCGGCTCCGGCCGTTCCTCACGGGGACGTTGCTCGGCTGGCAGGCGGGGCGGGCGGATCCGACCCCCGCCGCGGAGCGAATCGCCGCCGATGGCGACGACGATCGCGAGGAGGTCGAACGGACGTTTCGGGAAGCCCTCGAATCGTTCGCCGACAGCAAAGCCAGACGGACCGAGGGCTGGGGCGTCCACCGCGAGGACGAGTGGGAACGGCTCCGGATCGCGCTCGCCCGGACGGGGAGGATCGATCCGGCATGATCGAACTCGAGGATATCACCGTCTCGTTCGATACCGTCACCGCCGTCACCGACGTCGATCTCACGGTCGATCCCGGCGAGTTCGTCACCGTCGTCGGCCCCTCGGGCTGTGGGAAGACGACGCTGCTTCGGGTCATCGGCGGGCTGTTGGAGCCGACCCGTGGCACGGCGACGATCGGTTCCGAACCGCCGACCGTCAGACGCGACGCCGGCGACATCGGATACGTCTTCCAGGATCACCCCTTCGCTCATCCGTCGTCGCCCGGCGACGCGGGAAACGACCGAAGCGCGTGTGTCGTTGCGATCCGGAGCTCGACGGGGTCGCCCCGATCGAGAAGCGTATCGTGGTCGTGCGTGCAGTCGATAACGGTTCCGTCCCCGAGTTCGATCCGGTAGTTGACGCTCGGCCCGTTGAACCGCTTGTGGACGACGGTGCCGTCAGCGCCGGCCCGGTCGGCCGGCTCGATTTCGAGGTCGTCCGGCCGGACGAGCACGTCGACGGTTCCCGTCGCCGCCCCGGTGAGTCGACCGGTTTCGATCGGTCCCAGCGGCGTTGTGACTGATCCGTTCCGGACCTCGCCGGTGAGGAAACTCGCCCGCCCGAGGAACTCGGCGACGCCCCTCGAGGCCGGGTGGATGAACACGTCGCTCGGCTCGCCGACCTGCTGGAGGGACCCGTCCTCCATCACGCCGACGCGGTCGCCGATGGAGAGCGCCTCCTCTTGATCGTGGGTGACCCAGACGGCGGTGACGCCGACCGCGTCGATGATCGAGCGCACCGACTCCTGCATCTCGGCCCGGAGGCCGGCGTCGAGATTCGACAGCGGCTCGTCGAGCAACAACACGTCCGGTTCGGGTGCCAGCGACCGCGCGAGCGCGATCCGCTGTTTCTGCCCGCCGGAGAGCGCCGAGGGGTAGGTGTCGCGGTATTCGGCCAGCCCGACGAGTCCGAGGAGCCGATCGACCCGTTCGGACGCCTCCTCCTCGTCGATGTCCCACAGGCCGAACCGGACGTTTTCGGCGACCGTCTTGTGGGGGAACAACGCGAAGTCCTGGAAGACGATCCCGACGTCGCGTTCCTCGATGCTCGTCGCGTCCTCGGCGTCCGCCTGCGTCTCGCCGTGGATCCGTATCTCGCCGCCGTCCGGCCGTTCGAGCCCGGCCACGAGCCGGAGCGTCGTCGTCTTCCCACAGCCCGAGGGGCCGACGAGCGTTAGAAGCTCCCCCTCGTGGACTGACAACGAGACGTCGCTGACGGCCGTCTCCGCGCCGAAGCGTTTGCTCACGCCGTCGAGTTCGAGCGCGATCCTTCCGGACGATCGGGATGTCGATCCGAGCCCGTCGCTGCCGCCGTCGGCGACGGCCTCCGGGACCGAGCCGTCTCTCTCCCCATCCCGACCGTCCACGTCCCGCCCGAACAACTGCTGGCGGTCGTAGCGATCCTGGAACACGATGATGAGCATCGAAACCCCCGAAACACAGAGCAACACGAGCGCCGGAACGGCCGCGAAGCCGTATAGCGCCTCGCGTTCGACCGTCCAGATGAACGTCGCGAGCGTCTCGAAGCCCGCCGGCCCCAAAAGCAGCGTCGCCGGCAGCTCCTTCATAGCGGTGAGGAAAACGAGCGCCGAGCCGGCGAGGATTCCGGGGATGATGAGCGGAAACACGACGTGGCGGAACGCCCCCGCCGGCGACCGTCCGAGCGAACGGGCGGCCTCGACGAGCCGAGGGTTCACGTGGAGAACGCCGGAGCGGGTCGTCCCGACCGCCTGTGGGAGATACAACACGACGTAGGCGAACACCAAAAGCGGCAGCGTCTGGTAGACGGCGTTCAGATACCGCGTGCTGAAGAAGATGAGGCTCAGCCCGATGACGACCCCCGGCACAGCGTAGCCGATGTACGTCGCACGTTCGAAAAGCGAAACGAGCCGCGAGGAGTAGCGCGCGGAGAGATACGCCACAGGGATCGCGGCGAGGGCGGCGACGACGGCGGCGGCCGCGGCGACGCTGACTGAGTTGATCGCGTAGGTCCACTCGAACTGCAGCGTCGGCGCGTAGATGTCCGGCGTCCGGAAGAGCCACATGGTGAGCACCGCGATCGGAAAGACGAGACTCGCGGCGACGAGGCCGCCCAACCCGACGACCGCCGGCCACTTCCAGCGGCCCAACTCGACGACGTACTCCCGCGTGGATCCGCGGGCGCTCCCGTGGAGGGTATCGTCGCCGCGGACGCCGGACTCGATCGCGAGGACGACTAACGCGATGGCGACGAGATGGATCGCCAAAAGCGAGGCGTACGCCTGTCCGAACGCGTTGTACTCGACGTAGATGACGCGGGTGAACACGTCGAGACGGAGCATGGCGGGCGTTCCGAAATCGCCGAGTGCATACAGCGCCACCAAAAGCGCGCCGGAGGCGATCGCCGGCCGGACGAAGGGAGTCACGGCCCGCAGGAAGGACCGCCACGTCGCCGAATCCAGCGAGCGTGCGGCGTCGAGATACGTCTTATCGAAGGAGCGCAGTCCGGCCCGCGTCGTCAGATACACGTACGGGTAGTTGTACAGCGTGAGGATAAACACGGCGCCCGGGACCCCGTAGATGCTCGGCAGCGATTCGACGCCGAACGGGGCCAGAAGCGACTGGATCTCCCCCTGTGGTCCCCACACCGAGATGTAGGAGAACGCGCCGATGTAGCTCGGAATAACGAGCGGCAGGGAGACGGCGACTGCCCAGAAACCGCTGTAGGGAAGGTCTGTGAGCTCGGTCAGAAACGCCAGCGGAACCGAGATGGCGACCGACAGAACGGTCACGCCGACGACGAGCGCCAGCGTGTTCAGGAGGATCCCGAGTGTCTTCTCGCGGAACAAAAGCGAAGTCGCACGCTCGGGATCGACGCTGGCGGCGACGACGGCGACCCAAAGCACCGGAACGACGACACAGGCCGCAACGGCACCCGCAAGCAACGTTACGGCGAACGGCGGGCGGTCGCTGTCGCTATTGCTCTCCGACGCGTCGGATGCCGCCGATTCCACCGGTTCACTCGTCGGCTTCGGGGTCACTACAGTACGTTGAGGTCCCGGAGCATCTCAAGAGTTGTTTCGATATCGGCAAGATCGTTCAGATCGATCTCCGGCGGTTCGAGGTCGCCGCGATCCGGCAACACCTCGAGCGGATCGACGTGGGTACTGATCGGATACTCCCACGTCGTCGTCGCGAAGTACTCCTGGGCCTCCGCCGACGCCCAGTGGGCGATGAAGTTCGCCGCGGTGTCGGGGTCGTCGCTGTCGTCCAGCACGCAGGCACCGGGGACGATCGGGACGACGCCGGCGTCGTTTTTGGTGTACGTCACGTCCAGCGGCATATCGAGGTTGCCGCGGATGATGTAGTGGTTATAGAGGCTCGCGTTGACCTCGCCGTCGCCGGTCGCTCTCGCGAGGTCGCTCCGGCCGCCCTCGTAGGTTTCGAGGCCGGCATCGAGCATGTCGGCGATCCATCGGCGAGTCTCCTCTTCGCCGTGCAGGAGCCGCATCGCGGTGACGAACGCCTGCGTCGACCCGCGGAACGGCGCCCATCCCATCTCGCTTGCCAGCTCCTCGTGGTCCGGGAAGGCCATGATGTCCTCCGGGATGTCGTCGGCGGTGAAGCGGTCGGTGTTGAACGCGACGGCCCACGAGCGCCGGGTCAGGCCGATCCAGTTGTCGGCCGGGTCGCGGAACTCCTCCGGGCAGAGTTCGAGGACGTGCTCCGGAAGCGCGGTCGTATACCCCTCATCGCGAAGGAACGTAAGCGTCCCCGACTCGGTCGTGTAGTAGATGTCCGCGGGCGTCTCCTCTTCGACCTGGATCGCGTTGACCAGATCCGCGGAGTCGGCGTACCGGACGTTCACCTCGAACCCGTCGTACATGTCCTCGATGTACGTGATGAGTTCGCCGACGCGGCGCTCGCTGCGCCCCGAGTAGACGGTCATCTCGCCCTCGAGATCGGGGAGTTCCGCCATCGTCGTCCCGCCGGGCTCCGGGCGTCCGTCCATGAACTCGGGGTTTCCGAGCTGTTGTCCTCCGTCCCCGTTGCCGCCGTTGCCGCCGACACAGCCGGCGACTGAGGCCCCCGTGACAGCAGCCGCGGTCGTTCCTGACATCCGAAGCACCTGTCGCCGGTTCCACGTCCGTTGTGACATGTGTTCATCAACAATAATGTAACTGTTATCAAAGTTGAGAGTCGGGTACAAACGTACCCTGAAATATTATACACGCGTTCGTCGCCGGTCGGCAGCGATGATTTATGATCCGGTCGGTCGTACAGGCATACGATGAGCGTCGTCGACTCGCTCCGACAGCCGGAGTACACCGGAGAAAACCGCTGTACGCCGTGTACGGCCTTCAATCTCGTAGTGACCGCCGCCTTGGCGGCCGCCGTCTGGATACGTCTCGACCCGCTTGCGGCCGTCGTCGTCTTCGCTCTCGGTGCCGCAACGATCTACTTCCGGGGGTATCTCGTCCCCGGTACCCCGACGCTGACGAAGCGGTACCTTCCGGCCCCGGTTCTCCGCGCCTTCGGCAAGGAGCCGCTGTCGGATCGCACCGTCAGATCCGTCGGTGATGACGCCCCGAGCGAACGCTGGCTCGTCGCCGCCGGCGCGCTCGAGGACGCGGACGGGTGGCCGACGCTGAACGACACGTTCGCGGAACGATGGGAGAAAGCGACCGACGCGGTCGCCGCCGACGTGCCTTCCGAGTCGGCGCTTTGCGACGTGCTCGGAACCGACGACGTCTCGAAACACGCCGAGACCGCAGCCGTCGTCGACGGGTCACGGACGATCCGGTGGATCTCCCCCGCCGCGATGCGGGCCGACGTCGCCGCGAGCCGACTCTTCGAGGGGACCGTCGACGGCTGGGAAGACGTGCCCCCGGAACGCCGGATCGAGCTGTTCCGCGATCTCCGGCTTTTCGCTCGGACGTGTCCCGACTGCGGCGGGGCGATCGAACTGGACGAGTGGACCGTCGACCCCTGCTGTGAGCGCCCTCACACGATGCTCGAGGCGCTCTGTGCGGAGTGTTCGACGTCGTTGGCCGACGAGGCGGTCGTCGGGGTCGACGAGGACGTGCCGGCGCGGGTCCGGGCGATACGGGGCTGAATCCGAGGTTTCGGGCCTTCAGGAAGGTGCGGGTGTCACTCCGGAGTGCCCGCGACGTTGCGCTCCGTCGCCTGCAGCACGAACGATCGTTCCGGCGGCGGCGAGGCCTCGAACCGGACGCTTTTGATCAGCCGGAAGTACTTGCGGTTCCCCTGGTAGTAATGTTCCAGAAGATCGGCGTCCTCGAGTACCGACAGGTGGTGGGCCGCGGTTTTCCCGTCCATCCCGACGGCCTCCGTAAGCTCGGAGACGTACATCGGTCCGTCCGTTAGCTCGCGGATGATCTCCAACCGCTGGCTGCTGCCGAACACCTTGAACAGCGACATACTGCTTCGGGGAACGCCGTGGATAAATAATTATTCACGGTATCCGACCGCCGGTCTGTGGGTTCGGCCTCTGTGGCTGTCGGTTCGGTTCCCGGCCCGATCCGAACCGCATACGTTTAGGTATCGTCGGGGCGAAAAACCGCACATGACGAAGGAAGTCGACTTTCCGAGCAACCAGCCGACCGAGACGGAGACGATCACCGACGGGTTCTTCGAGCGCGAAGTGTATCTCTCGGGCGAGGAGACGGCCTCGTTTCTCCGAACGCTCGCCGACGCCGTCGAGGGCGACAACGAGATGACGATATGCGGCGACGACTGGGAGATCCCTTTCGAATACGGCGAGCCCATCGAGGTCGAAGTGGAGTTCTCGAACCGTTCCGGTCGCGAACTCGAGATCGAACTCGAGTTCGACGAACCGGACGATGACGACGGGCTGGCGGTCGAGTAAGTCGACCCGACGCGACGGAGGTTTCAACGACCGTGTCCCGTCCCCCGGTCGCATCGACGTCGATCCGATACGCCGGCGTGGTCGCCCTCGCCGCCGCGATTCTCTATGCGTCCATCATCGAGCCCGGCGGCGTTCCCAGGACGTTCCTCGGGGTCGGGGTCACGGTGTATCTACACCTCGCCGCCTACGGCGGATTAAGCGCCGCCCTCGGATACGCGGTCCTCGCCGCCGACCGACGGACGCTTCTCGGTGTCGCCCTCGTGGCGACCGCCTACGGTGCGTGTATCGAGTTGCTGCAGGGGACGATCCCCCATCGGACGATGGCGGGGTCGGATGTGATCGTCAACGCTGTCGGGGCGGCGATCGGCGCGGGCCTCTGGCGGGTTCTCGCTCCCCGTTTCGGTGTCGTCGCCGACTGCCGCTCCCCTGCTGACGGCGGCGACCCCGACGACCGGAGGTGAGCGCCCACGTCGTCGGTTCCGACACGGATTTACGGATCGACGGGGTAGTGATCGTAATGAGCCAGCCGACGCCGGAGGTTTACGAGACTGGACGGGGGATGGACGCCCACAACGAGGTGATGCGCGAGATCAGGGCGCGCAACGACCGGAGCTACGACCCCACGGAGCCGACGCGGGTGTGGCTCGACGAGGACAACACCCCCGAGGGGGTGTACGATTCGCTGACCATCATCCTGAACACCGGTGGCTGTCGGTGGGCCCGCGCCGGCGGCTGTACGATGTGTGGCTACGTCGCCGAATCCGTCGACGGCGGCAGCGTCAGCCACGAGGACCTCCTGACACAGATCCAGTACTGTCTGGATCACGAGGCCGACGCCGCCGAGGAGCCGGCCGAGTTGATCAAGATCTACACCTCCGGATCGTTCCTCGACGAGCGGGAGGTCCCCGCCGAGACCCGCGAGGCGATCGCCGAGACGTTCGCCGACCGCGAGCGGATGGTCGTCGAATCGCTGCCGGATTTCGTCGACCGCGGGAAACTGGCGGACTTCACCGACCGCGGGCTCGCGATCGACGTCGCCGTCGGCCTCGAAACCGCGACGGATCGGGTCCGCCACGACGCCGTCAACAAGTACTTCGAGTTCGCCGATTTCGAGGCGGCCTGCCGGGAGGCGCGGGCGGCGGGTGCCGGCGTGAAGGCGTATCTCCTGTTGAAACCGCCGTTTCTGGCCGAACCCGACGCGGTCGAGGACATGAAACGCTCGATCCGCCGCTGTGGGTCTATCGAGGGCTGTCACACTGTCTCGATGAACCCCTGTAACGTCCAGCGATACACGATGGTCGAGGAACTGTATCACGACGGCGGCTACCGGCCGCCGTGGCTGTGGTCGGTCGCCGACATCCTGGCGGCGACCGCCGACGAGGACGTCCTCGTCGTCTCGGATCCCGTCGGACACGGCTCCGATCGCGGTCCCCACAACTGCGGGGAGTGTGACGATCTCCTCCAGCGGGCGATCAAGGATTTCAATCTCCGGCAGGACCCCTCGGTGTTCGAGGAGGTCTCCTGTGCGTGTGAGTCGACCTGGGCCTACGTCATGCGCGAGGAAACGGCGTACAACCAGCCGCTGGTTCGGTGAGCGCCGTCCCCGTCCATCGCCGACGATCCTCGCGTTTCACCCGCTCCGTTTCGCCCGAACACCAACCGTTATTCCGGCGACCGAACATACAGTTCCCGTGAGCCCCTCCGAACGCACTACTGCTTCCGTCTCTGCGACTACCTTGCCCACTACCACCGATCCAACCAACGGGTGTGAGACGGCTGGATGAGCCGGTCGAACACCACCGACCGGGCGGTCGATGTCACCGACGGCGCGTTGTTCAAACCGCTCGTAATCCTCTCGCTCCCGATCATTCTCACGAACGTACTGCAGGTCGGCTACAACCTCGCCGACACGTTCTGGGTCGGCCGCCTCGGCCAGCCGGCCGTGGCGGCGCTGTCGTTCTCGTGGGCGATCGTCTTTTTGATCATCGCCCTCTCGCTTGGGTTCTCCGTCGCCGGGACGGTCCTCGTCGCCCAGAACAAGGGCGCGGGCCGGACCGACCGCGTCGCCACCGTGGCGGGAGGAACGATCTCGCTCGTGGTGGCCGTCTCCGTTCTGTTCTCCGTTATCGGCTACCCGCTCGTGCCGACGTTGCTCGAACTCGTCGGGGCGACCCCCGGCACGGAGGAACACCGCCTCGCGGTCGTCTACACCCGGACGATGTTCCTCGGCATCCCTTTCGTGTTCACCTTTTTCGTGTTCCAGTCGCTGCTGCAGGGGTGGGGCGACACCCGGACGCCGCTGTATCTCGCGGCGTTCAGCGTCGGGCTGAACGTCTTCATCGACCCCTTCTTCATCCTCGGGTTCCAGGACAACGTCGTCTTCGCGTGGGTGGGGTTAGAACACGTGGAGGCGGCGCTGTACGACCGCACCGGTTTCGCCGGCTTCGGCATCCAGGGGGCGGCGTTCGCGACGATCCTCGCACGCGGTCTCGGCGCGGTGATCGGTGTCGGGCTGTTGTTGTCGGGGGCGGTCGGCATCCGTCTCTCCGTCTCCGACCTCCGGCCGCAGTTCGATATCGTCCGCGATCTCGTCCGCATCGGCACACCGGCGAGCCTCGAGATCTCGACGAGCGCGCTGAGCGTGACCGTCCTGACCGCCTTGGTCGCCATCGCCGGCGCCGACGCCGTCGCCGCCTACGGGATCGGAACCCGGATCACCTCGATGGTCGTCCTGCCGGCGCTCGGGCTCGCACGCGGCGTCGAAACCGTCGTCGGCCAGAACCTTGGGGCCCAACAGCCCGACCGCGCGAAACGCGGCACGATCGCCGCTGTCGGCCTCATCACCGCCGCGTTGCTCGTTTTCAGTATCGGTATGTATATGTTTGCCGACCCGATCATCGGGATTTTCATCTCCGGGACGGGCGCGGCGACCGTCACCGCCATCGGCGGGGAGTATCTCCGGATCGTCGGCGCGAGCTACGTTTTCCTCGGCGTCTTTTATATTTTCCAGGGCGGATTCCGCGGCAGCGGCAACACCCGGACCGCGATGATCTTCGCGTTCGTCGGCTTCATCCTGTTCCGCGCCGCCTTCGCGTACGTTCTCTCGGTTCCGGTCGGCCTCGGAGCCACCGGGATCTGGTACGGTGAGGCGCTCGCGAACGTCTGTATGGCGGCGCTTGTCGCCGGGTACTTCTCGCGTGGAACGTGGACGAACCGCGTGATCGATGATCCCGACGCCGCGCCGCCGGCTGACTGATTGCTCAAACGGGTCATCGGCACGGATCGTCCGGTTTTTGAATTTCGGGGGGCGACTGCGCTCACCGCTCCGGGGTGTAACTGAAAAACAGCTCCGGACGGCACGCGACGCAGTACTGTCGCTCCGACGCCGAGGCCGGATCGCAGCGCTGACAGAGCCGCGGCCGCGGCTCCCGTTTGCCGTCCGTGTCGGAGCGCGAAAGCGTCGCAACGGCGAACCCGGCCGCGAAGACGACGCCGCAGACGACCGCGATCCCGGCGCTCATGTCGTCGACTCCTCGGGAACGCGTCCGATCCGTGTCGCGTACTCGCGGATCGGCGGCGCGTCCCGGTCGATGTACTCGTTCGTCCAGGCCCGATCCGGATCGACGCTCCCCTCGAGCAGCTCCGTCTCCGAGAGCAGCGCCGCGAGCCGTTCCCACCGCTCGCCCCGGTGGACGCCCCAGCCCGCCTCGGCGACGTGGTCGGTGTACTGTAACCCCTCCGCGGCGGCGCGGAACTTCGCCTCTTCGATGCCGCGTCGCCGCTCTAAGGTCGCGTTGCGGGCGACGAGGGCGTCGATCGCCGCTTCCGGCTCGTTCGTCGCGTCGATCCACCCGCGGGCGATCGCCCGGAGCAACGACTCGATCGCCCCGGGACCTTCGGCGACGAGTTCTCTGTTCCCGACGAGCATCATCCCGTAGACGCCAAGCGCCTCGCCGATCGGGAGCTCGTCGGCCGTCCGGTCGTACTCCCGTTCGAGTTCGAGGCCGTTCGTCACGACGCCGACGGCGGCGTCGACGGAGCCATCGAGCACTTGGTGTTCGACGCGATGGTGGGTGTTCGGGTCGACGTCGAGGAGGTCGACGGAGTCGAGCACACCCGCCTCGTCGAGCGCCTGCGCCGCGAGGATCCGGGTTTTCGTCGCGGAGGGGGCGACAGTTTTCCCATCGAGCTGTGTGAGCTCCCTCAACGGTTCGCCGAAGACGTCCCGGAGCGTGTAGATCGCCGCCGGGGTCCGTTTCGTCAGGGCGGCGACCGCGAGGGGATCGAACCCCTCGCTTTGCTTTGCGAGGACGGCGCTTGCGCCCGCCAACCCCACGTCGGCCCGGCCCCTCGCGGTCTGTTCGGCCGAAAACGGCGAACCGTGCCCCTCGACGAACTGGACGTCGAGGCCCTCCTCCTCGTAGTAGCCGCGCCGCCGCGCGAGGAAGTACGGCGCCTGAAACCCGTTTGGCTCCCAGTTGAGCTGAAACGTGATCGTCCTCATGGCCCCTCCAGCAGCCGGAAGGTCCCCTCCGGGATCGCCTCGACGCCGAGGGCGTCGGGGCCGGCGACCTCCAGGAGGTGCTCGAAGAGCTGTTCCATCCCCTCGATCGTCTCCTCGTCCCACTCTCTGACCACCATATCGCGCCAGCCGTCTCTGACCGCCGCGACGATCTCGGGATCGTCGTAGCTCATCAGCTTTGCGCCGATATCGTCCCAGAGGTCGTCCTCCTCGACGAGCCGATCGACGACGTCGCGGTAGGCGGCCGCGAACCGCCGTGCGGTGTCCTCGTTTTCGGCGAGGAACCCCTCGCTCGAAAGAAACGTCGAGACGGGGACCCGATTCTCCGTCTCGGCCAGCCGCTGGACGATATCGGAAACCGGCAACACCTCCTTATACGGGCCGCGCTCGGTGATCTCGGGGACGATCGGCCAAAACTGCAAGATCGCGTCGACCTCGCCGTCGTGGAGCATCTCGGTGAGCCCGACCTTCGAGCCCGCTTCGACGGGCGTCGCCGTCTCGTCCGGATCGAACCCGTGGTACCGCCGGCAGGCGGCCCGCGCGAGGATCCAGTTTTTGTCCAGTCGGCGGACGACGCCGATCCGGTGGCCCGAGAGATCCGCCAGCCCCTCGATGTCGGTGTCTTCGGGGGCGACGAGGCCGCCGACGGTCCGACCGTAGGGGTGGAAGGCGACGATTCCGGCCCCGCCCGCCCGCTCGCGGGCTGTCGAAATATAGTCGATGTCGATGAGGTCGGCCTCGCCGTCCTGCAGGCGTGCCTCGACAGTCTCCATGCCCCCCTCGAGCTCGTCGGAGACGAGCTGTACGTCCAGATGGAAGCCGTGTTCGTGATCGAGGCCGAGCCGCTTGATCGTATACAGCATGTAGCGGGGGCTCCCGTTGTGCTCGAAGCGGGCGCGCATCACCGGGAGCTCACCCGGGTCGTCGTGGTGTTCATCCAGCGCGGCCTGCTGGCGCTCGATGTTCATCGTCCCACCGGAGCGACGATCGAGTCGATGTCCGCGTCGCCGTCGATGAGCTGTCGGCGCTTCATCCAGGAGAGATGCTCCTGGAGCTCGTCGTGATCGGCGACTTCGGGGGGTTCGTAGGTCGGGACCTCGATCTCCGCGTACAGCTTCTCGCGGTCGATGCCCTCGAAGAGGTCGGGAGCCACGTCGGCGTCCCCTTCGAGCATCCCGAGGTACGCCTCGCGGTAGGTCTCCGGGTTCTCGTTGATCTCCTCGGCGGCGCGGGCGTATCCGCGCATGAACTTCCCGAGTATCCCGTCGTCTATGGCGTCCGCGCCGACGATCCCCATGTGGTTTTCGAACTGGAGGATCGGCTCGAAGCCGAGCTCCTCGGCGAGTGTGCTCTGTGGTTCGAGCAGCGAGACCGCCTCGACCTCGCCGTCGCGCAGCGCCCGGAGGCGGTCGGTCGGCATTCCGTGGTGTTCGAGCGTCACCGCGTCCTTCGGCATGTGCTCTTCGAGCGCCCGGATGACCGTGTACTCCTGGCCGGTGCGTTTGTTGACGCCGACCGCGACGTTGGCGAGGTCGGCGGGCGCTTCGATGTCGCTGTCGGGTCGGACGTACACCGTGTAGGGCTGGTCCGCGAAGGTCCCCTTCGCGATGATGCGGCCGTCGTTCATCCGCCAGGTCCGTTTGATGCTCTCCCACTTGCAGATCGGGTAGACGTCGACGTCGTGGTCCTCGACCAGCGACTCCTCGGCCGGGATGTACTTCCAGTCCACGTCGGCCCGGTCGCGTTCGATCAGTTCGACGTTCAAGCCCTCGTCCTCGAAATACCCCTTCTCGGTCGCTACCTTCTGTGGCAACATAAACGAGAAGGGCAGATGGAACAGTTTGATTGTCTCACTCATGGGTCGTGATAACTCGGTATTGGACGGTCTCCTATTAAAACTAGTGAAGGAAGGTTTAAATACCATGCGTAAATGTGTGCACATAGCATGGACCGTGTGAGCCGAGGCGACAGAGAGTACGAAGAGCAAACCCCCGGCGTTTCCCTCGCGGACCTGGCGGCCGGCGAGCAGGTGAGTATGAAACACTGGCGGATCGACCCCGGAGCCACGCTCCCGCCGCACCGACACCCGAACGAACAGGTGGGGTATCTCGTCTCCGGGGAGTTGGTCGCCATCCTCGAGGACCGCGAAGTGACGTTGCAACCGGGCGATTCGTACGTCTTCCCCGGCGAGGAACTCCACGGCGCGGAGAACCGCGGCGACGAACCCGCCGTCGGGATCGGCGTTTTGAGCCCGCCCCGCGACTCGCCCGACTGGGCCGAAGGCGACACACAGGCCGATGACCCGGCGACCGACGGCTCCGAGGAGTCGATCCCGGCTCACTCCGGCGACTGATCGAGTTTCCCCTCGGGAACGATCCCGTTTGCCGTCCATCCGCGCTCCCGGTAGTACGCCTCCAGTTCCGACGCCAGCCCGGGCATCTCATACGGCAACGCGTCGTCGTCGTCGCTATCGAACCCGCGCTCGTTGTTGAACCGACGCTCGAGATCTATGATCCGCTCGCCGACTGCGCGCAACCGTCCGGGAGTCGTCTCCAGAAGCGTCGCGAGGCGTTCCTCGGTGAGTATCCCCCGCGAGAACTTGCAGGCGATCGCCGAATCGAGGGCGGCCTTCTCGTTTTCGCGTTCGATCAACACCGGTGCTTTCCCCTCGATCCCGTCGGGATCGAGCGCCTCTTTCGACGCGACGAGCGGGTATTCGAGCACGTACATCGATCCATAGAGGTGATCCGCCCCGCGGTTTGCGGTCGCAAAGGAAAGCGCCTGCCCGTTGAGCGCTCGTCCGTCGTGGGCGGCGAACTCCATCCCCTTCATCGACCAGTTCTCGATGTCCAACTCCCCGTGACAGCGGGCGATCCCCTCGGCGAGGGTGTCGCCAACCCCCTCCCTGTGGGCGATCTTCTCGATCGTCTCGACGACCAACTCGCCGTCCCCGAACCCATCGATGCTCGCCAGATACCCGGAGACGACGACGCCACAGGAGATCGTATCGAGCCCCAACTCGTCGCATCGCTCGTTGGCGCGCATGACGTCGACCGCGTCGTCGACACCCGCGTTGCTCCCGAAAGCCATCACCGTCTCGAACTCGGGGCCTTCGGTTTCGATCCCCGCGGCCTCGTCCCTCGTCGGCAGCTTGCAGGCGAAGGCACACGCCGAACAGGTCCCCTTTTTGTATTTTTTCGCCTCGAAGCGGTCGCCGCTGATCCCACCCACCCCCTCGAAGGAGCGCTCCGAAAAGTACCGCGTCGGGAGCGCTTTGGTCCGGTTTGCGAACTCGGTCAGGCCGGCCGTCCCCTGCCGTTTCATGATATCGTCGCTTTCGGCGGCCTCGCGGTGAATCGCCGTCCGGACCGACGGCAACTCGACCGTCCGGTCGGCGTCACCCCCGAACGTGAGCAGCTTCACGTTCTTCGCGCCCAACACCGCGCCGAGCCCGCCGCGGCCGAACACCCGCGAACCGGAGGTGACGATCGCCGCAAACCGGACGCGGTTCTCGCCGGCCGGGCCGATACAGGCGATCGCGTCCTCGCCGCCCCCCCGCGAATCGGCGACGTGTGCCGAGACTGCAGACACCGTCGCCCCTTCGAGCTCCGGGACGGCCTCGAACTCGGCGCCCTCGTCGGTGATATGGACCGCCAGCAGGGTGTCGCTTTCCCCTGTGATCTCGACGGCCGCACAGCCGGTGTCGACGAAGTTCCCGGAGAGGAACCCGCCGGCGTTCGAGGAGACGAGCCCGTCGGTAAGCGGCGACAGCGCCGTCGCCGACAGCCGCCCCGTGAAACTCGTCGCGGATCCCTGTAGCGGCCCGGACGCGAAAAACAGCCGGTTATCGGGGCCGAGCGGGTCGGCGTCGAACGGGATCCGGTCGTAGGCGAGTTTCGTACCGACTCCCCGCCCCCCGATGAACGCCGACAGTACCCCGTCGACGTCCGTCGTCTCCGCGGTCCGTTCCCCGACGTCGACGCTCAATAGCGGTCCAGGGACGTGACGCATCGTTCCGGTGTGGGTGTCGGTCGCATATAACGGTTTTCGACGGGCGGCGATTCCCGTTCCCCGAACGCTCCCGTCGGCCGAACAGCTATCTCCGCGGGCGGAGCCCCCGTTTCCCCGAACATCTATGTGCCGGTAGGTCCCCCTTCGGGTATGGACGCCGTCGATCACATCAACGTCGATGTCGACGATCTCGGCTCGTGTTTCCCGTTCTATCGGGACGTACTGGACCTGGATCTCCTCCGGCCGCCGTCGGATTTCAAGGGGGAGCACGCGATGTTCGAGGCGGGCGAGACGGTCGTCACCCTCGCCGAAACCGGCCGCGCGGAGGCGTGGGACCCGGAGGTGCTCTCACATCCCCTGGATAAGGCCCATATCGCCTTCGAGACCGACAGAAAGCGCTACGAGGCGTTGCTCCCCGAACTCGACGGGCAGTTCCCGAAACAGGGACCGTACGACTGGGGCGAGTTCGAGGGGTTTTATTTCCTCGACCCGGACGGAAATCTCCTCGAAATCATCACCTACGACCCGGTTCCGGACGACGTCGACCGCACGCTTTTGACACACGACGACGTTTGAACCCGCAGGGCCGCCGCTGACCCCGTTTGGCCGGCTGCTTGACCCGTGATACCTAAGTGCGTGTGTGCTGTGTGTCACCGTATGTCGGATGACCGGGAGCTTCCCAACATCAAGGCCGGCCGGGGCGGCGATCGGAGCCTCGAGGACGCCGGTCCCGTCGAGATGGCGACCGTCGAGTATCTCAGCCAGGGGGTATTACAGCGTCGGGGCTGGAGCCGAACCGATCCGGAGCTGTTCGAGAAAGCCCGCGGCGCTGCTCTCGACGACCGGGAGCACGGTACCGTGGAGGTGCCGAAAAACGAGTTCCTGCTCGATGCCGTCGAAGACGAGGGCCACGACTGGCCCTTCGAGTGCCGTGCCGGCTCCTGTGCGAACTGCAGCGCGTTCGTCGTCGACGGCGACCTCGAGATGGATATGAACCTCTTTTTGACCGACGAGGAAGTCGAGGAGATGGATCTCCGGTTGACCTGCGTCGCGAAGCCGAAAAGCGACGAGCTACGGGTTATCTACGAGGCCCGACGCGACGAGTACTTACAAAAAGTCGTCGGTGAACGCGAGGTGTGAGACACCTACGCCTGGTCGACCCAGCTTTCGGCTCGGTCCTCGGACACGTCGGCCGCTTCGGCCACCGTCACCGGATCGGCGACGGCGAGATCGGCCCTCGACTCGATGTCCGCGTTTTTAAGCCGACCGGCGTACGTCGACCCGATCCCGTCGATGGATTCGATCGCACCGCCGCCACCGAGCGCCGCCCGGAGGCGTTCGTCGGGCGAGACGTCCGAAACGAGTCTGTCCTGTTCGTACCGCTGGACGTCCGAGAGATCGATGTCGTCGCCGAGCGACTCCAGGATCGACGCGAGCACGAGCGCTTGCCTGTCGAGGCGGTCCTCTAAGGCGTTGATGTTGTTGAACGACTTCTCGGCGAAGGCGGTGAGCGACGAGGAGAACTCGGTGAGCTTCGCCTCGTTCTGTTTGACCTTCCGCTCGTTGAGGCTGATGCGAGCGAAGTTCTCGACCTCGTCGAGTTGCGTCCGTAGCGCTTCGAGCTCCTCGCGTAGCGCCGCGGTTTCGGACGCGACGATGTCCTCGATCAGGAGCTCGACCGTCCCCTCCGTCGAGGGACTCGCCGGCTCTTCGATCACGGCTTCGCCGTTCTCCTTTTTCTCACCCGAGGGGCTCTCCGTCCGGTCTGGGGTCTGTCTGCGGAATTTCGCTGGCGGCATATGATCATGATTAACACACACCATTATATACCTTCGCCCGTGGCACCCGCCGCTGGAACGGAGCGTCGGCCGCTACGCCCGTTCGATCCGGCTTGCGATCCCGCGGAGCCGATCCGCCTCGGCCGGGTTGTCCTTTTTTTCCTCGTCGTCGGCGACGGCGCGGAGCGCCCGAACGATGTCGTTTTTCTCCCGCGGCGTGACCTCGATCGTGCGCGTACTCGGTGACATAGGTCGGTGTCACGGTCGTCTTCCGGCCGCTTAGCTTTTGTCCCGGCGGGGGATCCGACTGACCGTCAGATTCATTCCGTCGTCCGACGACGCTTCCCCCATGTCGGATCACGACCTCCCCCGCGAGAACCTCGTTCCCGAGACTGACGGCGTCCCGATGCGGTGTGCCGCCTGCGGGGCGAGGTTTCCGCGCCGCGACGCCGCAACCCCCGAGAAGGGATGTCTCGCTTGTCCCTCCTGTGGCGATACGGACATCTCCGAAACCGACGAGTGATCGCCTCCTTCGCCGTGCTCTCGGTTTCGGCCGTCTGTCGTGAGCGATGGACTGAAATACGTGTGACTGTGTATCACACACATGACGGAGGAGATCAACGCCGGGTGTGCCGACTGCGGCGCGACCTTCCCTCGGGAGGCGGCCGAACGCGCGGGCGGCTCCGATCTTGCCTGTCCCGTCTGCGGACACAGCGTCGTTCGTGGGATCCCCTTCGAGCACGGTTCCCTCGGCGCGACGCAGCCGAACACCCGCTGTGCGGACTGCCAGGCGACGTTTCCACACGCCGAGGCGAAGACGCCGACGAAGGGCGTCCTCGCCTGTCCGGTCTGTGGATCGACGGGGAAACTGGAGCCGATCGGCTCCGACTCCCCGCGTTGAGCTCCCCGGAACTACACCGGTTCACCGCTGGATCCAACGACGTACTCCCCGACAACGAGCAAGTCGAGCCCCGTTCGTTCGAACGTCTCCACGGCATCCACCGCCGTCGCGACGATCGGTTCGCCCGCCTCGTTGAACGACGTGTTGAGCAACACCGACACGCCAGTCAGTTCCCCGAACGCCTCCAGGAGCCGGTGGAACCGCGGGTTCTCCCGTTCCCGAACGGTCTGTGGGCGGGCCGTCAGATCGCCCGGATGCAGGGCTGCCCGAATCTCGCCTTCGCGGTCCGGATCGACGTCGACAGTCCGGATCATGTACGGCAGCGGAAGCGGCCCCTCGAAATACCGGTCGGCCGCTTCGAGCGGCACCGAGGGCGCGAAGGGCCGCCACGCCGCCCGCCCTTTCACGAAACCGTTGACGCGGTCGCGAGCCCCGGCCGATCGCGGATCCGCGAGCACGCTTCGGTTGCCGAGCGCGCGCGGGCCGACCTCGAGTCGCCCCTGCACCCACCCGACGAGTTTCCCGTCGGCGAGCGCGCCCGCAACCGTCCGTTCGAGGTCGGCCGGCGTCGAATACTCGATCCCTCGTCGATCGAGAAGCGCCCCGACGGCCTCCCCTTCGATCCCCGGCCCCCAATACAGCGTCGACGGGAGCGATTCGGCCTCGCCGAGGACTATCGGCGCTCCCAGCGCCGCCCCGGCGTCGTGGGCAACCGGCTGGACGAACAGCGCATCGACGGCCGGGGACGCCGAGAGCCGCTGGTTCAGCTTGCAGTTGAGCCCCACCCCGCCGGCCAGACAAACCCGACTGACGCCCAACTCCTCGCAGTACGTCTCACAGATCTCCCCGACCGTCTCCTCCAACAGCCCCTGGACGGCGCTCGCCAGCGCCGCCTCCCGGGGGCGAAAGCCCTCGCGTGAGGACACACGCGGCGCGTCGAGCAGTCGTTCGAGTCGGGTGATCGCGGTCGGAACGCCCGAGCCGACGAGCCCGGTCACGTCGTACTCGACGCCGCCACGAACGACGCCTCGGAGCCGCGCGAGTTCCGCCGACCCGTCCGTCCCGTACGCCGCAAGCGCCATCGTCTTCCCCTCGCCGCCGAACGGCTGAAAGCCCAGATACCCCGTCACCGCCGCGTAGAGATAGCCCAGACTGTTCGGCGCTTCGTACCGCCTGACCCGCTCGAGCCCCGCCGCTGTCCCGTGCCAGACGACCGTCGAGTCGCGTGCCCCCCGCCCGTCGATCGTGAGCACGAGCGCCTCGTCGAACCCCGAGGGTCCGAACGCGCTCGCGGCGTGGGAGCGGTGGTGATTCACCCATCTGACGGGCGGCTCGGCGCCGATGGCTCCGGTGAGCGCTCGCCGGACTCGCGTTCGGCCCCGATCGTCGCCCCCGTTTTCGCTTTCGGCCCCGCCGTCCGAACGTCCGAGCGATCCGTTCCACGGAACCGTGACCAGATCGACCGCTCGGCCGTCGATCCCGGCGTGATCGAGGGCCCGTTCGATCGCCGTCGTCGGGAACGTCTCCGGGGCGCGTTTCCGCCCGAGCAGCCGCCCTTCCTCCGCGGCGAAGACGAGCTCGCCGTCGGCAAACAACGCGGCCGCCGGATCGTGGGTGCCGAACCCGCCGATCGTCGGGTTGATCGTGAGGACGTATCGCACGCGCTTCCTACGCGGCCCGCGAAAAAAACGTGTGTGTCGGTCCGACTACGCTTCCATCGAGAAGACGACGAGCCGGTTGTCCCGCTGACCGCGGCGGAGCCATCCGGAGCCGCCGACCTGGATCGCAACGTACTGTTTGTCGGTATCGGAGTCGTACCAGCTGATCGGACTCGAGGAAATCGGCGCATCGCCCGTCGAGAACTCCCAGAGCCGGTCGCCGTTTTCGGCGTCGTAGGCGATGAAGTTCCCGTTCTGGGTGCCGGCGAACATCAGGCCGGTCGACGTCGACATCGTGCCGCCCCAGATGTAGGTGTCGCTGTCGATCCAGTCACGCCAGACGCGTTTGCCCGTCGCCGGATCGAACGCCGAGATCGAGCTGATGTGACCGTTGTACTCGTCCGGCATCGCTTCGGTCTCGTCCTCGAGGATACCGCCCCAGTACTTGCGGCCCGCCTCGAACTCCTCGAAGCGCCACCAGGCTTCCTGGGCGTTGTTGTGCATCTTGTAGTAGACGAGTCCGGTCTCGTGGTTGTACGTCGCCGGATGCCAGTCGTTGCCACCCATCCCGCCGGGCATGAACGTCCCGCGGCGCCCGTCGTCGATGTGTGGGATCATGTTGAACATGTTCAGCTGCTGGGCACCGGGATCCGAGCGGGTGATGAGCCGCCCGGAGTCGGCGTCCATCGAGTACACCCACGCCGTCTTGCCGGCGTTGACGACCGTATCGCGGGTCTCGTCGCGGTGGTCGAACTCCAGATCACGGATGAGAACCCGCGGCGACGCGGTGTCGTAGTCCCAGACGTCGTGTGGGGACTCCTGGTGGAACCAGAGTATCTCCCCGTCCTCGGCGTCCATACACATCGTCCCACAGGTGTTTCGGTTCGGCCCCGGTCGGACCGAGCCGTCGAAGTCGGGGGCCGGGTTGCCGATCGGCATATAAAGGACGTCGCGTTCCTCGTCGTAGGTCGCCGTCATCCAGTTGGTGCCGCCCGACTGGTTGATCGAGTCGCCGACCCACTCCTCCTCGGGGCAGGTCCGGGTCTTCCACTCGATCTCGCCGGTCTCGGCGTCGATCGCGCAGTGGAACCCGCGGACGCCGTACTCGCCGCCGGCGGAGCCGGTGTACACCGTCCCGTCGTGGACGATCGGTGCCCACGTCGCGGAGTAGCCGCGCTCGTGGTCCTCGGTCGAGGTATACCACTCCTCCTCGCCGGTGTATCGGTTCAACGCGACCATCCCCGAGTCCAGCGTTGCCATGAACACCTTGTCCTCGTAGACGGCCGGACCGCGGTTGTTGTCATCACAACAGAGCACGACGTCCGACGGCACCGCGTACGTGTAGCTCCACAGCACGTCGCCGTTGGTGGCGTCGAGGGCCTTGATGTGGTTCGGGCCGTTCGATTGGTACATGATCGTCGGATCGCCGGGCACGACGATCGGCGATCCCTCCATGCTCGATCCGGAACCGACTTCGATGTCGTACTCGACCTGGAGGTCACCGACGTTTTCTTTGTTTATGACGTCGGCCGTCGTATAGCGGTGCATCTCGTAGTTCCCGCCGTACGTCAGCCACGCCTCCGGGTTCTCCCCGGAGTTGCTCAGCATCTCCTGGGTGACATCGAACTCCGGAATCCTGTCGATGTCGTGTTGGTGTGTGACCGACTCGTCGGGCGTTCCGAGCACCCGATAGCCGTTGTCCGTCTCCCGTACGACCGTATCCTGTGCGGCCTGAACCGCTCTGTCTTCTTCTATTGACATTGTTCTGTGTTGGTGTTGTTAACGCGCTTTCGGTTCTGCCCGCATGTCGTCCGTTATGTAGAAGACATCGTGGCAGATATCCTGTTGTTTGACGATCATGATCGCCGCACCGCCGGTCAGCGCCGCCATTAACTGTCCGTCCGTGAGTGAGCGTTGCTCCTTTGGGGTCGATATCTCCCTCGCCGCGAGGGCGAACAGATACAGCCCCGCGAGCATCCCTTTCGTGTCCCAGTAGGCGTCGTCGAGGATCTCCTCGGTGACGAGGATCTCCTTTTGCCACAGGTGGATGTCGAGGGTCTGTATCCAAAGCAGCGTACCGCCGCTCGCGCGCTGATGAAGCGGCGGAACGGACTCGGCATCGAACTCGACCTCGTATGGGATCTCCGCCGCCGGGACCCACCGTTCGAGCTCCTTGTCGCTGTTGACGACGTTCGCCATCAACGCGAGTTGCTCCCCGTCTTCGATGCCGACCGCCTCGAGCTCGCTGGTGAGGGGATCGGCCTCGAGGAGTCCGTGGGCGGTGTTCCGCACGTGTTCCGCACTGAATCGTGGTGCGTTCTGATCGACGCTCTCGAAGAACCCGATCTCGAGCAGGTGGTCGTATAGCCGCCACCCGGGCTCGACGAGTTCCTCGTATAGACTCTCCGGTTCCAACTCACCCTCGGGGACGCCCGCCTCGCGGAGCTCGGGCAGTCGACCGATCGCTACTTCCAGATCGGCTAACACGCCGTCGATGAGCTTCGTATCGAGCGTTCCCTCGAGGTCGTTTCGGATTACCGCCCCCATCGAGGCGAACTCGTCGCTGATCTCGGGGTCGACGACGGACTGTAGCTCCGAGAGAGTCAACCCGTCCTCGATGTCCGTCTCCTCGACGCCGAGTCGCTCGGCCAGCTGTCTCCGCTCCTCGGCTGTCGACTGTGGGGTGGTAACATTATTCATCGGAGCACCATCTCACATTAGAGATGGATATCACAAATAGTTTTCCTAATTTTCCGTGAAGGTTATACACGCAACCGGATTCTCCCGGATCTCCGGCCCGTTCTCGAAACGTAAGACGTTCGCTAGTCAATACCAGCCGAAACAAAACAAAGTTATGTCTGTTACGGATATAATAAATCAAACGTTTTTTAATTAACGTTCGCCGGGCGAAATGTTTTAGTGTCGCCGCTTCGGAACCGAGCGGCCGGCCGAACCGGCGGGTTCCTCCCCGTGTATTTATGTCCGTGCCGCCGCTTTCCACCGAAAAGCCGCATGGATCTCACCGTTGCATCACTCACCGACCGCGACCCCGGTCGGGGCCTCAGCGCCGTCAGTCGTCGGGTTCTCTCGGAACTCGACGTCGATAGCGGCGACTATCTCCGCCTCGAAGGCCCGGACGGCGAGCGCGCGATCACACAGATCATCCCGGCCGACGACATCGACGAGGGAACGATCAGAACCGACGAGCGCCTCCGGGCGACCGCGGGCGTCGATGTCGGCGACAGCGTTTCGGTCGAGGCTGTGACCGTCTCTTCGGCCGACAGCGTCACGATCGCGCTCCCCCCCGGATTCGGCGCCGTCGAGAAGCTAAACCTCTCTCTCCGTGAGGAACTCATAAGCCGTGCCGTCGCAGTCGGGCAGGTCGTCCCGATCACTCTCCGGTTCGGCGAGGGAGCCGGACGCACCGAACGGACCGTTCCCGTCAGAGTCACCGATGCGACGCCGGGTGAGACGGTCCTCGTCAGGGACTGGAGTCGTGTCTCCGTCGACCCCGAACCCGCGGCGGACCTCGCGACCGACATCGCCGCGGTCGGTCCGACAGCCGCTTCCTTCGAGGACGTCGGCGGCCTCGATTCGGAACTCACGCAGGTCCGCGAGACCGTCGAACTGCCGCTTTCGGCCCCGGCGCTTTTCAACCGTCTGGGGATCGATGCGCCGAACGGCGTGTTGCTGTACGGGCCGCCGGGGACCGGCAAGACGCTGTTGGTCAGGGCGATCGCGAACGAGACGGACGTCCACGTCGAGACAATAAACGGTGCCGCCGCCGTTTCCGGCCCGCGGGCGGAGGTCGAAGACCGACTCCGCGAACGCTTTGAGGCCGCGGCTGCCGATGGCCCGGCCGTGGTCTTCGTCGATGAACTGGACGCCATCGGCGGCGGCACCGATCGGGTCACCGACCGGACTGCCGTCGGCGCGTTGGCGTCGCTCGTCGACGAGTTCGCCGACGGGAGCCACCTCGTCGTCGTCGGTGCGGCATCGGACCCGGAGTCGCTCGACCCGGCCCTGCGGCGTTCGGGACGGTTCGACCGTGAGATCGAGATCGGCGTTCCGGATCGGGACGGCCGCGAGGAGATCCTCCGGATCCACACCCGGTGGATGCCGCTTTCGGCGGACGTCGATCTCCCCTCGCTCGCCGAGCGCACCCACGGGTTCGTCGGTGCGGATATAGAAACGCTCGCGCGCGAGGCCGCGCTCAACACCCTCCGCCGGAACGGGATCGGCCCGGACGGTCGCGACCCCGACGCGGACGAGCTCGCCTCGCTTTCGGTCACGGCGGCTGATTTCGAGGCCGCACTCCGGGACAGCGCCCCCTCGGCGTTGCGTGAGGTGTTCGTGGAGGTGCCGGACGCGACGTGGTCGGACG
>OBKM01000289.1_pt1 | contig 25272 bp, 30 predicted proteins | sample 1519691 | NCBI WGS metagenome assembly OBKM01 (sample SAMEA37050418, study PRJEB22526) | metagenome | biome: saline pan; feature: lake; material: water | place: Egypt | collected 2015 | depth 0.5 m | reverse complement strand
GAGCGCCGCTTCGGCGGCCTCCGACCCGTCGACCGGAACGAGGATCCGTGTCATGGGTTCCGATTGCGTGAGTGTATATAAAACAGTTGTCGTATCGTGGGTCGAAACGGACGGCTAGTCGGCCAACAGACGGATATCCGTCGAGGGTGTATCCGACCGAACATGGACAGAAGAGGACTCATCGTCGGCACCGCCGGCGTCGCGGCGTCGGCGTTCGCCGGCTGTCTGGGCGCCGTCGGACTGGACGAACACGAGGCGACACCGGCCGGCGTCGAACGGAGCGCACGCGAGGAGGCCGGCTACGAACGGACAAACGTGGAGGAGATGGTCGTCCGCGAGTCCGTCGACGCCGGCGTCTCCGAGGAGATCACGGTCCGCAACTACCTGACCGAACACGAAAAAGGGGTCGAGTTGGGGCCGGTCGGGGACGTACAGGCGGCCGCGTTCAACCTCCTGACCTCGCCGCAGATCTCGATCGCCGGGCGGGAGCTCAATCCGATCGAGGGGATGTCCGCCGAGGAGCTCGTCGAGCTCATCGAAGCGGACTTCGACGGGATCGACGACGTCGAGCACGTCGCCGACGGCGAGGTCTCGATCCTCGGACAGGAGACCGCCGAGTCCGTCTTCGAGGCCGAGGCGGCGGTCGGGGCCGGGATCAGTGTGGACGTGAACGTTCACGTAACCGAGAGCGTGCGGACGGAGGCCGATCATCTGATCGTGATCGCCGTCTACCCACAGCAGGTGCGGAGCCAGGAGGAGGACAACGTCGCGACGATGATGGACGGCGTCATCGAGAACATCGACTGAGCCACCCCGATCCGTCCGGCTCACTCCGGGCCGAGCAGCTCCTCGACCGCAACGTTCCGTGCCCGGAACGACTTGACGAGCCGGAGCACGGCGACGTAGCCGGCGACGGTGAACACGACTGAGAGAAGGAGATTGCCGAGGAGGAGCCTGGTGACGATCTCCGGGCCGGCGGCGAGGGACACGTTCGCCGGCGTCGCCCCCGGCGCCGGCCCGAGGATCAGCGTGCCGAGCCAGAAGCTCGCGACGTAGACGCCCCATTTTACGACCGGGTTGAGCACCACGACGGACGCGAAGAGCGCGAGTTTGCTGATTCGCTCGAAGAGGGCGGCGAGCGCGACGAAAACCAAAAGCCCGAACCCGAGCGTCGGGAGCGACGTAATGAACACGCCGATCGCGAAACTCGCCGCGACATCGTGTGGCGGGTTGTTCTCGTCGAAAGCCGCCTCGAGTTCCGCACGGACCCGGCCGCGGTAGCCAGCCACCCGCTCCCGGAGCATGGTTGTCGGTGAGCCGCCGCGGATATCAACTTTTCTCGCCGGATCCGTCCCGAACGGCCGCAAGCGCCCGCTCGCTGACGCCGGTCAGATGCGCCTGCCCGAACGTCGCCACGACGAGCGCGCCGAGGGAGTTGAACATGAGATCGCGAACGGTGTCGTCGAGGCCGTGTTGTGCGAGCGGCATCGTGATGCCCGTCGCGTCGGCCGCGATATCGAGCCCGAACTCGAACAGTTCCCACAGCACGCCGAACGAGAGGACCACGACGAGCACGTACACGAAAAAGAACTGCCGGGGGAGGTGGATCCGGTCGCTGTGGAGGTCGACGGCGCGAGCGAACGTGTACCCGACGCCGGCGACGAGCGAGGCGGACATCGCGTGTGTCAGGTGGTCCCACCACTCGAGCTGTGCGTAGAGCCCGGCCGACCCCATCGTGTGGAGGAACACGGCGAGGGTGATCCACAGCCCGAGCCAGGGATCGAGCGGGATCCGGTAGTTCCGTTTTAAGATGGCAGGAACGGCCGTTATAAGCAGCGAGATCGAGCCGTTCGTGATCGCCTTCGGCTCGCCGGCGACGACGCCGTAGACGACGATCCCGGCCAGCACGGCCTGCATCCCTCCGGTGAGTCGCCGCTGTGTGCGGATCGACGGACGGGACAGAAGCGTCATCGGCGGATCACCCGCCCGATGCGGCCGGCGAGGCGGCGGCCGCGCCGTTTGAAGTACGCGTCGAACAGCAGGCCGGCGGCGATTCCGGCGAGTGTTACCCACACGAACTCGACCATGAGCGCCGCGTTGGCCTCGTCGCCGGCCGTTCCCGGCGTCGAGAGGAACTCGGTCCCGAGCAGTCGGTCGGCGTTCCACCTGACGACGGCCCAGGCGGCCGCCGACGCGAGCGTCGTCATGACCACGAGAACGACGGCGAACCAGTGGGTCATCCGAACCCGAGTAAACATATGAAGCTCGACGGTGATCACGAGCGCGACCCCGGCGACCGAAAGGTAGTACGCGAAGGTCCCGAGCTCGCCGCCGAACAGCCCCCTGGTCAGGATCGGCAACAGCGCGAGGACGAGCACCTCCCACGGGAGCATGACCCGCCAATCGCGGTAGGCGATCGGCGGGATGACGACGATGAGTCCGGTAACCGTCACGAAGAGGATCCACAGCCGATCGAAATCGAGGACGCTCTCGATAAGGACCAATCCGAGAACGCCAACGAGGGGCCACGCGAGCACGGCGTTGGCCCGTCCGCTCCGGAGCAGCTTCGCGAGCAGGTCGTCCGAGGGCGTTTCCCGTTCCGACGGCGCTCCATCGTCGCGAAGCGGGTCGTCAGTACCCTCATCTTTCATACGACCGAATCGCGCCCGACAGGCATATAATTCCCGGGCCGGGCCCGTGTCGGGGCCCGGAACACCACATTGAACTTGCGGTGTGCTGTACCTTCCGTCACGATGGTAGACAAAGCCGATCTGCGACAACAGTTCGTCGACGCGTTCGAGGGCGCCGAGTTTCCGGTCGAGGGGCCGATGGATCTCGTCCCGGCGCTCCCGGACGGGCCCGGAACCACGTTCGAGTCCGGCGATTTCTCGATGACGGCGATGGAGCTCAACATGAAGGCCGGCGGCGACCAGGAGTTCCCCTACGAGACGCTGGAGGAACTCGTCGACGACGTTATGGACGGCCTCGAGTCGCAAGGTTTCATCTGATCCGGCGCTCAGGGTTCGGCCTCGGCCCCGGGGGTCGTCTCGATCAGACGGGCGATCTCCTCCGGGAGGCTCTGTTCGCCGTCCGGCGTTCGGACCGTGACGAGCCCGAACGGCGCGATCTCGAGGACTTCGATCTCGACGCCGGGTTCGACGCCGGCGGCGGCCAGATACCGTAGCTCCTCGTCGCCCTGGTGGCGGATCCGTCTGACGACCGCGCGATCGCCCTCCTCGGCGTCCGCGAGGCGGGACCGGTCCGTGTCGTCGGGCAACTGCAGGTCCGAGTCGGGGATCGGGTCGCCGTGGGGGTCGACGCCCGGGTTGTCCAGCACCTCGGCGATGCGCTCCGTCAGCTCCTCGGAAACGTGGTGTTCGAGGCGGTCGGCCTCCTCGTGAACGTCGGCCCAGTCGTAGTCGAGATGCTGCGTGAGGAAGGACTCGAGCAGTCGGTGGTGCCTGAGGATCTCCAGGGCGACGATCTCGCCGTCCCCGGTGAGCGTGACGCCGCGGTACTCCTCGCGGTCGACGAGGCCGTGCTCTTCGAGTTTCTGCACCATACTGGAGACCGTCGGGGAGGTGACATCCAGGTAGTCGGCGAGCTCGGAGGTACCGACACGCTCGCCGGTCTCGCTCTCGATCGCGTAAATCGCCTTTATGTAATCCTCCATGACGGCGCTCAACATCGTCACGGGATAGGTCGCCGAGCGGGATAGTGTTTTTCGTCGCCGATGGAAACCGCTTTCCCGAACGCGGCCCTACCGCGAAACATGAACGTACAAGCCGTCGCCGACCTCTCGCCGGACGAGCGGGCGGCGTTTTTCGAACGCGACGCGGGGATCGAGGACGCCCGCGACGCGGTCGAGGGGATCGTCTCCCGGGTTCGTTCGGAGGGCGACGCTGCGCTCCGTGCGTACGCCAGCGAGTTCGACGACGTCGAGGTCGGGAACCTCGATGTCACTGACGCGGCCGAGCGCGCCTACGAGGATATCGACGACGACCTCCGCGAGGCGATCGAGACGGCGGCCGGGAACATCCGCGCGTTTCACGAGCGTAGCGTCCCCGACGACTGGCGTGACTCCTTCGACGGCCGGGAGCTCGGCCGCCGTTACCGGCCGCTCTCGCGGGTCGGCGTCTACGCCCCCGGCGGGACCGCGGCGTACCCCTCCAGCGTGCTCATGGGCGTCGTCCCGGCGACGGTCGCCGGCGTCGATCACGTCGCGGTGGCGACGCCGCCGGCCGAGGAACTGCCCCCGGCGACGCTCGCGGCGGCCCACGTCGCCGGCGCGGACGCGGTGTATCAGGTCGGCGGCGCACAGGCCGTTGCAGCGCTGGCGTACGGGACGGAGACGGTGTCGGCGGTCGAGAAGATCGTCGGCCCGGGGAACAAGTGGGTCACGGCGGGGAAAGCCGAAGTCCGCGGCGACGTCGAGATCGACTTTCTCGCCGGGCCCTCCGAGCTGCTCGTCGTCTGCGACGCGACGGCCGATCCCGACCTCGTCGCGGCGGACATGCTCGCCCAGGCCGAACACGACCCGAACGCCTCCGTCGTCTGTGTCACCGACGACCGCGCGACGGCCGAGGCGGTCGCCGCCGCCTGCGAGGAGCAGGCCGAGGCCCGCGACCGGCGGGATGTCATCGAGGCGGCCCTCGATAACGACGCGTCGGGCGTCCTCACGGCCCGATCGATGTCGGAGGCGGTCCTCTTCGCCGAGGAGTACGCCGCCGAACACCTCTCGATCGTCACCGAGGACGACGAGGCGACCCTGGATCGGATCGACTCGGCCGGCAGCGTCTTTCTGGGCGAGACGGCGCCGGTCGCGGCCGGCGATTACGCGTCCGGGCCGAACCACGTGCTCCCGACCGGCGGGTTGGCGAAAGTCACCGGCGGACTCGCCGTCGATCACTTCCTCCGGTCGACGACCGTCCAGAAGCTCGACCGCGAGGCGCTCGCCGACCTCCGGGAACCCGTGACGACGCTCGCCCGCGCCGAGGGGCTCGAAGCCCACGCCGAGAGCGTCGACAAGCGGTTCGAGTGAACCGATGGGAACCGTCCCGGCGAGGACTGCCCCGGTCCACGTGGTGGCTCCGAACGCCAGCCGCCGCCGACCCGTCGTATCGGCGGCACCCCCACGGCCCCCGACCCCCACCGAAACGTTCGAGCGCCGCCGCGGTCAAACGCGGGTATGGAGTATCTCGTTGCGACGGACTCGGTCCACACGACCGCCGCGGCCTGTGACTACCTCGATCCCCGGCTCGATCCCGACGACACGGTCGTCGTCGTCACCGTCCCCCGACCGACAACCCGGGACGCGGACGACGCGTTGAACGTCGCGAACGCCCGGCTGCTCGGCAAGGCGACGGTCGAAACCGACCGGCTCGATCCGGACGACGACCCGGTCGGCCCCCTTCTCGCCGCTGTCGACGATCGGACACCCGATATCGTGGTCGTCGGCCCCCATGCCGGCACGCGGGAGGCCGGGCCTGCGCTCGGCGGAACGACCCGGCGGCTCGTCGAATCCGCCGACGTCCCCGTCGTCGTCGTTCCGCTTTCGTTTTGACCGCCGGCTCCGCCGAGAACTAAATACCCGGTCGGCGAAGACGCGTCCATGGAACTAGTTGTGTTACGGGAAGGGGTCCACGGCCTCCCGGCCGAACAGTACGCCGAGACGCTCGCGGAGCGGCTCCCGACGCATACGGTTCGACACGCACAGACGCCGGACGAGGAGCACGAGGCGATCCGATCGGCGGATGTCGCAACGGGACTCACGATCCGGCCCTCGCTTCTCGATAGCGCGGAGCGGCTCCGGCTCTTCGCCTGTGCGTACGCCGGGACCGGACACCTTCCGCTCGACGCGCTCGCCGAAGGGGGCGTGAGCGTGACGAACGCGGCGGGCGTCCACGCGCCCAACGCGGCCGAGCAGGCGGTCGGCTCGATCCTCGCGTTCTCCCGGCGGCTCCACGAGGCGGCGCGGGCTGACACGTGGCAGCCGCTCCCGGCGGGCGAACTCGCCGGCTCGACAGTCACGGTCGTCGGGCTCGGAGCCATCGGGGCGGCGGTCGCGGAACGGCTCGACCCCTTCGACGTCACCACGATCGGGGTCCGCCGAACCCCTTCGAGGGGCGGTCCCACCGACGAGGTGTTCGGCCCGGACCGACTCCACGACGCTCTGGCCCGTAGCGCGTTCGTCGTGCTGTGTTGTCCGCTCACCGACTCGACGCGGGGGCTCATAGACGCCGAGGCGCTGTCGACGCTCCCGCCGGATTCGGTGATCGTCAACGTCGCCCGCGGCGAGGTCGTCGACACGGACGCGCTCGTCGAACATCTCCGCCGAGGGTGGATCGGCGGGGCCGTCCTCGACGTGACGGACCCCGAACCGCTCCCGGACGACCACCCGCTTTGGGGGTTCGACGACGTGCTCGTCACGCCGCACTCGGCGGGGGCGACACCGAACTACTACGACCGCCTCGCGGACATCGTCGCCGGCAACGTCGAGCGGCTCGAATCCGGCGGAGAACTCACAAATCAGGTGCAGTAGGGCCGTTTGACCGCGCTATTCGAGCGGCTCGATCAGCTCGATCGCGTGCCCGTCGGGATCGAGGACGAACGCGGTTCTGGCCCCCGCGGCCGGCTGGTCGGCCGGCTCCTTCCGGACCCCGTGGTGGTCGATCTCCTCGAAGGCGGCGTCGACGTCGTCGACCTTCACCGCGAGATGGTCCCAGCGGTCGCCGTCGACGGAGGGGGTCTGGCCCTCGGTGTCGGAGAGCTGGAGTTCGACACCGTTCTCGTCGGCGACGTAGCGGTTGACCGTCTCGCCGTCGGGCGTCTCGAAGCCCCACGACTCCTCGAAATCGAGGTTTTCGGTGTACCACTCGACGGACTGTTCGACGTCCGAAACGTTCAGACAGGTGTGTAGGATCACCATACCCGAGGGCCGGCCGGACCGATTATAACGGCGACGGTTCCGTCCCCCGAGGTTTTGATGTTGGAACCCGAACCGAAGGACGTGTTCCCCGACAGCCGACGGCGGTTCGACGGCTCCACCCCGCTCACGACGACAGCCACCGGACCCGCCGAACCGACCGTCGGCGCCGGATGAGCCGTCGCCGCGACCTCGCGTTGTTCGTCGCTCTCTCCGTCGCCTGGGGGCTGTCGTTCCCGGCGATACGTGCCGGACTGGGGTCGTTCCCGCCGCTTCTGTTCGCTGCGCTGCGGTTCGGTGTCGCCGGCGTGTTGCTGTTCGGCTACCTGTTCGGAACGGGAACCGACTGGTGGCCACGGACCCGGGCCGACGTCGCCGCCGTCGCGGCCGCCGCCGCGTTCGTCGTCGCCTTCGGAAACGGGCTGTTGTTCAGCGGTCAGCGGATCGTCCCGAGCGGGATCGCGTCGATCCTGTACGCGCTCATTCCGGTCCTGACGACGGGACTCGCGGCCGCCCTTCTCCCGAGGGAGCCGATCACGCCGCGACGGCTCGTCGGCGTCGGCTTCGGGTTCCTCGGCGTCGGCGTCATCGCCCGCCCGGATCCCTCGAATCTGCTCGCCGCCGAACTGTTCGGGATCGTCCTCGTGGTCGCCGCCGCCGCGAGCGTCGCTTTCGGGAGCGTTCTCCTCCGCCGGCTCACCCCGACGCTCGAAATCGAGGCGTTGACCTCGTGGGCGATGCTCGTCGGGGGCGGCTTCCTGGCCGTCGGAAGCGCACTCGCCGGCGAGGGGCTCGCCGACGTCACACCCACGCCGGTCGGTGTTGTCGCCGTCGTCTACCTCGCGGTGTTCGCCAGCGCCCTCGCGTACGCGATCTATTTCGCGCTTCTGGATCGGGTCGGGCCCCTGGAGATCAACCTCGTCTCCTACGCCGTTCCCGTCGTCGCCACCGCCGCCGGGGTCATCCTGTTCGGCGAAGCGTTGACCACCGGGATGGTGGTCGGGTTCGGACTCATCGCCGGCGGGTTCGTTATTATAAAAGGTGGCGTGATCGCTGCGGAACTCCGGGGGAGTAGTTGAAAAGGCTCCCTCGACGGCGGGCTACTGGAAGCCGATCCGGCCGCCGCCCTGCTGTCGGCCGTCGGGGCTTCCGCCGCGGAACCGGTCCTCGATGTCGTCGTAGTACTCGCGGATCTCCTCGGTAATCGTCGGGCGGACGGAGTCGAGCGCCTGCCTGAAGTGCCGCATCTCGACCACGTCGGCGTCGGCGTCCTCTCTGAGCGCCTCGACCGCGGCCTCGCGAGCGATCGACTCGAGATCCGAGCCGACGTAGCCACCCGTCCGTTCGGCGACCTCCCGGAGGCTCACGTCCGGCGATAGCGGCGTGTCGCCGGTGTGGATCCGGAGGATCCGTTCGCGGCCCTCGATCCCGGGCTCGCCGACCATCACGAGCCGATCGAACCGGCCCGAGCGGATCAACGCGGGATCGATCATGTCCGGGCGGTTCGTGGCGCCGATGACCATCACATCTTCCATATCTTCCAGCCCGTCGAGCTCCGTCAGGAGCTGGTTGACCACGCGTTCGGAGACGTTCGAGCCCGTCTCCCCGCCGCGGCCGGGGGCGAGCGAATCGAGCTCGTCGAAGAAGATCACGGTCGGCGAGACCTGTTTCGCCTTCCGGAACGTCTGTCTGATCGCCTTCTCGCTCTCGCCGACCCACTTCGAGAGCAGCTGTGGCCCGCGGACGGAGATGAAGTTGGCGTTCGTCTCGTTGGCAACGGCCTTCGCCATGAGCGTCTTCCCGGTCCCCGGCGGGCCGTACAGCAGGACGCCGGCGGGCGGGGAGATCCCCATGCGGTCGAACTTCTCCGGGCTGTTCATTGGCCACTCGACGGACTCCTTGACTTGGCTCTTCTCGTCGGTGAGTCCGCCGACGTCGTCCCACGACACCTTCGGCAGCTCCACGAGAACCTCCCGCATCGCGGAGGGTTCGACCTCGTTCAGAGCGCCGCGGAAGTCGTTCCGCTTGATTATCATCCGGTCGATGAGGCTCGGCGGGATGTCCTCCTCGTCGAGGTCGATCTCCGGGAGGTATCGTCGCAGAGCCTTCATCGCGGCCTCCTTCGTCAGGCTCTCGATGTCGGCGCCGACGAACCCGTGGGTTTCGTCGGCCATGCTGTCGAGCGAGACGTCGTCGGCCAGGGGCATCCCGCGGGTGTGGATCTGGAGGATCTCCTTGCGGCCGGTCTCGTCCGGGACGCCGATCTCGATCTCCCGGTCGAACCGACCCGGGCGGCGGAGGGCGGGATCGACCGAGTCGACCCGGTTCGTCGCCCCGATGACGATGACCTGCCCGCGCGATTCGAGGCCGTCCATCATCGTCAGGAGCTGGGCGACGACCCGGCGTTCGACCTCGCCGGTCACGTCCTCGCGTTTGGGCGCGATCGAGTCGAGCTCGTCGATGAAGATGATCGACGGCGACTCCTCGGTCGCGTCCTCGAAGATCTCCCTGAGCTGTTGTTCGGACTCGCCGTAGTACTTCGAGATGATCTCCGGGCCCGCGATGGAGAAGAAACTCGCCGAGGTCTCGTTGGCAACGGCCTTCGCGAGCAGCGTCTTGCCCGTCCCTGGCGGGCCGTGTAACAACACCCCCTGTGGCGGCTCGATGCCGAGCTTCTTGAAGATCTGGGGGTGTTTCATCGGCAGTTCGACCATCTCGCGGACGCGCTGGATCTCGCTTTGGAGCCCGCCGATGTCCTCGTAGGTGATCCCGCCGCCGGTCTTCTCGAAGCCGGCGATCGGCTCCTCGCGGAGCTCGACTTCGGTGTCCTCGGTAATGAGACAGACGCCGTCGGGGTCCGTTTCGACGGCGATGAGCGGGATCGCCTGCCCCGGCGACCGCATGAACGGATGGTTCGTCGAGCTCATCACCGGGACGATGTCCCGTTCGACGACCGGCCGTTTGAGTATCTGCCGTTTGACCATCCCGGCGGCGTCGGAGCCGAACTGGACGGACGCCTCCTCGGGCGGCGCGAGGACGAGTTTGTCCGCTTTCGTCGCCTCCGCCTTCCGTATCGTCACGCGCTCGCCGATCCCCACGTCGGCGTTCTGTCTGGTGAAACCGTCGATCCGGACCGTGTCCGTGTTCCAGTCCTGGCGGTCGGCGCGCCAGACCTTCGCCGCGGTCGTGTCCGCCCCCTCGATCTCGATGATGTCGCCCGGCGACAGTTTGAGGTGGAGGAGGGTGTCCGGGTCGAGACGCGCGATCCCCCGACCGGAGTCGTTGGGGTACGCCTTCGCGACCTCGAGTTGAACCTCGTTCATCCTGATACCGATTGTCAGGTCCGCCCGGAGATATGCTTTTTGTTCGTGGCCCCCCTCGTATGTCCCACCAGCCATATGTCCGACACCGTCGAACCGGCCGTATGGACGGCGTTTCCCTCCGGGTCGCGGCAACGGCCGACGCGGCTGCGATCGAGTCGATCTACCGACCCTACGTCGAAACGACCGCCGTCACGTTCGAGACAGAGCCACCGACGGCGGCCTCGATCGCCGGCGATATCGAAACACGTCTCGGAACGTATCCGTACTTCGTGGCGGAGTCCGAGCGGAACGGCGTCGTCGGGTACGCCTACGCCGGACGGCTCCGGAAGCGCGAGGCGTACCGGTGGACAGTCGAGCTGTCGGTGTATCTCGACCGCGACCATCGGCGGCGTGGGATCGGCTCGGCGCTGTACGCGGCGCTTCTGTACACCCTCGATCGACAGGGGTTCGCGAGCGCCTACGGCGCCGTGACGCTTCCGAACCCCGAAAGCGTCGGCTTCCACGAGTCGTTCGGCTTCGGTCGCGTCGGGCGGTTCCCCGGGGCGGGGTACAAACACGGTGCGTGGCACGACGTCGCCTGGTACATGCGATCGCTGAACGATCGGGGAGCGACGCCCACGGAGCCGGTCGCGTTCGAGCGGTGTCGACGCGAACCGTGGCTCGGCGACTGTCTCGCCGACGCGGCCGCCGGCGACCTCCGCGTAGCGTAACTCCGACATCGTTTTGAGCGTCGCCTTGGTAGCGATGCTCGAATGATAGAGCGGTTGGCGAGACAGCTCGGAAAGGAAGAACGGGACCTCCTCGTCCTCGAGGTGGTGCTGTCTTCACATCCGATCGGGAGCGCCCGGATCGCGGAGCGGGCCGGGATCGACGAGCACAAGACGAAGTACTCCATACGGATGCTCGAAGACGACGGGCTCGTTGACCCGACCCCGGACGGCGTCGTTCCGGCCGACGGCGTCGCGGCTCGCGTCGAGGAGATAAACGCCGGGCTCGACGATCTCTCCGGCCGGGTCGAGGAGCTCAAGCGGTTCGGCGAGACGTAACGCGATACGGAGCCCACCCGAACAACACGACTTACACATGTCGCCCACATCGTTTCCCGGAACTGACGCCGAGCTCCCCGGATGGGTTCCGGGCGTCCTGCTGTTGGCTGGGACGATCTCGCTCGCCGGCATCACCGATTTCCTTCTGACGAACGCCGGCTACGGGACGCTCGGGACCGCCGTATGGGGGCTCTGTTACGCCGGCGCGCTCGTGACGATCTGGGTTGTCTGGCTCCGAGATCTCTCCCTTACTGGCCCGGAGAACGGATAGGAAGCCGACTATCCCCTGTCGACGATTTCCTCGTAGCGCGCGCCGGTCTGTTTCAGCGTCTCCGTCGAGTACAGTCGCTCGTGCTCGAACGGGAGGTGTTCGTCGGCCAACTCGTCGATCTTTCCGTCGACCGCGTCGGCGTCGCGGCCGTGAATCATCGTAAAGAGGTTGTACGGCCACTCCTGCTCCGGCCGTCGCGGCCGGTGATAACACAGCGTCACGTACGGGAGCTCCCCGACCGCTTCACCGTGTTCGTCGAGAGCCTCGTCGGGGACGTCCCAGACGACCATGCAGTTCGCGTCGAACCCGGTGACGATGTGGTTGACGACACAGCCGACTCGCTTGATACAGCCGTCCTCCAAAAGCCGCTCTACCGCCGTCAACACGTCGTCGACGGAAGCATCGAGCGCCGCGGCGATGTCACGGTAGGGGGTCGCAGAAAGGGGGAACCCGTCCTGAATCTCGAGCAGGAGCTTCCGGTCGAGCGACGACAGGTTCGTCGCCGCGGTTTCGGAGATCCGCGTCGCGTCGACGGCCGTCGACTCGACCGACTCGCGGGCGAAGCGGTCGCCGTTGACGACCGGGAACTCGAGATCGATGTAGAAGTCGGTCAACATGGGAAGGACGAGCACCTGACAGCCGGTCCGGTCCTCGATCTCCGAGAGGATCCGGTCCCGCGTTTCGAGCGAGCCGGCGGTCACGACGAACCACATGTTCCACTCGTGGTTCCGCCGGTAGTTGTGGTTGACCTGCCGGTAGCTGTTTATGACTTCGGCGACCTCGTCGAAGCGGCCCTCCGGCGCCGACACGGCGGCGAGCGTCGACGACCCGATCACTGGCGGGTTGAGGACCGCCCCGAACCGGCGGAAGACACCGGCGTCACGGAGCCCTTCGACGCGTTCGAGCGCCGCCGTCTCGTCGATGTCCAGGGCGTCGCCGACGCGCTCGAACGGCCGCTCTTCGATCGGAAACCCGGACTGGAAGTCGTCGATGAGCGCCGCATCGACTGAGTCGATGCGCGCGCGCCAGTCATCGCCGTCCGTTGCCGGCGTACTCATTGCCTTGCTTAGGGATCACGGGTTTTAGAGTTCATCGGTCCCCGGTCGGGATGTCCGGTGCCGGATGGGATGGGTTTTTGCCCCGGAGGGCCGAACGCACGATATGGCACAAACGACCGAACGGTACGGGCAGTGGCCGCTGAAACGGCTGATGACGGAGGTCGTCGGCTCCGGTCACAAGTCCGCCGACGACATGACCCGCGAGCAGGCGACGGACGCGTTCCGTCGGATCGTCGACGACGAACCGGACCCGACGACGCTCGGGGCGTTCCTGCTCGCGAACCGATGGAAGCGGAACACGCCCGAGGAGCTTGCCGCCTACATCGACACGATGGCGGCCGGCGTCGAAACCGCCGCGCCGGAGTGTGACCCGGTCGACTGCGGCGCGAACTACGACGGGAAGGGGCGGACGGCGCTTCTCGGCGTCGCCTCGGGGCTCGTCGCCGCCGCGGCCGGCACGCCGGTCGTCGTCCACTCCGGCGATCGCGTTCCCACGCAGAAACAGGACGCGTACAAACACGTACTCGACGAGCTCGACGTACGGACCGAACTCCAGCCGGAGGAGTCAGCCGACATGACCGACGAGGTCGGCTTCGGCTTCTACTATCAGCCCGAGTTCGCCCCGGAGATCGACGCCCTCGCGGAGCGTCGGGACAAGATGGGTGTGCGAACGTTCTTCAACACGGTCGAGACGCTCGCAAACCCCGCGAAGGCGTCAGTACATCTCGGCTCGTTCTATCATCTCCCGTACGCGACCCGCATCATCGATACGTTCGGGGCCGCCGAGACGACGGCGGTCGACCGCGTCGTGATGTTCCAGGGACTGGAGGGGTACGACGATATCCGGCCGGGATCGACGAAGGTGGCCGTCTGGGACCGCGGCGGAGAGATGGATGACTTCGACATCGAAACGCCCGAGTACGGGATGGATCTCGAAAGCGACGATCTGAACGTCGACGACGTCGCGGCCGACTCGGCGTCGATCACGGAGGCGGTGCTCCGTGGCGACCGCGAGGGCGACTTCGCCGACGCGATCGCGGTCAACGCCGCGCTCCGGATCTACGCTGCGGGTGACGAGCCGGACATCGAAGCCGGCCTCGACGCCGCACGCGAGGCGCTCGACTCGGGCGAGCCGGCGGACCGACTCGACGCGCTGCGGGCGTTCTGAAAGGGTCGGGTTCCCACGGGTCGGGAACCGCCTTCCGGCATTATACCGTGCCGGTACACACATCAAATCGTTCGCAGATGACTCCCGATCCTACCCGACGCCGACTGCTGACCGCGGCTGGTGCGACCGGTTGCATGGCCCTTGCCGGGTGTCTCTTCGGTGACGCGGATTCCGAGAACCCGGACCGATCCGAGGGGAACCGGCGGATCCAGCCGAATCCGCCGACTCCGATCCGGTTCCGAACCACGAGCTGACCGACCACCCTTGGACCGGATCGCCGTCCGTCGTCGAGTTGAGCGACGGCGACACGAGCACGATCCGATCGGTGCCGTCGAGACACGCGGTCGTCGAGGCGGAGGCGAGCGGCGGCCCGATAACGCTCCCCGAGGTGTGGGCCTGGCAGGCCGACGACAACGATCCGAGCGTCCCGGGGCCGATCTACCGGGTGCCGGAGGGCGCCGAGTTCGAGATCGAACTCGAGAACACGGAAGACATCCGCCCGCACACGTTCCACGTCCACGCCATCGAGAAGGACTGGATGGACGACGGCGCGCCGGGATCGACCGGACAACAGGTCGGCCCCGACGAGTCCCACGTCTACTCCTTTAGAGCGAACACGCCGGGGACCCACGTCTATCACTGCCACTACCAGACGCAGAACCACCTCGATCTCGGGATGTATGGGCTCCTTCGGGTCGATCCGGTCGACTACGACCCGCCCGATAAGGAGTTCTTCCTGACGCTGAAAGACTGGGACTCGGAGCTCTCGCGGCTGATCGCGAACGCCGACGACGCGGCGTACAGCCACCGGGACCGCAACCCCGACGTGTTCACGATCAACGGTCGCTCCGGGCCGACGAGCTTCCACCCGGAGGTCGGGTCGCCGCTCATCGTCGAATCGGGGGACCGAGTCCGGGTCCACCTCTCGAACAACGGCTACGAGGCGCACCCGATCCACCTCCACAACCACCGCTACCGGGTCGTCGAAAAGGACGGCGCGACGGTCCCGGAAGCCGCGAGACACGACGAGGACGTCACGAACGTCGCCCCCGCAGAGCGGAAGACGATCGAGTTCGAGGCCGACGCGGATCCCGGGATCTACTTCCTCCACTGCCACAAGGTCCACCACGTCATGAACGGCGACAGCTACCCTGGCGGGATGATCGTCCCGCTCGTCTACGAGTCCGTGATGGACACCGAGCAGTTCGAGTCGGCGATGGAGATGGCCGGCTTCGAGGGGTAGCCAACTGCACTCGAAGCGAGCGATCATCGACAGCCTTGCGGGGACGAACGGGCGCTCGACGGGAGCTCCGTACCGGTTCGCATGGCTACCATCCGCATGTACCTCGGTTCCGTCCCGGACGAGCGTCGCTTCCGAGAACCGCTTAACCACGGGGTCGATCGGGGTACTTTGCTGTCGCGGTCGTCGGAAGCTCCCTACCTGCGACGCGTACGCTCCGGCGGAAGCCGGCAGTCTTTTGCGAGTACCGCTCCCCACACATGGTATGAGCAACGGCAGACCCGTCTCCGATCCCGAGAACCCGACCGCCACGATCGAAACGACGCACGGCGACATCACCGTCGAGCTGTTCGAAGGGCGTGCCCCCCGAACCGTCGAGAACTTCCTCGGCCTCGCGACGGGTGCCGACGAGTACGAAGGGACGGAGATCGCCCCCGATACCGGCGCGTGGGAGGACCCCGAAAGCGGCGAGAAACGCGTCGACCCCCTCTATGACGGCGTCGAGTTCCACCGCATTATCAGCGACTTCATGATCCAGGGCGGGGACCCGACCGGAACCGGGCGGGGCGGCCCGGGCTATCAGTTCGACGACGAGTTCCACGACGAGCTGGGCCACGACGGTCCCGGCGTGCTCTCGATGGCGAACTCCGGCCCGGACACGAACGGGAGTCAGTTCTTCATCACGCTCGACGCACAGCCGCACCTCGACGGCCGGCACGCGGTGTTCGGCCAGGTGATCGACGGGATGGATGTCGTCGAGGAGATCGGAGCGGTTCCGACGGACCGGAACGATCAGCCACAGGAAGACGTCGCGATCGAGACCGTCGCCGTCGACCGGTAGCCGTCAGTCCGTCTGTGCGGCGTACTGCAGTACGGCCAGCGCGGACCGCCCGTCCCGCAGTTCACCGACCGTCGCGCGCTGCCGTAGTTCGTCGAAGCCGACCGTCTCGACCGATATCGACTCGTTGTCGTCGAGATCCTGTTCGCCGCTTCGGGTGCAGCCGTGGGCGACCACGTACTCGTACGTCGAATCGAAGAGGCCGTTGGCGGGTTCGTAGGTGGCGATCTGTTCGACGGCGTCGGCTTCGTATCCGGTCTCCTCGGCGAGTTCGCGGCGAGCGGCCGACCGGACATCGCTATCCCCGTCCTCGAGCCCGCCGGCCGGGAGCCCGTAGTTGACGCGGCCGACGGCCTGTCGCCACTCGCGGATGACGACGACGTCGCCGGCCTCGCTAAAGGGCAACACGACGACGGACGGCGGCTCCGTGACGTAGTGGAAATCGGTTTCCGTCCCGTCGGGAAGCCGGACGTCGTCGCGCACGACGTCGAAGCCGGGGCAGGTGTACGCCGTTTCGGAGTCGAGGGTCCGCCACGCGAGTCCGTGATCGTCCATACGCCGACCTCGGGTTGGCGAATGAAAACAGTATCCAACCCGGAGAGACACGGACGGGTGTCTCCGGTACGGCGCCGAGGACGGGCGGATCGTTTCCGCGTCAGCGCCGCTCCGAGGACACCCACTGGAAGTACAGATGATAGTGCTCCGCGCAGTCGGGGTTGAAGCCGGCTCCACAGTTCGGGCAGCTGTCGGCGCCAAGGTACGCTCCGGCCGTCATCGATCCGCCGCAGACGCCACAGCGGGCGGCCGGCTCCCCCCGCCGCGCCGCCGGCCACGGTTCGGGATCGTGATCGACCAGCTCCCGGTGGCACTCGTGGCAGGCGTAGTACCGGCCACAACAGCCGAACCTGAGGCCGACGACATCCCGTTCGCCCCGGTAGTGGGCACAGCGAGTTTCGCTGTCCGTATCGACGCCGCGGACGCGGTGTTCCGGCACGGCAGGCGATACGTGCTCCCAGGGGTTATATTTGAATGTCAAGGACGCCTCGCGTATCACCCGGGGCGATCCTCGTCGGCCTCGCCGTAGGTCGTTTCGAGATACTCGACGATCCGCGACCGTCCGTTCATCGAAACCCCGTAGTCGTCGTCGACGATCGCGGGTATCCGCCGCTGTCCCGTGAGCGAGCGAACCGCATCGCGCTCCGAGTGGCGCCGATCGACATCGACGCGCTCGAACGGGACGCCGACCGCTTCCAGCGTCTCCGCAACGAGCTCACACCCCCGACACCCGTCGCGACGGTATAGCGTGATGGCCATACGGCCACACGGCGTGGTGTGATCAAAAACCCGCCGGAGGGGGTGTCGCGAACGACACCTCCAAGCCCGAGTGATCCCTACATGAGGTATGACCACTCCAGTCACGTACTACTGTCCGCGGTGTGAGACCGTCGTCGAACTGGACCGGGAGGGGTATCTCGCCGATAAGTCGGTGACGCCGTTCCCGATCGAGGGGTGGGAGTACGCCCCTGCCGACGGCGATCACGGGGACACCGACGGCGTCCGGTTCGTCTGCGGCGACGACGGGACGGCCCGCGACCCGGACGCCGACGGCTGCGGCGAACCGTTCTATCTCTCCTTTGTCCGACACGGGACGACGGCTGCCGGGGCCGCCGTCGATCCGGGGCGTCGGACGGAGTAGCCCGGGCGCCGGGGGCGGCGGCAGGCTTATTCCGGCACGCCGACACCGAACAGCATGCGATTGGACGGACTCAGGGTGATCGACCTCACGCGGTTGCTTCCCGGGCCGTACGCGACGCAACTGCTCGCTGACGCTGGCGCGGACGTTATCAAGATCGAGGACACCGGAGCCGGCGACTACGCCCGCGAGATGCCCCCGATGACGGAGCAGGGGGTCGGCGCGCTGTTCGACGCCGTCAACCGCGGGAAACGAAGCGTCGCACTGGATCTCAAATCCGACGCCGGGCGCGCTGCGCTTTACGACCTCGTCGCGGACGCCGACGTCGTCGTGGAGAGCTTCCGCCCCGGGGTGACCGAGCGCCTCGGCGTCGACTACGAGTCGGTCGCCGAGCGCCGGCCTGACATCGTGTACTGTTCGCTCACCGGATACGGCCAGAACGGACCCTACGCCGACAGCGCCAGCCACGATCTGAACTGCGTCGGGCTGGCCGGGCTGTTGGACATGACGCGGCGCGACGGCGAGGAGGCCCCCCGAATGCCCGGCTACCAGATCGCCGACATCGCCGGCGGGACGCTCGCCGCGTTTTCGATCTGCGGCGCGCTTCTGTCACGCGAACTCGGCAACGGCGACGGCGAGTACCTCGACGTGTCGATGACCGACGCGGTCGTCTCGCTCTCACAGGCCGTCGCGCCGGCGGCACTCACCGGCGACGATCCGCGCCCGGGTGAGACGCCGTACACTGGCGAGTACCCGTGCTACGGGGTGTACGAGACTGCCGATGAACGGTATGTCACGTTCGCGGCACTTGAACCGGCCTTCTTCGAGGCGTTCTGTACGACCGTCGATCGCCCGGAGCTGGTTGCCGAGCACATGGCCGACGAGCCGGCGGTTCGGGAGGCGTTGCGGGCCGAGTTGGCGTCGATCTTCGGCGGACGAACCCGCGACGAGTGGGTCGCGTTGTTCGCCGACGTGGACGCGGCCGTCGGCGGTGTGTACACCCCGGAGGAGGCGCTCGAACATCCGCAGATCGAAGCGCGCGGATACGTACAGCGCCCCGACGAGGGCGCGCCGCGCGTCGGCTTCCCCGTCCGTGGGTCGGATATCCCGGATCGGACAGGGGGCGACATCCCCGGCCACGGCGAGCACACGGCGGCGCTGCTTCAGTCTGTCGGCTACGGCGACGACGAGATCGATCGGCTCAGAGCCGACGGCGCGATAAAGTGACGACCGCTCGGGATACGACGGGTGAACCGTCCGGTAACCGGTCGTTCGCTGGGTTCGAACAGGCGATCCGACCGCGAACGGCGGGCGTGGATCGCGACCGGTGTCGGCGACACCGTGCTCCCGCCTCGGCGACCCGCCGGCGTCCGTGTCAGCGCATACGCGGTGTGCTCCGGTGTTCGTATATAAACGATCGGGCGGGAGCGCGACGCATATAGGTGCCCGAACCCACAGCGCGTGTACATGGACGACATCGTCGAGTCGGTTCCCGGAGTCGTCGCACTCTGTCTCGGCGCGGCGCTCGCCCGGGGGCTCTCGTCGGTCGTCGGGGTTCACGAACTGCTGGTGGCGATCGGGCTCGGAATGCTTCTCGCGAACTCCGTCGGGGTGCCGACGTGGCTCGAAGCCGGGGTCGGGACACACGGGCTCTGGCTCGCGGCGGGGATCGTCCTCCTCGGCGCGTCGGTGACGCTCGAAGCGATCCTCGAAACCGGTGTCGTCGTGCTCGGGCTGTTGCTCGCGACCGTGACGGTGACACTCCTGCTCGTCGAGGGGATCGCGCGGAACGTCGCCGGGGTGACGGAGCGGTTCGGATCGTTGCTCGCCGCCGGGGCGGGGATCTGTGGCGTCTCCGCGGTCGTCGCCGTCGGCGGCGCGATCCGCGCGAAGGAGACACAGATCGCCTACGCGGCGGGTGTCGTCCTGTTGGTCGACGCGGTCACGATCGTCGTCTACCCGATCGTCGGGTCCGCTCTCGACCTCCCGGGAATCGCCTTCGGCGTGTGGGCCGGTATCAGCATGCTCTCGACCGGGCCGGTCGTCGCGGTCGGGTTCGCACACTCGGAGGCCGCCGGGCAGTGGGCGACGGTGACGAAGCTCGCCAGAAACGCGCTCATCGGCGCCGTCGCGCTCGGCTACGCCGGCTACTACGCCCGCCGCGGCTCCGAAGGATCGGTGTCGCCGCGGCTGCTGTGGTCGGAGTTCCCGACGTTCGTCGCCGGCTTCCTCGTGTTCATCGGACTCGCGAGCGTCGGGATCTTCTCGTCGGAACAGCAGGCCTCGATCGCCACTGCGGTCGAGTGGCTGTTCCTGCTCGCGTTCGTCGGGCTCGGAACGGGGATCCGCGTCGGCGACCTCAGACGAACCGGCCTCGGACCCGCGCTCGTCGTGTTCGCCGCGGTGTTCCTCGTCGGCGTGCTGTCGCTCGGCGTCGTTCTCGCGGTGTTTTGAGCCGCCCGGTGCGGCACCTTGACGACCGCGACCGGGAACTTATTGGCTCGGCCGATCCACCGGGGGCGTATGGAAGCGACGACCCTCGTGTGGTACGCCGTGCTCGCGGCCGGGGTCGTCGCCTCGCTTGCCACCCTCGGGTACCTGAGCCGCCCCCGGGGCCGGTGGGGGGCGGTGGCCCGGAAACGCCTCGTCTTGGGGCTCCCCTGGGGAACGCTCGTCGCGGTCGTCGGGGTCGCTTGTTTCTACCTGTTCGTTCAGGACGGCCTCGCGAACCCCACCAACCCGGTCGATATCCCGTTCCGGGCGTACAGCTACTTCTACCCGCTCGGGATCCTCACTTCCGGGTTCGCACACTCCGGGCTCGGCCACGTGACGAGCAACTTGCTCGGAACGCTCGTGTTCGGCTCCCTCGCGGAATACGCCTGGGGTCACTTCCCGACCCGTCGGGGGGACGCGTCCTTCTCGTCGCTTCGATCGAACCCCTTCGCCCGGATACTCGCGTGGGTACTCGCGATCGTGGTCGTGGCGGTGACGACCGGCGTCTTCGGCCTCGGACCGGTTATCGGCTTTTCGGGGGTGTTGTTCGCGTTCGTCGGCTTCGCCCTCGTCCGGTTTCCGATCGCGACGATCGTCGCCGCCCTCTCGACCCGGATCGTCACGCAGTTGTACAACGCGATCCGGGTCCCGGAGATACAACAGATGGCGGCGGAGTCGTTTTCGAGGCCGTGGTGGGCCGGGATCGCGGTCCAGGGACACGCGCTGGGGCTTTTGATCGGGGTCGTCGCCGGCACGGCGCTTCTGTACCGCCGCGGCGTCCGGCCGAAGCCGGAACACGTCTGGCTCGCCGCGCTCGCCTTCGCCGTTGACCGCGGGCTGTGGGCGCTCTACGTCCCGGAGGGCTCGGAGACGTTCAGGCTGTTCAGGGCGCTCGGGATGGCCGCCGTGTTCGTACTCGCCGCGCTCGTCGCGAGCGGCGCGGCGGCGACGACCCGCGAGTTGGTCCCGAGCATCGACCTCTCGCGGCGCGAAGCGGCGTTCGGGGTCGTCCTCGCCGTCCTCCTCGCCGTCTCGTTCGTCGCCGTCCCGTTGAACCTCTACTCTGTCGAGGACCCCGCCGCCGGCCTGGAAGACGCCGAACCGACCGAAATCGGCGACTACACCGTCTTCTACGCGGAGGACGTCGACAACCAGTTCGTCCCGGCGGTGCCGCTTCCGGGGGACATGGACGGGGCCGACGGACGCGTCGACGCGAGCGGCGTGATCGTCGTTTCGGAACGACGGAACGTTTGGTGGGAGGAGGTCTCCTCGGCGCGGCTCGAATCGAGGGGCGCGGCGACGATCAGAGTCGGGGGCGTCACGTGGAACGAGGACGTCCGTGCGACGCGGTCGGGGTGGACGGTCGCCGGCGGAAACGCGACGTACCACGTCCGGCTAGGGATCGCCGACGCGGACCGCCCCGTCGTCTTCCGCGCCGATCCGGCCCGCGCGGACGCGGTCATCGACGGACGATCGGTGTCGGTCGAACCGACCGGTGACCGCTTCGAGATCGCCGTCGATCGGGAGGGCGAGCGGGTCGGTACGGCCGCCGTCCCCGCCGAAAACGGGACGGCAACCGTCGACGGGATCAGCTTCGTCCGGGAGGAGCGCAACCTCTTCGCCGAGCGCGACGGGACGCGGGTCCGGGTCGCCCAACGCTCGGCGTAGCGTTCAGCCCCACTCGATCCGATACACTTCCGTGTCGATATCCCGGGAGGCCGCCTCGTGGTGGTCGAACTGCCTGGGTAGTTCGAACTCCGCGGCGAAGGCGTGTGTCACCTGACCGCCGTTGTCCGACGCGAACGCCTCGATAAACGGTTCGCTGCCGGCGTTGTGGACGGAGTACGAAACCCGACTGACGGCGGCGGCGGTCTCCAGAAACGCCCGATCGGCCCCCTCGTTGCCCGATTGGGCGCCGAACGGCGGGTTCATGAGCACCGTCGCGGCTCCGTTCGGGACGAACGGTGCGGCGGTCGCGTCGCCGCGAACCCACGAGACGTCGGTCATCGCCCCGACCCGTTTTTCGTTCTCGCGCGCGGTCGACAGCGGCGCGGGATCGATGTCGATCCCGGCGACCCGCTGTGGCCCCCGCAACGCTGCCCCGAGCGCGAGCATCCCCGTCCCGCAGCCGAGATCGAGGACGGTCTCGCCCTCGATGTCGCCCTGTAGATCCGCGACGTGGACGATGTGAGCCGCCAGATCGGGCGGAGTGTGGTACTGTTCCAGCGGGGCGTCCGGGTCCTCGAACCCCGCCACGACGGCCAACTCCTGTGCCAGTCGCCGCCGTGTCGCGCCCGCCGATTCCTCCGTCATCCTTGCAAAATACTCCCCGCGTATAGGTATAAATATTTGTATGCCTCCCGGTAATCCGCCGTCGGCGTAGGTTCTTTTTTCGCCGCACGCAACGGTCGAACATGGAGTGTCCGCGCTGTGGCGGCGACCTCGATCGGTACACGCTCGGCCCCCGCGAGGCCGTCGGCTGTGACAGCTGTGGCTACGTCGGCGTCCCTGTCGAACACCGGGGCGAGCGGACGCGAGTCGAATCGTGGGAAGCGGCCGTCTCGCGGTACTCGGGCGCCGCAGCGTCGGTTACGGTCGAAACCGTCGACGGTGATCCCGTCCTCGAAGTCGTTCTCGACGCCGAGCCCGACGGGGATCGCCCGGAGCCGACGGTCGTTCGCGTCGAGGAGCCCGACCGGCGGCTGGCGGCGGCGTTTGAGGCCGCGGACGGGAACGCGGAACTCGCCTGCGAGATCTGTGGATCGGCGTTCGGCTCGCGGGAGGGGCTCTACGAGCACCTCGCCACCCACTCCGGGATGGAAGGAGTCTGAAACCGACCGACGGCGTCAGTCCCCGGCCTCGGCACTCGCCTCCGCCTCGTCGTTGCCCTCCTCGGTTCTGGAGGCGACGAGGGCGCCGCGAGCGACGCTATAGAGCGGCTCCTCGGCCTTCCGGACCGTGCTGATCGAGAAGGGGATGTCGGCCTTCGCGAGCCGCTCCTCGAAGAGCTTCTCGAAGCCGGCCGGACTGGAGGTGCCCCCGGTGACGACGGCCGGAACGTCGAGGCCCTCCTCGACGTCCTCCTCGTTTACCTCGCGGGCGACGTTCTCGATGACGTAGTCGAGCAGGTTGTCGTAGTAGATCGAGAGCGCGCCCTCGACACCCCCGGCGTCGGTGGTGAAATCGAGCCGGAAGTCCTCCTCCTTCGTCGAGGTGACCTTGTCGACCGTCTCGCCGGTCGCGGTCGCGGTCTGTTCGTCGATCCAGTCGCCGCCGCGGGCGACGCTGAACGTCATGACCGGCACCGCATAATACGACAGACAGACGTTCGTCATCCCCGCGCCGAAGGAGATGCCCAGCCCGGTGAAGTTGTGGTCGGCCAGCTCGGAGTAGATGACCGCCATCCCCTCGTTGATCGGCTCGGGATCGTAGCCGATATCGCCGAGGAAGGATTCGAGGGTCTTCTGGTGATACAGCGTCGAGAGATCCGAATCGATCGGATCCGCCGGCGTCGAGAAGTAGACGCGCTCGTTCGGTCGTTCGGGCTCGCCGATGACCTGTTCGAGAATGAGCTTTATCATCGGGATCGCCGACTTCTCCTCGGAGGAGAGGATCCCGCGTTTCATCGGCCGCCGGGTCTCCTTGTTGAAGATGTTCGCGAAGTTCAGGGCGTCGTCGCCGACGACGTAAACGTTGTCGTCCTTCCGGATGTGGAGCACGTCGGAGCGGCTGAGCATCTGCTCGGCCATGTCGCTGTACTCGATCTCGACGAAGGAGTTCCGCTGTGATACGAAGACCGTCTCGCTGCCGTCCTGTCGTGCCGAAACGATGTTCATCGTCCCGACGTCAATGCCACGGGCCATATGTGAATCGGCTGCTGGGGAGCTATTAAAACTACTCCCCGCTCCGGGATCGACGGCCCTTTCGTGGCCTCCGTCCCCGGACGGTCGGCGAGGCCGGACCGACGTGGTCCGTCCGTCGGGACGGCACTACCACCCGAGATACGACCGCATCTGTTCGACGAGCCCGGTTTCGGACTCCCCCTCCTCGCGCTGTTTCTCCCTGAGCTCCTTCAGCGCGGCCGCCTGCTCGTCGACGCCGCCGCCGCTGTCGGTCCGCTCCTCGCCGCCTTTCATTCCCTGCAGCGCCGAGAGCTGGTCGTCGATCCCCGACGATCGGTGCGTCTTCGCCGACTCCTTATCGAGCGATTGGCCCGCAAGGGTCTCGTCGGGCGTGATTTGCAGCTGTCCCGTGTCGTCCTTCTCGACGCCGCCCCACGTGATCTCCGTCTCGGACATCGCCTCCTCGATATCCGCCTGAACCTGCGCCTCGGTCGCCTCGCCGTCCGGCGACCCGGTTGCCCCATCGCTTCCCTCCGCGGGCGCTCCGGCGCCCGACGACACGTCGCCGGGGGCGCTCCCCGTGCGCTCGATGTGGTAGCCGACGAGTGCGGTTCCGGTCGCGGCGAGGACGCTCACCAGCCCGATGGCGTAGAGGGTGACGCCGTGGAGGCTGTAATCCGGCGTCCCGTGGTTCCAGTTTGAGGGATAGACGGCGACGAAGAAGCCGATGGAGACGACGACGATCGCCAGCCCGCCCACCGCGGCATAGAGTGCCCGCCGGTCGGTCGGGAGCAACACGACGACGGCGACCAACACGAGCGGGAGCCCGAACGCCCCCATCGCGAAGGCGACCTGTCTGACCCCGAAGGCGAGTCCCTCAAGCGCCGCACGCTCGACGACGAACAGAAACAGCCCGAGGATCCCGAGCCCGAGGCCGCCGAAAAAGAGCGCAAACCCCAGGTACACGTCCGTCCGGCGGTCCGGTTCCCCGATGTACGTCCGGTAGAGCTCGACGAGACGATCCCCGTCGGTCGCGTCGGCGGAGGCCATACAACGGTGTTTCCGCCGGACCATTATGACTGTTTGGCCTGTCGAGCTGAACGTGTTCGAACGGGGTCGCGTTCGACAACGTATTTGACGGTTGCACCGTACGCTCCGAGCGGGATGGCCGTACTGGACGAGCTCTCGGGCTTCGAGTTCGAGGACGTGATGGAAGACGTGTTCCGGAACCTCGGGTACGAGAACGTCCGTCAGGCCGAGAAGACGGCCGACGAGGGCCGGGACGTGATGATGGAAGAGGTTATCGATGGCACCCGTCGCGGGATCGTCGTCGAGTGCAAACACACCAGCACCGTCGGCCGGCCGGTCGTCCAGA
>OBKM01000288.1_pt1 | contig 25313 bp, 19 predicted proteins | sample 1519691 | NCBI WGS metagenome assembly OBKM01 (sample SAMEA37050418, study PRJEB22526) | metagenome | biome: saline pan; feature: lake; material: water | place: Egypt | collected 2015 | depth 0.5 m | reverse complement strand
GTCCCACACGCTTCGTCTGGACTTGACACTCCCCTCACCCTGAGGGGAGGAGTCCAACGTGGGACAGCGGGCCGGTCCCGCGTCCCGCTGGCAACGTTTCGCCTGTCGAAGGGGGCTGGCGAGGCGATACCGGGCTCGTACGCACGAGATGTCCCAAAGTGATAATTGGGTGGCGACCTGTGAGGCTGGCCACGCGAAAGCGTATCTGAGCCGCTGAGGAAACGCGCAACCGTAATATCCGCATCGCGGAATCCCACGGCTTCAGCCGTGGGAGGAGGTCAAGCATCCTGGAACGCGCGAGGCGTTCTCCTTACATTTGTACCTACAACCTATATATTCCTCGCCCCCGGGGTGCGGTCTGTGACACTCGCAGTCCGCCCACGTGCCCGGCACTGGCCGGATCGGACCGCAGTCATCGACGAGGGAACCGAACGAACGCTGTCGTACGCGGCGCTCGCCGATCGCGTCGAGACGACCGCTGGACGGTTGGCGACGCTCGGAATCGACGGCGGCGACAGGGTTGTCGTCCTCTCGGAGACTCGTGTCGAGCTCCTCGAGCTGTTGTTCGCGTCGCTCGATCGTGGCTCGACGATCGCACCGCTCTCTCACCGGCTTCCCGCCGAGACGATCGAGACGCTGTCTGCCCGCATCGACCCGGATCTCGTGGTGTTCGAGCCGCAGTTCGCCGACCTGGCTGCGGCTACAGACGCAAGGACGCTGTCTGTCTCGGAGCTGCAGAGCACCTCCGTCGACGACGCGTCGTCGAGCCACTCCGACGCCGCCCCACTGTTTTTGCACACGGGTGGGACGACCGGGGTCCCGAAGATCGTCCCGCTGACCGAGAGACAGCTCAAGTGGAACGCGATCACCGAGTCGGTCGCGTGGGGGCTAGACGATCAGACGGTGACTCTCCCGGTTCTCCCGCTGTTTCACACCGGTGGCTGGAACCTGCTGACGCTCCCGACGCTGCACGCAGGTGGGACGCTCGTGCTCCGGCCCTCGTTCGATCCCGGAGCGACGCTCCGGTGTATCGAGGAGTACGGCGTGACACAGCTGTTCGGCGTCGCCGCGATCTTTCAGGCGATGGCGGCCGATCCCGCGTTCGACCGGACCGACTTCTCGACTGTCGACTGGTTCATGAGCGGCGGCGGTCCCTGTCCCGACGCTGTCATGGAGCCGTACCACGACCGCGGCGAGACGTTCTGTCAGGGATACGGGCTCACCGAGGGCGGTCCGAACAACCTCCACCGTGCACCCGAGCGGGAGGCAACCGAGTCCCGTCCCGACAGCGTCGGCCGCCCGTTCCCGGACTGTGACGCCCGGCTCGTCGACGCGTCGGGGGCCGTCGTCGACGGCGCAGGGACGGGCGAACTCGAGCTGTCGGGGCCCGTGACCGCAGACGAGTACTTGCACACCGACGACGGGACCTTCGACGGCGAGTGGGTCTCGTCCGGCGATGTCGCACGCCGGGACGGCGACGGAGCGTACTACATCATCGGACGCACCGACAACATGTTCGTAAGCGGCGGCGAGAACGTCTATCCCGAACAGATCGAAGAGGTCCTCGAGGCCCACGGTGCCGTCGAGGCGGCAGGCGTGGTTCCGATCGATCACCCGACCTGGGGCAAGGTTCCGAAGGCGGTCGTCGTCGGGTCGACCGACTCCGACGAACTGGCGGCGTACTGCCGCGAGCGGCTCGCGGACTTCCAGATCCCACACGAGTACGCGTTCGTCTCCACGCTTCCGACCACGGGGGCCGGAAAGCTCGACCGCGAGACGCTCATTCGACGGCACGCGAGCCCGACCGCAGACGAGTAGCTGCCGAAACCCGCTACCGTTGTGTCGGTGTCGCCGAGCCACGCCGTCTGACGGCAACGCGTGCACGAACGGACGACGGGGTCAGAGAGGCCGGCCCCGGCCTCCGGCGCTCACCCGACCAAGACAGACGCCAGAAGCGTCGCGGCCCCGACCGCTCCGAGACAGACTGCGAGCGTCCCGCCCGCGTACAGGGCCGCGTCCAGTCTGTCGCCGTCTTCCCACAGCCGGACCGTCTCGAAGGAAAACGACGAATACGTCGTGAACGCTCCACAGGCACCGACGCCGACGAGCAGCACGGTCTCGTCGCTCGCGCCGGCGGCCAGTACCAGACCGAGCAGAAAGCTCCCGAGGGCGTTCACCGCGAGCGTGCCGACCGGGATCCGACCGGCCTCGACCCACTGTCCGACGGCGTACCGCCCGACAGCACCGATCGCCCCGCCCGTTCCGACGAGAACGGGTTCGATCATCGGGTACGCACCTCCCAGTCGTGATCTGGCGTCAGCTGCCGTGCGACCGTCCGTCCGATCAACACTCCGGCGAATCCGAGGGCGTAACTCCCGACGACGTACACCGGCGCGACCAGCGGCGTCGCCGTCACCGCGTCGACCACGAACGTGCTGTAGGTGGTAAACGACGCGATGAACCCGGTCGCGGCAAACGTCTGTGTCTGTTTCGAGAGCGCGCCCGCGTACAGCTGCTCGTACAGCACGACGCCGAGTGCGATACAGCCGACGACGTTGACCGTCGCCGTGGCCACGAGCGAGGACGGCACCACCGATTCGACGGCGTACCGCAGACTCGAGCCGGCGAATCCGCCGAGAAAGACGATTCCGACGAGTGTGAGCTGGGTGAGCCGACGTGTCTGTGCCATGTAATTCCTATTTTGGAGCAGCCGGACCAGCAGTGACGCAGGTCCGCTCCGAGCGCACACGCTCATCTCTCACAGGCGTGTCGTATGACAGTTGCGAAGCGCCTCTCTAGACGGGATCAGACCAGCATCCGGCGTCGAAGACGACGGACGCGTGATCGGGGGCTCCCGGGTGGCCGGTTCGGTCTCAGGGCAGACGCAAGCAAACGGTCTATGTACCGGGTCGTCCAACGCCGGCCATGGAGCAGATCACGGCGCCGGGGTTTCACGAGCTCGTGCAGGTCGAGCAGCCCCGCGTGTCCCCAGACGGCGAACAGATTGCGTTCGTTCGAACGGTGCCGGACGACGAAGAGTCCTACGAGGCGACCGTCTACATGGTGTCGACCGGCGGCGGCGAGCCACGCCGGTTTACGCTCACCGAGGGTGTCGACAGCCAGCCCCGGTTCAGTCCCAGCGGCGACCGGCTCGCGTTCGTCTCCACGCGCGGTGACTCCGATCGCCCACAGCTGTGGGTCGTTCCGACTGACGGCGGCGAAGCCCGGCAGGTAACCGAGGTCGTCGGCGGCGTCGGGGAGATCACCTGGCGGCCGGACGGCGAGGCGATCGCGTTCACACAGCGAGCGAGCCCCGAAGACCGCGAGACAGAGCGGGACATCGAGCTGCCCGAGGAGTACGAGCCCGAGTCGCCGGATCCACGCGTGATCGACCGGACCGTCTACCGGTCGGCCCAGCGATACTTCGACGGTAGGCGAAATCACGTCTACGTCGCCGACCTCGACGGCGACATACGCCGGCTGACCGACAGTGACCGCGATTACGCCGCCCCGGAGTGGCGCGACGCCGAGACGCTGTATTACACGGTCAGCGTCGGCGAGGATCCTGACGACTCCCTGGCCTACGAGATCGTCGAGCACGACGTGACGACCGGTCGCTCGGAGACGGTCCACGAGACGACCGGCTGGGGGGCGACACTCGCCGCGACCGCCGACGGCCGCATCGCCCACGCCGTCACCGAGCCAGAGCAGGCCTCGCTCCAGCAGACCGAGCTGGCAGTGCTCGACGTGACAGACGACACGCTGACCCGTCCGACCGACGAACTCGACCGGACGCTCGGGTACGCCGCCACGCCCCAGTGGGGCCCCGACGAGGAGCAGCTGTACTTCACCACCCCTGACGAGAGTGCCGTCTCGCTGTGGGCAGCTCCGTGGGACGCTCCCACGTCCGGAGACACGGAGTCAGACGACGGCCAGACGCCGACGCGCGTGTCTCGGACCGCCGGTGCCAGCATCGACGGCGTGGATGTCGGCGAAGACGTGATCGCGATCGTCCGAAGCGAGTGGGATCACCCAGGAGACCTGTTCGTCACCACGCCCGAGGGAACCGAAACCCGTCGGCTCACCCGAGCCAACGACGAGTATCTCGGCCAGCGAGCGGTGGCCGAACCGGAGCCGATCACTGTCGACGGTCCCGACGGGGAGCTAGACGGGTGGGTGCTGACGCCGCCGGCGTTCGACCCAGAGGAGACCTACCCGCTCGCCGTCGAGATCCACGGCGGCCCACACTCGATGTGGACCACGAGCGGAACGATGTTTCACGAGTTCCAGACGCTGGCCGCGAACGGGTACGTCGTGTTCTGGTCGAATCCGCGGGGGTCGGCCGGGTACGGCGAGTCGTTCATGCAGGCCATCGAGGGCGACTGGGGAGCGGTCACGATGGCCGACGTGATGGCCGGGGTAGAGCAGGTCGCCGACCGCGAGTACGTCGATCACGACCAGCTGTTCGTCACCGGCGGGAGCTTCGGCGGCTTCATGACCGCCTGGATCGTCGGCCAGACCGATCGATTCGAGGCGGCCGTCGCTCAGCGTGGCGTGTACGATCTGACCGGATTTTACGGCTCGACCGACGGCGCGTACCGGCTCGTCGAGGGTGATTTCGACACGACGCCGTGGGAGGACCCAGCCGGCCTTTGGGAGCGCTCGCCGACCGGCCACGCCGACGCGGTCGCGACGCCGACGCTGTTGATCCACAGCGACGACGACTACCGGACCCCGGCCGCGACCGCCGAGCTGTTCTACCGGATTCTCCGCAAACACGGCGTCGAGACCCGCATGGTTCGGTACCCTGGCGAGGGCCACGAGCTGTCCCGGAGCGGGCAGCCCGGTCACATCGTCGACCGGATCGAACGGATCGTTCGGTGGTTCGACGGCTATTCGACCCACCACGAGGTTCCGCCGGCGCTCGACCGGGAGCCCGACGCCGGCCTCTCGACCGGCGACGAGGACGTCGAGACGACCGAGTAGCGCTCGAGGGCAGGGGGCCGTCCACGGAGCGTCGATCGGTTGCGCGGGGCCTTTGTCCGTCGGGGTAAAATCGAGGGATATGGCCGTCACCGAGCCCGAGGACAACCCGTACGTGCGGGCGCCAGACACCGAGTTCGCTCCGGTCGCAGAGCTCACCGAGACCGAGGCCCAGTCCCAGGCTTCGTTGCTCCGGGAGGCGATCCGGTACCACGACTACCGGTACTACGTCGAGACCGACCCGGTGATCGCCGACCGAACGTACGACCAGCTGTTCGATCGGCTCACGGAGCTCGAAGCGGCGTTCGATCTCGCGACCGAGACCAGCCCGACCCGCCGGGTGGGCGGCGAGCCGGTCGACGAGCTCGCTACCGTCGAGCACGCGGCGCCCATGCGCTCGCTGGATCATGGCGACGATCCCGACGCAGTCAGGGAGTTCGATCGACGGGTACGCGAGGAGCTGGCCGGGACCGAGTACGACGGGTCGGTTGCGTATCTCTGCGAACCGAAGTTCGACGGCGTCTCGATCGAGGTCGTCTACGAGGAGGGCGTCTACGAGCGAGCCGCGACCAGGGGTGACGGGGTCCAGGGCGATGACGTGACCGAACAGGTCCGGACCATCGCGAGCGTTCCCGCACGGCTGCGCGGCGAGTACCCGGACAGACTCGCGGTCCGGGGAGAGGTGTACATGCCTCGGGAGGCGTTTGCCGCGTACAACCGCGACCGAATCGAGCGCGGCGACGAGCCGTTTGCCAACCCGCGCAACGCAACCGCGGGGACGCTCAGGCAGCTCGACCCGTCGGTCGTCGCCGAGCGTCCCCTCGCGGTGTTCTTTTTCGACGTGCTCGAGACCACCGCTTCCATCCCCACCCACACGGAGATGTACGAGCGACTCCCAGAGTGGGGACTCCCGACGACCGACCGGACCGAGCGAGTCACCGACATCGACGCGGCCATCGAGTACCGCGATCGTCTGCTCGCGAGCCGCGAGGAGCTGTCCTACGAGATCGACGGTGCCGTGATCAGTCTCGACGACCGGGGGGCCTGCGAGCTACTGGGAGCTACCGCACGGGCGCCCCGGTGGGCGTTTGCCTACAAGTTTCCCGCTCGAAGCGAGGAGACGACCGTTCGGGAGATCGCGGTCCAAGTCGGCCGGACCGGCCGGCTCACCCCCGTCGCGCTGCTCGACCCAATCGACGTCGGTGGAGTCACCGTCTCCCGGGCCAGTCTCCACAACCCCGCTGAGATCGACCGCCTGGGAGTTGCCGTCGGCGACCGGGTCCGGGTCGAGCGCGCCGGCGACGTGATCCCCTACGTGACCGAGCTAGTCGATGGCGATCCAGACGAGGTGTTTCAGTTCCCCGAGACCTGCCCGGCCTGTGGGACGCCAGTCGAGCGAGACGGGCCGCTCGCGTACTGTCCGGCCGGACTGAGCTGTCCGCCACAGCTCGAGCGTGCGATCGAACACTACGCCAGCCGAGCCGCCCTCGACATCGAGGGACTCGGCGAGGAACGGATCGGGCAGCTCGTCGAGGCGGAGCTTGTGACCGATCCCGCGGATCTCTACGAGCTGACCGCGGCGGAGCTGGCCGACCTCGCGGGCTGGGGCGAACAGAGTGCCTCGAATCTCATCGCCGAGATCGACCGGAGCAGGACGCCCTCGCTCGCGGACTTTCTCACCGGCCTCGGGATCCCGGATGTCGGTGACACGACCGCGCGTGCACTCGCCACCGAGTTCGGGAGCGTCGCGGCGATCCGATCGGCCGACACCGAGCAGCTCCAGCAGGTGCCCGACATCGGCCCGGCGGTCGCCGACTCGATCCGGTCGTACTTCGACACAGACGAGACCGCCGAGGCGGTCGACCGGCTGCTTGACCACGTCGACCCCGTCGCTCCCGGGGCTGAGACCGAGGCCGGGATCGAGCAGCCAAACGCGCTCGCCGATCTAACCTTCGTGTTCACCGGCTCGCTCGACCGGTTCACCCGGAGCGAAGCCCAGGCGCTCGTCGAGGATCACGGCGGGACTGCGACCGGTAGCGTCTCCGGCAACACCGACTATCTGGTCATTGGGGACAATCCCGGACAGCGAAAACAGGCTGCAGCTACCGACAACGGAGTTCCGACTCTCTCCGAAGACGAGTTCCTGACGCTTCTGCGAGATCGAGGAATCGACATCGACGCTCTGGACGACACCGACGAGGACGACGTGGACGACGCGGAGAGAGGCGGCGATCCCGACGAGCGAGACCGCCGACTTGAGGAGTTCGAGACCTGAGTAGAGCCCGGCCTACGCGTAGCTGTGTGTGTTTGAAAGAATGGAATCCGGCGGCACGTCGCGTCGTGCGAGCCCCGCCTCGTTGTGTTGTGGTGTGGAGTTAGTTTGATCTTCGTCGCCCTTACAGGCGCGTCAGATTCTTCGCTCGCGGCCCCTTCGGGGCGTCTTCGATCTCGAACTCCACGTCCTGTCCCTCTTCGAGGTCCGGGCCGCCGACGTCTTCCATGTGGAAGAACACGTCTTCGTCTGCGTCCTCAGTCTCGATGAAACCGTAACCGCCGGTGTCGTTGAAGAAATCAACCGTACCTTGCGCCATTGCATTTCAATCGAAGGCAGTCCCACTCATAACCCTTGCGAAGGGACGAACCAGCTCGTAGCGACACGTACACAGCCTGAAACGCCGTCTCCGTAGACACGCGAGGGTCTGCATCTCGGTCGTCGACTGACGAGATGACCGAACCGATGCCATCGAGGTGCCCCGAGCAGACGGGCCGTCACCCGACCGCCCCGGCGTTGCCCTCTGCTGACATCTCTGGGGCCACTTTCCCTCTGATCCGCTGTCCGGCACGGACGGAACCAGCTTCGTTTGCTCTGTTCCCCGTGTAACGTCGAGACAGAAAAGCGCCCGAGACGGGATTTGAACCCGCGTCACGACCGTGACAGGGTCATATGATAGGCCACTACACCACTCGGGCTCAAGCGACACCAGCATGTTCCGGGCTTCGTATATTAAGACTTTCCAAACGCGGCGAGACACAGGAGGACCCCGTCCACAGACCGGCACACAACGTATATACGGGTGCCCGCCAAACTATGAGTATCGGGATACGAGCAACCGCCGTCGGTGCCGCTGGTTGCGGTTCCGGCACCGACGAACGGCAAGCGTTATGTGCCCGCAGCTACGATTAGTCTGTAGTATCCCGAGCCAGCTTCTCGGCTGCAAGCCACACCCATGGTAGACGCAACTTCCCACACACTCGTCCCAGATCACACGCTGCTCGAGGAGTCTGCACTCGAGGATGTGCTGGACGAGTACGACATCGATCGCACAGACCTCCCAAAGATCAAACGCACCGACGCGGCGCTGCCCGACGACGCCGAGGAGGGTGACGTGGTCCGGATCGTCCGAGACTCTCGAACCACAGACGAGGCCGTCGTGTACCGACTGGTGGTGGAGTAAGATGGAGACAGAACACAAACGAGAGATCTCGCGGGAGTACTTTTCCCGCGACCGGCTGGCAGATCACCATTTCCGGTCGTTCAACGCCTTCCTCGACCGGGGGATGCAGGAGGTCGTCGACGAGAAAGAGACGATCGACACGGATATCGGCGACAAGGAAGGCGAAGAACCCGTTTTCGTCGAACTCGGCGACGTTCGGATCGTCACCCCGCGCGTCCGAGAGGCTGACGGTAGCGAGGAGCTGCTGTACCCACAGGAGGCCCGGCTCAGGAACATCACCTATGCCGCGCCCGTGTTCATGGAGATGGCCATCGTCAAAGGTGGCCAAGAAGAAGAAGAGCGGGTCGTCGACCAGACCGAGACGAAGATCGGCCGGATGCCGCTCATGGTCGGCTCGAAGAAGTGCAACATCGTCAACTTCTCCGACGAGGAGCTGATCGACATCGGCGAAGACCCCGCCGATCCCGGCGGATACTTCATCGTCAACGGCTCCGAGCGGGTGCTGATGACGAGCGAGGACCTCGCGCCGAACAAGATCCTCGCCGAAACCGACACGAAGTACGGCGACACGATCGAGATCGCGAAGACCTTCTCCCAGCGCCGTGGCTACCGCGCGCTGGTGCTGGTCGAACGGACCCGGGACGGGCTGCTCGAGGTATCGTTCCCCTCCGTTTCGGGCAGCGTGAACTTCGTCACGCTCGTGCGCGCCCTCGGGCTCGAAAGCGACGAGGAGATCGTCCACCGAGTCAGCGACGACCCCGAGATCGTGAAGTTCATGCTCGAGAACCTGGAGGCTGCGGACGTCCAGAGCACCGAGGAGGCGATCGAGACGCTGGGCCAGCGGGTCGCCTCGGGGCAGGGCAAGAATTATCAGCTCAAGCGGGCGAACTACGTGATCGATCGGTACCTGCTGCCACACCTCCACGAGGAAGGGGTCGACGAGGAAGACGTTCGGATCAACAAGGCCTACTACCTATGTCGGATGGCAGAGGCCTGCTTCGAGCTGGCACTCGGACGCCGGGAGCCAGACGACAAGGACCACTACGCCAACAAGCGACTCAAGGTGTCGGGCGACCTGATGAGAGACCTGTTCCGGACGGCGCTGAACAAGCTCGCCCGCGACGTGAAATACCAGCTCGAGCGAGCGAACATGCGCAACCGGCAGCTGTCTGTCTCGACGGTGGTGCGATCGGACGTGCTCACCGAACGACTCGAGCACCCGATCGCGACCGGCAACTGGGTCGGCGGCCGGTCGGGCGTGAGCCAGCTGGTCGACCGGACCGACTACATGGGTGTGTTGAGCCACCTCCGGCGGCTCCGCTCGCCGCTGTCCCGCTCCCAGCCACACTTCGAGGCCCGGGACCTGCACGCCACACAGTGGGGACGGATCTGTCCCTCCGAGACGCCGGAGGGACCGAACTGTGGCTTGGTGAAAAACTTCGCCCAGGCGATGGAGCTGTCACAGAACGTCGAAGACAAACAGGGGCTCAAACGAGAGCTCGCACAGATGGGGGTCCAGGGCATCCCCGGCATCGAGAGTATCCAACAGCCCGCGGACGACTAGACATATCATGAGCAAACGAAGCGACGCCAAGGTGTACGTCAACGGGAGTCTCATCGGCACCCACCCGGACCCGGAACAGCTCGCGAACAACATCCGCCAGGCCCGCCGCCAGGGCAGCCTCAGCGAGATGGTCAACGTCTCGATCGACGAACGCACAAACGAGGTCATCGTCAACGCCGACGCCGGTCGTGCGCGGCGGCCGCTGTTGGTCGTCGAGGACGGCGAACCGCTTGTTTCCGAGGACGAGATCGAGGCGCTGTCGAACGGTGAGATGGACTTTCAGGAGTTCGTCCACCGGGGGTACGTCGAGTTCATCGATGCCGAGGAAGAAGAGGATATCTTCGTCGCGGTCGAAGAGGAGGAGCTCACAGACGAGCACACCCATCTGGAGATCGACCCCCAGCTGATCTTTGGGATCGGTGCCGGGATGGTTCCCTACCCCGAGCACAACGCCTCCCCGCGAATCACGATGGGCTCGGGAATGATCAAACAGTCACTCGGCTTGCCCTCCGCGAACTACCGGATCCGGCCCGACACCCGCCAGCACCTGCTGCATTACCCGCAGCTGTCGATGGTCAAGACACAGACCACCGAACAGATCGGCTACGACGACCGCCCGGCCGCACAGAACTTCGTGGTCGCGGTGATGAGCTACGAGGGGTTCAACATCGAGGACGCCCTCGTGATGAACCAGGGCTCGGTCGACCGCGCGCTCGCCCGGTCGCATTTCTTCCGGACCTACGAGGGTGAGGAACGCCGGTACCCAGGCGGCCAGGAGGATCGCTTCGAGATCCCCGACGACGAGGTCCGGGGTGCTCGCGGTGAGGAGGCCTACACCCACCTCGACGAGGACGGCCTGGTAAATCCCGAGACCGAGGTTGACGAGAACGCCGTTCTGCTGGGCAAGACCAGCCCGCCCCGATTCCTGGAAGAGCCAGACGACATGGGCGGACTCTCCCCACAGAAGCGCCGCGAGACCAGCGTCACGATGCGATCGGGCGAGTCCGGTGTCGTCGACACCGTGACGCTGATGGAAGGCGAAGACGGCTCGAAGCTCTCGAAGGTCTCGGTGCGGGACGAACGGATCCCCGAGCTGGGCGATAAGTTCGCCTCCCGGCACGGGCAGAAAGGCGTCGTCGGGCACATCGCTCCCCAGGAGGATATGCCCTTTACCGAGGAGGGAGTCGTTCCCGACCTGATCCTCAACCCGCACGCGTTGCCCTCCCGGATGACCGTCGGCCACATTCTCGAGATGATCGGCGGCAAGGTCGGATCGCTCGAGGGCCGCCGAGTCGACGGGACCGCATTCACCGGCGAGGACGAAGACGAGCTGCGCTCGGCGCTCGAAGAGCACGGCTTCGACTCGAGCGGCAAGGAGACGATGTACTCCGGCGTGACCGGCGAGAAAATCGAGGCCGAGATTTTCGTCGGGACCATCTTCTACCAGAAGCTGTACCACATGGTCTCGAACAAGATCCACGCCCGCTCGCGAGGGCCGGTGCAGGTGCTGACCCGCCAGCCCACTGAGGGGCGAGCCCGCGAGGGCGGGCTCCGGATCGGTGAGATGGAGCGAGACGTGTTTATCGGTCATGGCGCCGCGATGACGCTGAAAGAGCGGCTGCTCGACGAGTCGGACCGGGAGCTGATCGACATCTGTGGGCAGTGTGGGATGGCCGCCGTCGAGAACGTCGAACAACGGCGGGTGTACTGCCCGAACTGTGGCGAGGAGACCGACGTCCACGAGATCGAGATGTCCTACGCGTTCAAGCTCCTGCTCGATGAGATGAAAGCGCTCGGTATCGCGCCGCGAATCGAACTGGAGGATGCAGTCTAATGAGCCAGCAAGCACCAAAACAGATCGGCACGATCGACTTCGGGTTGATGGACCCCGAGGAGTACCGAGACATGAGCGCGACGAAGGTGATTACCGCCGACACCTACGACGACGACGGGTTCCCGATCGACATGGGGCTGATGGACCCGCGGCTCGGCGTTATCGACCCCGGACTTGAGTGCAAGACCTGCGGCAAACACTCCGGCTCGTGTAACGGCCACTTCGGGCACATCGAGCTCGCGGCGCCGGTGATCCACGTCGGGTTCGCGAAGCTGATCCGGCGGCTGCTGCGGGGCACCTGCCGGGAGTGTGGACGGCTCTGTCTCACCGAGGACGAGAAAGAGACATTCCGCGACCAGATCGAGACGACCCGCGCGCTCAGCCGCGATCTGAGCGACGTGACCAAGGCGGCGATCCGGGCCGCCCGGAAGAAAGACCGGTGTCCACACTGTGGCGCCGAGCAGTTCGACGTCAAACACGAGAAGCCGACGACCTACTACGAGGTCCAGCAGGTGCTGTCCTCCGAGTACCCCGCTCGGATCGCGGCCGCGATGGAACCCGACGAGACCGACGACCGGATCACTCCGACCGAGCTGGCCGACGAGACCGGGATCGACGTCGGACGGATCCAAGAGATCCTCTCCGGAGAGTTCCGTCCCCGCGAGGACGACCGCGCGGCACTCGAGTCGGCGCTTGACGTCGACCTGACAGAAGAGGAGATGAACAAGCTGATGCCGAGTGACATCCGGGACTGGTTCGAATCGATCCCCGGAGAGGACCTCGAAGTCCTTGGCATCCACCCGGAGAAGTCCCGGCCGGAGTGGATGATCCTCACCGTCCTCCCCGTTCCGCCGGTCACGGCCCGGCCGTCGATTACGCTCGATAACGGCCAGCGCTCCGAGGACGATCTCACACACAAGCTGGTCGATATCATCCGGATCAACCAGCGGTTCATGGAGAATCGTGAGGCCGGCGCGCCACAGCTGATCATCGAGGACCTATGGGAGCTGCTGCAGTATCACGTGACAACGTTCATGGACAACGAGATCTCCGGAACGCCGCCGGCCCGACACCGCTCCGGCCGGCCGCTGAAGACCCTCTCACAGCGCCTGAAAGGCAAGGAGGGCCGGTTCCGCGGTTCGCTGTCCGGTAAGCGGGTGAACTTCTCCGCCCGGACGGTCATCTCGCCGGATCCGACGCTGTCGTTGAACGAGGTCGGCGTTCCCGAGCGGGTCGCGACAGAGATGACCCAGACGATGAACGTCAACCAGCGCAACCTCGAGGAGGCCCGCCGGTACGTGCGCAACGGTCCCGAAGCCCACCCCGGGGCGAACTACGTCACCCGGGGCGACGGCCGCCGGCTGAAGGTTACCGAGAAAAACTGCGAGGAGCTCGCCGAGAAGATCGAACCCGGCTGGGAGGTCTCCCGGCATCTGGTCGACGGCGACATCGTGATCTTCAACCGCCAGCCGTCGCTGCACCGGATGTCGATCATGGCCCACGAGGTCGTGGTGATGCCGTACAAGACTTTCCGGCTGAACACGGTCGTGTGCCCGCCGTACAACGCCGACTTCGACGGCGACGAGATGAACATGCACGCGCTGCAAAACGAGGAGGCCCGCGCCGAGGCCCGGGCGCTGATGCGGGTCCAAGAACAGATGCTGAGCCCCCGCTTTGGCGAGAACATCATTGGGGCGATTCAGGATCACATCACCGGGCTGTACCTGCTCACGAACCAGAACCCGCGGTTCAACGATACCCAGGCACTCGATCTGCTCCGGACGACCCGGACCGACGAGCTGCCAGAGCCCGACGGATTCGAGGGCGACAGGGACGGCGATGGTGGCGGGGACGCCTACTGGACCGGGCGGACGCTGTTCTCGGAGCTGTTGCCCGACGAGCTGAACCTCGAGTTCAGTTCGTCGGCAGGCGACCGGGTTCGGATCGAGGACGGAGCGCTGCTTGAGGGGACGATCGACGAGGACGCCGCCGGCGCCTTCGGCGGCGAGGTCGTCGATACGATCGCGAAACAGTACTCCCGAACCCGAGCACGGATCTTCGTCAACGAAGTCTCCTCGCTCGCGGTGCGGACGATCATGCACTTTGGCTTCTCGATCGGAATCGACGACGAGTCGATCCCCGAGCAGGCCCAGGCACAGATCGACGAGGCGATTGAGAACGCAAACGAGCGCGTCGAGGAGCTGATCGAAGCCTACGAGCGTGGCGAGCTCGAGTCTCTCCCCGGCCGGACGATCGACGAGACCTTGGAGATGAAGATCATGCAGACGCTCGGCCAGGCCCGAGACAGCGCCGGCGACATCGCCGAACAGCACTTCGCCGACGACAATCCCGCCGTGGTGATGGCCGAATCCGGCGCCCGTGGCTCGATGCTGAACCTCACCCAGATGGCCGGTGCGGTCGGCCAGCAGGCGGTCCGTGGCGAGCGGATCAACCGCGGGTACGAGAACCGGACGCTCAGTCACTTCGCGGAGGGCGATCTCTCCGCAGAGGCCCGCGGGTTCGTCGAGCACTCCTACCGCGAGGGACTGAACCCCAAGGAGTTTTTCTTCCACGCGATGGGCGGCCGCGAGGGACTCGTCGACACGGCGGTGCGAACCTCGAAGTCCGGCTACCTGCAGCGCCGGCTGATCAACGCCCTCTCCGAGCTCGAGGCTCAGTACGACGGCACCGTCCGGGACACCTCGGACACGGTCGTCCAGTTCGAGTTCGGCGAAGACGGTACATCGCCGGTGGAGGTCTCGAGCAGCGTCGAAGAGGACGCCGTCGACGTCGAGGCGATCGCAGACCGGGTGCTCGACAGCGAGTTCGACGACCAACGAGACAAAGAGCAGTTCTTGGCCGGCAGCACCGAGGTGACGAACCTCTCGGAGCACGCAGACGAGTGGTGGCACGCACAGAGCGACGGCGAGGGCGTCCAATCCGGAGGTGACTGAGATGACGACACTCCCCACAGAGATCGAAGCCACGATCGAGGCAACGGAACTCCCAACGCGGCTCAAAGACGAGCTGTACAGCACGCTCGAGGACCGCGAGGTGACCACCGAGGAGGCAGCAGAGATCATCCAGGCGACCGAGACGCAGTATCTCGATTCGCGGGTCGATCCGCTGGATCCGGTCGGCACCGTCAGCGCGCAGTCGATCGGTGAGCCCGGGACACAGATGACGATGAACACGTTCCACTACGCCGGGGTCGCAGAGATCGACGTCACCCAGGGGCTGCCCCGGCTGATCGAGCTGGTCGACGCGCGCAAAGAGCCGGACACACCGATGATGACCGTCTACCTCGAGGAGGAGTACGCCGAAGACCGCGACCGGGCCCACGAGGTCGTCTGGCAGATCGAGGCCACGAAGATCCTCCAGCTCGGAGATATCTCGACCAACGTCGCGGACATGGTCGTCCAGATCGCGCTCAACGAACAGACGCTGCGCGAGCGGTGGCCGACCGTCGACGATCCGGTCGCGGTTGCCGAGGAGATTGCGGACACGATTGAGTCTGAGCTGGGCGTCGAGACCCGCCAGCGCGGGCTCGGCATCGAGTTCGGCCCCGAGGAGCCCTCTTACAGGGATCTGCTCCAGCTCGTCGAGCAGCTCCGCGAGATCACCTTCAAGGGCATCGAGGAGGTCTCCCGGGTGGTGATCCGCAAGGAAGAGACGGACAACGGCGAGGAGTTCATCCTCTACACAGAAGGCTCGGAGTTCGGCGACGTGCTCGACATCGAAGGGGTCGACGCCACGCGGACGACCTGCAACAACATCCACGAGATCAAATCGGAGCTGGGCATCGAAGCCGCTCGCGAGGCGATCATCGAGGAGACGATGAACACCCTCGAAGAGCAGGGCCTCGACGACGTGAACATCCGGCATCTGATGCTGGTCGCCGACATCATGACTAACGAGGGGACGATTGAATCGATCGGTCGCCACGGCATCTCGGGCTCGAAAGACTCGGTGCTGGCCCGGGCGGCCTTCGAGGTGACGGTGAGTCACCTGCTCGATGCGGCGGTTCACGGCGAGGTCGACGAGCTCGACGGCGTGACCGAGAACGTTATCGTCGGCAAACCGATCAAGCTCGGCACCGGCGACGTCAACCTCCGGATGGACGCCGGGGCCGCGACGACGGTCGACGCAAACGAACCCGAACCCGATCTCGAAGACGACACCGAACCGGACAGAGTGAGCGAGACTGCCGACTGACCGGACTCCTCTGTCCTATCCCGAACTGGCCCGGACCCGACTCGATCCGACCCAAATCGACTCGAACCCAGGTCGCGTCGGCCACTGCGGCCGGAGTTCGGATCGCGGGTGCCGGATATTGGGAGCCTGAGGCCAGGTATCGGACATCAAGCGGGCAGACGCCAACGACACGATCCCGAGACCGACCACACGAGAGAACGCATGGAGATCACACTCACCGACGAGGCCCGACAGATTGCGGCGCTGATCGAACAGGAGACCGGCGCGACGGTCCGTGACTGCTTGCTCGTCGACGACGGAGACGATGAACGCATTCTCGTCGTGATCGGGGTCGGCGAGATCGCCCGGGCGATCGGCCGGAACGGCGAGCAGGTCGACCGGCTCCAGCAGCGACTCGGCCGGCCGCTCCGGCTCGTCGAAGACGCGCCGACCCCGGAGGGGTTCGTCGCGAGCGCGCTCGCCCCTGCAGCGGTGTACAACGTGACGATCAGCGAGGGCGACGAGCGGGTCGCCTACGCCGAAGTCGCCGAGGCGGACAAGGGCGTGGCCATCGGGACTGACGGTCGAACGATCGAGGCCGCCCGACGACTCGCGAAGCGCCACCACGACATCGACGACATCCAGCTCACCTGATCCGGCGCTCGATCGAGGCCCGCGTTCGATATCTCCTTGCCGCGGGTCGTCGTTGCCCCGGGCTGCCGGCTGAAAAGGGAGGCTTAAGTGACTCCGTCGGGTATCAGCGTGTACTATGGGAAACGGCAAGTACGCCGCTCGGAAAATGAAAAACGACCGCCAGAAACACCGGTGGTCTGACTCCGACTACGCGCGCCGAGAGCGCGGGCTCCGCGAGAAGGCAGACCCGCTCGAAGGAGCACCCCGCGCCCGTGGGATCGTCCTCGAGAAGATCGGTATCGAAGCCAAACAGCCAAACTCTGCGATTCGCAAGTGCGTCGGCGTCCAGCTGATCAAAAACGGCAAGCAGGTGACCGCCTTCGCGCCCGGCGACGGAGCGATCTCGTTCATCGACGAGCACGACGAGGTCACGATTGCCGGCATCGGCGGCGCAAAGGGTGGTGCGATGGGCGACATCGGTGGCGTCCGGTACAAAGTCGAGAAGGTAAACGGCGTCTCGCTGATCGAACTCGTGCGGGGCAACGCGGAGAAGCCGGTCCGATAACGATGTCGACGGAAACTCCTACCGCGGATTCGGCGCTCGTGTTCGGTCGGTGGCCGGTCGACGAGATCGAATTCACCGACCCCTCCACCGAGCGGTACATCACGGTGACGCCAATCGCTCACACGATGGGCCGACACGCGGCAAAACAGTTCGAGAAGAGCCAGATCAGCATCGTCGAGCGGCTGATTACTCGCCTGATGCAAACCGACGAGAACACCGGCAAGAAACAGCTCGCCACCCGCATCGTCAGTGACGCCTTCGACATCGTCCACGACCGCACCGACGAGAACCCGGTCCAGATCCTCGTCGCGGCCGTCGAGAACGCCGCACCACGGGAAGAGACCGTTCGACTGAAATACGGCGGCATCTCGGTCCCAAAAGCTGTCGACATCTCGCCCCAGCGACGTGTCGATCAGGCACTCAAGTTCCTCGCAGAGGGCGTCTACAGCAACTCGTTTAAATCCGACACCAGTGCTGCCGAGGCACTGGCCGGCCAGCTGCTCGGGGCTGCGAACGACGACGTTGGAACCTACGCCGTCAGCCAGAAAGAGGAAAAAGAGCGGGTCGCGGCCGCGGCGCGCTGACGCCGTTCGTTCTCCAATTCGTCCGGTATCGCTCTGATCACCGCTTTATTTCTTCTCGTCCTCAGGCGGCGCGGGCCCCGGCGTAGGCCCGAGAGAGCTCGACCAGCGTCTGTTTGTACTCACGCTCGTCGGGATCGGCGGCCAGGGTCCGGAACTGCTCGCAGAACCAGTCGAGATCGACCGACGGAGCGTCAGTCGCGGCGGCGTGTGCCAGGTCGTACAGCCGGTGGGTAGAGTCGGCGAGGCCGTGACGTTCGACGAGCCCGAGCGCGAAGGCGGCGTTGACGGCCGTCAGCTCGCTTTGTTCGTCGATCGTGGACTGTCTCCGCTCCTCGGACGGTTCCGAGCGGTCGTGAGCGACTGCTTTTGCGAGTCCGGACTCGAGGTATGTCACGAGCGGATCGGGCGGAACCAGATCGACCCACAGGTCGTCGGCGTAGATGTCTTTCGCGTGGTTTGCGATCTGGTAGTAGTCGGCCACCCGCCGAGGAGCGCCGTCCTCGCCGGCCAGCGCGAGAAACACCGCCTCCTTCGTCGACTGGGTGTGCGAGGGGTGCCCGCGCTCGTGGCGGTGCATGTGACCGAACTCGTGAAGGGTCAGGCTTCGCGCCATCGGACCGGTCGCGACCCGCCGAGAGACCGTCAGTTCGTGACTCTCCTCGGTGTGTCGCACACGCGTGCGCTCGTCGGGATCCTTGAGCACCCGGACTGTGACCGGCCGGCCGAGCCGGCGCTCGGTCTCGAAGAGATCACGAGCCCCGAGAAACGGCTGCGCCGGCCCAGGGCCGCGTACGGTAAGTTCCATGTTCTCACACCACGAGCTACAGGCGCTTAGCTCCTCTGGCCTTTCTCCGCGTGTCGGTCCATCGTCGGATACCCTGTGACTCGTTGCGTACCGCCGGATCCGATGGCGGCGCAAAACACTACCCTTTTGATGCTGGTGGCGATACGTATGGTCAATAATGGGTCGACGAAAGAAGATCGTACAAGAGTGTGAGGGGCTGATGGACAGTCCGGTGAACATCCGGAACATCGCCATCGCAGCTCACGTTGATCACGGCAAGTGCGTGAGCGGTGACGCTCGGGTGTCGATGGCCGACGGTCGGATGCTCGAGGCGCGGACGCTGTTCGAGCAGGTCAGCGAGGCCGGCGAACCCGCCCCCGACGAGGGGGAGGCGTACACACCGACCGAACCAGTCGAGGTCGTCTCGTTCGACCGGACCCGCGGCGAGACGGTTCTGGCGGAACTCGACTACGCGTGTCGGCGCGAGGCCGATGACTCGCTCGTGACCGTCGAGACCTCGAACGGCCACCGCATCACGACCACGCCGGAACACCGGTATCTCGTGTTGACTGCCGAGGGGGTCACCGAGTTCGAGCGTGCCGACGAGCTCGAACCGGGTGACACGGTCGTCGGCGCACGGCAGACCCCCCAGGACGCGCTCGGAGACCGCAAGCCGGAGCTTCTTCGCCGGCTCGCGACCGATTACGGCTTCTACGTCGATGTCACCGAGACGTTTGCCGACCGGGTCGACACCCACGACCGTGAGGAACTCTACGAGGCTGCCGATTCGGAACTGAAGCGTGACTCGTTCGACCACGCTCTCTGGCGAGGGCAGTTCCGACTGCGCGACATTGTCAACGTCTGTGAGGCGTTCGGTATCGACCTCCGGGACCTGTATGCGAGCGTCGAGTCGCTCAACTACCGCGGGACCGACCGGCGTGGCGAACAGTCCTCGCTCGCGCTGGAACTCCCCGAGACTCTCGATGGGCTCTACTACCTTGCGGGGCTGTACTTCGGTGACGGCGACTGCGAGGGGAACATCACGAACAACGCGGCCGAGGTCAAAGCAGCCGTCGAGGACCACGCTGCCGGTCTCGGACTCGACCCGACTGTCCGCGAGTTCGACGACCGTGGCGACCGTATCGAACTCGGTGGCAAGACACTCACGAAACTCCTGCAGGCCGCGTTCGAGTATCCCGTCACCGACAAATCGGCCTCGATCCGCGTTCCGGAGTTCGTGTTCGCGGCCGACCGGGAGCTGGTGGCCGCGTTCGTCCGTGGATACATGGATGCCGACGGCACCGTCGAGGCAAATCGGTCGGCGGTGTCGGTCACCTCGGCCAGCGTCGGGATGCTCGAGGACCTCCAGTTGCTCCTCTACCGGTTCGATATCGCATCGACACTCTCCCGTGAGTCGAACGCGCTGTATATGTCCGGTGAACTCTCGCTGGACAATTTCCGCGAGATCGGCTTCGGAGTCACCGACAAGCAACAACGGTTCGAGGAACTGCTCGACGGTGCGGCCTCGGCCGCCGTCGACCGGGTTCCGGTCTCCGGAGAGAAACTCCGTGACATCCGCACAGACCTGGACGTGTCACAGACCGACGTGTTCCAGTCGTACGATAGTTACGAGACAGGACACTCCGGGCTGACGAAACACTCGCTCGGACGCATCGCCGACCGCTTCGCGGAACTCGACGACGGCGACGACATCCGCATCAGTCGCCTTCAGGGGCTCGCGAAGGCAGACTCGTCGTTCGTCGAGGTCGAGACCGTCGAGCGGACCGACAGGGAGTACGTCTACGACTTCGGCGTCACGGAGCACCGCAACTTCGTCTGCGAGGGCGTTGTCGTCCACAACACGACGCTGACAGACAACCTGCTTGCGGGCGCGGGGATGATCTCCGAGGACACCGCCGGCGAACAGCTGGCGATGGATACCGAGGAAGATGAGCAGGAGCGTGGGATCACGATCGACGCGGCGAACGTCTCGATGACCCACGAGTACGAAGGGACCAACCATCTGATCAACCTGATCGACACGCCCGGTCACGTTGATTTCGGCGGAGACGTAACCCGTGCAATGCGGGCCGTCGACGGGGCGCTCGTGGTTGTCGACGCCGTCGAGGGCGCGATGCCACAGACCGAGACGGTCCTCCGGCAGGCACTCCGGGAAGGCGTCAAGCCTGCTCTCTTTATCAACAAGGTCGATCGGCTGATCTCCGAGCTCCAGGAAGGCCCCCAAGAGATGCAAGAACGGATGACATCGGTCATCCGGGACGTCAACGACCTGATCCGCGGGATGACCGAGGAGATGGACGACATCACTGAGGACTGGACGGTCTCCGTCGAGGAGGGGACGGTCGGATTCGGATCAGCGCTGTACAAGTGGGGCGTCTCCATGCCCTCGATGCAACGGACCGGCATCGACTTCGCCGACATCATGGAGCTCGAACGGGCCGACAAGCGCCAGGAGCTCCACGAGCGGACGCCGCTGTCTGATGTCGTGCTCGATATGGTCTGTGAGCACTTCCCGAACCCGGTCGACGCCCAGCCACGGCGGATCCCCCGGATCTGGCGAGGCGATCCGGACTCAGAGATCGCCGGAACGATGCGCGAGGTCGACCCCGACGGCGAGGTCGTGTTCATGGTGACCGACATCTCGATGGACCCCCACGCCGGCGAGATCGCCACCGGCCGAGTGTTTTCCGGGTCCCTCGAGAAGGGCCAGGAGCTGTACGTCTCGGGCACGGTCGGCAAAGACCGGCTGCAGAACGTCGGGATCTTCATGGGCGGCGAGCGCGAGGAGGTCGACGCGGTCCCGGCCGGCAACGTCGCCGCGGTGACGGGACTGGACAGCGCGATCGCCGGCTCGACGGTCTCTTCGGTCGAGATGACGCCCTTCGAGTCGATCGAGCACATCTCGGAGCCCGTCATCACGAAAAGCGTCGAGGCCCAGAACATGGACGACCTGCCAAAGCTCATCGAAACGCTACAGCAGGTCGCCAAAGAGGATCCGACCATCGAGATCGAGATCAACGAAGACACCGGCGAGCACCTCATGTCCGGCCAGGGTGAACTCCACCTGGAGGTCGTCACCCAGCGTATCGAACGCGACCAAGGCATTCCGGTCACGACGGGCGAACCGATCGTCGTCTACCGGGAGGCCCCACAGGAGCCAAGCGACGAGGTCGAGGGCATCTCTCCGAACCGCCACAACCGGTTTTACATCAGCGTCGAGCCCCTCGAGCAGGAGATCGTCGACGCGCTCAAACAGGGCAAGGCGACGATGGACATGCCCGAACTCGAACGCCGCGAAGCCCTGCAAGACGCCGGCCTCGAGAAGGAAACCTCTCAGAACGTCGAACATATCTTCGGCTCGAACATCGTCATCGACGACACGAAGGGAATCCAGCACCTCAACGAGACGATGGAGCTGGTCATCGAAGGGTTCGAGGAAGCGCTCGACGAGGGACCGCTGGCCGGCGAGCCCGTCGAGGGGGCGTTGGTTCGGCTCCACGACGCGCGACTCCACGAGGACGCCATCCACCGTGGCCCGGCACAGGTAATCCCTGCCGTCCGTCGGGCGCTGCACAACGCGTTGGTCGACGCCGAGGTCCGGCTGCTCGAGCCGATTCAGGACGTTCGGATCGACGTCCCCAACGAGCACATGGGTCCCGCCAGCGGCGAGATCCAGGGTCGGCGGGGACGTGTCGACGACATGTACCAAGAAGGCGATCTGATGGTCGTCGAGGGCGTCGCGCCGGTCGAAGAGATGATCGGCTTTTCTTCGGACATCCGGTCGGCCACCGAGGGGCGAGCCTCTTGGAACACCGAGAACGCCGGCTTCCAGGTGATGGCCGACAACCTCCAAGACGAGATCATCACACAGATCCGCGAGCGCAAAGGGATGAAACTCGAACTTCCCGAAGCTGTCGAGTACCTCTAACCATTGGACGGCCCTCGGCGGCGGTACCTTGACCTACGATCCCGCGGTCGTCGGCCAGAGCGCACAGGACGATCTCACTGCGAAGAAGTCGACTACCCACTTTACTTCGCTCACCCTGACGGGTTCGCTCGTTGAGGGTGGGGTTTGTCCGTGGACTCGACCTCTGACTCGGTATAGTACGGGGTGTATCCCCGATTCGGCGTCACTGTCCCAGACTTGAGGGCGTATTGACTGACGCCCCTCCCACACGAGGACTGTTGCTCGCGTCGGAGATACACGTCTGCCACGTTCTTTGCAGCGTTGTAGTCGGCGTGGGTCTGATGCCCGCACTGCTGGCACTCGAATGTGTCTCGTGTTGGGCGGTTATCGTCGTGGATGAACCCACACTCTGCACATCGTTTGCTCGTGTTCTTCGGGGTCGTTGTCTCCACGAACAGCCCTTTCTGTTCGGCCTTGTACTCGACGTACTCGTAGAGGCGGTGAAACGCCCACTCGGAGTGCCATGCAGCTTCGGGTAATCGCTCGCGGATGCCGTCGAACTCCTCGAACCCAATCCCGTCACACTCGTATCGGAGGGCTTCCTCCACGATGCCGTTGGCCACGCTGTGGAGAACGTGTTTCACGTACTCGTCCCGCCCGCTCACAGCGTTGAGTGCGCGACGGGCGTTCCGTGTCCCATGATCTTGGAGGTCGCCACGGACGCGCTCGAACTCCCGTCGCTTGTATTCCACTTAGCAGCCAAAAAGAAGCGTTCCGTACCGGTGACAGCGGTCTCGTTTACACCGGGATCAACGCCAAGAACCGTTCCGTTCTCGGTCGCTGTCTTAGTGTCAGTGTTGTGCTTGCGGAAGCCGAGACCCAAGTTCCACTCTCCATCTCGATAGTGGAGCGTAGATTCGGTTGGCTCCCACTCGTCGCTGTCGAGATACTGGTACTGGTAGCCATCCTCGTCGTCGGGCAGCACCAGGTCTGCTCGCACACGGGAATAGTCGCCGTGGGTGGTGAGTGACACCTGCTCCTTGTCGGGGAAGACGGTCATCGTCCGACTATCGTAGGTGACGGTCGGACTCGCGTAAGGGCCTGCTCGCCTTCTTTCCATCTTGGCGACGAGAGATGCAGGATTTGATGTTCTCAGCAGCCTGATGACACGCGAGAATGGCTTGCTGGCTGCCGAGACTCGTGTTCTCGCGCACATCGTCGTAGGCGAGGTCCTTGTACGTCGGACTTGGAGTGACACCGCTGCCATGCTTGTCCACGGCGACTTGACATCCCTGTTTCCACCCTGCAACGGTATCTCGAAGAACTGACTCGTCGGTGGGGGATACGTCGAGCCGTGTGATAGCGGTTCGGCGGTGATAGTCGTCGTCCGACACTATGTTCGATGTAGTACTGAAGTAAATTTATGCATGTGGTTATCGGCTCCTTCCATTCCTACTGCGCTACTCGTTCGCCCCGCTCACTGCGTCGCTTCTTGAGGAAGTAGACTCCGCCTCGACAGAAGTTTAATACTGTTCCGCGTATCGTTGTGTACGATGGGCGTCGGATCGGCTGACTCTGGATCGGCCCTTCTCTTTGATCGGATCGTGGCTCTGGGTCGGCTCAGAACGGCTCTCGGGCGGTTTCCCGTCTCACGGGAAGGCCGAAGCTACGTTGTGCTTCTCGGCCTGATCACCGTCGATTTTGTTCTCAACATATTCTTGTTCACCAGCGGAAGTTCTGCAGCCATCTCCGTCGGGTGGGTGCTCATTCCGGTCGGGCTGCTCGTCGGACTTGCTATCGCCAAACACCTTCGTCGACGGTACCAAGCCGTGCTCGCAGACGCCGGGGGCGGGACCCAGAGTCTCTATACCAAGCGATTACAGCTGGCGATCCTCGGGATCGTCCTGACTGGCTACGTGCTGTACTGGCTGTTCCAGCCCGAGTGGACGAGTCGATTCTTCACGAACCGCGGCCCAGTCATCGGAACCGTTCAGCTAACGATTATCGGTCCGTTGTACGTCGTCGTCCTCGTCGATGTATTCACGACCGTTCTCGTCTCGACGCTGCTGATGCCGGTCCACCTGATCCGCGGAGATATTTCCCCTGACTTTTCCGATCCGTCGGGGTTCGCTGGACTGTTCTCATACGGGAAACTGATCGAACGGGCGATCGTCTTGTACTTTTTCGGTGTGATCCTGTACTCTGTGTGGCTGGTTCAAGAGCCCGGATCAGTGGTTATCGACTTTGGCACTGAAGGTCGGTTCATGCTGTTCGTGTTTATTTGGAGCTTCGGTGTCGTGCTCTATCTTGTCCCGACAGTTGCCTCAACTGTGCTCTTGGAACGCCAGAAAGAACACACGATCAATCAACTGGACCGACAGATCCGAGAGCTAGGCGAGGACGACCGGGGACTGCTGCAAACAAATCCTGGAGACGAGGCGTTGACCTGTATTCAGCAGGAGCTGGCAATCCAGCGCGTGCGATCCAGCCGCCGTGTGCCAGTCCCTTCGAGTCAGTTCGTGTTCACCGCGGGGGCGTCGTTGTTGATCCAAGCGCTCAAAACGGTCCCGCAATTTGCCCCGTTATGAACTGTCTTAGTTATTTTGCTCGCCGTGACCGGCTTGATCGATGAGGATCAGGTAGAGTGGGTTATCAGTGCACACGAATCCGCAGGAAGGATAGGGGCAGTGTAAGGTTGAGCAGTGTAGGGGTATGAATGGACTCGCCGGGATTTGAACCCGGGGCCTCTTCCTTGCGAAGGAAGCGATCTACCGCTGATCTACGAGCCC
>OBKM01000287.1_pt1 | contig 25320 bp, 31 predicted proteins | sample 1519691 | NCBI WGS metagenome assembly OBKM01 (sample SAMEA37050418, study PRJEB22526) | metagenome | biome: saline pan; feature: lake; material: water | place: Egypt | collected 2015 | depth 0.5 m | reverse complement strand
AGAAACTCGCCAAAACGCTATGATCCGGCTCACGTACCGCATTTTCAATAGAGCATACGAGACCAGTCTCTAGAACATCCCGCCCATCCCCATCGAGCCGAGCACGCTCTGGATCAGCGAGCGGACCATCAGCCCGAGCCCGGCCAGCACGAGCGCCAGCCCGCCAGCGATCACGAGACTCTCGTAGGCGATCAGCACGATTCCGCCGAGCAGTGCCAGCAGGCCGACGATGCCGACCGCACCGAGTTTCTTGAGCATACCTCTCGCTGGTCGGGGCGCGTACAATAATCCGGTGGTTTCGGCGCGGAACCGACTCCATCGGGTTTAAAACCACACCTGTCCAATATCCGCGTATGAGCGACGACAACGGACGAAACGACCTCCGGATGCCCGACGACGACGAGGTCTTTGCCGAAGTCACGAACATGCTCGGCGCGAACCGCGTAAAGGTACGCTGTGCGGACGGCGAGGAACGGACCGCCCGAATCCCCGGCAAGATGCAAAAACGCATCTGGATCCGCGAGGACGATATCGTGCTCGTCGAGCCGTGGGACTGGCAGGACGAAAAAGCGGACATCACGTGGCGCTACGAGAAACAGGAAGCCGACCAGCTTCGCGAGGAAGGCCACATTCGGTAGTCGAGCGCACAGAACGCAGCCTTTTACCGCTGGCATCCGTACCCGGGAGTAGATGACAGGCGAGTACGGCCTGCTCGAACCCGACGAGTCCGACGCCCCGGGCGACGAGTTCGAGCAGATCGACGTCAGCGATACCGAAGCGGATCGGATCGCCCGCGAACGCGACAGAGAGTTCGACCAGTTCCGGAAACGGATCAAAGACTCCGACCGGTTCAAGGTCGACGATGGTGCTTTCGACGACGCCACCTTCGCCGCCCTGTACAAGCTGGTCCAGGACGGCTACGTCGACGCCATCGGGGGGCCGCTCTCGACGGGCAAGGAGGCCAACGTCTACAACGCGCTCGCCGGTGAGCGCTCGCTCGAGATGCTACGGGCGGGCGAAGAGGAGGTCGCGATGAAGGTGTATCGCACCCGCGCGACCAACTTTCAGGACATGCGCGAGTATCTGGTGGGCGATCCGCGCTTCGAGGAGTTGGGGGACAAGAAAAAGATCGTGATGGCCTGGACGCGCAAGGAGCTCTCGAACCTCGAACGCGCCCGCAAGGCGGGCGTCCGGGTCCCGCGGCCGATCACGGTAGAGCGCAACGTCCTGATCATGGAGTACATCGGGACCGAGGACGGCCGGGCCAAGCGACTCACCGAGGTCACGATCGAGAACCCCGACACCGCCTTCGAGGTCGTTCGGGAGTACATCCGACGGCTCTACGCCGCCGGGCTGGTCCACGGCGACCTCAGCGAGTACAACGTGCTCTTTTACGACGGCGAGTTGGTGGTGATCGACGTCGGACAGGCGGTGACGGTCCACCACCCGAACGCCGAGGAGTTTCTCGAACGGGATTGCGAGAACGTCGCCTCCTTCTTCCGGCGGCAGGGGATGGACGTGAGCGGCGAGGAACTGCTGGCGTGGGTGTACGAGCACACCGACACATGAACGAGTTGACCTGCCGCCCGTTCCAGTCGGCGGACGCCGATGCGGTTCGGCGCGTCGACGAGCGAGCGCTCGCGGCCACCGAGACTGATCCCGAGGATATCCCCGGTAGCGGCGACCTCGCGGACGTCGCGGCGTCGTATCTCGACCGCGGCGGCGAGTTCCTGGTCGGCGTCCTCCCGGAGCGTCCCGATATCGACGATGCGTCAGCTATCACGACCCACGACGGCTACGTCGTCGCCATCGGCGGCTACCTCCCGAGCGAGGCGGGCTACGAGGACGAACGAACGGTAGCGGGTGCGGCGGAACTCCACCGGATGCGCGTGCATCCGGCGGTGCAGGGAGAGGGGTACGGCCGCGACATCCTCGCAGCGCTCGAATCCCGGATCACGGCGGCGGGCTTCGATCCGATCCTGGCGACGACTGCACGCCGCCAGCGCAAGGCAATCGCGTTCTATCCGAGTGCGGGCTACGAACAGGTCGACGAATCGACACTGGGCGAGTACGAACTCGTCCACTTCGAAAAACGGCTCGGTTAGCTCAGATCGAACTGCTCGGCGGCGGTCTGCATGTCCTTGTCGCCGCGGCCACAGAGGTTGACGAGGATCGTGTCGTGGCGGTCCTCCTCGGCGAGTTTGATGGCGAGCGCGATGGCATGACTCGGCTCCAGCGCGGGGATGATCCCCTCGGTCTCGCTGAGTTCGCGGAAGGCGGCGAGCGCCTCCTCGTCGGAGACGGCGTGGTACTCCGCGCGCCCGAGCGCCTGCAGGGCGGCGTGTTCGGGGCCGACGGCGGGGTAGTCGAGTCCCGCGGAGACCGAGTGGTTCTCGGTGTCCTCGTCGATCACCTTCGTTTTCATGCCCTGGAAGATCTCGGGCTCGTCCTTTTTCGTCTTCGAGAGCGGCGCGGAGTGGTGTGCGTCGTCGATGCCGCCCGGCTCGGCGCCGTAGAAGGCCACGTCGTCGTCCTTGAACGCGTGCCAGAGCCCGATCGAGTTCGAGCCGCCGCCGACGCAGGCGACACAGGCGTCGGGCAACTCGCCGTGGAGTTCCTGGATCTGCTCGCGGGCCTCCTCGCCGATGATCGACTGGAACTCCCGGACCATCCGCGGGAACGGATCAGGACCGACCGCACTGCCGACGAGATAGTGGGTGTCCTCATAGTTCTCGATCAGGTCTTCGAGCGCGGCGTCGACGGCCTCGGCGAGCCCCTCGTTGCCGCGGGTGACCTCCTCGACGTCCGCGCCCATCAGGCGCATCCGGAAGACGTTCATCTCCTGGCGCTGGATGTCCTTGCGGCCCATGTACACTGTCGTGTCGATGTCGAGCAGCGCGCCGACCATCGCCGTCGCGGTGCCGTGCTGGCCCGCGCCCGTCTCGGCGATCAGTCGCTCTTTCCCCGCACGCTTTGCGAGCAGCGCCTGCCCGAGGGTGTTGTTGAGCTTGTGCGCTCCGCCGTGGAGCAGGTCCTCGTGTTTGAAGTAGATCTCCGCGTCGTAGCGCTCGCTCAGCGTCTCGGCGTAAAAGACCGGCGTGGGGCGACCCGCGAAGTGTTTCAGGTAGTAGGAGAGCTCGGACTGGAACTCCTCGTCGTCGACGAACCGGTCGAAGGCGTCTGCCAGTCCCTGCAAGGGCTCTTCGAGGGGTTCCGGAACGTGTCGGCCACCGAACTCACCGAACTTGCCATCTGATGACATACCCGCCCATTGGAGCGGACCGTCCTAAATCGTGTGGTCGCGGCGGTGCGAACCGGCGCTACCCGCCTTTGATCAGCCGCAACACGGTGACGTGCTCGGCCTCCACTGGCTGGTCCTCGGGGACCGGTCGGCCGTCGACCAGCACGGACGCCTCGTGCGGGCTGACGTCGACACGTTCCAGGAGGTCGGCGTAGGTCGCGTCCTCGACATCGACGTCGACCGTCTCCTCGCCTTTCACCTCGACGGTGACCTGCATAGTACGTGGTTGCCCCGTCAGTGGCTTGAGCGTGTCGCCACAGTCCCCCTCGTACTGGGGCCGTTCGTTCATACCGGTCCAGACACGTCAAGCAGGATTAGTACGGGTTCGTGAAATGAATGGTTGAACGTAATTAAACGAAACGAACGGAATCAACGACGGCACCCGTATTTGTCCGGTCGGCACCCGGTTCCGGCTGCAGCGATGACAGACAGCCATACCGAGTACGACGCGATCGACGACGGGACAGTGCATCGAATCGGGAAGCTACTGATCGCCACGGTGGCCCTGCTACTGCTGCTGGGGCTCGCCTCGGTGCTTCCCGGCATCGACCGGCTGGTACCGGGATCGCCAGTTACCTTCATGGCGCTGCTCAGCGCGATCGTCACGATCCTGCTTGTGGGCCTGCTGCTCTCGCTCGCCCCGGCGGTCAGGCGACTGGTTCGCTCGGCGCTCGACGAGCCGCGCCTCGTCGTCGACGACATCGCGATGATCGCACAGCTCCTCGTCGTCTTCGTCGGGATCGTGATCGCCCATCGTGGCCTCGCGCCCGCGATCGTCCCGCTGCTCGACGGGCTGGCGTGGTTCTACGACCTCGCGTTCTTCCTGATCGCGCTCCCGCCGCTCGCGTTCATCGCGTATCAGCTGTACGCCTCGATCGATCCGATCGCCGAACTGCTGACCGATCGGGTGACGACGCCGACGACCGATGACGAATCCACCGAGGAGAGCGGCTAGACAGGACCCCACCCGATAGCATCGTCACCTGCTACTCCGTCCGCGACTGCTCTCGGACGTTTTATGATGCGGAGGGACCTGACGTGAACTATGAGCGACGCCGAAGCCGAGTCCGTCGGGGGGCGCGAGGACGTCTGGACGGAGAAGTACCGGCCACACACCCTCGAGGACGTGGTCGGCCACGACAACATCACCGACCGTCTCGCGAGCTACATCGAGCGCGACGACCTGCCGCACCTGCTGTTTGCCGGACCCGCGGGGGTCGGCAAAACTGCAAGCGCCGTCGCTATCGTCAAGGAGCTGTACGGCGAGGCATGGGAGGAGAACTTCCTCGAACTCAACGCCTCCGACGAGCGCGGGATCGACGTCGTCCGCGAAAAGATCAAGAACTTCGCCAGCACCGACTGGAGCGGCCGCGCGGGCTCGAAGCCGAGCATCATCTTTCTGGACGAGGCCGACGCGCTGACCAGCGACGCCCAGTCCGCGCTGCGCCGGACGATGGAGCAGTTCTCGAACAACACCCGCTTTATCCTCTCGTGTAACTACTCCAGCAAGATCATCGACCCGATCCAGTCCCGATGTGCGGTCTTCCGGTACGCGCCGCTTGGCGACGATGCGGTCGAAGCGCAGATTCGCAAGATAGCCGATGAGGAGGGCATCACCCTCACGCAGGACGGCGTCGACGCGCTGATTTATGCTGCTGATGGTGACATGCGAAAGGCGATCAACGCCCTCCAGGCTGCGGCTGTGATGGGCGAGACCGTCGACGAGGAGACCGTGTTCAAGATCACGGCGACGGCCCGACCCGAGGAGGTCCAGGAGATGGTCCAGACGGCGATCGATGGCGACTTCGTCGCCGCACGGAGCCAGCTCCGCGATCTACTGATCGACAAGGGGATCGCCGGCGGCGACATCATCGACCAGCTGCACCGTTCCGTCTGGGACCTGGAGATCGAAGAGGAGGCCGCCGTCCGGCTGATGGATCGCGTCGGCGAAGCGGACTATCGGATCACGCAGGGCGCAAACGAGCAGGTCCAGCTGGAGGCGATGCTGGCCTCGCTCGCGCTGGAGACTGGCGAGTAGTCCACCGGAAACGTCGCCAGCCGGTCAGCAGTGGCCGCCGTGTCCGGTATGGCGTTCGCCCTCGCCGTTCCCGGCGTGGCGCTCGCTATGCTGGTGACCGGTGTGCTGTTCCCGGGGTTCGTGCTCGGCGTGATGTTCACCGTGCTCGTGGTCGGCGTGATGCGGACCGTGGGCATGTTCAGTGCCGTGCATTCCCGGGACATGCTCGGTTGCCATACTGTCTATCATCTCGCCGAACTGCCCGGGCGCGTGATCGGCCATCGTTCCGCCGGGGCCGTTCGTCTGCGGACTCTGCTGGTTAGTCGCATCAGCACTGACGAAGCCGACGGCTCCGAACAGCGCGACGACGATCGCGAGTGCAACAACGATTGTGGTCAGTGTCTGTCTCATGGTGGGTCGTCCAGTTGTACAAAGTGGGGTCGAGTGGTTATGTCCACGGCCGTGAACTCATCTACGAGAACGTTTTAGAACGTTTTTAAAGGATTTTGAGACAGTCTCTTCGAAGAGACCGTTCGTCCGGTCGGATCTCTGGGGTGTGACGCTACGACTCGTCGAGCTCGTCCGACGGGTACACGCGATACGTCCGCCCCTGTGGTTCGCGGTAGAGCAGTCCGCGTTGCTCCAGGTCGCTCACCGTCTGGCTCACTTTGCTCTTCGAGAAGTCCGCACGATCACGAAGCTCGATCTGGGTCAGCCCCGGCGAGTCGACGACCGGCTGGAGAATGCGACGTTCGTCTTCGGGCAGGACGTCAAGCAGGGGGCGTGATGGACGGTCTGGCTCGTCGGCATCACTCGACTCGACAGTATCACCGGTTCCACCGTCGCCGGCCGTGTCCGCAGCCGAATCGACGCCAGCATCAGCCGCCACCGGGTCGTCGGCCATCACCGCACTCGTGGTCCCAGTAGCATCGTCCACGACGAACTGATCGCGGACCGCGAGGTAGCCACCGCCCACGAGGGCAACGGCGACGACGGTACCGAGCAGGTACCATAGTGGGTGCGTGCCGTGCATGGCCGTCCCGCTCCCCATGTGCCCGCCCATCTCTCCGAGCGCAAGCCACTGCTGATAGGTCTGCCAGGTGAGCGCGAGTCCGAGGACGAACACGGTCCCGACGAGTGCGAGCGCGACGTAATCTGCCTGTCTTGCGTTCACGGTCTTGTGGTGATCTTGCACGCGACCGTATCAAAACGTTCTGTTTTCACCGCTCACTTTTCCGGGGCTAGTGAACGATTGTATCGACTTCATCGAGATCCTGGAAGTCGGAATCGCCGGTATAGAGCCGATCACAGTCGAGAACGCTCGCGGTTGCCAGATGAATTGCGTCCGCATACGACAGTTCCCGCTCCCGCCGCTCGTAATATTTCGATCGGAGTTCGGACGCATAGATCGCGATCTCCGTCGAAACGGGGACGACGTGAATCGCCTCGAAGTCCTCGATCGCACTCGTCACGAAATCGGCCGTCTCAGGGTCAGTCTCACGCGTCAAAATATAATCGACTTCCGTGAGACCGATCGTGGAAAACGCTCCGCCCGCACGGCGTGCTTCGTCGATCGCATCGGCTGCCAGTTCCCACTGGTCATCCCTGAACCCGAACTCCAGCCAGACCCACGAATCGAGGTAGATCACCGTCCCCAGTCCCGGCGTTCGCGCTCAATCAGTTCGGACGCATCGAGATCGTACGGTGCAGCACGATCCTGTGCCGCTTCGAGACGTTCCATGGGATCACTGGGGACGGCGACGAGGCGAACACTGCCGTCCTCCTCGAACCGGAACAGGATCTTCTCACCCTGTTCGAGATTCAGCCGTTCTCGAACCGCTTTCGGGATCGTGACCTGCCCTTTGCTGGTGACGGTTGCTTCGTAAGACATTCTGTGTTTCTCCTTACAAAATATTTGGTCGCCTTACTCAAAAGCGTATTGCCAACTTATCCGCTCAGCCGCCAGATCTCGAAATTCAACACCGCAGCGAACGTGACCCACGCCAGATACGGTACCAGCAGGGCAGCCGCCCGTCGGTCGACCCGATCAAAGGCGTAGATCGTCGCGACGATCGCCGCCCAGAGAACGCCGATGATCGCAAGTCCCCAGCCCGGCTCTTGCAGGCCAAAAAAGACCGGCGTCCACGTCACGTTGACAACCATCTGGGCGGCGAAGACGCCGAAGGCGAGCTTGACGTCACGTCGCCCGATCCCGCGACGCCAGAGGAGAAAGAGGGCGACGCCCATCAGGGTAAACAGGAGCGTCCACACGATCGGAAAGGCGATTTCCGGTGGGTAGAACCACGGTCGTTCGATCCACGAAGTGTCGGCCCCCGCGAAGACGGCCGGCAGCGCGCCGACGACGTTGACGCCGACGACGAACGCGACCAGCGTACGCAGATCGCGCCCGTCGAGGTCGGCGAGGCGGCTCCTGATGCCCGATGAGGTCGGATGGCTCATAGCCGTACGAACGGCCCGGAGGCTGGTAGCCGTTTGGGTCATTGCTGGGCCGGATTCTCAGGTGCGGTGCCGACAGTCGCAGTAAACCCGACGGCACGGAGTCGATCAGCGAGTGGCATGCCGATCGCCGAAGCCGGCGTCAGGACGCCCCCGTCAAGCGGTGAGTCGGTGTCATCCTGAACGAGACACATGGCGGCTTCACCGAGCATGCGTGCTGTGGCGCTGTATCCGGGACCGCGGTCAGCGCCGAACTCCGCCTCGACAGTGAACGAACCATCTCTGGTCGTGCCGCGCCCGAGCAGACGAATGGTGAAGTGGCCCTGTTCGGCTTGCTCCTCCGTCGGCCCCTCTCCAGGCTCCGGGAATACGTACTTGCCGAGCGCCGAGCGGAGCGGCCCGACCGACATCGCGCCGGTAAACAGGCCGAGGCCGCCGGCGAGCAAGCCTGCACCGGCGGCACCTGTGAGTCCGGTGCCAGTGGGGATGACCTCGGTGCAGCAAAACTCCTCCCCCCAGGGATACCCCAGGAGAGCGTTGCTCCGGCGGATAACCCGTTCGTTAACCGACGCCATCGGAGACGGGGCAGTCCACGCACCTCGCAATCCGTCCCTGTGTGGACGGCGTTGTTCGCCCGGATCCACGCCGGAGCGCTCTCCGGGTGGCGCCAGCGAGTACGGGTTCGCGAGCGTCTGTCGGGCGAGCGGATCAGTCGATGCGGCCTCGAACAGTTCGCCCATGCTGGCAAGCGTCCCACCGCTAACATCGCCACTGACACTCTCGACGTAGATCCGAACCACGTCACAGGGAGTATCGAACGTTTCGATCGCGTAGGACTGGACGAGGAGAGTGCCCAGATCGGCAGGGACCGAGTCGAACCCGCAACTGTGCACGATCCGGGTATCACCGTCGACAGCAGGCTCGTGATACCGATCGATCATCTCACGAACCCAGGTCACCTCCCCAGTCAGATCACAGTAGTCGGTGCCGGCGTCGACACATGCATCGACGAGTGGCGTGCCGTACTTCGTGTACGGCCCGACCGTTGTGCAGACGACGCGTGTGCTGTGTGCGATCTCCTGCAGGCTCGCCGGCTCCGTTGCGTCACCGATGACGATCGGGATATCCTCCCACTCGCTCCGACGAGTACACTCCGAGACGAGGGATTCGAGTCGTGATTCGTCCCGTCCACCGAGCGCTAGCGAGAGAGTGTCCGGAGAGTGCTGTTCGGTAAGGTAGTCCGCAACGAACCCTCCTGCCACGCCGGTCGCGCCCCACACCACGAGATCGTACTCTCGGTCCGTTTCTGACATGAATCTCACTGAACGGTACGTTGTCGAGACGGTAAACGGGGAGGGTCACCGAAACAACGTCGTGCGGATCGGCACGCCGGAGCAGACCGACGACAGGTTCGGCGCGTTCGAGTCGGCAGGGACGGCGTGCTCACGGATGCTCGCCGTCCGTGGGCGAACCCTTTTAGTAGAATCCGCGCCACCTCGTAGGTGTGCCAGAGACCAACGGGTACATGCGCTTTTTCCCCTACGAGGAGCCCTACGAGAACCAGCGGGAGGCGATGGACCGCATTTACAATGGGCTCTCGCGCGGGCAGGACGTCCTCTTCGAGGGGGCCTGCGGGACGGGGAAGACGCTTTCAGCGCTCGTGCCCGCGCTGGAGTACGCCCGCGAGGCGGACAAGACGGTCGTCATCACGACGAACGTCCACCAGCAGATGCGCCAGTTCGTCCACGAGGCCCGCCAGATCACGAAACGCGAGCCGATCCGGGCGGTCGTCTTCCGCGGGAAATCCTCGATGTGTCACATCGACGTCGACTACGAGGAGTGTCAGGTGCTCCGGGACAACACGTACGATCTTGTCGATACAGAACGCGACAAAGAGCAGTTAGAACGGCGCGAACAGGAGCTGCTGGAGGCCAGCCAGGAGGGCGACGAGCGCGCCACGGAGGCCCGGAGCGCGGTGATGGACGAACTCGACGCGCTCGAAGAACAGGTCGAGAACCTCGAGGAGCAAAACACCTGCGACTACTACTACCAGAACCTCACTGCCGACACCGACGCCTTTTACAGCTGGCTCTACGAGGACGTCCGGACGCCCGACGAGATCTACGAGCACGCGGGCGAGCAGGGGTTCTGTGGCTACGAGCTCCTCAAGGAGGGTATCGAGGGCGTCGATCTCGTGGTCTGTAACTATCATCACCTGCTCGATCCGGCCATCCGCGAGCAGTTCTTCCGCTGGCTCGGTCGCGATCCCGAGGACGTCATCACCGTCTTCGACGAGGCCCACAACGTCGAGGGGTCGGCCCGCGAGCACGCGACGAAGACGCTCACCGAGAACACGCTCGACGCCGCGCTGGACGAGCTACAGGAGAGCGACGATCTCCGGGCCGAGCAGGCCGACAACGTCATCCGAACCTTCCGGGACGCGCTCGTCGAGACCTACGAGGACTCCTTTGGCTTCGGCGGGCGCGAGCAGGTCGACGAGAACTGGGAGGACATCCCGATCGCCAACGAGGAGGGCCGGGACGACCTCACTCGTGCCTTCCTGCAGGGCTACACCGGGCGGGGGATCGACGAGGATATCGAGTCGGCTCGAACGCTCGGGCGGGAACTCGACGAGGAGTACGAGGAGGCCTACAGGAGCGGCGAGTCGAGCACGCGCCAGGAGTGTCAGACGATCGCCGCCGCACGGTTCCTGGAGTCGTGGATGGCCGATGGAACGGAACTCGGGAAGTATCCGGTCGTCTCGGTCCGACGTAACGAGGGAACCGGCGAGGTGTACGGTCGCGCGGAACTGTACACCTGCATCCCCAGAGAGGTGACCGGCGAGCTGTTCGAGGAGGTCCACGCCGCCGTGTTGATGAGCGCAACCCTGCGCCCGTTCGACGTGTTCGAGGACGTTCTCGGACTGGAGAGCCCCGTCACGCTGGCCTACGGGCTGCAGTTCCCCCCGGAGAACCGCCGCACCTACGCCGTCGGGACGCCGCCGCTGTTCGCCAGCGACCGCGAGGATCCCGACGTGCAGGGAGCGGTCGCGGACACGCTCGCCGACGCCGCCGAGTTCACGCCCGGTAACACGCTCGCTTTTTTTCCCAGCTACAGCGAAGCCGAGCGATACCACGGCCATCTGCAGTCGAGTATCCCGTCCGACCAGCTGTATCTCGATCGCCCGGCGACGAGCGCCGAGGAACTCCGCCAGTCCTTCGTCGACGACGACGATGGCGTCCTGCTGACCTCGCTGTGGGGGACCCTCTCGGAGGGGGTGAGCTTCGACGGCGACGACGCCAACACCGTCGCCGTCGTTGGGGTCCCGTACCCGCATCTCGACGACCGCTCCGAGGCGGTACAGGAGGCCTACGACGCCGCGTTCAGCGGGCGGGCGGGCGTCGACGACGCCGGCTGGCGCTACGCCGTCGAGATCCCGACAATCCGGAAGACACGACAGGCACTCGGCCGGGTGCTTCGCTCGCCCGAAGACGTCGGCGTGCGGATCCTGCTGGATTCGCGCTATACCGCCGAGAAGGAGCGTGACCTCGGGAAGTACAGCGTCAGGGATGCGTTCCCCGCCGAGGAACGCGAGGAGATGCTCGATGTCGATCCGGAGAAACTCAAATTCGCCATGCTGAACTTCTACACCGATCACGATGCCTACGACGGCTCGCCGCCGACCCCCTGACGGCCAGAACGGTTTTGTTCGACCGGCGTCCGTGTGCGGGTATGCATCGACGGCGTGTTCTACTCGGGGTGGGCGGTCTCGTCGCACTGGCTGGCTGTAACGATGGGTACTCCGACGACGGGGGTGAGCAAGAGCCTGATGGGGAGGAAAACGGCGACGAGGAGATCGCGACGTTCCCCGCCGGCTTCGACGAGAACGGCGTCACCGACGCAGGGGCGGCGATTGCGGGTCACGAGGCGGCGATCGCCGACAGACCGGTCGAGGGGCAGACAGTCATCGAACTGACAATCCCAACCGACGACGGCGAGGACCGTGTCCAGCAGCTGTCACTGACGACGCGAGCCGACGGCGCTGGCACGGAGTACTCCCGGATCGACCTGACCGAGAGCACCGCCGAGACCTACCGGGACGGCGACGGGCTCGTCTACACACGGATCGACGACGGTGAGAACGTCCAGTACGAGGCCGACGAGATCGAGACGCCCGAGGCCGTCTCGCTCGGGACGTTCGGCCCGGCCCTCGCGGCCGCCGACCTCGAACTGAAGGATGTGTCCGACGACGATCCACGACGACTCACCTACAGCGGTTCCGGGGTACTCGACGAGGATACGACGTTCGGTGACGTCGAGGACGTCGAGACTCAGATCGTCGTCGACGAGGAGGGTGCGTTCCACTCCTTTAGCGTCACCTACACCGTGCCCGACGGTGCGGACGTCGAGGCGAGTTTCGAGTTTACATACGACGACGTTACTGTCGAGGAACCCGATTGGCTCGACGAAGCCAAGGAAGATTAAGCGGCAATCAGTGTTTCAGTCGGGATACGTCTCCAGCGGTCGTCGATCGAGGCCGACGGTGTCGTAGTCCTGCTCGGTGGAGAGGACTGTTCCGTCTCCCGTGGCGGCCATCCCTGCATGAAGCGCGTCGAACGGCGTGAGTTCGTGCTCTTCGAGGAACGCCGCCGCAGCGAGGACGGCCATCTCGTGGCGCTCGGACCCGATCGGAACGAGTTCCAGCAGGTTGGTGATCGCACGCGGGACGTCAATTTCGTATTCGGCATCGTCCCGGTCGTAGAACAGCACGAGAACCTCGGCGTACGCCAGTATCGAGGTGTGGATGTCGTCGTGTTCTTCGAGGGCCCGCAGTGCTTCCTCTTGAAGCCAGTCCTCGTCCTTGATTAGTGTCGTCAGGAAATCGGTCTCGACGTACACGGCTCAGTCCCCGCGCCGTGAGTGCTCGGCCGGCTCGTCGAGGACGTCTTGGCTAACGCGCTCTCGTGCCTTCGCTTTCAGTTCCGTGGCATCCTCCTCGAACGCGTCTCCGACGGCTTCCCGAAGCCCCTCGATCGGATCCTCGTCTACGGGGAACAGCGCGACGTGGCTAGAGAGTTCGACGATCCGATACTGTTCGCCGAAGCGGTCTCGAACGTCTTTTGGAAGGTAAATCCGCCCTCGTTCATCGGTCGACTTCGACATGCGAACAGCTACTACGGGAAGATTCCTAAATCTTCCCGTGATCATACGTATTTTTACGGCTGATCTCACTTCTCGACGTCCAGCAGCGCGACCCGCTCACGCACGAGCTTCGCGAGCGACGCGTCCGTCGCGGCCAGCTCCGCGGCACCGATATCGAAGAACTCCCGGAGCAGTTCCTCGTCGGCGTGCTCGGTCGCGAGCGTCTGGCCGGGTGTGAGGTCGAGACGCTCCCGGAGCGCCGTCACCGCGCCGGCTTCGTCCGCCGACTCGCGTTGTCCGTCGACGAGCACGACCGCTTCGTTGTCGCCTGCTTCGAGCCCCATTTCGAGTGCCTTGTTGATCTGTCGCCGACCGGCGGCGTACAGCAGTATCTCGACGCCCCGGTCCCGTGCCACGTTCTCGCCGCGCTCGATCGCCCGGTCCGCGAGGCTGCGGGCACGCTCTATATGCTCGCGCCCGGCGATGTAGCTGGCGTCGAAGGCCTGGATCGTGCAGTCGTACTCCGCGCCCACATCGGTCAGCGTCGCAACCACCCTATCGACGTCGTCGACGACGATCTCGCCTTCGAGGAGCTCCATTCAGAAATCACCCAGACTGGCCTGACCGGCGTCGTCCGAGGCCGTGTTTTCCGGACTGTCGTCGTCCGACTCTTCCGCCGAGCTGGTCCCGGGCCGGGCGCTCTCGTCGGCGCTCACCTCGGCCATCGAGTAGTCCTGCCGACCCGCGTTTTCGAGCACCGTCTCGGCGGTCTTCTCGCGCCCACGTAGCGCACCGAGGACGACCGACTTGTCGGCCTCGCGGAGCTGCGATCGGTTCTCGATCCCGGCGTCGTAGAGCCGCCGGGCGCGCTTGCGACCGACGCCCCGGACACCCGCAAGATCGAGCAGCTCGTCGCTCACCCCGTACTCGACGCGTTTCTTGGCCTCGCGGATCGCCGGCGTCACTCCCAGATCGAGGTCGGCGGCGAGCTGTTCGGCCGCGTTGAGCAGCCACTCGGCGGTGTCGACCTTGCCGCGAACGTCACCCGGACCGACGCCGTACCGCTCGGTGATCCGGTCCTCGTCGACCTCCTCGGCCCAGTCTTCGAGCATCCGGGCGGTTTTGAGCGCCGACAGCCAGCTCTCGAAGCGGACGTCCTCGAACTCGCTGGGCATCGCCCCGAGGAACTCGGTCTCGCGCTCGTATGCGAGTTCGGTGTACTCCGCACGGTCACCGGACTTGAGGTAGAGTTCGTACATGTCCGGCGTCCGCGAGACGAGATGGTAGAGTCCGAGTGGGGTCGGCTCCTCCCCGGCTGCTTCCAGCCCGTCGACGATCTCGGCAGCGCTCATCGGATCGAGATAGAGCCGCGAGACGGTATGACCCAGTCCGGTGGCATCGAGGTCGTCGCCGTCGCACGTAATAAATCCATTGCGCTCCAGATACTCGATCACCGTGTCGGCGACCGACTCCAGCTGCGCGGCATCGTCGGCCTGACTGGCGTGTAAGGTCTCGCCGAGGAAGGCAAGCAGCTCGTCGCGGGTGCGGGCAAAGCCGCTCGCGATGGTGGCGAGGACGTGCGTTCGCAGGGCGGGTTCGGCGGCGAGTTTCGACCGCACGGGCTCGGGCTCGGCGTAGACGTACCGATCGAACAGCTCGTCGAGCTCGTCGTGGCTGCTCGCCAGCAGGACAGCCTCGCCGTAGGGATCCCGACCCGGACGACCCGCCCGCCCCATCATCTGGTGGACTTCGAGGACGTCGAGGGGCTGCATCCCGCCCGCGGTCCCGTCGTAGCGTCGCCAGTCGCGGACGATCACCCGGCGGCTCGGGGTGTTGACGCCAGCAGCCAGCGTCGGTGTCGCCGAAACGACCTTCAGCAGGCGATCCCTGAACGCGTCCTCGACGAGCGAGCGGTGTTCGGGCGCAAGCCCTGCGTGGTGAAAGGCCCCGCCGCGCTCGACGGCGTCCGCGAGGTCGTCGCTGGTCTCGGTGTCGGAGACGTCCCTGATTTCGGCGGCGATGTCGGCAAGCTCGGCCTGAGCGTCGGGCGAGAGCGTCGGTTCGACGACGTCCGCGAGGCGTCGTGCCGCCGCTTCGGCGTTGCGCCGGGAGTTGACGAACACGAGCGAGGAGCCGCCGTCGTCGAGCGTATCCCGGACGATGGCGGCGGTCTGTTTCTCGCCGCTTCGGACCGGGAGTTCGCGTTGTGTCCCGTCGTCGAGATGCAGGGCGTTCCCGAAGTGGACGCCCTTCTTCAGATCGATCGGTCGCCACGTCGTGTCGACGAGTTCGGCGTCGAGCCACTCTGCCATTTCGTCGGCGTTGCCCACGGTTGCCGAGAGCGCGATGGTCTGGAGGCCGGGATTGAGCTGGCGGAGCTTCGCCATCGTCACCTCCAGGGTCGGCCCACGATTCGAGTCGTCGATCAGGTGGACCTCGTCGGCGACGACACAGTCGACGTCGTCGATCCAGCGCGCGCCGTTCCGAACGAGCGAGTCGACTTTCTCGCTGGTCGCGACGATGATGTCCTTCTCGGCGAGCCACTCGCCGTCCGATTCGTAGTTGCCCGTCGAGACGCCGACGGAGACGCCGAAGGCCTCGAACGCCTCGAACTCGGCCTTCTTCTCGCTGGCGAGCGCCCGGAGCGGGACGATGTAGAGTGCCCGACCGCTCGACGCCCCGCCCGAGCCCCCGCGCTCGATAGCCGACAGCATCGCCAGCTGGGCGATCAGCGTCTTCCCGCTGGCGGTCGGCACGCTCGCGACGACGTTTTGCCCCTTCAGGATCCCGGCCTCGACGGCCGCGGCCTGTGGCGGGTACAGCTCTTCGATCCCCTCCCCGCGCAGGTGCTCGACGAATCCGGGCGGGACGCCCGACAGCTCCGCGATATCCATTACTCACGCGTTGGCCCCTGTTCGGGTTTAAACTTGCGTCCCGCGCGGGCCGACACCTGCCACCTCCGTCACGACTTTATCCTCGTCGCGCGAACGCCGTGCCATGGAAGTCGAGTTCGATCGAGACACCTGTATCGGGATGTTCCAATGTGTCGTCGAGTGGGACGCCTTCGAGAGGGACGAAGACGCCGGCAAGGCGGTGCTGGAAGACAGCGAGGAAGTCGACGAAGACGTGTTCCGCCGCGAGATCCCCGAGGACGCCGAACTGGACGCGAAGTTCGCCGCCCGGACCTGTCCAGTCGACGCCATCGTGGTCTACGACGACGACGGCGAACAGATCATCCCGTAGCTCAGACCGGGTACGGATCGAACGGCGAGGAGTCATCGATCGATTTCCGGTAGCACAGTAGCTCGAAAGGACGGGAAAATCGCGTGACTTCGATACGCTTGACCTCCCGAAAGCCGTTCACACGATAGAAGTGCTGGGCTGCAGTCTGGCGATGAGTCGTATGCAGGACGAACTCCTCGTAACCACTGGCCCGGGCACGACCTTCGAGTGCCTCGTAGAGCCGTGATCCATACCCCTGGCGCTGGTGTTCGGGTAGCACGTTGAACCGCTCGACCTGTGCCGTGGCGGCGTCGATGTCGTCCAGTAGCTCACACAGCAGGTCGCCCGGCCGACGATAGGCAACGGTGCCGATGATCTCGCCGTCGAGCGTTCCGACGAGCAACTCCCCATCGCCGACGTACTCGCCGACGATGTTGTCACGATCGTCGACGCCCTCGATCCATGCGTCCGCTTCCCGATGGGCAGTCTCCATCACCGCCTCGATCCGGTCGATCTCACCGGGCCGGTACGGGCGGACAGTAAGCTCCTCGCTCACAGTGGCAGGTTCGACGGCGAGCCGGTTAAGATTCGCGGCAGACGCCCCCTGACCAATACTTCGAGAATGGTAGTGTTACACTTCGAGAATGGTAGTGTTACACTTCGAAATATGAAGTGTTGGGCTGCGAGCGAAATCAACCCGGACGACGCCGGGACAACCGGCGACACGTTCGACCGCCGCTTGTCACTCGGCGGGTACTGGCGAAACAATTATGATGGATACCGTGGCATCCCCGCATACGGATGAGCGGAGACGATTCCCACATCACCGAGTGGGCCGAGTTCGTCGACGCGGAGGTAGCCGAGTCGGGTGGCGTCGACCGGAAGCGGCTGGACCGCGGCCCCGTCGAGAGCTGAGCGCGGTCACAGTGAGCCAGCGCTACTCGATTTTCGCGTACTGGTCCGCGAGCTTGTCGGCCGCCTCGCCCAGCTGTTCGCGCTCGAAGCTGTCGAGTTCCCAGTCGACGACCTCTTCGACGCCGTTCGAGCCGAGTCGGATCGGGACACCCAGTGCTACGTCCTCGTGGCCGTACTCGCCAGCGAGCGGGATCGATCCGGGCAGCACTTCCCCGGTGTCCCGGAGGACAGCCTCGACCATGTGGCCGACACCCGTCGCCGGCCCCCATTCGGTCGCGCCTTTCTTCTCGATGACGTTCATCGCGCTCTGTTGTAGCTCTTCGAGAATCTCCGTCTTCTCCGGGTCGCTGAACTCGGGATCGCGGCCGTCGACCCGGACTTTCGAGAACACGGGTACCTGTGCGTCGCCGTGCTCGCCGAGGATCGTCGCCTCGACGTTCTCGACCGGCGTGTCGAAGCGCTCGGCGAGGACGTACCGGAATCGTGCGGAGTCGAGGCGTCCGCCAAAGCCGATCACCTTCTCGCGGGCGCGTTCGCCCGTCTCGTAGAGGTGCCGGTTGAGCAAGTCGACCGGGTTCGAGGTCGTGATCGTGACGAAGTCGTCGTTGTGTTCGGAAAGCGAGGAGCCGATATCCTCCATGATCGGCGCGTTCTCGCCCGCGAGGTCGATCCGGGTCTGCCCGGGCTGGCGCGGGATCCCCGCCGTGATCACGACCACGTCCGACCCGGCGGTGTCGGCGTAGGTGCCCTGCCGGACGGTGGTGGTGGAGTCGTATGCAGTGCCGTGGTTGACATCGGCGGCCTGCCCGATCGTCGTGTCCTCCTGATCGGGGATATCGACGAACACCAGCTCGTCACAGATGTCACGAAGCGCGATGTTGTAGCCCGCTGCTGCGCCGACCGTCCCGGCCGCACCGACCACGCTTACTTTTGTCATGCTACATGAAACTGGTCTATCCATGATGAATAAACCTTCGGAACCACACACATCGCCGTCGTCTTTCGGTTTCGTTTCCCAAATCGTCTCACGTACGGAACCACGCGGCCGAACTTGCTGGTTTTTAGTCCGTGCGCGTCCTCCGGACACGTATGAGCGAGTTCGACAAGGAAGCCGAACGCGAGAAACTCCGCGAGAAGTACGGCGAGGATCAGTCTGACAGGGAGGCAACCGAGCACATGAGCGAACTACTCCTGCAGGGCGCGACGATGACCAACAAACACTGCGACGCCTGTGGCGATCCGGTCTTCCGACAGAACGGCCAGGAGTTCTGTCCGACCTGTGGGCAGGCGGCCGATCAGGACGTCGCCGAGCGAACCGCCGCAGTCGAGACGGACTCCGGCGACGGGCAGCCAGCGCCGGCCGACCGGCAGCCGACAGCGTCCGATGCGTCGCCCCAGCCGGAAGTGTCGACCGGCCACCAGCAGCCACAGTCCCGCGCTCCCCCGGAGCCACAGGGCGGCGACACCGCCGAAGAGCCATCGACGCCGCCCGCACAACACGCCGGGATGCCGAGTGGCGACCTCGCGGAGGCCCAGGCCGCACTGGCGGAATCGATCACACAGCTGGCGCGACAGGCGACACAGGAGTCGGATCCACGACAGGCGAAAGAGCGGCTTGCCGCGGCCCGCGAGGCGGCCGAAGCGCTCGACGCCCTGCGTCGGTAGCTACTCCGCGAACTGTTTGCGGACTTTCTCTACCTTCGGCGCGGCGTGCATCCGGCAGTAAGCGTCCTGTGGGTTCTTCTCGAAGTAATCCTGGTGTTTCGCCTCGGCCTCGTAAAACGTCTCCAGGCGCTCGGTCTCGGTGACGATCTCGTCGTCGTACGCGTCGGACTGGTCGAGCTCGTAGACGAAGTCCTCGACGAGCTCACGCTGTTTCTCGTCGTGATAGAGCACGATCGAGCGGTACTGCGAGCCGACGTCCGGCCCCTGCCGGTCCTTCGTCGTGGGGTCGTGGATCGTGAAAAACACTTCCAGCAGGTCGACGTAACCGACCTCGTCGGGATCGTACTCGATCTGGACCACTTCTGCGTGGCCGGTCGTCCCCTGACAGACCGCCCGGTAGCTCGGGTTCTCGACGTGCCCGCCAGCGTAGCCCGAGGTCACCGACTCGACGCCGTCGAGTTCCTTGAACGCCGCTTCGGTACACCAGAAACAGCCGCCGCCCAGCGTCGCGCGTTCCGTGTTGTCGGTCATCGACTAGACGAAGGGGTGCGAGCGGCTTGTATCCGGTGGTCGTACACCTTCTCGGGACGGTGCATCGAGGAGTGACCTCGCCCGCACGACTGGCTCTCCCTATACTACAAAATACGAAGTATCTCACTTCGAATACTGTATCATTGGGCGACCCCGAAACCCGGGCTCGCTACGCTCGCCGTGGAATCATCTCGACCGGTCCATCGGGCCGGAGCGTGAGCGACGGTGCGAAGGAGAGCTCGTCGACGGTCGACTCGACGGTCCAGTCCTGCAGCATGGTCGCGATCACCAGTCGGGCCTCCATCATCGCAAAGCGGTCGCCGATACAGCGGCGCGGTCCGCCGCCGAAGGGGAAGTACGCGAACGCCGGCAGTTCCCGCTCGAACCCGTCGGTCCAGCGCCCCGGACGGAACTCGAGCGGGTCGTCGTACAACCGGGGATCGCGGTGAAGCACCCACTGCTGGAAGGTAACCGAGGTCCCTTCGGGGATCCGATACCCTCCGATCACGTCCGGCTCGGCGGCCTCCCTGATCAGATCGTACACCGGCGGGTAGATCCGCATCCCCTCTTTGACGACCTGTTCGGTGTAGGATAGGTCCGCGAGGTCGGCAACCGTCGGGGGGTCGCCGCCGAGCACGTCGTCGAGCTCCCTCCGTAACGCTGCTCGTTGCCGTGGGTTCTCCGAGAGCAGGTGGAGGGTGTACGTTAGCGCGAGCGCGGTCGTCTCGTGGCCGGCAAGCAGGATCGTGACGACCTCGTCACGGATCTGCTCGCGGGAGGGCGGATCGTCCTTCGACTGCAACAGCGAGACGACGTCAATGCCGTTCCCGCCGCTGGCCTCGTGCTGGTCGATGATCCGGTCGGCGACGGCGTGGAGGTCGTCCATCGCCCGGTCGAACCGACGGTTCCCCGGTGTCGGGGCCCAGTCGGGGATGTCTACCGGCCGCCGGATCCGCTTTGTCGCCCGATCCATCACGGTCTCCAGGGCGTCCGCGATCGCCTCCTCCTCGTCGCGGATATCGATATCGAACAGCGCCTCGGCGGCGATCTCCACGGTCAGGGACATCATATCGTCGTGGATATCGCGCTGGTGGCCGGCCGTCCACTCCGCGCAGAGCCGTTCGGTCGCCTCGACAATCACGTCGCCGAACCCCTGGAGGGCATCGGGGTGGAACGCGGGCTCGACGGCATGGCGTTGCGAGCGCCAGAACGACCCCTCGCTGGTGAGCAGCCCGTTCCCCAGCGCGGGGCGAAGGGTGCTCTGAAAACGTTCGCCTTTCGTGTACGCCTGGTTGTTGCGTACCAGCACCTGCTGGATGTACTCGGGATCGCTCACCTGGAGGAACTCGTAGCGGCCGATACTGTAGCGGGCGACCGGCCCGTGCGTTCGTGCGACACGCGTGTAGAACCCGAGCTGGTCGTCGACGAACTCGGCGGTGTTACCGAGCAGCGGGTCCCCCTCAGGGCCGGGGATGTCGACGAACGGCCGGGGCGTCGCGTCCGGCGAGTCGGCTGTCGTCATCGTGTGCGATACTGTAGAACGTCCGTCCCGAAGGATGTTCGGGCGTGCGGACGGATCGGTCCCCGCTCACATCCCCGTATACTCGCTCCCGATCACTTCCCGGATCCGCTCGGCGGTGACCTGCCCGACGCCCTCGGCGTCCATCAGATCATCCTCCCGGGCGGTCATCACCGCCTCGACGGTGCCGAACTCCGAGAGCAGGGAGCGGGCCGTCACGGGGCCGATATCCGCGATCGAGGCCACCACGTACTCTTGCTGTTCGGCAAGCGTCTTCGACTGTTTCTCGCCGTGCACCGAGACCTCGCGGTCCTCGTTTTCCTGCTCGCGCCCGGCGATCACGGCCAGTAGCTCCCGGGTTTCGTCCTCGTCTTCGGTCCGGAGGACGCTCGCGCCGAAATCGACTGCGAGGCTCGACAGCGCCCCCCGGATCGCGTTCGGGTGGACGTCTCGTTTCCCGTAGAGGTCGGCTCCCTCGATGATCACCACGGGCCGGGAGTAGTGGCGGGCAGCGTCGCCGACCTGCTCGAACATCGAGCGGTCCCCGCCGGTCAGCGTATCGAGGAAGTCGTCGACGGTCTTTCGCTCGACGGCGACGCGATCCGAGAGGATGTAGTCGCCGACTGCGAGCGTCTCCAGTCGCGTCTGGACGTCCTCCCGTTTCGAGAGCTCGCGGGCGATGTTGGCGTCGAGTTCGCGCTGGTCGGCGACGATCTCGATCCGGTCGTCCCCGGCGTCCGGGGTGGCGACGACCGGGTCGTCGGCCTCTTGGGGGTCGTCTGCGGTATCCGCGCTGGCGTCCGCTTCCGTCGTCTCGGCAGCCGCTCCATCGGCGTCGTCCTCGCCGGCCCCGTCGTCCTCACCTCCATCCGTGTCGCCCCCGGCGAACTCCTGTAACCCTGGCTGGACGTCCGAGCCCGGATCGCTCGCGCTTGCCCCAGTCCCACCGCCGTCGGCGGACGCCGTCCCCCCCGAACTGCCGAAGTCACCGAGCTGTTGCTGGCTGTCGTCTAGCTCCTCGACGATCTCGTCGGTCGCCCGTTTCAGATCCCGCAACTCGTCTTCCATCTGCTGTTCGCGCCGCCGCGAGATCCAGAAGTACGCCTCGTCGCGGGTGTCCTCGGCCAGCAGGACGACGACGCGCCCCTCGGTCTGACGACCCGTCCGTCCTTTTCGCTGGATCGAGCGGATCGCCGTCGGCACTGGTTCATAAAAGAGCACGAGATCGACCTCCGGAACGTCGAGGCCCTCCTCGGCGACCGACGTGGAGACGAGTACCTCGAACTCCCCCGACCGGAAGGCGTCTAACGTCTCCTGTTGCTCTTTCTGGGTCATCCCGTCGCTGCCCTCGCGGTCGCCCTGTCCGACGAACCGGCGGGCGTCGAAGTGGTCGTTCAGAAACTCGGTGAGGATCTCGGCGGTGTCACGCGATTCGGTGAAGACGATGACGCGCTCGCCGTCCTCGATCCCCAGCGTCTCGGCGAGCAGGACGTGCATCCGCGAGAACTTGGGATGGATGTCGTCGTACGCGTTGACATCTTTCATCGCTTGGCGGATCCGCGGGTCCGAGACGAGTCGCTGATCGGCCTTCGACGCCCCCGAGGAGCGCGCCGCGTTCCGGAGCCGATCGAAGTACCGCTCCAGCGCCTCGACACTCTGGGTCTCGACGTAGGTCACTGCAGTCTTGAGCTTGCGGATCTCCGCGTGCAGGGACATCCCCTTGTACCCTTCCGACTGGTCGTTGTTCATCAGCTTCTGGAGCTCCGCGCGCATCGACTGGAGGTCGTTCTCCGAGAGATCGGCGCTCCGTTTGCCAGTCACGCCGAGTTCGCGGAGCTTCTCCAGGCGATCCTCGATCACCTCGTTCAGGGCGTCCCGGATCTCGGTGATCTGCTCGGGCAGTTCGATCCGTTCCCACTCGACGTCGGTGTCGTGGGTGTACTCGGCCACGTCGGCGTCCTCCTCGGTCATCACCTCGACGTCGCCGATGCCGAGGTTCTCACAGACTTCGAGGATCTCCTCCTCGTCGCCGCCGGGCGAGGCGCTCATCCCGGTCACCAGCGGATCGCTCGCGTCGGCGTGGTAGCGCTCGGCGATGTAGTTGTACGCGTAGTCGCCGGTCGCGCGGTGGCACTCGTCGAACGTGAGATGCGTTACGTCGCGAAGGCCGATCCGGCCGCCGACGAGGTCGTTCTCGATGACCTGTGGGGTGGCGATGATGATCGTCGACTCCTCCCAGAGGGCCGCGCGGTCGTCGGGGCTGACGTCGCCCGTGAAAACGACGATCTCCTCGTCAGGGAGGTTCAGCGCCTCGCGGTAGAAGTCGGCGTGTTGCTGGACCAGCGGCTTCGTCGGCGCGAGAAAGAGTGCCTTCCCGCCGACCTCGTCGAGCCGTCGGGCCGTCACGAGCAGGCTCACGGTCGTCTTCCCGAGACCGGTCGGGAGACAGACGAGCGTGTGGCCCTCCGCGGCGGTTCCGGCGAGCTGGAGCTGGTAGAGCCGCCGCTCGATAAAGGAGGGGACGAGCAGGGGGTGGTCCACGTACTGTGGTTCGGCGTCCGTGGAGGCCATTTGCCGGTCGTTCGGCGTCGGCGGGGTTAAGGGTTCCCGTACCGGGGTGAAAGTAGTCAGGAGGGAGTCGAGCAAGAGTTAACACCGTCGCCCCGGTCCTGTGGAGTATGCAGGCGCTCGTGGTCGCCGTCGTCGAAGCCGTACAGGGGCTCTCGGTCTGGCGACAGGTAGCGGTCGTGATCCTCTCGGCGGCGGCGCTGGCGACGGCCGTCGAGATCGTCGCCCGGTGGTGGCTCAGCCGCCGCTCGCCAGATGACGCGCTCTCGATCGTCTTCGAGGTGTTACACGTCCCGCTGTATCTCTCGGTGATCCTCGCTGGGGCGTACACCGTCGTACAGCTACTCCAGCCACCACGGCTCGGCTTCGTCCTCGAGGCGGCAACGCTGTCGGTACTCGTCGTCCTCTGGGCCTGGGGGATCCGACGGCTCGGCGGAGAATGGCTCGCTCGCCTCGACAAGACGAACCCGGTACACGATATCGCGCCGGTGCTGAAAAACCTCTGGACGGCGACGATTGTCGCCGTTGCGGCGGGGCTGTTGCTGTCGGTCTGGGAGATCGATCTGACGCCGCTGCTTGCTTCCGCCGGACTGTTCGGCATCATCATCGGCTTTGCCGCGCGGGACGCAATCGCCAACTTCGTCGGGGGAATCGCCCTGTTCGTCGACGACACGTACAAGCCGGGCGACTTCGTCGTGCTCGAATCCGGTGATAAGGGCACTGTCATCGATATCAGCCTCCGGAGTACGACGATTCTCACCCGCGATCGGGTGATGGTGACGGTTCCAAACGCCGTCCTCAACTCGACGCAGGTCATCAACGAATCCTCACCACAGCGGTACAAACGAATGCGCGTACCGGTTGGCGTCGAGTACGGAGCCGACCCCGAGCGTGTCGAAGAGATATTTTACGAGGTGCTCGACGCCGAGTCGGATATCATGTCCTCGCCGCCGACCGAAGTGCGGTTCGTCGAGTTCGGCGACTCGGCGCTCCAGTTCGAGCTTCGGGGCTACATTCCGCACTCGACGCGGGAATCACGGGCACGTCACGCCGTCAACAAGCGAATTCACCGACGGCTCGCGGCGGAGGGCATCGAGATCCCGTATCCACAGCGAACGCTGACGTACGGGGACGACGAGATCCAGGAGAGCCAGCAGATCGAGGACGCCGAGATGCCCTCGAACGATGAGTAGTCGACCCGAGAGCGGTATCGTTTTTGAGTGCGAGCATACAGAGACAGTATGATCGAATCGAACGCTGCGCTCGTCAGAAACCTCTCGATATACGCCGTCGGCGTCGGCATGGCCGTCGCCGGCGCGCTCGGGATCGCCGCGGCAATCGAACTGTCCCTGCTCGTTGCGTGGCCGTTGTTTGTCGCTGGCCTCGTGCTCGTGCTGGCCGTCCACGAGTATCTCGGCGGGCCGGTGTGACCTGCCGTCACCGTGTCCGGGAGGCGAAGCCGTACCGTTCGAGCGTATCGAGCCGATCAAGGTGTCCTGCCTGCAGCTCGTCGGCGTCCAGTTCGTCCGCAAGCAGTTGTTCTACAGTCGCGACAAGCTGACCCGCGGCCAGCACGTTCGGAACGCTCACGTACAGCGCGCCGGCGTCGAGGTACTTCCCGGCTTCCTCGGCAGTACTGGCCCGTAACACCAGATCGGTCGTCGTGTCGAGGTCGAGTATCGTCTCAGAAACCGGCGCATGGTCGACCGTCGAAACCACGACAGCAGCGTCGTCGAGGCCTGCCTTCTCCCAGGTGTACTCTGCCTGTGCATCGCCGAGGACGTAGTTCCGGCACTCTGTCCGTAGCTCCTGCCACAGGGCAGGATCGTTCTCGACGACGACGTACGGACGGTCGAGGCGTTCGAGCGCCTCGACGACGCGTCGGCCCTGTCGGCCGTACCCGACGACGATGGTGTGGTCTTCGATACCGTCGGTAACCGAGCTTCGCTCGTCGATTTTCGCCGTCCCACGCCCCCGGGCGAA
>OBKM01000286.1_pt1 | contig 25344 bp, 16 predicted proteins | sample 1519691 | NCBI WGS metagenome assembly OBKM01 (sample SAMEA37050418, study PRJEB22526) | metagenome | biome: saline pan; feature: lake; material: water | place: Egypt | collected 2015 | depth 0.5 m | reverse complement strand
CGCAACTGTCGAGAACTGCAACGTCGACGAGACGATCCTCGACACGGGAATCGGGGTCGAGGATCTCCGGATCTCAAAATCACTCATCAGCGATATTTCAGTGATGGACGAGGACACCTGAGACACTGTTACCAGTCGAGTACTCACGAATACCTTCGGTTCTCGACCGACTTGATCCGGGATTGTTGACCCCTGGTGGACAATGTGCCAAACATAAGTTTTACTATCCAAGCATATAATTTCCTTTACAATGACACTCCTGCCGGTCGATACGGATGTCCTTGAGGACGTCTGTAGAGACATTGCCCAGGATAACTATGGGTTCGTCTACGTTGCGGATCAGAAAAAAGAGCTCAAGTCGGGCTATGAGAGTGCTGATGTCGGGCTACTCAACGCTCGATCCCTGACCGCAAGTGAACTACGGGAAGCGCTTACTGGGATGACGGCCGACGAGTTCGTCGATCTGGACCAACTCCGTGACGGCGTGTTCTACGTTGATCCGTTCGGAGTGAAAGGGAACATGAACATTACGCGGGAGCTAACGAACCTGTTCGGCCAGCGTCTGGTCGTCACCGGTGAGACGCTCCGGTCCCGGTTTTCTCTTGCCATCGACGATCTGGATTTTTTCGTCGACGAGCTCGCCGAACGCGACTACGTCCGTCGGATCACTGCGGGAAAGCGGGACTACTACACGATCGGCCCGCAACTCAAGGAGCATGCCGATGACGTGGGTCTGGACTCCAGACTGCAGTCAGAAGCCTCGGATGGAAAGATCGCTCACGGCGACCTCGAAAGCGTTATCGATGTCGCAGCGACGTCCGACGTAATTCGGTATCTCGACCGCGAGGGGTATATTGTCGACCTCGATGGAGAGTATCTCGTCGAAGAGGCGATCGACGAGTATGCCCAGTTTCTGGCCACGGAGATCGAAGAGGCGGTCGAAAACGAGTTCGAGGAGTCGAGCTACGTGCTTCGGAGCGGCGAGTTCGAGCAGGTTGTCGAAAACGAGATCGACACCCGGTTCGACGTGCTGTCGAAGGCCCGAACTGTCCGCCCCGATATCCTCGAGGGGGCCAGAGACACGCTGACCGACCGACTTGGACTCGAACACGGCCGGGAGATGGTCGAAGTTGTCGAACCGTTCAGGGCCGTTGCTGAGGACCATGCCCGGCGGATCCGATCGGATGTCAAGGCCGAGACGGACCAGCTTCCGGGGACACTACCCGAGTGGATCGAACTGGCCGAGGATCACTTCGAGGAACTACAGGTGAGCAGCACGACTGCTGTCAACGAACACGTCAGGGACGCGGTGCGCGAGCGCTACCGGAGCCTCGTCAACGAAGAGGAGTTCGGCGGGATGGCGGAATAACGCGACTACAGGACTAATCAACGATGCCCCAGAAATACGAATTCGAACGAATCGAAAGTGACGGACAGGAGTACGTGATAGCGAACCCGGTCAACCAGACCGACGACCCGGTTCGCCTCGAGGCTCGCTGGATCGAAGGAGACGACGTCGAGGGCGAATGGGAGCGAGCGATCCGGGCGATCATCAAGACCGATCTACTCGGTTCGATGGAGCTTAAAGAAGGGAACGGTCGGATCGACCGCCGAGAGGCGATCGAGACGCTGTCCGAGGCCAGCGATGAGAAGGGTGATATCGTCACCAGCGAACAGCAGGCCGAGGCACTGATCGAGTTTTTCGCGTCGGAAGACATTCTGGAGCTACAGGGGGGACAGGTGGTGATGCTCCGCAACCCGAGCGAGAACCCTGACGATATCAACGGTCGCATGATCCTCAACTGGGCGGCGGCGATCGACGCCTGTGTCGAGAAGATATCAGAGACGATCGAGCGGGTCGACAGCGCAAAGGAGAAGCTCGAAGACCGTATGAACGGGCTTGACCAGCAGTCGGGGCAGATAGACGAACATCTGGAAGAGACCGCCCAAGAGCTGAAGAGTCTCGGCGACGGAGCGGGCGTTCCGCAGGACCCCTCGACACTTTCCGAAGAGGAGCGCGAGCGGTTCCAGCAGCTCAAGCGGAAGCTGGTCTATCACAAGAAGATGAAACAGGCCGACCGGGAGAACCTCGCCGAGAAGGTCGAAAGCGGAGCCGACCGGCTCGCGGACAACATTGAGATGCTGAAATCCGCGAAGACAACACTGGGGAACAAACGCGAGCAGGTCCGTACACAGGCGCTAAAGAAGCAGACTTTCCCTGACGAGGCGATGAACATCGTCGACAACATGGGTGAACTCACAACCCAGCTCGCGGGTGTGGGCGGTATCGAGGAGACGATCGATGATACCGGGGACCACGAGGTCGCCTCGATGGTCGACGACGTGCTAGGCGATATCGAGAGCGTCGGCGAGACCGCACAGCAGACCGCTGGTGAAGAGACGCAGGAAGCCGAGACGAGCGGGCTCGAGATGTCGTAGGATGCGCGCAGACTCGTTGCTCCACGGGGTCCGCCGGATCGAGGATCAGGGTGAGGGTCTCCTTGCGATGCGGACATACTCGGGAGAAGAGCCCGCCCGCCGGATCGATATCGCAATGGATGCGCTCCTCGATATCGCCGAACTGTTGCGTGCAGGAGCACCGTTTCCGCCGCGGGTCGACGGTCACGGCACCGGCGAGTATCGTTCAGACGGCGGGACGGACACCGTCTCGCGTGAGGATGATCTCGTAGCCCGCGTACTGGAGACGAGCTACGAGCGCGGCGGCGCGACGATCGAGCGGTTCGACGCGGAGACCGCCAACCGTGTGATGACCGGTAACCGCTTTGAGACCGTCGACTCATGGGTTATCGTCCCGCTCGGGTCGAGCCCGCCATATTCCCGGAACTGGCGGCCAGTCGTCGAAGCGCTACTTGCACGGCTTGAAGACGTGCTCGACGATTTCGAGCGGATCGGCCGACGAATCGGCGTCGCTGGGGTCGAGGGGGCGTTCGCAACCGGTTGCGAGAGCGTCGTCGCGATGCTTGAAACACTTCGCCGGATAGTCCGCCGGGCTGACGCCGACACACGATACGTCCGTAACCGGACCGACCAGCAGCAGAACGAACTGCTGTCGACGATCGAAACCGCCACGACACAGCTACGGAGTGACGACAATGCTTAATCTGACACCAATACTGAAACGCGACCAGCCCACCTCACGAATCAAGATCGGCGCAAAAAAGGTTGGACCGAACACGAACACGATCAAAATCCGTCATAACGACCGGCAGGCATTCTTTTATGTCGACCCGGTCGACGATTCGATCGTCGATGGCATCGGAAACAAGGTCCGGATGCACCAGAACGTCAAGACGGTGTTCGACGGGATCGACCGCGGGAAGGATTTCCTCGTCGATCCCGACGCCGGAAAGCACGATGTTGTCGAGTGCGAGTTGGCGAAGATCCACACGAGCGAGGTCGCGCCGGACGAGCTGGGTCCGTTCCTCCGGGAAAACGACTATCTGCTCCATCCTATGGAAGAGGTCGTCCCAAACGGCGATAGTCTCGCGACGTTCGAGGTCGCCGCCATGGAGCCGTCGGGCTACACGACGCTCCGGGTGACGCCCGAAACTGAACTCGGATTTATCGACGCTGGCGAGCTCCGGGAGCTCCGGGCCACCAGATCGTCCGCGAGCCGCGGCGGCCCCGGCGGGCCCGGTGACGGCGGCGAGGGCGACGACGAGGAGATACAGGTGAACCTCGAACCCAAGAAGCCGACGGTTAGCTTCGAGGAGGATGTTGCGGGGCTGCCGGGGGTCAAGCGGACTGCCGAGAACCTGCTTGCCCTGTTCGATCCGGATGTCCGCGACGAGGTCGTCGACCGCTACGGCGATGAGTTCGCGTCACGGGGCAACAGCATGCTGCTGTACGGTCCGCCCGGCTGTGGGAAGACACTCATCTCGGAGGCCATCGCCTACGAGGCCAAGTACAACTCGAACATCGAGGACAGCTACGGCGAGGTGAAGTTCCTGGAAATCAAGGGTAGCGACGTGCTCTCGAAGTACTCGGGAGAATCGGAGAAGCGCGTCGAAGCCATCTTCGAGAAGGCACACGGGATCGCTCAGGAGGGCTTTGCCGTGCTATTTTTCGACGAGGTCGACACGCTGATTCCGGATCGTGGCGATGACTCCTTGCAGCGTCATGAGCGCTCGCTGACGAACGCCTTCCTTCAGGAGATGAACGAGATCGAGGACAACCTGCTGGTGATCGGGGCGACAAACATGCCCTTTACCATCGATCCAGCGGCGACCCGCCGCTTCCCGATCCAGCAGTTCATCCCCCAGCCCGACAAGGAAGTGATGGCCGAGGTCTGGCGGAAGCATCTCTCCGGGATGGAGGGGACCGACGGGATCGAGTACGGACGGATCGGCGCGGCCTCGGAGGGGTACACCCCGGCCGAGATCGCCGATCGCGTGCTCGGAAGCGATCTCCAGCGGGAGTTCGTCGAGAGTGTCCACCTGTCCGACCGCGAGCCGATCGAGCCATCGACGGAGTACTTCCTCGAACGGCTCGACGGGACGGAGCCGAAGACGATCCGCCAGTATGTCGCAAGCGTTCGAACAAAGATCGACGATCTCGAAGGCTACCCCGAGCTCCGTCGGTACGTCGAGGAGCAGGCCGAACGGTTGGACATGCGGCTCGGGAACGGGCCATCAGGGCTCGAAAACCTGCTGGCTGGAGGTGACGCCGATGAGTGAGCGCTATCGTCAGAGCGCTTCGTTCGAGAGTGCCACAGTCGAGGCGGTCGGTGTCGGCAATGGGGCGATTGCGATCGGGAGCGGTGGCCATATTGAGATAGTCACTGCCGACGGGCGGGCCGGTATCGACCATGGTGAGCCGATCGTCGATATCGCCTTCTCCGAGCGGGTGATCGTCCTTTCACCGGGACAGCTGACGACCTACTCGCAGGATGGCGAACGGATCTGGAGCCAGCCGGTCGATGATGCACACGCCATCGCTGCAATTACTGAGGTGGGGCTCTGTGGCGTGCTCGGGCCGAACCGCCTCCGCGGGATCGATGTCGCTAGCGGCCAGCAGCGGTTCGACGTCGAGCGCACCCGCCCCGGTGACCGGGATGACGAACTGGTCGCGACTCCCGCTGGCTTCGTTCTCGCGACGTGGACGTTCCTTACGCACATTACGCTCGACGGCGAGATCAGCTTTGACTCCGATCTCTCCGCAGTCGTTCGAAGCATCGGCTGCTGTGGTGACACGCTCGTCGTGGCGCTCCAGAGCGACCAACTCGTCGGACTCGATGCGGCGATGGGTGAGCTGGAGTGGCGGACCGAGCTCGAAGCAGTCCAGGTCGCGCCGGTAGGCGGGGAGACGATACTCGTCAGTACGACGTCGGGCCCCCGGCGGGTCTCCCCTGATGGAACGACCGAGGGGGTCGAAGAGCTATCTTCCGGTAATATCTACGCAGCAGTAGACGATTCGGTCGTCTGTCTGGTTCGCGATGGGACCATTTCGACGTACGTACCCGACCGGAAACGGCTCGATGCCGAGTTGCTTACCGAGTCAGTTGGCGTCGGTGGGACGATCAATGTCGAGGCTACGAACGCAACGAGCGACGAGCAGACTGCGAGTGTCGTTGCGGAAGTTGAGGGCTGTTCGCTGTCGCCGGGCGATCGGATGGTCGACCTCGACCAGGGAGAAAGTGAGATCATCGACTTCGCAATCGGTGAGGTCCGATCGGAAGGCACCGCCGAGATCGAGTTGTCCGTCGGCGGGTCGATCGTCGAACGGGGAACAATCGCTGTCGAGGACGCCGCAATCGGGTCCCTGGCAATCGAAACCGAGATGACCCCGATCCGGATTGAAGAGGGTACTGTCGTGCTCGAGGTTGTCGTCGAGAACGTCGGTGGCGTCCCTGTCGAGTCGGTCAGCCTGCTGGAGACCGGAACCAGCACCGATGAGATCGGGCCCGGGGAGACGTGGACGGTCGAAGTGGATCGTCCGTTCCAGCCGGGAAAACTTGTCTCAGTCGGGCTTGCGGTCTCGCGCGGAGACCGCCAGCGGGAGTTCGCTCCAACGTGTACGCTGCCGTCCGCACCATCGATCGATATTGACGCGTCAGGAGAAACCGTCAGGGCGACGGTCGTGGTCGAGGACGGCGTGACGGTTTCAGATCGGCTAGTGATCGAGCTTCCGGGTGCCGGACGCGTTCGCGAACCTGTGACGATCGATAGCGACCAACTCCTGCTTGTCGTCCCGCAGTACGAGCCGGGGACGGCGAGAATCGGGTTCAGTTCGATCGATGTCGACGAGCGCGTACGGATCAGGGATACCGGTCCGTTCTCGATGCCGTCCGAAACGAACCGGACCGACCGAACTGGTCATCACAACGAGACACGCGAGACGACGTCGCGTGATCGCGGCGATCGGCCGAATGAGAATGAAAGCAGCAGCGAGGTGGGGTCGCCGAGTCGGACTGATACTGATCGGTCCACTGGAGACGACGGTTCCACCGGAGGTACGGCGAGCGACCAGCCATCGATATCGGTCACACGGGACGTTGAGGCGCCATCACCCGTCGTCGGCCGTGTTGTTCGTGACCACATTACCGTCAAGAACGACGGCAGTCCTGTCGAAGTGACGGTCGTCGGTGGCGATGACCGGGTAGATATTGGAGTCGACTCCGGCGGGTCGGAGACAGTCAGCAGAGCAGTTAGCAGCGTCTCCGGCGACCAGATCCACCTGCCAGCCATCGAAATCGAGGCTGACGGTTCGGTCGTTGAGTCCCTTCCGAGCCGTCGGATCGACATCGACGAAGGGGGACTCAGCGTCGTTGCGGCGATCAATCGCGGTGACGGGACGCTCACAGTCGAGATCGAGAACGGGAATGACTGGGACTGTGAGCTACTCGGCGTCGAAATCGATGCATGCGGGTTCCGGGAGTCGATCGACCGCCGTCTTGGCGCTGGCGAGTCGGTGGTCCTCACCCGAGGACCGGTTACGGGTCTCCCCAACCGTGATGCACTCGTGCTCTCACTTACGGTTCGGAACGAACATGATGGGACGGAGAGTATCGAGACACTCGCTGCGGTCGCCGAACACGACGCCGACGACGACGGCGGGGCAAAGAGCCAGCTGGCCAGTTGGATCGGCGAGGAGACCAAAGCCGCGGGCGAGTACGGATCGGCCGTACTCGTCTTCGAGAACGAGGGGGATCGGGCGGTGTCGGATCTTTCGGTCGCCGCCGAGGGCTCATCGATCAACGAGCTGTTCTATTCGGAGGCACGTCGCGACAGTCTTGCACCCGGCGACTGGATCGAGCACTTCGTAGATCTGGACGCCGATGCGAGGGAGCCGTCGTTCGAGGCGACCGTTAGCTACGCGGTTGACGGTGTCGAGCACGAGTTCACCGTACGTGCCTCCGGACCAGCCATCGACGAGGAAAGCGAGTGGCAATCCGAGCATCTCGATGCGTGGTCGATCGAGCAGGTTGACGAACCGACCACCACGTCCGCAGTCCCGGAGCTTCCGTCGTCGCTCTCGACGTCGTTCGACGAATAGGCGGCAGTCCCGCAAGGTGTTTCCTTCGAAAAATAGTTGGCCGACCGATCAGTTCATCAGGAAGTCACCGCTGACTGCGGCGCGGGCGTCCTGAGTGTACCGGTACATTCGGCGGGCGGTGCTACCGATGATACCGATCATTAGCGTGGCGTAGAGACCCGTTGCGACGAACAGGGAGAGCTCTGCCGTTTCGAGTGCGTCGGATCGACTTTCGTATTCAGCTCTCACCGCTTCGGCACGGGAACTCTCGCCAGCAGCTTCGAACGATGCTGTGGCCTCGTCGTAGGTGGCGTCGATTTCGGCAGCGTTGTCGGTAAACGTGTCGTACCTGGCCGGGTTCAGCATGAACTGCTGTCCAGCGACCGAGACGAACTGCTCGTCTTCCATTGTCGCCCAGATCTCGTCGCCCTCCTGTGCGGCACTTTCTCCGTCGGCGACTGCCGTGGAGTATGCCTCAAACGCCTCCTCGGCGTCCGCTTCGAGTTCCGCAGCCCGCTCGTCGTTGCCCTGTAGAAGTGCGATCCGCGAGAGCTGTCGCTGGACAGTCGCTTCTTCGATCAGTGATAGTTCGCCGGATTCCAGTTGGCTCTCGTAGTGGGACTCCTGAGCGTCGATAACAGCCGTGAGATCGTCGTCTGCGATATCGAGAACTGTTTCGCTATCTGCGCGCAGTCCGGGATCCTCAATGGACTCGCTGTACAGGGACATCGTGTTGTACGCCGCCGCTGCCGCGACGATCTCGGACTGGGCCTCGTCGTGTTCGCCTGCGTCAGTGAGGTCGCTCGCCTCTCCGACTGCTTCGAGGTATAGCGTCGTTGACTCACCGAAGGTAAGCACCGTCGAGATGTCGTCGCCATCAGTGTCACCAGCCTGCATCTGCTCGTCCATCTCGTCTACGATCGCGACGGTGTCCGTTGCAACCGGATTGTCGTAGCTTGAGAGGTCGTTACGGATCGGGTCAAGATCCAGCGGGACAGGTGACGCGAAGACCGTCACCGTCTGTGTCTCGACGTCATCGCCTTCGACAGTGTACTCCCATGTATAATCGTTGCCGAGTTCGGCACCGGTGTCGAAATCGAGATCGAATGCCAGTGACGAGGAGCTACCGGCGTTGACCCTGGTTGGCGCGGCATCAAGATCGAGCCAGCTTTCGGGGCCTGATTCAAGCTGCACTTCGACATTCTCGATGTCGTTGTACCCGAGCTCTTCGGTTGCGGTCGCCGTTGCGCTGTCGCTCTCACCGATTGGGACATCGCCGATCGAAACAGTTCCATCGACTGTGAGGTGTGTCTCGTGGATAATCTCAATCTCGTCCTCGTACTCCACGTCCTCGACAGTGTGGCTGAAGAAGGAATCCTGAATTGTCCCCTCGTACTCCGTCTCGTCGATGTCGAAGTCACCGGCGTCCGGCGAGACGAGGAACTCGTATTCGCCTTCTTCTAGATCGGTGTCTGCAGCGACACCGATCTCGACGACAACGGACTCCTGACCTTCGATCTCCTCCGGGAACTCCTCGGCCTGCATCTCGATCCCATCGGCGGCCACATCGATATCGTCGAGCGGGAGCGCCAGGTCCCCGGAATTGCTGATATCGAACTCGTTGGTGCCGGTGATCACGCTTACTTCGTCACGCGGCTCGTCGAAGTTGAATTCGTCATCGATAAAGAGGCTCTCGCCAAACTCCGGCGGATAGATAACTCTGGCCTCGATGTCCACGGTCCGGGTCGCATCAGGATGGTTCGTGTCGTGGAGCTCGACGGTCCACGAGAGATCCGCGTGTTGTGAAGCGTCGTCATTGACATCGATCTCCCAGCCTGCGGTATCCTCACCGCCAGGACCGGTCTGAACGCCGTCACTGCCGAAACCACCACCTTCCATGTCGTCGAACTCGAGGTCGGCGTTCGCGTCGCCGCTTATTACCGTCGCTTCAACGCCATCGAGCCCCTCCTCGCCGCCGACCTCCTCGACGACGAGCTCGTCAGCGGTCGTCTCCCCGACGAGCACGTCACCGAGATCCAGCGGCTCGTCCTCAAAGCCCGCCAGCGGCGGGTTCTCGACGGTAACCTCGAAGTCGAACTGCTCGCCGTTAACATCACCCGAGACAGTTCCGTCATCCGCGTCGTTCTCCGCAGTCACCTCGAGAGTGACGGTGTTCGATCCCGGATCGAGCGTCTCGGAGCCGGGATGGGTGACGGTGACCCCGGAGGGACTATCGGAAATAGTAACATCGGCTGCCGTCGAATTCTCGCCGTCGTTCTGTACAGAGAGGTCCACGAACTCGGGATCGTCGCTCGGATCGACGACCGTATCATCGGCCTGCACGTCGGTGATTTCGGCTGCCTGCACGGCGGGCACTGCGGTCATCCCCAGAGCGAGCACGAGCGCAAGCACGACGATCAACCGTCTATACATCAGTATCACCTACCGTTACGACGGAGCCAACCTGTGATCTGTCGTAGGTCCGCTGCCAGGCGAACACTCGCCCGAACAGTAGCGCGCCGACAAGTCCGATGACGACACCGTAGCCGACCAGCACGCCAACAGAGGACAGCGCGAGTGCGACCTGGGCACTGCTGACGTCCTGGTTGATAGCTGCGATTTCTCCCTCGCGATCGTCGAGTCCGTGTGCGGCGGCCGCCGCCTCGGCGTCGTCGAGGTCAGCGTTAACCGTTTGCGCGGTTTGGTACTGCTCGAACAGACCGAGTACGTTGGCGTTCGCGGTGAGGGCTGTCCCCGTACTCATACACTCACCACAGTGATCGAAGAACGTCTCCGAGTCGTTCTCGGCCCTGTCCATTCGTTCGAGGGCACCCTCGTACTCGGCTGTTTGCTGTTCGACCTGCAGGTTGAACTCCGCGGCTTCGTCCGGGAGGTTTGCCCGCTCGTAGGCGGTCGCAGTCATCGTGAGCAGATCGATCCGGTCCGGCGTCCGGTCGGCCGCCTCGGCGTCCTCGCGCAGCCCATTGCCGAGCTGCTCGTAGAATCGGGTCAGCGCCAGGTCCGCAAGCGTCGCCAGGGTCTGGTCGTGCGATTCGAGCTCCTCGATCGCATCGTCCGTCTCTTCAGCGGCTTCAAGGCTCGCCTCGTAGTTGCCGTCTTCCGCGTGATCGTATGCCTGCTCGAATGCGATCATCGTTTTCAGTAACGCGGCGAGTTCGGCCTCCTGTTCGGTGTCGAGGCTCCCGATCTCCTGCGTTTGGGAGGTGGCAAACGTTCGGACGGTCTCTAACTCGTCGTACTCATCGTAGGCTTCGGTTCCTTCCATCGCACGGAACGTCTCGAAGTAGTCGTCTGCTGTCTCGGGATCGTCGTGCTCATCTGCGATCGCACTGGTCGCGAGCATCGGTATCGTTACGAGAGTCATAACGACGAGCGCTGCGACGAGCACTGCCGTCCTGACAGTTGGTTCCGGTTTCGCAGTGGTCTGTTGGTTCATCAGTGTTAGAACACCGTCCGTGAAAGTCGTTCATGAAGGGCATCGTGCTCAAACAGTTCTTCAATTGCGTCGAGCATGAGCAGGGCGGTGTACGCCGTCACGGTCGCCTCATCACCCCGGTTGGTCTCTCTGACCATCTCCCAGGCACGCTGGTGCATCTCCTTGGCCGGGCCGATCTCGGAAACCCCACCGCGTCTACTCTCGATCAGGTCGGCAACGCTTTCGTAGCGCTCCTTGACCTCATTTCGTTGCGCTGCTGGCTCCGAATCGAGCCTGTCGAGTAGTTCGACAATCTCGAACTCTCCACTCCAAGTGATCTCGCGGTTCGGCATATCGGTACACGCGGCGAAGAGATCGACGTTCCGTTTCGTCGTCATTGCATCATTGATCGCTTCGACGGTCCGCTCGGCAGCATCGAGCGTCGCATCGGCGGTAGTGTCGGGATCCATGCTCGTAGTGACGAACTGATGGCCGGAAGATGGAAGCGCCTCAACGGCGTCCAGCATCGATTCGACAACGGAGCCGTAGTACTGTGGGATCGTCGTATCTCGCCGTGAGTCATTCGAGAGGGCATCGACATCGCGTCTGATTCGATCGATCCGGCTCCGTTGATCCGTCGAGAGCGTCCATGTGAATCGGGTGTTTACTTCCGCTTTCGCAGTCTGGCCTTCCCCTACTGTCACCCGCTTTTTGCTCCCCTCGAAGAGATCGGAGTAGCCGTTGGGGGTCGGTACTCGAACACGGTACTGTCCGATCATGACCCCGTCCAGTGTGGCGACGCCGTCCCGTCCGGTTGTCGCCTGAATCTCCTCGGTTCTCTCTTGGAGGTACTGCTCACCCTGTTCCGGCGCCACGTGTAGTTCTATGGACTCGGTCGGAACGCCGTCGATCTGTGATACGATCTGAAGGCGTCCGGTTCGTGGTTCGAGCTTTACCGTCCGGTCGCTACGGTTGCCGAACTTCACTGTCTGTTCGGCTGTCCGGTACTTTTTGTGATCAATTTCGACGCGTTCGCTAGCCCCATCATCAGGTGCGTCGAGGGTCACCGTACCGTCGCGTCCGGTAGTCGTCGTTGAGCCGTCCTCACGCTGTACCACTGCATCGGTTATCGGCTCCCCGCTGGTCTTGTCGACCACCGTCACCTGGGTAGGAAGCGTAATAACGAACGAGACATCCGAACTTCGTTTGTTCACCGTCACGGAGTCCGATCGGTGAACCCCACTACTCGTCTTACTTGCGGCTGTGAGCTCCCACTTCCCTCGGTCGGGAAGTTTCACCTGCCCGGTTCCGTTTCGAACCGTCTGATTGCCGCTACGGTCACCTCCCACCTCCTCGTATGCGACTGCCGTCCGGCCCTGTAGCTTCCGTTCGCCGTCGGTGACTTTGACGTCCACCGTGAAGACGGTACTGCCACTTCCCCCTGCCGAGCCGAGCAATCGATAGCCACCTACCGAAGCGACCACACCGAGGAGAGCTCCGGACGCCGCAACCACATGTACCTGCTCCAGTGGCAGGGTGTTTTCGGTCAGGATGAGTGTGATACTCTGGACGATTGTAACTAGTCCAGACGCCAAGAGTCCAGTCAAAAGGAGGTCCCAGAGATCCGGTGACGGACCGATCCGGCTCACCGCCACGCTGAGACCCCCGCCGAGCAATAGTGGCACTAAAATAAGTCCCCCCATCAGGAGATAGCTCAGGCTGTCAGTCGATTCCTCAGTCTGTTCCTGGTCGAGCGATACCGCGAGCACACCCGCGTCCGTCGATAGCAGTAACTCGTCGTCAGCAGTGATCTCAGCACCATCGAGACCGAGCACCCGATCCTCGTCGATTTCGTCGCCGACGGTAACGGATCTCGTCTCTTCGCCCTCCGCGATAGCGGCACTTATATCAAGCTCGGCGAGCCCCTGATCGAACATCACGTCGTCGTCCGAAAGCGTGGCGGTGACTGCAAGCGGTGACAGGTCCGCCTCACTACCACTGATCGAGAACTCGAGGTCCCCTTCCTCTTCCGTCATATCGACCTCGAATTCGTCGTCAACCGTCTGTGAATTGAGCGCAATCGTTCCGTGCTCCGGCGAGACATCTTCGACGTCTTCGCCGTTCTCGGTAACAATGTACTCGCCGTCGTCCTGTATAAGCGGCTGCCAGACGACGAGTTCATCGTTTACCGAGCGTAGTTCGGGAGCGTGGGTAACCGTCCCAGCGGCGATCGATGCACCGTCCGATCGAACGTCGAGCTCGATCGACTCGGCCCCGGAGACTACTTCGACGAGTGCGGCGTGCTCGACGGAGAGCTGGGTCCCATCGTCCCGGACAGTCGCGTTGATCTCCTCGAACTCGACGTCTTCATCCGCCGGCGCGACGCCGACCGTGGCGCTCCCGTTGAAGCCAGCAGTACCGTCGCCGTCAAGCGGCACACGGACCTGGTCGCCATCGATCCATACTGGAACATCGTCGTCGAACGTCGCGTAGCTGAGGTCGACGGTCGCGTCCTCCTCGACAGGCACCGTCTCCTCCTCGGCTTCGGCGGTGACGTTCACTGTTGCGGCTGTCAGATCCGCGTCGCCAATCGTCCCGGAATCGGGATCGGACACGTCAATTGAGACGACGTCATCGGCCTCGTCGACGCTCTCGGTGTACTGTAGCTCCACGTCGGGATCAGTTACGTTAACCGTCACTTCGTTGGGATCCTCGACGTCCGAGAGATCGATTTCTAGATCATGTCCGTTACGATCGATCCCGTCTTCAGTTGCGACTACACTGGAAACAAGCGCGCCACTGAGGACGGCTGCAACGATTGCAACGGCAATGATCAGTCGTTTTACGTTATCTGTGGATCTGTGTACAGCCATAATTTCATCCCGCGTTTTGTTCGACGTACGCTTCGAGATTCTCGACAAGACGGCCGAGCTCGGCTTTGCTGAGGTCCGCGCTGTCGCCGCGGCTCTGGCCAGCGAGGCTATCTCCAAGCATCTCAAACTCGTCCCATGAGTGGTCAAGCAGGGGATTCAAATCGAACCCACCCAGTAACAGGAGAACGTCGACATCGCTGCCGCGTCCGCGCTTTGGCGTCAGGCTCGCCTGCCCTGCGACGTTAATGCCGTGTTTCCCGGTCCAGTCCCGGAACGCGCCGTAGACATCGGGCTCGCTGATGACGTCTTCCTCGATCATCGCCTCTGGCGCCCGGACGACCGCATACGCCGCCGAGGTGGTTCCGATGTCCATCGGCACATAGGTGTTCTCGGCCGCCTGGTCGAGCATATACTCCAGCTCGTAAACGTCGCCGTTGAGCTCCGTCGCGACTGCGGGCGTGAAGTGGTACGCATCCATCTGTGAGGGGATGGTCACGTAATCTTTCACGTCAATGACGCTACGTGTCTCGCGACCCGCACCGATCATCAGATCGATCGCCGTGATGATCGCATCGTTGATCGAGTCGTAGTGACGGCTCCCGCCGTTTTCTTCCTGGTCGAGGTGGGAGTTGGCCGCCAGCAATACCATATCGGCGTTCTGTTGATCGTCCTCGGTGCGGAGCAGTCGTGAGAGACCACAGACCGCGTTGAAATGTCGCTGGGGGTTCTCGTAGTAGTAGGGCCATACACCGAAGGCTGTGTGGATGACGCTATCCATCCACTCCTCTGCAGCCCCCTCGTCGTCGAGATCGTCGAGGCCTCGCTTGAACTGGTCGATCGCATACGGAATCGAGCCGTTTCCGGTCCCACCACCCAGCGTAGCGACGTGCATGAACGCGTCCGCCGTGCTGAGATCTTTGATCCGGTTGACGATACGATCGAGGTCCTCGCGTGCACAGGCCTCCCCGTTAGGGAAGAAGTTCCCGGCCCCCTGCTGAGAGCCAAACTCCAACGCGTGCGATTCCATCATCTCGTTTTCGTTCTGCTCCGACTGAATCTGATCGCTCAGCCGATCGATCGTGTTCCGGAGGTCGGCCCGGTTCGTGTTCATCACGAGGATCCGATCGTCGATACCGGGGTTCTCCGTTCGGTCGAAAAACTGTGATGCAATCCGACCGCCCCCCTCGCCGGATGCGATGACGCTCCATCTCGTAAACGTGTCACTTTGTGCCATGTTAGTTGACCTCGATTGCCGTTTTCGTCGTCGTTACGTCGTACTCACTGTCGATCTCTACAACTACATCTCGAACCACTGTCGTCGGTACCGGTGCTGAAAGGAAGTTCTGTTCGAGCTCGTCGAACCGAAGCTGGTCGCCCGGCTTGACGTTGTATCTCAGAACGTTGGTTAGCTCTCGTTCGAGCTCACCCCGATCGTATACGACGATCTCATCACCATCCCGACAGAGATCGTATCCCGAGTGCTCCCCCCAGACCGCAAGTAAACACGGTGCGTGGGAGTTACGGACCGGAAGCCCCATCTCCGTCGAGACGTAGCCCTCTTCCCTGAAGATCGATTCCAGACGCGACTCCATCTCCGGAACGAGTTCCTCTATATCTGCGTCGACGTCCGAACAGACCTGATCTCGAAGGCTCTGCTCCGTAAACTCGACCTCGATGCTCGTATCCCGGTCAACAGCAACCTCTCGCTCGACGACGGCGAACGCCCCGTCTCCCGGCTCTGCCGAGATGGTGTGCGTCCCCGCCGGAACTTCCTCGAACGTCGTCGATCCGGCGACACGCGTTTCGACTGTGGCCGTCTTGCTGTAGCCGCCGCCCGTCACTTCGATCGTCGCCCTCCGCGTTTCGCCGCCCCGTTCGTACGCGATATCGACACCCAGCTCGTACGTCTCTACATCGCCGCGTTGTAGAACGGGGACGTCCGGATCGAACTCGACGTCGCTGTTCCGGCGGAAGTAGAGCCCGAGGAACTGATCGGCGTGTCGCATCGGGAGATCGTCACCCGTTACTTCACCGTGCTGGTCGAGTTTGTCCTCGATCGTTCCGACGACATCGTCGTATGCATCGACGACCGCAGCTTTCGTACTCGCCGTATCCAGAGCGTCCCGCAGCCGCGTCGCGGCGTCGACCCATTCCTCAGAGAACCGGTCGAGATTGTCGATATCGTCGAGTTTGTCCACGAACCGCTCGTCTACGACTGCTGGCTCAGTGTAATAGCCGGAGGGAAGTTCCGCGTCCCTGAGCGTCCGTACGTCCCGTTCGAGATCCCGCTCCATCGATGCAACAATGTCAACGCAGGTCCGCCGTAACTCCGACCGCGGCCTGCTCAACTCCGCGAGATCGAGCGCGGAATCGAGCCCCTCGATCGCCGACTCGACGCGATCGACCTCGTCAACGTACTCCGCATCGACGTACCCGTCGATATTGGCCCGTCGCACGGCATCAATCAGATCCAGCACAGCGTCCCGCTCTTCCTCGAAGGACCCGGAGAACTCGTCTCGAAGCCGATCCCGCGCATCCAGAACCGATTCGACCGCCCGACCGAACTCGTCGTCTTCGAGCGCCGCGGCAGCGTCTTCTAAATCCCTGTCGACTGTGTCGACGCTGCTGGGACGTTCCTCGCCACGACCCATTTCGCGGACAGTTTCGATCGCCATCTCGACGGTCTCGGTCGCTTCGGTTCTGGCAAGCTCGAGCGTGTCCCGATACTCCGGTACCGACTCGTCCTCCTCGAGGGAGTACAGTCGGTCGATCTGAATGACTCCGACGTCTTCGAGCCGTTTGAGCGCGTCCTCGATCGTCGTCAGTTCCTCCTCAGCGAACTCGCGGAATGCCGACTTGACCGTCGCCTCGATGTCGTCAATCTCGTTCGAGAGCCGCTCGAACTCCTGTAGCTCCGAGTTTTTGACGCCGCTACCGAGATCGAACGCGCCGGTTTCGAGATCAAACGTGACTGACTGCCCTCGAAAGTCACCCTCGATCGACTGCAGGCGCGCGTCGATACCCGGCGTCCACTTGGGATAGGCGTCCTGAAGATCGTTGACCTGCCGAACGGCTTCCTGAAACTCTTCGCCCGTCGAGCGTGCGCGCGTCTCCACGAACTGCTGCTCGCTCGTCCCGCTCCGTGCGACGACGCCCCGAACGTACAGCGTGATCGCCGTGACGACCGTCGCCGGGATCCCGATGATGACGAACCAGGTTGCTGCCTGGGAGCCGCGCCAGACGAACACGCCTGCTCCGGCCACTGCCGCGAGCACGACGAGCAAACCGATACCGAGCGCAGTTTTGACGTTCGGGTTCATCGTATCACCTCCAGAAGCTCCGCGCCGCCAACGAGGACGACGAGAACGACGGCACCTGCAATCGCAACCGCCACACCGAGCAGAATCGGGAGGAGCGCGACCTTCCGGTCGTAGTTTACGTTCCGGCTAAGTTTCATTTTCTCGGATACTCGTTTCGCGGCGACGATCGGGACCGCAGCGCCTGCGACGAGGCCGACGACGAGTCCGCCCAGCAGGGACCCGAACAGCGTCAATTGAACCGTCGACCGCGGTTCATCACCGCTTCCCTCGACGGCTGCTACGTACGCATCCGTTGACTCGGACAGCATTTCGGACCGGTCGGTTCGTTCGTCGTCGATCGTTGCTACTGCCCCGAAGGTCCCGGTACCGTCCCCTCGGTGTGTCGTCTCAGTTAGATACTCGATGATCTCCGTTTCCTGTGTAGTCATATTCTCGTGTCGGTCTTCGAGCTCTTCCAGCGTCGTGCCTGCCTCATCCAGATCGCCGCCACCGTCACCGATCCGGTCAGTCGTCTCGTTCAACTCATCGACTTCATCGTAAAACTTCGTCCTTGCCGTCGCGTACTCTTGCACGTGTGCTTCGAGTTCCTCGTCGTTCTCGACCAGGGTTTCAATGCTGTCGAGACCGATCTCTTCGAGGTCGACCGACTCAGTTCCGTTGTTGTCGGACTCCTCGGCGACGGCCAAGCCGCCAGTCGCCACCGCTCCGACCGCCAGCAGAATCACAAGCCCGAGAACGCGTCGGTATCGAGTCATTGTAATCGCCCCTGTATCTGTCTGTTTTTGTACCAGTACGCGAGACCGGCAGCGGCCACGACGCCGACACCAGCGCCCAGAAGCAACCCACCAGTGGCTATAATGACGACCTGATCCGCAAGCGACCGCGCCGCGATCGTCACGTTCGTCGCTTCGATCGCCGTCTCGATCGGTGACACGTCGCTGTTAGCGCTTGCGGTAGCAATACTGGCACATAACAGTACTGCGCCTGCGACGATCGACCGTGGCCACCACCTTTTCATATAAGTAGCTCCTCCGTCTCCTCTTCGTAGGCCTCGGCCGCCTGCTCTATCTCGTCGAGCCGGTCAAGATCCTCCCGGCGGTAGGTAAGCAGTGTCGTTACGGAGGCGAGGTTCCGATCACTAAGTGCGACGCCCAGGTTAACCTCGTTGAGCTGACAGCTACGTTCGAGATACTCCTTGACCGTTCCAGTCTCGACACTATTCGGCCCTGCGCTGAGGTTCGCGCTGGGCGCTCGGATCAACGATATCGCTTTCTGTGCGTCCCCGACATCCGCTCTCGCAAGTGTCTGCTTCGATGCAGAGAGTCGGGAGAGTGCGGCACTATCGATATCTCGGTTTCCGACGAACGGAAGTAAATAACCGGTTAGCGACTTTGTCATCGTGACGGACCGTCCAATCGCTCCATACCCAGGTGTTGACTCCCCACTGCCGACGCCGAACGACAGCGAGGTCATGATATCCCGCACGTCGATATCCGGCGTGTCTACTCCGTCGACATCGCTCGCGTCGACGCTGCTTAGCATCGGCCCGGCGACGAGATCGTGGACCGCAGCAGCGACGTACTCGTTGTACTCCCCGAACTCACCGCCTGCCGAGTCGAGATAGGAAATCCGCTGATTATCGACGAGCACGATCCCATCGACTTCCTCTTCGAGTCTGTTCAGGCCGTACCGCGCGTTCCACGCCTGACGACCAGCGTTCGTTCCATTCTCCTCCTCGCTTTCCTCGGTGGATCGGGTGTTCGGCAGGACGGCGACTGCGACGATTTTGGTGTCGCCGTCGGTGAACTGTTTTATTTCGCGCGCGAGATGGGGGCCGATCCCACAGCCAGTACCGCCGCCCAGACCGAGAAACAGGAAAGCGAACTGGATGCTATCGGAGCTTCTGGGGTCGGGGCTTGACGCTTCGGAGTCTTCATCCTCCTCAATGCCCAGATCGAAGCCGCCACTGCCGAACCGCTCGTCGAGGATCGACTGCAGCTCCGCAGTGTGCTCGTCCATCACTTCGTCCGCGTCCGCCGGATTCCGGCCAAATCCTCCGGTCACCATCTCCTCGAATCCCGGCTCAGTCCCCTGAATTAACCCATGTTGCTCAGCTACGCCGTACTGGTCTTCTGCAGGCACATTTGACAGGTTCTGCAGATCTCGCATTGTCGAGTTGAACACCAGCGGTCGACCCAACGTCGAGATATCAGTCGACTCGAACAGCCCCAACATTGAATCGTCCGTGTACTCGAAGATAGCGTCGACGATCGCACCTCCTGCCTGTCCTGCCCCAACAAACAGGTACGTCATTTGTACACCGACCGAATACTTGTTTCACTCTGGATAGTTACTATCGAGCGATACATTGCTTGACGATACGTATTACTTGATTATCGCCTAATAAAGATACTGGGTTCGCTGACAGTTTTGCGGACGAACTGCACGAGAGGACGAGGATCGGTAGTATCGCCTAGCCTCGGAGCCGTCGAAGCATGACGCTGTACTCGTTTCGTTCGTACAGCTGTTCGACGCCGTCAAGTAGTTCGTCCGCAGCCTTCAGGATCCCCGCCGCACGCTCGGACTGGTTTTCGTCGAGGTCCCGTGCCCGATCGCACAGGGAGCTCACAAGTGACAGGAAGTGGTTAGGAATCGTGTGGTTGTGATCCGCCCGAACGGTGACGTAATCATTTTCGATCGCCGTTCGCCTGTCCTCGACGTTTCGGAGCTGCCGGCTCACATCTGTCGAACCGCTACCGGAATCCGACCGCGACAGGCGTGGCAACAGCGTTCGATCGTAGAACGTACACTCCTGATAGATCGCATAGAGCTGGACGCTATCGATATCGTCGCGTTCTACCATAGTGTCGAGTTCGCGGATCCGATCCGCGAGGTGCCGGTAGATCGCACCCTCTTCCCGCTGCAGTTCGTCGTCGAGCGACGTGAGCCGTCGTCGCACGTCACGGTGGCCGATATCCGCGAGTGGGGCGTGCAGCTCGGCGTACTCGTCGAGATCTTCGACTGCCGACCGTAGCACTGACGCTATCTCGCCGTCGTCGTCGCTCTCGCGAAGCGTTTCGAGAAGTGTTCTGGTTCGGTCAGTTGTCGGTCGTGCCGAGCGTTCTACATCGTCAACGACTGATGAAAGCGCCGGTTCCGAACTCTGCGAGGTCGTCTCTGTCATCGATTCGATCGCTTCAGATGCCTGCCCGGTGCGGCTAGTGATGTCGCCGCCGGGCACTCGTGTATCCTGCTCACGTTCGACAGTCTCACAGAGCTCGACGGCGGCATCTTCGAGCCGTCCGTACTCGGTCTCACACTCCTCGAGATCGTCATGTACTGTCAGAGTGCCATTGAGCACCGGTTCGAGTGCGTTGGGAAGTTCCCCGGATTCGTTGCGGATCGAGCTGTGTGCGGACTCGATCTGTCCGCGGTCGGTCGGATTAGCGATTCGGTCGATGGTATCGGTAACCGCCGCCGATGTCTCAATGGTATCGACGGCCTCGGTGAGGGCATCCTCAAGCCGTTGCTTGTCTGCATCTGGATCGACAAGTACCTGACAGAGTTCATCCGCGACCCCTGATCTGGGACGGTGGGTAGTGAGGACTGACTCGGCAACTGATGTAACTGGATGTTCGCGCTGCTCGACCTCGAGGGGTGACTCCGACGTCGTTTCAATTCCTTCGGTTGTCTGTCCGCGGTTATCACTCCCCTGCTCCGGATCGGGGGTCGGCGTAAACGGATCTTCAGTCCCGCAGTTGGGACAGAACTCGACATCGCCGTCGACCAGTTCGTTACAGTCTATACACTGCTTTTTGATGGAGTCGTCGGTGTCGTCCGCAGTGGATGACGTGGCAGACTGCTGTTTGCCGCCTGCAGGTTGTGCATCTTGCTGCGGTCCCGTAGCGGACTGCTGCCCATGGTTTTGTGCACTGGGATTCTGCTGGTGCCCTCTTTGTGGTTGAGCTCCCTGGTTATGGCCCTGGGCTGGTCGCTGATTACCATGACGTCCCGGCTGCGATGCCGACTGGTGTTGTTCCCGGAGAGTTCGAGCGAGCTCCTCATAGTTTCCGACACCCCTGATGTATAGTTCCTCGCGAGCGGCGTCAGTAACGGAGACAGTCCCTTTTCCGAACAGCCCCTCGATGATCCCGGAGCTCGTCGAAATACCGTTGAGGTTGCTCAATCGAGCCTCGTGCGTCGACGATCCGAGGAGACCGACTTTCGTCTTCACGCGCTGGTTCGTGACGATGTACCGGCTCGCTCGCCGGGCTAGATACGCACTAAGGAAGCACCCCAATCCCATAAACATGAACGCTGCGGCGGCGTCACCGCCCACTTCGACGCCGATAACCATCAGGAAGATACCGAATATAAAGCGCCACTTCCAGTTGATCCATGACGGATGAACGTTCTGGAGAACGACCTCCCCGTCGAGCGGATTTATTCCCTCCGTAGTCGCCTGATGTCCTTGGTTTTCCGACATTCTAGTACACCTCCCGGATCCCCTGTCGGTTCGACTGGTATCGCTCACCCAGTGAAAACGTCGTGGATGACAGGTGAAGAGCGCTATCGCTTTTCATCGTTGTTACCTGTTGGACAAGTAAGTGTAATACTTTTCATTCGTTTTTTTATAATTTTGTTCACGGTTCGGCGGGTTCGCAGCTGCCCGGGTCTCAACGGACCAAATTCGGCAGGCGAAACATAGTTAGGACACCCGCGGTTCCGCTTTCCTCGATAGAACCCTTGTACCTCAGCGCTGGGAGGATATCACGCCATATTCTCCCGGCCGAGACAGGAGAACAGGGCCTCGACATCGCTCCAGACCTCACGAACGTTTTCGGCCTGCTCGGTGTTCCCCTCCTGTTTGAGGGTTCTGGCGTGTTCGTACATCCCATCAAGCGACGGCATTTCGGGGTTCCACAGGGTACCCCAGAGATAGACATCGTCGAGATACGGTGTGACGAGTTGCTTGAGGTGGATATCGATCGATTCGATCCCGTCCTTGCGCCCTGCATCGAGGAACTGCTCGTCGGCAAGAATACTCGACAGCGTTCCATCGGAAGCGAGTTCGGAGACGTCCTCCATCTTCTCTTCCGGGCCGTAAACGAGGAAGGTGCCGCCCCACGCCGTCGTCGGATCGAACTCGGCAAGCTTGTTCTGGAACAGGGCGTTCCGGACCAGGATCTCCAGTTTTGATCGGTCAAAAGAGTTCGCACGCGAGCGGCCAAGGACCGGAGCGAGTACGACCGCCGGCGTGAACTCCCTATCGGGGTCGTGCTGATATTTGTCCTGTACCGGCCGGAAGCTGTCGGCCGGATCGAACACGTCACCCATGATCGACATGGTTGCGTCCCGATCGAGGAACTGCGGTACTGACGACATAGTGAACGCTTCGAGAAACGCTACGAGTGGCTTGTTGATCTCCTCGTACTGGGGTGGATTATACTCGCCGAGTCGGTCGATCCGTGGGCGAATATCGGCCTGTACATCGGCAAGCCGGTTGTTGTCGAACGGGATGATTGCATCCACCGCCCGTGATGCGCGAGCCAGACCGACGATCCCGTTGACCTTTGCCCGTCCGCCGAACTCCGAGTATTCGGAGCCTTCAGAGGGGATTACGATGCTGCTAAACAGCGGTTTGGGAACGACGAAATCGTCCTCCAGAACTCGATCCCGGATGTTCTCTGCAAGGGTCGGCGTCGACCCGCAGCCGGTACCTTTTGTCACGCTGTGGACAAACATCAGCGCCTGCGAGTCCTGAATGTCGGATTTTTTCATATCCCAACGCTCCTGAAACGGATCGCCATCATCCGCGAAGTCGGCCTCGATAAGCTCCTTGCCGATGTCCCAGCGGTAACCTGCCCCGGCGTAATCGTGTTTCCCCCACCCGATGATACAGTTCGGTAACAGGTCGTTCCGGGAGTAGTTTTTCTCCTCCTGTGCGTAGTAGGTCTGTTCGAGTTCGCTGATGTTTGTGTTCAGTGGGCCGTACCCGGCTAGCCCACCGTTCCAGATGCGTGCACGGCGTTCGTTGTTTTCTTCTAACGTCTCCTGGCGGAGCAAAATCGCGTCGAGAATATTGTTTCCGGCACCGCCGACTCCGATAAGGTACCATTTTTTTCCGTAGGTATCGTCCATCAGGGCGTCGCTTGGCGTCTCAGTGATAGGATCCGGGCTTTCCGAGTCGACCGACCCTCCATCGCGCTCCTCGTCGTCCACCGCACTGAACACTTCCTCTTTCAACTCCGGATAGACCTGTTCTACTGAGGCCGGCTCGTCGCGGTGTGCTGCCCGGAGATGGTCGATGAGTGATCGCTCCTGCCACTCATTGGACCGTTCCATGCAAATTTTACAAACGTTGCTCATTCTACGTATATATAGTCCAATGCGGCGGAATTGTCTAAAGGATTACGTGTGATGCTGATCGTGTTGATTTCATGATGCGTGGCGCTCGGTAAATCGTCTTCGGATGGTTTCGAGTCCGGAACGGGCATCTGTCCGTTCGGCAAACTCGATTTCGAAAAAGCCGGGCGGCGCGTTCTCCTGTAACTGTACCGCGGTGACAACGTCCGTCTGCCGCCGACAGAAACGCGCGAGTTCGTCAAGTACGTCAGCACTTGCGATGCCCTCCGGGAGCTGGCCAGTCTGATACTGGACGGTACTTTCTTTCGCGATCCCGTCGAGCTCCCGGAGAATAAACAGGATCTCGTCAGCCGCCGCTTCTGGTGTGAGCTCTGAGCGGTGTTCCTCACCGCTCTGGGACCCCCGGCTTGAAGCAGTCTCCCCCGTACTCGCCGAACCTGCCTGTCGGTCCTGGTTAGCGTGTGGATCCTCCACGATGATTTTTTCCTGTTCAATCGTCACTGAGATGTCGTACTCTTGTTCGATAATTGGTGTTATTTCTTCGATGAGTTCGACAGGCACCTGCTCCGGCATTTCAACGGTACCCTCGCCGTGATCGACTGTCCCAAGTACCCCACCAAGGAAGTCAACCGTAACGAGCAGCTCATCGCTCTGTTGGTGGGCATCCTCGACCAGTCGTAACGCGTCCTCGAACGCACACCGGTGTAACGCTGTTGTCGCCGCTTCGAGTTGCCGTTCGATCTCGACCGTACTTTCAACCGCATCATGACGTCCTTCTACCACGAACTCGGCGACCCTGTTTCCCAGCGACTGCTCAAGCCGGTTTGTCAGCGCGTGGATGTCGTCAAGTGCCTCCTCGATCGTTTCGTAGCGCTCAACAAACTGGTCTTCCTGTCGGCGCACGTAGCTTTCGATGTCGCGGCAATGTTCGTACAGCACCGAGAGCGTTCTGGCTGCCTCACGGAGATCGGTCGATTCAGCGACCTCGCTGGCTGTTCGTTCTATCTCATTGATGTATATCGTTTGTTGGGTGTGTGACAGTGTGCACTCACGATGCTGTCCCGGCAGGTTTACGATCTCGTACTGCTCACTGAATGCCGATTCAACCGACGGATCGAACCGACGGTCATCGATCGCGTTTTCGATCCCTTCGCGTAGCTCCTGCTCGATACTGTCGACCTCTCTCATATCATCTCCATTATCGAGTGGGTGCCGCCTCCGAACCCGCGAAACCGCTGCAGGAATGATCGGTTCGAGGCGGTCAACGGTCGTTTCGCCGATCCGCTCTTCGAACGCAACGCGAGCATCGTTCCCGGGCGTCTCGTTCGTTTGCGGTCTGTGCTCTCCACGGCCTGTTTGCCCTCCTGTCGAGCTCTCGTCTGTAGTGTCGGACCACGTATCAACAGCAACTTTTCCGGCCACCGTCAGGACACCGATACCAACTACAATGATCATGGCTGTGGTGCCGGACATGTCTCCGAATGCAGCAGGCTGTTCTAGCAGTAATACGGTATCGAGAGAGCCGAGTGTATGCCTCAGCTCATCGATAAACGCTTCCGACATCCAGAGGCCGTCTCGCATGTTGGATAAATGAAGTGGGTCAACAATAAAGAATTGTTCGACTACAGTAACTTTCGGAGAGCGATTACGGCTTGAGCTACAGAGAAAATAAAAACGAGGCTGTTTGGTAAAGATCAGAAGGTGGGGCGCGACTAGATCAGCGGCTCGATAATGTCCCGACCCGCTTCGAGCAAGTTCTCTACTTGTTCGTCGCTGTCGGCTTCCGCGTAGACGCGCAGTTTCGGCTCGGTGCCGGAGGGACGGACCAGCAGCCACGCCCCGGTTTCGAGGAAGA
>OBKM01000285.1_pt1 | contig 25348 bp, 31 predicted proteins | sample 1519691 | NCBI WGS metagenome assembly OBKM01 (sample SAMEA37050418, study PRJEB22526) | metagenome | biome: saline pan; feature: lake; material: water | place: Egypt | collected 2015 | depth 0.5 m | reverse complement strand
AGAAAAGCGAGATCGCCCGCACCTACCGCTACGTCGTCCGCGAACTCGGCCTCGAAGTCGCGCCCGCCGATCCGGAAAGCTACGTCCCGCGGTTCGCGAGCGAACTCGACCTCTCCGAGGAGGCCGAAAACCGCGCCCGAAAGCTGCTCAGCAACGCCAAAGAACAGGGTGTCCACTCGGGGAAGTCCCCGGTCGGACTGGCCGCCGCCGCCGTCTACGCCGCCTCGCTTCTCACCAACGAGAAAACCACCCAGGCCGCCGTCTCAGAGGTCGCCGACATCTCGGAAGTCACCATCCGCAACCGCTACCACGAACTGCTGGAAGCCGAGCAGGACCTCGCGTTCGCCTGAGGTTCGCCCCACGTCACCGCGAACGCGTCGTTTTTGTCGCCGCCGCCCGTTCGGACAGCCGTGCGGGAGTTCGCCTTCGAACTCGCGGTGTGTGCCGCCATCGAAGCCGAAAGCGACGGCATCGTTGCCCGCCAGCTGGGGACACACACCCGGATCGTCGACGTGGTCGAGATCCGGCCGGGGCCTGCGTTCGACCGCCGCGCGGCGATCACGTCCGAGCCGATCCCTGATCCGGCCATCGAAAGCGATGTCGGGGTCGGTCGGGCCAGGCGGCCGAGCGAGGCGATCGGCGTCCGGCCAGACCGCGCGACGGCGATCGCCGATCGCGCCGTCGAGATCGGGTTTTTCGAGGCCGAACGCCGCGGCGGCCGGCGCTACGTCCGGCGAACGACGGCCTATCCGGAGTGGATCGGTGGGGTATGCGCCTTCGAGAACAAACCCGATCTCGGGCGGCCGGGCGACCTCGAACTCCAGTTGCGCAAGGACGTCTCGCTGGCGCTTTTCGACGAAGTCGTCCTCGTCACCGAAACGTACGTCACCGGGGCGCATCTCAACCGGATCCCCGATCCGGTCGGCGTCTGGCGGTTCGATCCGGCGGCCGGGTCCTTCCGGACGGTCCGCGAGCCGGAGCCGCTGTCTACGACCGAACCGGGGATCGCCGTCCTCGATGAATCCCCGACCGAAGTCGAGATCGAACCGGTCGGAGCGGACGAGAAAGCCCGGCTCAGACGGCAGGTCGCCGAACGCGCCTACGGGAAAGGGTGGCGGCCCGCAACGCTGCCCGGCTGTCGACGGGCCGACGCGCGCGGCCCGACGTTCGGCGACGACGACGCGTTGCCGTACTGCGAGTGGAAGGGGCGGTTCGTCGATCCGGGTCGCGAGTGTGGCCCCGACTGTGAGGGTTTCGACGCCGCGGAGCCGCCCGACGCCGACGTCGAGGCCAGACGGGACGAGCGAAGCGGGTGGGTGGCCGATCCGGAGGGCGTCACGAGGCGACAGGCCGGGCTCGATCGGTTCCGCGGGGAGTGATCCGCCGGGGAACCGTCTGGCCGGGGAGCCGTTCTGCGGACGGGGGCCCTGCCGACGCGACGGAGATCAACCACCGCGACATTCATCCGTTTTCGCCGTCGAGAGACGACCAGTTATGGCCCGACGGAGCGTCCTGTTTTCGCCCGGCGATCGCCCCGATTTCATGCGAAAAGCCCCCGAAACCGGGGCCGACACCGTTGTCTTCGATCTCGAAGACGGGGTCACACCGGCTCGCAAGGACATCGCCCGAGAGTGTGTCTCCGACCTGCTTCGAACCCCCGACTTCGATCCCGACTGTGAGGTCTGTGTGCGGCTCAACCCCGATCCCGAGACCGCCGCGTTGGACGCCGAAGCGATAACGACGGGCGATCCCCGGTTCGATTCGGTCATGGTTCCGAAGGCCGAATCGGCCGACGACGCCGTCCGGATCCGGGAATCGATCGCGGCCGGTGGGTGTCCGTGTCCGGTCATCGCGCTGTGTGAGTCCGCACGCGGGATCCTCGCTGCCGAGGAAATCGCGGCCGCCGATCCCGTCGACGCGGTCGTTTTCGGGGCCGAGGACCTCGCCGCGGATCTCGGCGCGAGGCGAACCGAACGCGGCGAGGAGGTCTCCTACGCCCGCCAACACGTCGTGTTAGCCGCCTCGGCGGCCGGCATCGACGCGATCGATACCCTCGTTACCGACATCGGGGCCGAGGAGCGGCTGGCCGAGGAGACAGCGACCGCCCGGCGACTCGGCTACGACGGGAAGATGGCGATCCATCCGAGACAGGTCGGGATCATAAACGACGCGTTCAGGCCGCCGCCGGAGGACGTCCGGTGGGCAAAACGGGTGCTCGAAGCCGCGGACACGGCCGAGCGTGAGGGACGTGGCGCGATCCGCCTCGACGACGAGATGATCGACGCCCCGCTTATCGCACAGGCGGAGACGATACTCGAACGGCATCGGGCGGCGAGGTGACATCGCGCGCCGTTTCGCTCCGGATCGGTCACGGTCGCAACCGGGCGGAGGTCGCCATACTTTAAACTATGGCTGAACGATCGTTGTACTATGTCGCAGTCAGTCAACCCGTTCGAGAGCCTGCAAGAACAGATCGAGGACGCCGCAGCGCATATCGGCGTCGACGACGGCGTCCTCGAGCGGCTCAAAAACCCCGAACGGGTGCTCGAAACGAACCTTTCGGTCGAACTCGATGACGGCTCGATCGGCGTGTTTCGGGCGTACCGTTCGCAGTTCAACGGCGACCGGGGGCCGTACAAAGGCGGGATCCGATACCATCCCGGCGTCTCACGCGAGGAAGTAAAAGCGCTCTCCGGCTGGATGGTATATAAATGCGCCGTCGTAGACATCCCATACGGCGGCGGCAAAGGCGGGATCGTCGTCGATCCCTCGGAGCACTCGACGGAGGAACTCGAACGGCTCACACGGTCTTTCGCCACCGAACTCCGGCCGCTGATCGGCGAGGATCGCGATATCCCCGCGCCGGACGTAAACACCGGCCAACGGGAGATGAACTGGATCAAAAGCACCTACGAGACGCTCGAAAACACTACTGCACCGGGGGTTATCACGGGAAAAGCGATCGACTCCGGCGGGTCGGAGGGACGCGTCGAGGCGACGGGTCGGTCGACGATGCTCACCGCGCGTGAGACGTTCGACTACCTCGGCAAGGCGCTTCCGGGCGCGACCGTCGCCGTACAGGGATACGGTAACGCCGGCAGCGTCGCTGCCAAGCTCCTCGAGGACGACCACGACGCGAACGTCGTCGCGGTGTCGGATTCCTCCGGCGGCGTCTACAACCCGAACGGCCTCGACGCCCACGGGGTCAAGCAGTTCAAAAACCGGACGGGTTCCGTGTCGGGGTATCGGGGGGCGACGGAGGAGGTGACGAACGATGAGCTGTTGACGCTCGATGTCGACCTCCTCGTGCCCGCGGCGCTCGAAAACGCCATCGACGGCGAGTTGGCCCGGGAGGTCGAAGCGGACGTGATCGTCGAGGCCGCCAACGGTCCCCTGACACCGGAAGCCGACACCGTGCTCACCGGGAAAGACATCGTCGTCGTCCCGGACATTCTCGCGAACGCGGGCGGTGTTACTGTCTCGTACTTCGAGTGGGTCCAGAACCGACAACGGTTCTACTGGCCGGAGTCGCGGGTCAACCAAGAGCTCGAACGACACATCGTCGAGGCCTTCGACGGCCTCATCGACTGTTATGAGTCATACAACCTTCCCGACTTCAGGACCGCGGCCTACGTGGTCGCCATCGAACGGGTACTCGACGCCTCGGCGGAAGCCGGAAACTGGCCGTAGGGACATCCGATGACCGACCGAAACGGCCCGGAGGTCCGGGGCTTTCAGTTCCGATCGCCGCCGATCCGGTACCGGTAGGGCTGGTCCCTGATGACTTCGATATCGGCCGCGTCCGCTTCGGCTTCGCGTCCGAGCACCGTTGCGATGCGGTGGGCGCTGTCGAACTCCTCACCGTGGGCCTCGAGGAGTTCGAGGATCTCCCGGGCGGTCAGCGGCTCGTCGGGATCGGCCTCCGAGAGCACGGATCGGATGCGCTCGAACTCGCCGCGGCGTATGCGCATGTTCTTACACATGACCTCTCATACCATAAGCATCCGTCAGACATATGTCATACGGGCGGATCCGCGAAAGCGACCGACGGCGCCCCGTTTCGGCGTCGGACACGGACGCGGACCGCGGACGCCGGCGGTCAGACCGGCGCGTCGAACTCCGACTCGAACTCCCGTTCGCGGCGGTACTGTTCGACGAACGCCGGGACGTCGAACTCATGCATCTGTGTCTCGAACCGCTCGGCCGTCGCCTCGTCGCCGTGGCTCACCGCGTGCTCCATCAACTCGACGAGGAGCTCGACGACGATCTCGTGGAGCCGGCGGTCGTCGAAATCGGTGACCCAAAGCAGCGCGTAACCGACCCGGCCGTCGTCGGAGACGTCGGCGACGGCGACCGACTCCGGGAACTCCTCCATGACCATCCCCATGACGTGGGCCGTTCCGAACTCCGGAAACTCGTCGTCGGTTTCGACGCTTTCGGTCAACACCTCGACGATGGACTCGGGGACGAACCGCGAGATCGGGTGGGCGTCGACGACGAGGGCGTGACGCTTTCCGCAGTCGCAGTCGATCCCGCGAAGCCCCATATCGAGGTCGACAGCCCTGACGGCCTCCCCGCAGGGCAAGTTGAGGCGGTCGTCATCGCCCGGAACGCGCGGTGTTGGCATTACGTCGTGTGGGGGACCGGGCCGGTTAAAAACAGCGTTCGCCTACCTCGAGAGGTCGTCGGGGCCAAGCGCCGCGTCGTAGGGGTCTTCGGGCTCTTCGTCCGGTTCGGGCTCGGGCGCGTCGCCGCTTTCTTCGTTGATCTGGACGTACGCCCGCGTTGCGACCGCCGCGCCGAACGCGGCCAACAGACCGCCGACAAGCGCCGCAGCGACCGTTCCGACAGGTGTCGAAAACAGCCCGACGACCGTCGAGGTGGCTTCCTCGAGGCGGGAGACGATGACGAGAACCGCACCGACGAGAAACACCTCGATCCGGTGGCCCTTGGTGATCCGCCACGAGTCCGCCATCGCTTGGACGAAGTTCTTGCCGTTGATCGCGATCTCCTGTCTGAGGAAGAAAAACAGGACCGCGAGAACGAGCCCCGGAAGCAACAGGAACAACGAGCCGACGAGGATCAGCCCCCAGACGACGATCGCTCCGACGAACCCATTCAGCGTCGCCAGGAGGATGTTATCGGTGACGAGCTCGCCCGGAACCGTCTCCGTCTCGTCGGTCGCGAACACGCGAACCGCGACGATGGAGGCCGCCTCGGAGAGTATCACGGTCACGAGCAGCCCACCGGCGGCGATCCCGGCGGACACCCCGAGCGCGAGCGGGGCGGCCGCCCGAACCTCCTCGAGTGCGGTCTCGAACTCGGCGAGCGCGTCCTCGTACTCGGCTTCAGGGATACCGAGTTCCTCGGGGGAAGCGTTTTGAAACACCTCGAGGGCGGATTCGACCGCAGCGACGAGAAGCGACTGGAACAGTACTGTCGTCAGGAGGGCGATGCCGGCGAAAACGGCGGCCAAAACGAGGCCGTTTTTTGCGGCCGTGCGGGACACCCCCTCGCGGAGCGCCCGACCAATATCGATACCCATACTCCCACCGCCGGTCGCCGGCCTCTTAAGGGTAGTCGAATCCAGCCGGGTCGCTCCGCGGTGGGTGCTGTCGTGTTTTCCGGCGCCGGCTCAGGGCCAGTCGTCGCGCGCTTCGGCCTCGACGTCGTCTGTCTCCGCAGTCTCGTCTTTGAGCGTCCAGCTGGCCGCTTCGGCGGCCGAACCGATCGGGAGGAACTCCCAGCCGGCGGCCTCCGCCAACGCCTCGTCGTCCTCGCCCTCGCCGACGAAGACGTGTCGGTCGGTGTCGAACTGGTCCATGACGTTTTCGAGGCTCTCCTCGCGCCCGCGGGGACCGGAGAAGAAATCCTGTCTGATCCGGTTTTTCCGCGTGAAGTTCGTCACCACGTAGGTCGGTTTCTCGGAGATCACGCCGACGTACTCGCTCCACGAGCGAGCGTCCGAAAACACCGCTTCGGGGTCCGCGAGCTCCTTGAGCGCTTCTAACTCGAACGCAAGCGTCATGTCTGATGAGCCGCCGCCGTCCATACAACAACGCGGGGGGGCCGAGAGAAAACCCTTTGGAATCTACTCGGAGCGGTTCGGTCCGGCACCTCGACCCGATCCGACTCGACCCGATCAATCAGCCGTTGCGGACTCCTCGAAGGCGTCGATATCGATACCCTCCTCGAGGAGGAGGTCGGTCCGATCGGAGACATCGATCTGCCTTCGGGCGAGTTTTTTCATCACGGACTGCGCGGAGAGGTCGCCGATGAGGACGCCGCCGATGACGCGGCCGTCCTTCAGGGCGATCCGTCGCCAGGTGCTTTCGTCGTATTTCCGCTCGACCGCGTCGTCCCCGCGGGTCGGGTGTCCGAACGAGAGGAAGGGGAAATCGAAGTGCGTGATCGAATACGAGGAGACCCACGAGAACTCCGCCTCGGGGCCGTCGGCGACCATGTTCCGGCCCGCAATACTGCCTTGCTCTTTGGCCGAGCCCCACGCGCCGTTTTGGGCGCGGTCGCCGAGGATCACGTCGTGGAACCGGGTGATGTCCCCGGCGGCGTAAACGTCTTCGACGTTTGTCCGCAGATACTCGTCGGTAACGATCCCGTCGTCGGTTTCGATGCCGCTGCCGCGGAGGAACTCCGTGTTGAAGTTCAGGCCGATCGCAACCCCGGCGAAGTCGGCCTCGAAGCGTTCGCCGTTCGGATCGACGGCGGCGGTGATGCGGCCTTCGTCGTCGGTTTCGAAGTGATCGACGCCGGAGTCGAAAACCGGTGTGACGCCGATCTCCTCCATGGCGTTGTGGATTATCTCCGCGCCGTCCGGCGAGAGCGCGTAGCGCCACCACGACTCGCCGCGCATCAGGTAGTGGGCGTCGACGTTCTGTGCGCCACAGATCGCCGCGAGATCGATCCCGAGAAGCCCCGCGCCGACGACGACGCCTTTCTCGGCCGCCTCCGCGCTTTCCTTGATCGCTCTGGCGTCTTGGAACGTCCAGAAGTGGTGGATCCCTTCGGCGTCGCTGTTTTCGACCGGAAGCTGCGTCGGCGTCCCACCGGTCGCGACGAGGAGCTTATCGTATCCGAACGTCTCGTCGCCGTAGGTGTAGACCTCGTGGGCGTCGGTATCGACGCCGGTGACGACGGTGTCGAGCCGGAGATCGATATCCCGTTCGTCGTACCAGTCCGGATCGTGGATCGAAACGGGCGCAGCCGGGAGCTTCCCCTTGGCGAACTCCTTGATCAGGATACGGTTATAAAGGGCCTCCCCTTCCTCGGTGAGCACGGTGATTTCGGCGTCCGGATCTGCCTCGCGGATCGTTTCGGCCGCGGAGGCTCCGGCGATGCCGTCACCGATGATTACGTGGGACGCACACATGCACGCGGGTACAGCGTCCGGGTTAATGTGAATTGTCATCTCGGTATCCGGATCGAGCCCAAGGAGCGACGGCGAATCGACAAACGTCCGGTTTTGACGGGGTGGACCGTCGGTGAACGTTGATATCCGGTTCCGGTTGCACGGGCTTGAAGACCTTTCACCCCCATTCGGCTGTATGAAGATACATCAAAACCCCCGCCATTGGGCGTCGAAGAAGGCACTCACGACGCCGGGGATCAGAGAGGTCGCACGCTACGGACTGGTGAAGATGCACACGAAGATCTTCCTCGGGAAGGCCGAGGAGGGCCGCCGCGAGGAACGTCGTGATCACCTGGATTCGTTCTTCGATGGGACGATGGACGCCTACGTCGCTGCGCTTGAATCGGGCTACTCCGAGGCGGAAGCCAGGGAGATCACCCACATCCAGGCGAACTTCGACTTCTTCAACCACGGCTGGACGGAGATGATGGAGATTCCCGGCGACGAACTGGAGGCCCACTACCGACGGTACGAGGACTTCTTCGAGCGGTACGCGATCACGATCGACGATCCGCTCGGGGTGTTCGCGCCGGCCGACGGCGTCGCCGACGCCCCGAACACGCCGGGGAAACTGCGGACACCGGAGTATAAAAACGCCATCGAGGGGTTCGACGACGACGTGTACGTGGTGACCGACGACGGTGAGACGGTCGTCGGGGGTGACACCGAAGCGCCCGACTCGATCGATCCGAAACAGTCGCCGGTCGTCGACGACGAGGACGCGAGCACATAGACGGAGCGCCTGACGCTCCCTAGGCTTTTCAATACACCCCGCGACCGGTCTGTATGAACCGTGGGCAGGCGTTTCTCGTCGCCGTCATCGGGCTCGTGTCGGCGCTGACGCTTTTCGTCGTCGCCCCGTTTCTGGAGTACGTCATCGCGTCGTTGATTCTCGCGTACGTGCTGTACCCGATCCATCACCGCCTCGAACGACGGATCGGTGGGGTCGCCTCCGCGGTCGGGCTCATCCTCGCGACCATCGTCGCGGTGATCGTTCCGCTCGCGTACATCGTCTCCGTCTTTCTCGATGACCTCCAGGCGATCGCGGCCGGCGAAACGGAACTCGAAACCGACGCCATTACCGGATGGGTCGAGGGGTTCCTGGACAGCGACGTCGAGATCGAACTCGCCGAGTTGCTTTCGATAGCCGGCGACCAACTCATCCAGGTTCTCTTCGGCGGTTACACGGGCGTTTTTACCTTCGCCCTGCAGGCCGCACTCGGCACGGCGCTCATGCTGTTTCTCGTTTACTATCTCCTTCGGGATGGCCCCGAGTTCGTCGAGTGGGCCAAAGACACCGTCCCGCTTCCGCCACACGTCGTCGACGACCTGCTCTCGAAGATCGACGCCATGACGTGGGGCGTCGTCATCGGCCACATCTCCGTGGCGCTGCTGCAGGCGATTATCGCCGGTCTCGGGCTCTGGGCGGTCGGGATCCCGAACGTCGTGTTCTGGACGTTCGTGATGGCGGTGCTCGCGCTGTTACCGCTTATCGGCGCGTTCCTCGTGTGGGGACCGGCGGCGATGTATCTGTTCGTCATCGAGGAGGTTACTGCGGCCGTCCTGTTGGCGATCTACGGCGTGGTGATCGTCAGCATGATCGACAACTACGCCCGTCCGATACTCATCGACCAGCAGGCACACCTGAACCCGGGCGTCATCCTCGTCGGTGTCTTCGGGGGGGTGTACGCCATCGGGTTCACGGGGCTTTTCGTCGGTCCGATCGTGATCGGCGTGCTGGCGGCGGCGCTTGAGACGTTCCGCAAGGAGTTCGACCGGATCTGATTGTTTCGGAGGGGCGTCCCGGAGTTTCCACATCACCGGCCGAGAACCCGATCCGCAGCCGAATACCCCGCCTCGATCGCGCCGTTGAGGCTCCGTTCGGGGTACTGGGACCGCGATGCCATTCCGGCGTAGTAGACGCCCGGATAGCCGGCAGCGGCGAGATCGTAGGGGACGACCATATCGAGATACCCCCGCTCGTAGACCGGGGCTGTCTTCGGGTTACGGGCGATCCGGACGTCGGAAACCACGCCGCGGTCGAACCCGGGAAACATCGATTCGATGCCGTCGAGCCAAAGCGTCTCGATCGCCCCGTCGTTGCGCTGCCAGAGTTCGTCGTCTGTGCCTTGGACGTAGCTTGCGACGTACAGCAGATGCTCACCGCCGTATCGTTCCGGCGGGACGAAGTTCGTGTGCTCGATGAGCGCGCCGAAGGGCGCGTCGTCGGCGATGTTGAGCCAGTAGGTGTCGAAAAGCGACTCGTCCATCGTGACGAGCGCACAGACCGATCCCTGGAAGTCGATCTCACACCCGTAGCCGGTCAGCGATTCGAGGACGTCGGGCATCGTTGCGACGATGACGTCGTCCACATCGTGCTCGACCGTTTCGCCGCCTCGGCTCCGGGTCGAAAGCGTCTCGACCGCGCCGCGAGCGGCGTTCGAGCCGTCATCGTGCCCACGGCCAGCCCCGAACGACAGCTCCGTGACGGCCGTTTCGGTCTCGATCCGGTCCCGACCGACGGCGTCGACGAGCGCATCGAGAAGGACGCCGAACCCGCCGTCGAGGTAACCGAGTACCTCCCCGCGGAGGATGTCACGCTCGCCGCGGAACTTGATCCGCCCGAGCAGCCACGCCGCCGACACGTCTTCCTTTCTGTCTCCGAACTTGGCGTCGAGAAGCGGCTCGAAAAAGTACTCGTAGACGCCGCGGGTGGTGTGTTCGATGAGAAACTCGGTTATCGGGACGTCCTCGAACGCCTCGATGTCCTCGTAGGTGTCGCGTCGCGGACGGCCGCCACGGACGTCGATCCCGAGCGTCAACGCCGTGAGCCGGAACTTGTCATAGACGGAGAGATAGGGGTAGGCCGCGATCTCCCAGGGCGTATCCAACGGGTGGGCAACGCCGTCGACGTAGTAGGCGTTCTTCCCGATCCGCCAACTGATCCGATCCCCGACGCCGAGCTCCTCGGCCAACTCGACGATCGTCTCCTCGGATTTCGAGAGGTGGTGGTAGTACGTCTCGATCCGGTCGCCGGCGGTCTCGTAGGTCGCTGCGAGCCCGCCGACGCTGTCGGACGCCTCGAACACCCGGACCTCACGGCCGGCTTCCTGCAGGCGATAGGCGGCGGCGAGCCCCGCGAGTCCGCCGCCCACGATACCGATCATACCTGACGATCGGCGGTGTTCCTGTTGGCTCTTTTCATCCGTTCGACGGTCTACTCCCCGGACCGTTCAAGCGCCGCGGTCGCCAGGCGAATCCGTTCGATGTCCGCGTCGATCGGTCCCCGGAGCGCCCGCTTGAGGGTCCGCTCGGGCCGCCATCCGACGATCCGGCGTTCGAACGTCTCCAGATCGAGGCCGAAGCGGGACTCGACGACGACGCCCGCACGCTCCCGGATCGTCCCGTCGTTGCCGGGGGCGGCGTCGGCCAGCGTCTCGAGTCTGTCGGCCCACGTTTCGTCGTCCAACCCGGCGAAGGAGCGCGCCCTGTCGGGGTTCCGGAGACCGTCCGGAGCCTGCTCCTCGAGGAAGTACCCCCACAGATCACCCTCGATGTGGTGACCGACGAGCGTCCGGAGTTCCTCGACGCGGGTCTCGATCCGTGGGCCGTCCTCGGGCGGATCGATACCGAGGGCCTCGTAGTGTGTCTGGACGGCTTCGTGGAGATCCCGTTCGATCCCCGCGAACGCGACGGCGATCGCGCCGACCGACTCGCTTTTGGCCGGATCGAGAAACGAATCGAAAGCTGTCACACCGGTCGTTAGGGGCGGAATAATAAATACTGTCGCACGCGAACGGGGGCCAATCGGCCGCGGTTGTTTCGCGTTGCCTCTCGTGTGCGGTGTCCGCCCCGATCAAAGCAGGGTCGCTGCGGTGGCGATGAGCCACATCGCCATCAGGAAGGCGAAGAACACCGCGATGATCTTCTGTCGGTCCATACCCGGCTATAGAATGTCGATTTATATAATCCCCACGACCGGAACGGAGCGCGTATCCGTCCTGATATCCCTGGATATATAAACCGCGTCGGATCCTGCTCGGGAGTATAAATACCGTGTGGTGTACGGAAACCGCGTTGGTATCGTGTGGTGTACGGAAACCGCGTTGGTATCGTGTGGTGTACGGAAACCGCGTTGGTATCGTGTGGTGTACGGAAACCGCGTTGGTATCGTGTGGTGTACGGAAACCGCGTTGGTATCGTGTGGTGTACGGAAACCGCGTTGGTTTATATTCGAGTGCAGGAGGCGGCTCACTCGATCCGCAACTCACCGTCGTCATCGCCGTTCTCGTCCCATTCGAGTTCGAATTCGACGCTCAACTCGCCGGGCCGGTCGGCGGGCCCCTCCCGTTCGGCTTTCACCTCGAACGTCGGTCGGGCGGGCGGATCCATCGTCACCGACTGGTCCCCGGAGCTGAGCGTGATCGACTCGCCGGCCTCGAGGGCGTCGGCGACAGTCCGGAGATAACTCGCGATCTCGTTTCGGCTCTGTGCACGTTCGGATTTGAACAGTACTTCTTCTGGCATAAGGGAAGTAGGCTGTCAGGCATTATAAATGCCGTTGCCGTCGCAGCCGCGATCGGTCGGACAGCCACAAAAACCGTTCAATAAAAGCCGATGCGGTCCGAACAGACGCCTATGAACGGACGTATCGTCGGCGAACTCCGGAGCCAGGCGGCGCTGGAATCGCGGGTCGACGCCGGGGCCGCCCCGGAGTGGGTCACAGCCCACTGGAACTCCTTTCGGGACGGACTGCTCGGTGAACGAAACGGCTCTCCCTTTCCCTGCTTTTTCGGCGCCGAGTCGGTCGCCAACGGCGATCCGCTCTACACCGCCGTGCCGTCGATGACCGACGCCGACGCTTTGCTCGGGCTCGGGGAGACGCTGCTCGAGTATCTCGACACGTGGGCCGATCACAGCGACCGCGCCTCGCTCGTGGCCTTTTTCAAGCCGCCGGCGCGGGAGCTTTCCGAGGCCGAGTATCACGAGCGGCTCTGGAACGTGTTGCAGTTCCTCCACGTCCACGATCCGGAGCCGTGGCCGGAGCGGATACCGACCGACCCCGATGACCCCTACTGGGAGTTCTGCTTCGGCGGCGAACCGATGTTTCCGACCTGTCGAGCCCCCTTTTATCAGCGTCGAAAGAGCAGATACTGCCCGATCGGACTCGAAATCACCTTCCAGCCGCGGGCGCTGTTCGAGAACCTGGGCGTCACCGGCGACACGAACGCGGGCCAGGAGGCCCGCGAAATCATCCAGGATCGCCTGGAGGCGTACGACGGTGTCTGCCCACACGCCGACCTCGGCGACTGGGGGGTCGAGGGGGACCGCGAGTGGCCCCAGTATATGCTCTCGGAGAACGACGCGGCTGCCCCGGAGCGGTGTCCGATCAACGTCAGCCGGGAGCATCCGAAATCCGAGCTACTGACCGACCGCGACCGACCGGTAAACACCCATGTCTGAGGCGGCCGACGCCGACAGCGGCCCGGTTGCGCTGTTCGTCGACTTCCAGCAGGGGTTCGACGATCCGTCGTGGGGAACCCGGAACAACCCCGATGCCGAGGCGAACGCGGCGCGGTTGCTGTCGGCGTGGCGAGAACGTGGCCTCCCGGTCGTTCACGTCCGGCACGACTCGACGGAGTCGGACTCGCCGCTCCGTCGGGGAACCCCCGGGTTCGAGTTCAAGCCGGGGCTCGAACCGATCGACGGGGAAGCGACGTTTATAAAACGGGTCAACGGCGCGTTCGTCGGGACCGACCTCGAGACGTGGCTGCGCGATCGGGGGTACGGGACGGTCGTCGTCTGCGGGTTAACGACGGATCACTGTGTTTCGACGACGGTTCGGATGGCCGAAAACCGCGGCTTCGACGTCTCTGTTCCCGCCGACGCGGCGGCGACGTTCGGCCGCTCGCTCGGCGAGGAGCGCTTCGACGCTCCGCTCGTCCACCGGACCGCGCTTGCGCAGTTGCAGGGGGAGTTCGCCTCGGTTACAACGACCGACGGGATGATCGACTCGCTATCGTAGCGAGAGACCGTTTCGTTCCGGGGCTTCGCTGCGGTGGGCTGGCTCCGACAGCCGGCTCCCGTCGCGGGGACAGTACTCGAACTCCGGGTTTTTGATCGTGAAACCGCAACGGGAGCACTCCCGAACCGGCGGCCGTCTCCGGTCGCTGTCCGTTTCCTCGCCGCCGCGGTTCAAGAACAAAAACGGAATAAAGGGTATAAAAAAGAACAGCAACAACGAGCCGGTATAAACGTACACCACGACACTCACGGCGATGCTGCCGGTGATTCCGGCCAGCGCCGTCAGCGTCCGCGACCCCTGCATCAAAGCGATGTAACGCCGGGGATCTGTTCACGGTTTCGTTTCCGTCCCGTTCCGTGGGAAGCGTTATGTGGGTCTCGCACGCATCGGTCTGTATGATCGCTGCCCGAGCGGCGGATCGAACCGACCGACCCGACCGGACGGACCGACCCGACCGGACGGATCGAACTGACCCTCACAGACGCGATGGCTGAGGGACTCCTCGCGGACGCGTCGACCCGCGCGGCGGCCTTTTTCGCCCTCGCGTTCGTTCTCACGGCTGTCGGCGGCGTCCTGATCGGCGATCCCCGGACCGGCGTCCGGTGGGGGATCGGCCTCGGGGTCGCATTCGGCGTGTTCGCGTATCTGTTCATCCGGCCCGCCGACGAACGGGACGGCACACAGCTTTAGGTTCCTCGACGGCGAAACACGAGTAGCCATGAATATCTACACCGGCCGTGGCGACGAGGGAATGACTGACCTCAGGGATATGTCGCGGATCTCGAAGACCAGTTCCCGGATCGAGGCCTACGGCACCGTCGACGAGGTCAACAGCCTCATCGGATTGACCCGCCCGTCGGGCTACGACGACGTCGATGAGTGCCTCGAACGGGTCCAAAACCACCTCCACATCATCCAGGCCGACTTCGCGAACCCGGACAAAAACGACGCCGAGTCGCCCCACATCGAGAAACACCACGTCGAGACGCTCGAAGACTGGATGGACAGTTTCGACGAGGAACTCGAACCGCTCCAGAGTTTCATCCTTCCGGGAGGCAGCGACCTGGGCGCGCGGCTACACCACGCGCGATCTGTCTGTCGGCGCGCGGAGCGACGCGCCGTCGCCCTCGCCGCCGACGAACCGGTCAACGACGCCGCGGTCGCATACCTCAACCGGCTTTCGGACGCGCTTTTCGTCTTCGCTCGCGTGTTGAACAAACGGGACGGTGTCCCCGAGGAATCGCCGACATACTGACCCCTGGTGCCGACGCCGGATGAACAGCGGTAACCGACGACTCGCTTCAATCCTTTTAAGCCCCGCCGGATCACCCACTCGGACATGCAACGCGTAGATGTCGCCGTCGTCGGCGGCGGCCCGGCCGGAGCAGCCGCCGGCGAGGCCGCCGCTGGCGAGGGAGCCGCCACCGTTGTCCTCGAGAAAGGCGTTCCGCGGGCGGATCGAGAGGGGCCCGGACCGGACTCGACCGATGCGGCCGGCATCCTGGATTATTGGGTCGACATCATGAACCTCGGAGAGCCGATCCCGGAGCACGTCAAACATCGTGAACTCGACGCGGCGGAGTTCATCGGCCCCTCCGAGACGCTCGAGTTGACCGACACCGGGATCGACTCGTCGTATCCGAACTTCGGTTTCACCATGCACCGGGCCAGGTTCGACGACTGGCTCCGTGAGCGCGCCGAAAGCGCCGGCGCGGAGTACCGGGTCGGGACCGGCGTCGCCGACGTCGAAACGGATCTGACGGGCGAGCCGACGCATACGCTGACGCTCCGCGACGGCACCGAGATCGAGACGACGTATCTCATCCTCGCCGACGGCCCCCAGCGGACGATCACCGGCGGTGTTCTCGAGCGGTATCTCCCCGAGGCGACGATGGAACGACTCGAGTCGCGGCGGACGAACCACATCGCCTACCAGGAGTATAGGGAGTTTCCGGCGGAGCTCTTCGAAGGCGACCGGATCAAGTTCTGGTGGGGGTATATGCCGGGCCATACGGCCTATCCGTGGGTGTTCCCGAACGACGGACGGGTCGCACGAGTCGGATTAACGATGCCGATAGACCTCGATCTCGGCGATATCGAAACCCGTGACAGCTACCGGTTGCTCCGTCCGGAAGACGATCGGGTTCCACAGGGCGGCACCTACATCGAACGGCTGCTCGAAACGGTGTATCCGGAGTACGACCTCGGTTCGTTCCCGATCCAGACGGACCGCGGAAAATCGAAGGGGACGGAGACGTATCCGATCTCCTCGACCCGGCCGATCGAGTCCCCGACCCGCGCGAACGTGGCCGTCGTCGGCGGCGCGATGGGGGCGACGTCGGCGTTCCACGAAGGCGGCGATCACGTCGCCGTCCGGACCGGTTCGATCGCCGGACGGCTCGCGGCGCTGGGTGCGTTGCGGGCGTACAACGCCGAGTGGCACCGGGCGATCGGTCCGGAGGTCCGTCGAAACTGTATCTTCGCCGAGATGGTCCGTGGCTACCAGCCCGACGACTGGGACCACCTGTTCGGCCTCGTCGACAGCATCGCGGGTTCGACCGGTATCACCCCGAGCGAGGCGATATACACCGGGTGGTCCGGAAGCAAACTCTTCGCGGAGTATAGGCTGCGGAAGTTCGGCTACCGGAAGGGGCGGTACGCACAGGTTCTCGAGGACGACTACGCGCTTTGATTGCGGCGAGCGATCACAGCAACCACAAGCAACGCGACGGCGGCGACGCCGGGGCCGAATCCGGGCTGATCGTCGGGAGGTGTCTCCTGTTCGGTCGGCTCCTCCGTGATGTTGATCGTCGCTTCGGTGCGTTGGTGTAACACCGGTAGCGGGTATTCGAGCATCTGTGCCTCGTAGCTGTCGTATCGCACAGTCGTATTCGACGTCGAGGCGTCCGAATCGACTTCGAAAGCGACCGTCGCGGTCGTTCCGTCACCGATCACGCCACCCGCCGGCGGTGTTCTCGCCTCCTCGATGTGGAGCTGTCCCGCCTCGTCGTCGAGCTCCGTCTCGAAGCTCATCTCGGTTTCCTCGCCGCCCCCGAGCCACGGCCCCTGTTCGACATCGGTGACCGATAGGACATCGGGATCGTACGCGAGGGTGTACGCGATGGATTCGACCGCTTCGTCGTCGATCGTGCTCACGACCTGCATCGTCAGTTCGATCTCGAACGCCTCGCCCGGCGCGGCGTCGGTCTCTCTGGGTTCGAAGTCGGCGAGACCGGGGTTGTCAGCGGCTACCGCCGCGCCGGAAACGACGGCGACGGCGGCGAGAAAGCAGGCGGCCACGCCGAGCGCCCGTCTCATTCCGGCACCTCGACGGTCATCGACGGCATTTCGAGAAACGCCGTCTCGTAGCCGGCGTGTCGGGAGACCTGCGGCGGCCCGTCGACGACGAGCTCGAAGGAGTCGCCGCCGGAGAGTTCGGCCGGGGTCCCGTAATGAAGTCCGACCTCGCTGTCGAGAATCTGTTCGAGCTCGGATTCGACGGCCCCCTGCGTCGAAAGCGCCATATCGGCCAGCGGAACGCGGTTGTATGGAGTCCGCGGCGAGACGAGCAGATAGCCGCCCTCGGCGAATCGGGAGTCGGAGAGATACCGGACGACGAACCGGGCGTCGCCGCTTTCGTGCTCGCCGAGCTCATCGCCGGGATAGCTATCGGCCATCGGCAGCGCCGAGAACGGCATATGGTGTTCGCGTTCGTCGTCGTGGTGTTCGCGTTCGTCGTCGTGGTGTTCGTGCCCGTCGTCGTGATGACCGTTTTCGTGCTCGTGGTCGCTTCCGTCCCCGTGGCCGTTTCCGTGAGCCATACCCATCGGCGGTTCGAGTGCCCCGCGTTGACCCCACTCGGACTCGTCGAGATACTCGACGCCGCCGATGACCGCCTGTCTGAACTCGTCGTCGTACTCGAACTCGAAACGCGCCGTTTCGGAGCCCTCAAACCGCCCCTCGAACGCGCCGGTCTTCCGGACGGTGATCGGGTTGATATCGACCTCGACCGTGTACGTACCGTCCTCCGGCAACGGGACGTTATCACCGAAATGAAACCCCATCGTCTGGGATATCATCGGCCAGGGTGCCCGCTGGTCGACGACCTCGCCGTCCCGCAGTACCCGCATCTCGGTTCCGGAATCCACCGGCAGTACCTGTCCGGTCTCTCGGTCCCAAAGCGTCGCCATCAGGTGGACGCCGCGTCCATCGGTGGGGGTTACCTCCTCGCGTTCGGTCCCGGTGACGAGCCAAAACGAGTGAGGGTACGTAACCATCGGCGAGAGAGTGTACTCGCCGGCGTCAACGGGTGGCAGATGCCGCATGGCCTCCCGATGGGTCGGTTTATACACCGCGTCGGGCGGGTTCTCGACGCGGGGCAGCGCCGGGGCGCCTTCGACCTCCGCGTCCGAGCCGTCGTTCGACGGCGTTCCATCGGTCGATTGGTCGTTCGATTCACCGGTACAGCCCGCAAGCGATCCGATCGCGGCCAGAGTGGCCCCAGCGAGCAGTCGGCGTCGTGTCGGATGTTGTGACATTTGATTACGTTGGGTCTATATCGGGTACGGAGCGTTTCGAACGCGGGGGAACGATGAAGTTTCCCCGACGCCGGACGAAAATATACTGCAGGATACCGTTGTTCAGCCGCTGTCCGACACCTTTGCCCGTGAGGTCGGCACCGGTCATCGCATCGCGGACGCGGACGAAATCCGCTATCGATCGCTGGTAGGAGACGAAATGGAGGCCGGGACGGTCCCCGTCGACGGTGTTGAAATCCCGTCTGAGCAACGGCGGCGTCCCGTCCTCATCGCGTGCGCGAGCGGCCTTCTGTGCGTGGCCGACCAACCCTTCTCTGGCGTCGGCTTCGGTCCGGGACGCGATGTCACCGGCGACGCCGGTCGAGGAGCCGAGCTCCTCACCGGTGGTGCCGACGCCGCTGTTGGCATGCTCCGGGCTATAAATCTTCGCCACCCGCTGAAAGTGGTTGTCCTGTTCGAACCACGTCTCCAACTGGAGATCGAGCGAGGAAACGTGCATCGTCGTCCCGCCCGCGAACGGGCCGTCCTCTATCGTTATTCGGTCTTCGGGCGCCTGGCTCCCGGCGAATCCCGATCGAAAGCCCATAAAAAACGGCGCGTTATCGGGTATCGAATCCGGGACGCCGTCCATATCGGTGTGTCGGGCCGGTAGACCCTCTCCGACGAAGCCGGTTCGTCGGGGAGTTGCTCGCTCGAAGATATCGGCAATACTGTCTTCTACTTCGATCCCGTTTGGGGCGTCGATCTCGCCGAGGAGTGCCTCCTCGGCCTCGATGACGACCTGTGGATTGTCGCTGGAGAGATGGACGATGGCATCGAACCCGTCGAACTCCGGCGACTCCATCGATGTCAGGGGTTTCGGTTCGGGGATCGGCGACCCGGTATCGAAGTACGAATCCGAGTATCCGACCGCGAACAGAAGCCCCGCGGGCGATCGTTCGTAACTCCGTTCCAACGACTCGAAGGCGTGCTCGACCTGCTCGCGCGCCGCGGGGGTCGGTTCCGTCACCAGCTCCAACGGGAGCAACACGTGATGTTCCGGAGGGCGGTAGTTGCCGTCGTTGTCGGTGTCGAGGGCGTCGTTCCACGCGTGCTGGCGTTCTGGGCGCGATGCGGGGTCGCCCGCCGGAACCGTCGCTGACCCGTCGGCGTCGAGACAGGCGGATAACCCGACCGCCCCGCCGACGCCGACGGCGAGTCTGAGATACCTGCGTCGGGAGATCCCGCTTCGCTCCGGTAGTTCCATCGATACCCCGTACGGTCCCGCAAGAAAAGTACCTGTCTCCGGATACACCCGGTGCCGCATCCGATGACGCAGATATACGACCGTATTCGGCCAAGGAAGGCTCTTTTCGGGCCCGTATCTGGACAACTCTCGATAAGTTTTTGTCAGAGAAAAAAGCAATTCTGGCCGCTATATGTGACGGAAGGAGTGAACCGATAATAGGCCGCTCAGCCCTCGAGAGCCCACAAACACCGTGGTATCGCCAACCTTTTGACCATGTAGCGGCCAGTACGAACAAGATGAAGCGAACAACTCGACGACAGTTCATCGCGTCCGGTGCAGCGGTGAGCGCAGTAGCGGTCGCCGGCTGTGGTCAAGACGGGAACGGCGAGGAGCCCGAGCCGACTGAGGAACCGTTCGAAGCCGGCTACGAAATCTGGGCCGCTGACCAGGGAACGGACACGATCTACATCTACGAAACAGCCGACGAGAGCGGTGAGGAGTACGACCTCGTCGACGAGATCGACACGGGTGCTGAGGACGGGTTCGTCCCCCACATGGCCGACTACTCCTCGGATTACGAGTACGCGGCGATCCCCTGTACCACCGGCGGACGCACGCTGATCTATCGGACCGACGACCGCGAACTCGTCGCGAACCTCGAAACGGGTGCCGGTTCGCACTTCGCCGGGTTCGGCCCCGACGACGAGTACGTCCACGTCGACGTGATCGGCGAGAGCGAGGTCGTTCGGGTCGATGTCGACCTCGAGGAAGAGGAGTTCGAAATCGCCGATCGGATCGTTGTCGACGAGGAGATCGACGGACTCACCGAGGAAGAAGGCGCACCCATCTGTCACTCGTACGATAAAAGCGGGCGTTCGATCCACACGCTCGGCCCGAGTTACCACAACGGCGGACTGCTTATTATCGACCACGAGAACTTCGAGGTCGATGCGACGTTCAACGGCGAGGAGCTGCCGGCGAACTGTGGGACGATGCCGCACCCGACTGAGGACAAGTTCTACCTCACGGCCGGTCTCCCGACCCCGACGGACGACGATGGCGAGCCCATCGAGGGCGAGGACGGCGTCGGTGACTACTACGTGCTCGACACCGAAACCGACGAGATCCTCGTCGAGGAGGCCTCGACCGGTGGCGTCGACGCACACGGGTTCTGGTTCACCCCCGACGCGGAGGAGCTTTGGGTTCTCAACCGCGAGACCAACGACGGCGTCGTCGTCGACCCCGAGACCGACGAGGTCGTCGACGAGATCGAGGCCTTCGGCCCCGAAGTATCGCCGGACCCCGACGAGCGCGACTCCCCCGACATTCTCTGGGGGTCGCCCGACGGCGAGTTCATGTTCGTAACGCTGCGCGGTCCGTCGCCGCAGTCCGGCGATCCCCACGCCGCGACCGGCGTTAACCCCGGATTCGCCGTCCTCGATACGGAAACGCGCGAGATCATCACGACCGTCCAGCCCGACGGCGACAACGAGGACAGCGACCTCCACGGCATCGGTGTCCGGCCGACCCGGGACTTCGACGGCCACAACCTGCCGCCGTTCTACTGAGCGGTCCGCCGGTCCGCCCCGGTTCCCTCCACACAAGCGAAAGAGGATTACATCCGAACCGCCTACGACCGGATGCGCACCGTTAGTCCCCGGCCGAGCAGCCCCTCGGGCAGCGATGACCGCCCGGAGAACCCAGGTGTGCAATACGTCTGTCGGTCCCCACGGACCGACCGCCTCGCCGGTCACACCGGCTTGGCACCCGGCGGTTCCTGACGGAACTGCCCGCCCGGCACGAGGGTTAGCCGACCGACCATGGCACACCGCCTGGAGTGAGGTCGGACGTTAGTGTTCCGGGCGTACATTTTAGCTATGCTATAGAAATTACTTGCAAATAATATGTGTAACTTCGGCTACAATCTCTCGTCGCAATCGGTTCTCCTGAAATACGCCGGTATCTCCCGTGAGGCTCGAAAATTGCTGGCTGATGAAGAGCGTGGGATGATGGCTGTTTCCTGTGTCGTGATCGGTTCGTACCAGAGTTGAGATACGCTCGCTGGTATCGATATGTACGACTTCTTTGGTCACAGATTGATGCGAAAGAGCATCCGGGGAAGCCTTTAGTACATATAATACAATACAGTACATACGTATGCCAATCAGTGCTGATCGGTTCGAGGAGATTGACACCGATGAGGGGCAGCCGAGGCCCGAGACGAACGCTGCCAGGATACTCGCATTTCTCGAAGAGCATGCACACGAGGCGTTCACCCAGACCGAGATCGCAGAGGCGACCAAGGTCAAGCGTGGATCGGTCGGGCCGACGCTGGTGCGGCTTCGGGAACGTGGGCGAGTAGACCACAGAGGACAGTACTGGCGAATCAGTGATCACGATCGGAGCGTCGACGCTGCAACGGTTCATACGAGTGAAGTCGCAGCAAGTCACGAAGAAGCGCCGTTCGAGTACGGCGAGTGGCAGCAGTACGCGGTCGATCCGCGTGAACAACGTGAGTGACTCCTATCGGAAAGGAGATGTCGTCTGGGCTCCCGATCCCTTCAGACAGGGGTCAAATCCTCGACTCTGGTTGATTCTGGCCGCAGAGCAGCTACCCTATCCCGCCGAGGAGTACGTTTGTGCTGCACTCACGACGAGTGACCTTCCGGCAAACTATGAGGTCGGAGATGCGTGGATTACAGGCCGAAACCCCGATAAGACATCGTACTGCTCTCCGTGGGTTATTGGAACTGTCAAACACCGTGCAGTAGCGAATCCTCAGGGACGCATCACGACGGAGTTCACCGATCAAATAATCGTTCAGAGTAAAGCAGTTCTTGACGGATCGTGGGAGCTATCGGCGTAGATCGGGACACCGTGTGCTCGACTTATTATACTTCTACTGAGCCTTCTAGTAGAAACTCGGCCAGTAGTGTTCCGGGCGTACATTATGGTTCACTCGCTAGCACTTCGCCCGCCATCTGACCGCGAGGAAGATACTGATGTGTCCGGGCGAACAGGGTGTATCTCTCGCTATGTGGATTTGTTGCCGAGCCACTGCTGTAGCTCGGCTTCTTTCTCCTCGTATATGGTCTCCGGATGCTGGTTCTTTCCTTGCCGTACGATGGCTTTGATCTCCTCGAACAACTCTTCGGAAAGTGATTCCAACGTCTCCGAATCGCCCCGGGAGCTGTCGTTCATGATCGGAAAGTCACTCCGTTCAGAGCGGGCTAATTCCTGATAGAGTCTGCGGGCGAGTGGCTCGTACAGGTTGGCGACGCGCTTCCAGTCCGCTGTCTCTTCCGGTGAGTGCTGTCGGTATTCCTCGTCGGTACAGACCTTCTCGGCAAAGTTCCACATGTATGCCTCAGTTTGCTCGTCGAAGTAGAACCACCGATTTATCAGCCAGTCCGCTTCGGTATCGATTGGTTTGACGATCATCAAGTGATCACTACCGATCGGACCACCGGTGTCGAATACTAACGTCGCTTTGCACCCGTTTATGCTTCGCTCATCTATCGTTTCGCGCACATGGACCGTTCCCCGCGCTATCACTCAAATACGTTCGGAAGAGCGGTGACTCCCACCGTCTCGATCGATGAGGGCGACACAGTTGAAAACGGGCATCATCTTTTTGTTGAGACGTCAGCAGTATGCTTTTGTGGGAGTAGCAGCAACGTGTAGGTATGTCCGAGGGAGACACTCGACGGATCGCCCACGAACTGCTGAGCGAGCCCCACATCCGTGGCCGCCGAATCAGCGTCCGTCAGGTGTACGCCCTCATCGAAGAGCGTGGTGAAGATCCCGAGGCTGTTGCGGATCGATACGATCTCGACGTAGCTGACGTGTATCACGCGCTGGCGTACTACCACGACCACCCGCGAGAGATGCGTGCGGTCGAAACAGAGCGCAAAAACGCGATAGCGGACTTCCACGAGTCGATGGATCGTCCTGAAAGCGTCGATCCGGCCACCATCTGAAATGAGCGTGTGGCGCTTTCTACTCTACGAGAACATCGGTCCGAGGATGTAGAGGTATTTGGAGAAGGAAGCGCTCCGGCAGGAAGCCGACGAGCGTTGCGGAGAGAAAGTGATACGGTGATCGAGTTTGGAACTCTGAATAGATGACTGCCTCGTTCTGGTATCCCTCAGTCGAGGATATTCTAGCAATTCACGACGAGATCGTGTCGGAGTATTCCGATACGAGTCCCGGTGTTCAGAGCCGTGGTGACGTCGGATTTGCGCTTGATTACGTCAGCGAGGAGAAATTTGGATCTGTCCCGGAGACAATCCACGAAAAGTCGTTTCACCTGCTTCGTCTTCTCGTTGCCAACCACCCGTTCGTGGATGGAAACAAACGCACTACGCTCAACACAGTGGCGATGTTCTATCTCTTCAACGGATACCGGTTCGAGTACGATGACGTGATCCGGGAGATGCTGAAGCAGTTCGGAACGGATGAAAAAACGGTCGATGAGGAACACGTACTCAAATATCTCCGAGCGCATACGCATGAGATAGACTTGGCCGAGGATCTCTCGGAGTGGCGAGACGAACTCATTCAATATGGCTTCGAACAGCTAACCGACGAACCGTCGGACCCGAACGGTTAACCGGACGCATAGACAATAGGCAGATATGGCGACGGAAGAACAACCGGCGGAAAGTACTCCCCTTGACGAGGTTATGAACGAGATCCGTCGGGAGTTGATTCTGCGTGCTGCGAAGGCTGACCGGGACGAAAACCGAGAAATCTACGACGCACTCGAAAACGAGTAGCTACCGAAATCCATTCGATAAGTAGCCTGAGTCTTCCGATTACACTTTCACTGAGCCTACTAGTAGATTTTCGCCCGGTAGTGTTCCGGGCGTACATTTTAGATATGCTATGAGAATTATCTGTAAATAATATAATGATTATTTTCTCCGGAGCTATTGTTACACGGATTTCTGACAGAGAGCCATTCTACTATGTATTCTTAGATAATAGCTGACGATGAGAAAGTGGAATGATGACTCTCGGGCAAAACGTGCTTCTACGTGTTCTACACTCTACTCTATGATAGCTGCAATACCGGGGATGTCCGGATTGTTACTCGTGAACCCAGTCGTACCATTCTTCGAGATCGACCAGTTGGTTCTTGAGCCCCGCTGTTCCGTACTGATTGAACACCTCATCCACTGTTCGAGCGAGACCTTCCGGATCAACGTCCGGACGGCTCTGGTCGTAGTATAAAAGGATACCAGCGTGGTCATAATCAGCGTGAAGCGACTCGAAATCTTTTGCGTTATTTGAGATTAGAACCGTGTCATTCTCCGAACACCATCTCAGTAGTTCGGCATCATCCGTGTACTCCCCGAACAGATCCTTTGCCTGCTCGACGGTGTGACCACGTTCCTGAAGGACGCGTTCGAACACCCGTCCCACGTGCTCATCCAAGAGAATCCGAACGCCCGTCACTTCACGGTCTCTTTCGGTTTGAGCGACGTTTTACGGATCTCTTCGAATGCTGCTTCGTTCGCTTGCTCGTACTCACGCATCTCTTCTACGTGTTCGTAATAATACGAGAGGGCTTCGTAGACAGCAGCAAGGGAAACGTCGAATTGATCCGCTACGGCTGCGGGAGAACGCCCACCTTCGATCACTCGTGCGGCGACGTGACGAACGCCGATACGGGTGCCATCAATTCGTGGCTCACCGCCGAGCACCTCTTCGTCGTGGGTGATGGTCATGGTGATTAGTACGGTACCTGTTTGTTTATATCTTTTCGGCAGGGATCGTGAGAATCGTTAATTGGATCCGCTCTTGACATCCTCCTCCGCCTGAAGGCGGAGGAATCCCACGGCACTGTACCGCTGGGTTGGGAATTTCAGGTTTGCAGACTACCAAGCACCACACCGTTGGAATCGGTGAGTGGCCGGTCGATGGGTAGCCGTCTGGGAGTGCCACGCCCCCGGTACTCCTATCCTCTATCGTGTTCGGACTCCACGTGTTGGTTTGGCCACAGGGAGTCCGACAGACTTCGACGGACTCGGAGTTACTTTTGAATTGCATTCGCCCGGTGCTTGTTGTTTGATTCCCGTATTGGGGCACACTCTGTTTCCAGCGTGGGCGGACACTCGAACCGCCAG
>OBKM01000284.1_pt1 | contig 25397 bp, 23 predicted proteins | sample 1519691 | NCBI WGS metagenome assembly OBKM01 (sample SAMEA37050418, study PRJEB22526) | metagenome | biome: saline pan; feature: lake; material: water | place: Egypt | collected 2015 | depth 0.5 m | reverse complement strand
TCCTCGCTCCGCTCAGGGCGCTTCGAGCGGCTTCGATGGGCTCCAAATCGCCCCCAATCTCGGCCCGTAGCGCCACTACGACCCTCGACCGTGGTCCGATGTTCGCCGCATCGCTGCTCCCTCTCGCCATCGAATCCAAAATCAAAACAGGTTCTAAGACCGTACAGGGCTCCTCGTCTATTCGAAGATGGCCGGTCCCTCGACGGCGCCGGCAGGATGGATGCCGCCAGTTCTCATCGGCTTTCTGGAGCGGTCCAGTTAGGGAAGAGCGCGCAAGTTACACCCGGATCACACTTTGCGCCTCCGTCTTTTCACAGCCTTCATTCTATTTCTCTGTCCGCGTACGTTATTTGTTTTTGCATATTGTTGCATCATCTATTAACCAGCAATCTACGCATTTAAGCCAGCATTTAAGCCACCTGCTGCCTACAGACTGCCGCCTCTCGCTTCTGCAGGCTTCTTTCTCTTTTCCTTCCGGCGCGCCAACTGCTGGTGACCATACGTCTAGATTCCCGTGAGCTCGATCGGAAAAATCATCGTGTACCTGCTGGTGGGCATCAGCGTCGCCCTTGTTCTCTCAGCAGTTGTGTTCGTTATCGCAAGTGTGCTCGTTGCCGGTTTGGACATTTCTGAGCGCGCTGCCTTTGCACTTTCCGCTGCAGCGGTTGGAGGAGTCATGCTTCTTGCTGGTTGGCAACTGGACTACGCGTTTTTGGACAACCTGTTGTAGTCCGAGGAATTACCTGTCAGCGCCGGCTCCCGTGTCGCTCTAAGATGACCTCAGCCTGCGCTTGGACATCGGGGCGCTCACGAAGCGACCGAATGGCTTCTTGAGCGCGGTGGTACGCCTCAAGGTGGTTAACCGCACGCTCGGGGTAGTCGTCCCCAACGATGCACCCCGCGGCCTGCTGTTCAATAGGAGACATGCGCCAGGGCTCATGCACATAGGCGTCGGTCTCCAATCCGGCGAGCTCGGGTACCCAGCGCCGGATGAAGGTCCCTTCGGGGTCATGCTCCTTGCCCTGCTTCACCGGATTGTAGATTCGTAGCTGATTGATGCCGGTCGTGCCGGACTGCATCTGCACCTGTGGATAGTGGATGCCGGGCAGATAGTCAGCCATAAGGCCACCGTAGGTCGGCGCGAAGCGGCGCCAGTCGAGCCACAGGTCGTAGGCAGCAAACGAGCAGAGCATGGCTCGCATCCGAAAGTTGAGCCAGCCGGTCGTCTGCAGGCAGCGCATGCAAGCGTCGACCATGGGAAAGCCAGTGCGGCCGTGGAGCCACCGCTCGTAGAGCGCCGGGTCGAAGTCGTCGGCTCGCAGGGCATCGAAAGCAGGGATATAACTTTCCCGCTCGATGCGAGGGGCGTCTTCCAGCTTCTGGGTGAAGTGGCTGTGCCAGTAGAGACGGCTTTCGAACTGTTGCAGGGACTGCATCCACGTCCGGCTCGCAGGGTCGGTGCGATCCTTGAGCGCCTCCTTGCGGCGGCGAAGCTCATAGACGACGCGACGGAGGCTGATAGTGCCGTAGGCGAGGTGGACCGACAGGCGTGAACAGCCCTGCTGGGCTGTTAAGGGGCTGGACATCTGCCGAGGGTAGTGCTGGCCCCGTTCCGTCAGGAACCCACTCAGCGTTCGATGCGCCTCAGCCTCTCCGATCCGCTGCAGAGCGGCCGTCGAAGGCCCGAGTCCAAGGTCGGCATGCGACGGGAGGGGACCGGGGTCGATCTCATCAACTGGCTGGAGCGTGTCGGGCGGATACGCAAGGGACCGGCTCATAGACTCGTCCCACCGGTCGGCCCATTCGTCGCGGTCGTGCGGGCCGCGAATGACGCCCCGCTGGGGAATCTCAGTGAAGCGAATGCCCTCCGCCTCGGCCCAGGCTCGCACCCGCTGGTCGCGCTTGTAAGTCCGACCGTTGCCCGTCTCCTCGTGTGCCCAAATCCGGATGGGACCGACAGCCTCATGGATCTGGTGCAACGTGGCGGGCATCTCCCCGCAGCGAACGACAAGAGGCTGCCCCCGCTTGGCAAGACGCGCCCGAAGCTCGATGAGCGCCTCGCGAATGAGCGTCCAACGGCGCGGCTTGTAGTCATCGTCTGCGGCGATAGACGGCTCAGCCACGTAGAGCGGAAGCACCGGCCCGTGCTCTGCCGCTCGGACGAGCGGGCGATGGTCGTCAACGCGGAGATCGCGCTTGTACCAAACAACCTGTACGGGAGCCGGCATGAGCGAGCACTGCTGGATAGATCCTCAAATACAAGCACACGATTTTACCGCCACCCCTTTCGGCCGATTCAGAGACGGTGCAATTGTTACAAGGCGGGCAGGGGTTTGTCCATTTGCTTTATCTCCCGCCAATTACAGTCAACGACACCGGCCAACAATCAGGGATAAGGAGATCGGAATGCAGCGTTCAGAGAGAGGAAGAGGGGACTGCCTGCGCGACTGCAGGAATAGGACGCGAATGGGACGGGGCGACATCCAGTGCGCTTGATCGAGGAGGCGGAGGCGAGCGGGCAGATGAGGCAAGCTCCTCTCAGCAAGCTCCTCTCAAGAACCTCTCAAGAATCGCACCGGGGTTCGGTGCTGTATCCAAACAAAAAACGCCCTCCAGAAAGACTGAAGGGCGTTACCTGAAGAAAGGTGGCGGTCCGGACGGGACTCGAACCCGCGACCTCTGCCGTGACAGGGCAGCATTCTAACCATCTGAACTACCGGACCGTCGCAGGATATTCCGAAGCATTTCTAGTGGTTTTGTTCCAGCGAGTACGCACAAAGAGCCCGTGAAGAGTGTACAGCCACTCTGCAGCGCGGATGCAGCAGGGAGAGGGAAGGCCAGATTAGAAAGGCACTGGAATGAGTGAGGCGCCCATGAGCATAACGACGAAAACCGCAAGCGCAATAAAGATAAGAATTACCATCATTTGAACTACAAAAAACATCTTGAGTTTCTCAAGCGCTGTATTCACCGAGCGGTCGTACCCGCTTCGGGCCGCACGGGCCGCACGAATGAGCAGCACACCCATCCATATATTGAGGGCCCCTACAATGAAAATAAGCGTAAGCACGCCGGACGCGATATAGATAATGCCCAGAAAGCGAAGCCAACCGGCCATATCCTGCGCGGTCTCTTTGAGGTCGTCGAGAAGCAAATAGGCATCGGCGGCAGTGCCGCGCGAATCCGGGTCAGTTTCCATAGCGGGGAACGTGTTCGGGTGGCTTGAGAACAAGAGCATACGGTGGGTTCGAGGCATACGTGAAAGCGTCTGTGATTCCCCGTTTGTTCCTGGCGCCGTATTCGTCGTTCGTTAACCGAAGAAGATTGCGAAGCGAACACGCAACCACCATCTTGTAAAACCCGGTAGCTTTTCTCATCTCGCCCTCTGACTACTATGAGCAACGCCTCCACCTCCGAAGCCGTCGACGGGCAATCGACCACCGATCCGTCCTATGATCTCGTCAAGCAGCAGCGCCGCCCGCTCGATGCGGTGTTTAATCCGAAAACGGTAGCCGTCATCGGGGCGACTGACGAGCCTGGCAGTGTGGGGCGCACCCTCATGTGGAATCTCGTCAGCAATCCGTTTGGCGGGACGATCTATCCCGTAAACCCGAATCGAGACAACGCACTCGGCATCAAGGCCTATCCGAGCATCGAAGCGGTGCCGGCCCAGGTGGATCTGGCGATCATAGCAACGCCGGCGCCCACCGTGCCCGGTATCATCGAAGAGTGCGTCGAAGCCGGGGTAAAAGGCGCCATTATTATCTCGGCGGGATTTCGAGAGATCGGCGAGGAGGGGGTGCAGCTAGAGCGCGAGATCGAGGCCGCCGCTGAGAAAGGCGACATTCGCATCGTAGGGCCCAACTGCCTGGGCGTCATGCGCCCGAAAACAGGGCTGAACGCGACGTTTGCAAGCTCGATGGCAAAGCCAGGCAAGGTCGGGTTCATCAGTCAGAGCGGCGCCCTGCTCACGGCGATTCTTGACTGGAGCTTTCGAGAGAATGTGGGCTTCAGCGCTGTGGTCTCGGCGGGATCGATGCTCGATGTTGACTGGGGCGATCTGATTTCGTATCTCGGCGACGACCCGCAGACGCGCAGCATTGTCATTTATATGGAGTCGATTATCGACGCGCGGTCGTTTCTGTCGGCGGCGCGCGACATCGCGCTCAGCAAGCCCATCATCGTGATCAAGGGCGGCAAGACGTCGGCCGCGGCCGAGGCTGCGGCCTCGCACACCGGCACGCTCACCGGCAGCGACGCCGTGCTCGATGCCGCCTTCCGGCGCACGGGCGTCGTGCGCGTCGATCATATCGACGACCTCTTTTCGATGGCCGAGGTGCTCTCCAAACAGCCCCGCCCGCGCGGACCGCGCCTGTCGGTGCTCACCAACGCTGGAGGGCCCGGCGTGCTGGCTACCGATACGCTCATCCAGGGCGGCGGCGAGCTGGCCGAACTCACCGACGACACCATCGAGTCGTTCGATGAAATCCTGCCCGACGCATGGAGCGGCGGTAATCCCATCGATATCCTGGGCGATGCCGACCCGGACCGCTACGCCGACTCCCTCGAAATCGCCGGAAAAGATGAGAACACGGATGGGCTGCTCGTTATCCTGACGCCGCAGGCTATGACAGAGCCTACTGAGACGGCGCGCAAGCTTGCCCCGTACGCGGAGAATCACCGCAAGCCGGTGCTGGCAAGCTGGATGGGAGGAGCGGAGGTCGACAAGGGACAGCAGATACTGAATGAGGCCGGTCTTCCGACTTTCGGATACCCGGACGCCGCTGTGCGCATCTTCAACAACATGTGGCGCTACAGCTACAACCTGCAGGGCCTGTACGAAACCCCGAGCCTGCCCGAAGATGCGGAGGGTATTCCGGACCGAGAGGCTGCCGAGTCGCTGCTCGAAGAAGCGCACGAACAGCCGGGCCTGGTGCTTACCGAACATGATTCGAAGCAGGTCCTGAGCGCCTATGGCATTCCCACGGTGGAGACGCGCGTTGCAGACACTCCCGAGGAAGCCGTCGCCATCGCTGAAGACATCGGCTATCCCGTCGTCGTGAAGCTGCACTCGCGCACCATCACGCATAAGGTGGACGTCGACGGCGTGCACCTGGACCTGGAAGACGCCGATGCGGTGCGCAATGCGTTCCAGCACATCAAGGAAGGGCCGGCTTCGGACGGGTTCGACGGCGTAACGGTCCAGCCCATGATGGATCTCGACGGGTACGAGCTGATCGTAGGAAGCAGCATCGATGACCAGTTCGGTCCCGTGCTGCTCTTTGGATCCGGCGGATCGCTCGTGGAGGTATTTCGCGACCGGTCGCTGGCCCTGCCGCCCCTCAACACGACGCTCGCCCGGCGTATGATGGAGCAAACGAAGATCTATGAGGCCCTCAAGGGCGTGCGCGGACGCCAGCCGGTCGACCTGGAGGGACTCGAGGATCTGCTCGTGCGGTTCAGCCAGCTCGTCGTAGAGCAGCCGCGCATCAAAGAGATTGACATCAACCCCTTGCTCGCCAAGCAGGGACGTGGGGATCTCCTGGCGCTCGACGCGCGCATCGTCCTGCACTCCTACAACAAGAAGGAGGATGAGCTTCCGCGTCCGGCCATCCGCCCGTACCCGCACCAGTACGTAGACACATGGACGACGCGCGCTGGCCACGAGGTGACTATCCGGCCCATCCGGCCCGAGGACGAGCCGAAGCTCGTGCATTTCCACAAGCGGCTCTCAGAGCGGAGCGTCTACCTGCGCTACGTGAGCTTCATGAAGTACGACCAGCGAGTCGCCCACGAGCGGCTGGCACGTATCTGCCACATTGATTACGACCGCGAGATGGCACTCGTCGTTGAGCATGAGGATCCGGAAACCGGCGAGGAGATCATCGTGGCCGGGGGACGCCTCATCAAGGAGCATGGCACCAACGCTTCCGAGTTTGCCATGCTCGTGCGCGACGACTACCAGCAGGAGGGCATCGGTACGGAGCTGCTCCGGCGGCTCGTCGACATCGGTCGCAAGGAAGGGCTCAAACGTATTACAGCTGACATCCTGGTCCAGAACACGGCCATGCAGCACGTGTGCGAGAAGCTCGGGTTCGAAATTATCCAGAGTGAGGATCCGGCCGACGAAATGGTGAAGGCTGTGAAGGTGCTGTAGTACTCTGCTCTCCCTGGTACCTCCGCCGCACCGGGAGGGGGGTGAGAGGTTGGGGCTCACCGAAAGAAAGTTGGTACAAAAGAAAAAGGCAGCGTCCCATTGAGCGGGACGCTGCCTTTGTGTCGTGCGGTGTGGGAAGAAGGACGGAATTTACATCATGCCGCCCATGCCACCCATGCCGCCCATGCCGCCGGCAGGCATGCCGCCGCCAGCGCCGGCCGGAGCGCCACCGTCGTCGTCATCGTCCTCATCTTCATCAGTGGAGATGACGGACTCGGTGGTCAGCATCAGGCTGGCAACCGAGGCAGCATTTTCGAGGGCCGAGCGAACGACCTTCGTCGGGTCGAGCACGCCGTCCTCGATCAGGTTGCTGTACTCCTCGGTGCGGGCGTTGAAGCCGAAGTCGCCGTCCTCTTCTTTGACTTTCTGGACAACGATCGAGCCTTCGTGACCCGCGTTTTCAGCGATCTGGCGGAGCGGCGCTTCAAGGGCGCGTCGGATGATCGAGACGCCAGTCTCCTGCTCGCGGTTGGCGACCTCGACGTCGTCGAGCGCACTGAGGGCGCGGAGATACGGAACGCCACCGCCCGGAACAACGCCTTCTTCAATCGCCGCACGCGTGGCGTGCAGGGCGTCTTCGACGCGGGCTTTCTTCTCTTTCATCTCGGGCTCGGTAGCCGCACCGACCTTCAGCACGGCGACGCCACCGACCAGCTTGGCGAGTCGCTCCTGCAGCTTCTCCTGATCGTAGTCGCTGGTGGAGGACTCCATCTGCTGGCGAATCTGGTTGGCGCGCGCCTGGATCTGCTCCTGCGTGCCGGCGCCGTCAACGATCGTCGTTTCGTCCTGATCGATGACGATGCGTCCGGCCTCGCCGAGGTAATCCAGCGTGGCGTTTTCGAGGCGATAGCCCTTCTCTTCGGAGATCACGGTGCCGCCGGTCAGCACGGCGAGGTCTTCGAGCATCGCCTGACGACGATCACCGAAGCCCGGTGCCTTCACGGCCGCAACGTTCAGCGTGCCGCGCAGCTTGTTGACGACGAGCGTGGCGAGAGCTTCGCCTTCGACGTCTTCTGCGACGATGAGCAGCGGATCGCCCGTCTGCGAGACCTTCTCCAGAACGGGGAGGAGGTCCTGCATGTTATTGATCTTATCATCGTAGATCAGGATGCGGGCATCTTCGAGGACCGCCTCCATCTCCTCGGAGTCGGTGACGAAGTAGGGCGACTGATAGCCGCGGTCGAACTGCATGCCCTCGACGACTTCGAGGTGCGTCTCGATGCCACGGGCTTCTTCAACGGTGATAACGCCGTCTTTGCCGACCTTATCGAAGGCGTCGGCGATCAGGTCGCCGATCTCTTCGTCGTTATTGGCCGAAATCGTGCCGACCTGAGCGATGTCCTCCTTACCGGCGATCGCATCGCTCTGATCGCGGAGGTTGGCCACAACAGACTGCACCGCGGCGTCGATGCCTCGCTTCAGTTCCATCGGGTTGGCGCCGGCCGTGACGTTCTTCAGGCCCGTGTTAATGATCGACTGGGCCAGCACGGTCGCCGTCGTCGTGCCGTCGCCGGCTACGTCCGAGGTCTTCGTGGCGACCTCCTTGACCATCTGGGCGCCTACGTTTTCAAGTTTCTTCTTGAGCTCAATTTCTTTCGCGACGGTTACGCCGTCTTTCGTAATCGTCGGCGCGCCGAAGGACTGCTCAAGCACGACGTTTCGACCGCGCGGTCCGAGCGTAACTTTCACGGCTCGGGCAAGCTGGTCGACGCCACTTTGCAGCCCATTGCGGGCGTCTGCATCAAAGGTGAGTTGTTTAGCCATAGTTCGTTATGGGTGATTTTTGTTCGAGATTCTGCGAGATTTCGCGTGATGTTCGGTGGCAACCGCGTGTCCCGGTTGCAACCGCGCGAGAAGAGCATTACTCTTCGACAATGCCGAAGATGTCACTCTCGCGCATGATGAGATACTCCTCATTATCGAGGGTCACTTCGGTACCGGCGTACTTGCCGTAGAGGACTTCATCGCCCTCTTCGACTGTAAGCTCGATCTTGTTTCCATTCTCAACGCGGCCCGGCCCAACGGCGCGGATCGTGCCCTTCTGGGGCTTCTCCTGTGCCGAATCGGGAATGTACAAGCCGCTTTCAGTTTTTTCATCAGCCGGTTCAGGCTGGACGACAACGCGGTCGCCAAGGGGTTTAATGTTAGCCATAGGTTTAGGTCGATTGGTTCAACTCTAGGTGCAGCGATTTCTTGTTATCACTCTCCATTGGTGAGTGCTAATAAGGCAACTGTATGGCCGAAAGATCTGTTCCTTTGGCCATATTAAGGTCTTGATAAGGTGCCGGCGGAACACCGGCCCGTTACAATTTTTTCCAAGACGAGTCACGTCACAGCTGATGCCTACTATGAGCACACGTCGATTTCTCTGGCGGTGGGGGCTGGCGGGCAGCATAGCCGCCGCTGTCGTCGGACTGGTTTCGCTACCGCCGTTTGTGGGTGAGCCGTTTCGCACGGCTATCATGGAGGTGTTTGCGGGGCTCTGCCACCAGCTGCCGGGTCGCTCTCCACATGTTCATGATGTTTCGTTTGCCGTCTGCCACCGATGCTTCGGGATCTACACTGGCATTCTGACCGGCGTGCTGTTCGGTCCGATGCTCGGGCAGTGGCGGCCGCCCGTCTCGGTTGGCTATCTGCTCGTTGGAGCGCTGGCTATCCCGAGCCTTGACTGGCTTGGACACATAATGGGTATCTGGGTGAATACCGCAGCCAGCCGTTTGCTCACCGGCGCGGCGCTAGGATTGATCCTCGGGTGGATCGTGATACGAGCGCTTACTCAACCTGCAGCCCCGTCATCGCAAGCAGCCCCCTCGAAGGCTTGACAAGCTGTTGTGTGAACTGTCTGAGACTGCCTCAGATGCACGCGGTCGCGGCGCTTCGAGCGCTTCGACCTTTTGTAGATCCCGCGCACAATCGCTTTTGTCTCTTCTGTGCTCGCCCGGTGACATAGCCACGCTGTGAGGCAGGTGCTCTAGCAGGTTTTGGGGAGTGGCATTCTGCACGTCGCCCACCGTGTTTTCGCGGCCGTGTCTTGCCAGTACCGCGGCTTGCGTTGACCGCTCGTCCATCTACCAAATAGCTACGGACCACTCGATACGTCTTTTCTTTTCGGTGATACGCTCATTATCTTCCCGTGAGCGTGCCACGCCTCCGGCATCTCATTCACATAACACATCGCACCGCGAGTCGACCTATCTGCTATGCCTGATCGAACACAATCCATTCTTCTTGCTGGACTCGGGTTCGGCGTCCTCCTCGGAATTGTCGCTCAGTTCCCCGTCGTTGGAGGCTGTCTTGCCTGCTTTGTCGTAGTGGGCGCCGGTGTGTTTTCCGTCTGGCACTACACAGACACGCATCAGATCTCGGTTAGTGGCGGACAGGGAGCACTGATCGGACTCGGAGCGGCGGCGCTCGCAGCGGTTATAGAGGCGCTTATTCAGGGAGTGCTGCGAACGATTGGAGTCATCCCAGGCATGGCTGAGCAGCAAGAAGAAGCGATGGAGGCGATGGGCGACATGATGGATCCGCAGCAGATGGAGGCCATGCAGGAATTTGTCGGCTCGCCGTCGTTTCTGATAGCAATGGTGGGCTGTACCATCGTGATATATGGAGTCTTCGGCGCTGTCGGAGGTGCCATCGGAGCAGCCATCTTTACGAAAGGAGAGGACAACAATGGCGGTGGGCCGGCCCCAAGTCCGGATCCAGATCCGTCCCCTATTCCGCCACGCCGCCGAGATCCCGACTGGGAGCCCTCCGGCCCAGAGTCGGATCCGAACGGAGAGCCCACGGAACCTTCCCCCGAGCGGCGTCCGACCGAGTCTATGCGGCGCTGATGGCTCGTCTTCCGCTGAGTCAATCGAAGAGTGACGGTTCCTGTCGTCGGCGCTCAAGCTCCTCGATGAGGCGCCGGTTCGCTCGCGGAAACGCGTAGTCGTCGAGCTCGTCGACCGTCACCCAGCGGAGGGGCTGGTCCAGCTCAGACGACGGCGCGCCGTCGACGAGGTAGCACCGGTACGCGTGAAGCGTGATCTTGAAGTGCGAGTACGCGTGGGATAGCGTGTAGAAGTGATCGTCGATTTCTACTTCGACGTCCAGCTCCTCGCGCAGCTCGCGTCGGCACGTCGCAGGTAAGTCCTCACCGTCCTCCTGTTTGCCGCCCGGAAACTCCCAAAGCCCGCCCAGCATCGCGTCGTCGGGGCGGCGCTGGATGAGCAGCTCGCCGTCGCCATTGAACAGGAGACCTACGGCGATGTCGTGGTGGGGGACGGGCTTCGAATCGGGCGTGACGGGATAGTCTTCGGGATTGCCTTCAGCTGCGGCCGTGCACACAGGCTGGAGCGGGCACTCGTCGCAGGCCGGCGTCCGCGGGGTGCAGACGAGCGCGCCGAGCTCCATAAGCGCCTGATTGAAGGCGGCCGGTCGGTCGGGATCGATAAGATCGTTGGCCAGCTCACGCAGCTGGCGTTTGGTTCGGCTGGAGGTCGCGTCCTTGTCCACCGCGAAGGCGCGGGTGAGCACGCGAGTGACGTTGCCGTCGAGGACTGCATGAGGCTTGCCGTACGCAATCGAAAGCACCGCCGCCGCCGTATACGGACCGATGCCCTGAAGCTCCCGAATGGCATCGTAGGTGTCGGGCACTTGGCCGTCATGTTCGTCCACAACCTGCTGGGCGGCTTCGTGCAGGTAGCGCGCCCGCGAATAGTAACCCAGCCCTTCCCAGAGTTGCAGCACTGCGTCGCGGTCGGCCTCCGCGAGCGCTTCAACGGTTGGAAAAGCCTCGACGAACCGCTCGTAATATGGACGGGCCTGGTCGACGCGCGTCTGCTGCAACATTACCTCGGAGACCCAGATCCGATACGGGTCATCAGTCTCACGCCAGGGCATCTCTCGCTTCACCGACTGGTACCACGCGATGAGATCGTTCCGGAAGTGTTCATGATGGTCCTCCGAGGGGGAGGGAAGAGAAGGGTCGTCGGAAGACATGCTGTGGGGGTTACTCGTCGACAGTCACGCGAAGAGTGAGCGTATCGGCTGGAGCCTCAGCGCGGTTGGCGTGGAAGAGAATCCGATGGGTGCCGGCATCATCCGCCTGCGTGCGCCAGAAGAAGGACCGGTCAGCCAGACCGCTCAGCGCAGGGGCTTCTACGATGCGATATCCCTCCACCGGCGTATTGTCCAGGGCGTCGGGAAGGGCTACGATGAGTATGTTACCGGCCGTCACGCTACGTTCGATGGTATCGTCGTCCGGAGGAAGGGAGGAAGCGGCCTCAGCCGAAAGCGGAGAGACAAGCAGAAGAGCTCCGAGAAAGCACGAGACTAACCACGTCAGCAGGTAACGCATACGATCGGTGGAGAAGCGAAAACCAGCGCGCGTCGCCTATACCCGAGGCCCTGCGCAGTGTTGCCTCTCCGGTGGCTCGAAGTGCCAGGTGGACGGACCTTCACCGATCCGTGATCGTCTGTGTGATCGGACGATGCGCTTTCTTCCACGGCTTGAAGCTGTGAGGTCGCTATGACCACAAACTTTTACGCTCCCCCCGATGCCATCCGACAGAATCGGGTGATTCTTCCAGACGACGAGGCGCGCCATGCTACCCAGGTGTTGCGCAAAGGGGAGGGAGAAGAAATTGTTGTCGTCGACGGCGAGGGCGGCTGGTATCGCGTACGCCTCGATCACATGTCCGACGATCAGGTGGTGGGTACCATTCAAGAAACGCGCCGCGAGGTCGGCGAGCCGTCTTATCGGCTCACGATCGGAGTTGGAATTCTCAAAAAGCGAAGTCGGTTCGAGACGTGGATTGAAAAGGGCGTCGAGCTGGGGGTGTCGACCATCATCCCGCTGCGCACGGATCGGGTAGAGAAAGAGACAGCGCGTCTGCCGCGCCTGCGCCGCGTGGCTCGTGCCGCCATGAAGCAGAGCCGCCGGAGCCGGTGTCCGCGTCTCACGGAGCCGCAATCTCTCAACTCAGTGCTTGAGAAAGAGGCGCAGGGTCTTCGGCTGATCGCCCACGCAGGGGAAGCTGAAGCGCAGCCCATCGGCCGGGTGCTCAACGCCTCGATCAGGGATATTCTGATACTGGTGGGCCCGGAGGGCGGCTTCACGGAGGCCGAAGTGAGGGCGGCGCAGGAAGCGGGCAGCACGGTCGTAGCGCTGGGGCCTCGACGCCTGCGCACCGAGACGGCCGCCATCGCAGCGGCCGCAGCTGTGCAGCAGTACCATCACCTGGAGCACAGTGCCGATTCTTCGTGAAAATCGGATGGGCCGGAGGGAGCGGCGGAGCATCGACCGGTACCTTCCGTTCGCTTTGCGGCAAAAAAGTGAGGAAGCACCGGCATGAGCGATCTCGAAGAAAAACAAATTAGCTCCGAGCAGCTTGTCGACGGCGCGCTGCTTAAAGCCTACCGGGATGATGTGAGGTTGCCGGATGGAGACACGTCCGTCCGCGAATGGATCGATCATCCTGGAGCTTCTGCCGTGGTTCCTCTTTTCGAGGATGGGCAGACGCTTCTCATACGGCAGTTTCGGTATCCGCCGCGACGCACGTTTTTAGAGGTGCCAGCCGGCAAAATCGACCAGCCGGGGGAAGACCCGAAAGAGGTCGCCGCCCGTGAGCTTGAAGAGGAAACCGGGTGGCGTGCTCACACCTTTGAGTCGATTGGGGCCGCCCATCCGTGCATTGGATACAGCAACGAGTTAATCTACTTCTACATCGCTCGGGATCTTGAGCGCGGAGTTCAGGATCTCGCCGAAGGAGAGTTTGTAGAACCGACGACTATGCCGTTTGCAGAGGCTGTTGCCCAGGCACGTGGCGGCGAGCTTTCTGATATGAAGACCATCACGGCACTTTTGTACGCCGATGCCCATATAAACAATGATAGTGAGGCACCGTCGTAGCAAGGGAAAGGGGCTCATCGGCAATCGCTGTTTGTCAACACTATCGGTCGCATAACAGATTAGAAAAATAACTTATGTTCACATTCTCGATTGTTCTCATCACGCTGATTGCGATCGTCATGGTCTTCGTCATCCTGCTCCAGAGCGGACAGGGCGGCGGACTGGCGGGTATTGCGTCTGGTGGGGCGGCTCAGCAGGTGCTCGGAACGCGCCAGTCGCCTGATACCCTGGAGAAGGCCACGTGGACGCTGGGCACTATTTTCATTATGCTCTGCCTGCTAAGCAACTTCCTCATTCAGCCTGAAGAGACGGGCAGTGTGCTTCAGCAGGGCGCGCAAACGCCGATGGAACAGCAGTCGCCGCTTCCAGGCGCTGGTGACGACGCAGCTCCGCTTCCAGAGGGCGGCGGTGATGCTGAACCCATGTCACCGAGCGATAATGGCGGTGAGTAACTGGTCTGTCACGGACAGGAAGAGATAGCAGCGGGCGGCTTCTGAGAAGGAAGTCGCCTTTTCTTTTTCTGCCACGTGATCGATGGGTGAGAGCATTAAGCTACAAATGACGAGAGGCGGCCTCCCGTTGGGGAAGCCGCCTCTCGATGTTGAGGCACGGCGTGCCGGTCTGTAAGCCGAATTCAGTCTGCCCGACCTGCGATTGCCGTCGCTTGAATCGGAGAGGACATCATCTATCTGGGACGGTTGTCACCAGCCGCCTCAAGCGGCCTACCCGCACCATCGCCGGGCCGGCTCTCGCCCGATCGGAATCGGGCTGCGGTGCTTCTTGGCCTTACACCCCGTGGGGTTTGCCTAGCCGCCCACGTCGCCGCGGGCGCTGGTGAGCTCTTACCTCACCCTTTCACCCCTCACCGGTTGCCGACCATGAGCCGGCATCCTGGGCGGGTCTCCTCTCTGTTGCACGTGCCATCTGCTCCAGTCGGAGCCGAAGCAGCCTTCCAGTTAGGAAGCACGGTGCCCTCTGGTGTTCGGACTTTACCTCACCGCCCTCGCGCGGAGCGAGAACGGAGCGATGTCCCGACCGGCACGCCATCTGTCACGGTTGGTAGCATCTAAAAAAGAAGGCTTCTCAGAAAGCCTTCCTAATCAGTGCTACACATCCATGTCCTCGATGGTTTCGTGGTAGAGGTCGCTGTCGACGATAATTCGACCCGTGTGCTCACAGGCGATGATGCGCTTTCGCTTCCGGATTTCGACCTGTCGCTGCGGGGGGACGGCGAATCCGGCCGCGGCGCCTCGCTCAAGCGGAACGACGGCGCGTCCGTCGCGGAGGCGTCGGCGGAGGCGTCGGTAGGCGCGCAGGTAGCGGTCACTGACCTGCTCCTTCGCTTCCTCGCGGATGCGCTCGAGTTCGGACTCGCGCTCTTCCGTGTCCTGGAGCACCTCGTCGAGCTTCTCTTCCTTCTCGTCGAGGACCTCCTGGAGCTCATCGAGACGCTGCTGCGTCTCCTCGATGGCCCCCTCGTTGGATTCGATCGTCTCATCTGCCTCTTCGATCGTCTCGCGCGCATCCGCAATCTTCTCCTTCTGCGCCTTGATCTCTTTCGTGAGGGCGTCGTACTCCCGATTGTTGCGGACCTGGAGCTGCTGCTCCTCATACTTCTCGATCATGCCTTCGGCCTCCTTGATGTCGACCTTGGCTTCGCGCTTGGCGACCTTGTGCTCCTTGATCTCCTCCTTCAAATTGTTGAGGCGCGTTTCCAGGCCGGCCTTCTCATCTTCGAGGTTCTGGATCTCGGCCGGCAGGTTGCCGCGCAGTTCACCGATCTGATCGATCTGGTTGTCAATATGCTGCAGCCGCGTCAGCGCGCGCAGCTGCTCTTCGATAGTTGAAGACTTCTTCTTTTCGGCGGTTGCCATTATGCAGGATGGTTAGTGAGGGGTCGAGCCGCGATGATTTTGCCAATGTACAGATACTGAGATCGAAACAGTTAGATTCAGCCGTGTGCGGGTCCTTTGTGTGCTTTTCATATCGTTCCTGATCCTTCACTATTTGATAATCCCGACCGGCGGGATATCTTGTAAATCGTTTCTGTTGGATACGTGACTATGTGCCTACCATTCCACCTCCGCATGCCACCGTTCTCATAACAACCAGTACCGATGAAGGAGTCCGACTACCATCCAACGGGTCCCACCGATCAACAAGAGCCGCGCGACCCGTCGCGCCGCGATTTTCTCAAGAAGAGTGCGCTCTCAACGCTGGCCCTTGGGTCTGGAGCGCTCGTGGGTTCGGCCGCTGACGGGCGGCAGCGTACCACGGCTGAAGCCATCACCGATCCCGGGCAGGCTCAAAACGTCATTGTTCTGGTATCCGACGGGATGAGCGCCGGCACGCTCACCATGGCCGATCTGATGCTGCAGCGTCACCACGACCGAACGTCGCACTGGATGCGTCTCTATGAGAACTACGACGCGCATCCGGTGCGGCGCGGGCTCATGGACATGGCCTCGCTCAACTCCATCGTCACCGACTCGGCCGCGGCTGCCTCCTCGTGGGGATGCGGCCATCGGGTGCATAATGGAGCGGTCAATATGAATCCGGATGGCGAGTGGCACCGGACCATCCTGGAGATTTTCCGAGACGCTGGCAAAGATACCGGCCTCGTCACCACAACCCGCATCACCCATGCCACGCCGGCCGGTTTTGCCGCGAACGTGCCCGAGCGAGGCATGGAAGACGAAATCGCCGAGCAGTACCTGGAGCGAGACTACGATGTTCTGCTAGGCGGCGGAAGCCGACATTACGATCCCGAGCGGCGCGGCGATGGGCGCGACCTTTTCCAGGAACACGAGGAAGCAGGGTATTCCGTCGTGCGCACCAGAGATGAGCTGCACGACTGGAATCCGTCCGACGGACAAGTCCTCGGCACCTTCTTCGACAGCCACCTCCCCTACACGACCGACCACAAGAACATTGACGAGTACCGGGAGCGCGTCCCCACGCTGGAGGAGATGACCGATGTGGCCCTGCAGCGGCTCGATCAAAGCTCGGAGGGCTTCATCCTGCAAATCGAAGGCGGGCGCGTTGACCATGCGGCGCACTCCAACGACACGGTGGGTCTCATCGATGACCAGATCGCTTTCGACGACGCCATCGGTCGCGTCCTGGAGTTTGTAGAAGGGCGCGATGACACGCTCGTCATCGTCACCACCGACCACGGAAACGCTAATCCCGGCGTCAATGCGATCGGCCCGGGGTACAACGATTCCAACACAATGTTCGACCGCATTGCGGAGTTCGAGCGGACGAACAATTGGATCTTGTCGGAGCTCGACGAGGATAGCACCTACCGCGAGGTCAAGGACCGCGTCGAGCGCGCCTGGCAGCTGCGGATCAAGCGCGACGAGGCGCATACTCTGCAGCAGTCGCTGCGCGGCGAGTTTGACGCCGTGTACCGCGCCCGAAGCCGCCCCTCCGCCGTGCTTTCGGCCATTCAGGCCAACTACACGGCCGTCAACTGGATTGGTAGCATGCACACGTCCGACTATGTCGAACTCGCCGCCCTCGGTCCGGGCAGCGAGGCCATCGGGGCCTTTACCCGAAACACGGACCTCTTCGATATCATGGTCGAATCGGCCGGCGTGACCGACTACGCAGCTGGGTAGCGCTACGACGTAAAGGAACTAGGACGTGAACGTGCGCATCGGGCTGGTGCGCGCCTCCGTTCGCTGCCAGTCAACATTCGGAAAGCGCTCGCCGAGGTAGTTGCAGAGCAGCTGCTCAGTGAGCGCTTCTGTTTCATAGTGGCCGGCGTCGATAAAAGCCATCTGCGGCTGGCCGTCTGTGTCAAGCACGTTGAAAAATTCGTGGTACTTCACGTCGGCCGTGACGTACGCATCCGCGCCGGCGCCAAGAGCCTTCCCCACGAAGTCGCTGCCGGCACCGCCGCAGACGGCCACGCGCTCGACAGTGGAAGAGGGCGCGCCGACGTACCGCAGGCCATCGGCATCGAGGCGGTCGGCAACGCGCGCTAAGAAGTTATCGAGCGGCATCGGATTGTCCAATTCGCCCACGGCGCCGAGGCCCGCCTGCTGGTACTTTTGGTCGACGGGATAGACGTCGTAGGCGACCTCCTCGTAGGGATGCGCGTCGTCGAGCGCGGCGAGCACGCGGCCGAGTTCCCAGCGGGCGACCTCCATCTCGAGTTTCACTTCGTCGGCAGACTCAAGCTCGCCGCCGGCCTTTCCGATAAAGGGGTTGGCGCCCTCGCCGGGCTTGAAGTAGCCGGTGCCATCCGTGGTGAACGCGCAGGCCTCATAGTCGCCAATTTCGCCGGCTCCGGCGTCAGCCATCGCCTGGTGGACGGTATCGAAGTGGTCGGAGGGCACGAACACGACGAGCTTATAGAGCGCCTCCTCCATGCCGTCGAGAAAGGAGACGTTGCTCAATCCAAGCCGCTCCGCGAGGGCAAACGACACGCCGCCCGGCGCCGCATCCAGGTTCGTATGAATGCTGTAGAGCGCGATGCCGGCCTCGGCTAGGCGAAGCGCGAGGCTGCTCTCGTAGTCGTCGGCCGTGATCTGATCGAGCGGCTGGAAGAGGAGCGGGTGGTGGGTGAGAATCAGAGTCGCATTCTTGTTTTTAGCTTCCTCTACGACCTCCGGAGTGCAGTCGAGGGCAACGACGGCCCGCTCGACGGATCGGCTGGCGTCGCCCACTTGAAGGCCGACGTTGTCGTACGATTGCGCGGAGCCCGGTGGGGCCCACGCTTCGAGCGTTTGCGCAACATCACGAATCGAAGGGACGTCGTTGGAAGCCATAAGCAGATGGGATGGGTGGTGAGAGAGTGGCGCTGGTCTCGTCCAAACTATCAGGCGGAGACGAATGTTGCGCGGTGAGGGCTCGGCGCATCAATCCTTGGCCACTTCGGGCGGGGGCTCTTCGGCCATTCGGACTCCTTCTTCTTCGTTTACGCGCAGCAAGATCAATCCGCCGATGATGAAGAAGATCACCACCGTGGCCACGCCGAGCCGCTGGCTGTCGAAGACGCCCGTGATCCAGCCGAGGAGAAGGGGGCCGGCGAAGGAGGTAAGGCGTCCGGAAAAGGCGTAGAAGCCGAAGAACTCGTTTTCCTTAGTAGGTGGAATGAACCGCCCGAGAAGTGATCGGCTCGACGCCTGATTGGGCCCGACCAGGAGTCCGATCAAAATCCCGGAGGCCCAAAACCAGGGCTCCGTTGGGGCCCAGGCGGCCAGCAGTACCGCCCCGGAGAGGCCGACGATCGAGATCATAATCGTGTTCTTCCCGCCGATCCAATCGTCCACGAAGCCGAACAGAAAGGCGCCCACGCCTGCAGCCACGTTCAACACGATGCCGAAGATGATAATCCCCTGCGTGTCAAAGCCGAAGGTGCCGGCCGCGTAAATGCCACCGAACGCAAAAATGGTAACCAGCCCGTCGTTGTAGAAGAAGCGCGCCAGAAGGAGCCAGAAGACCTGCTTGTAGCGACGAATCTCCCGAAAGGTAGAGGCGAGTTTCCGGTTCGTCGCGCGGAAGATATTCTCGCCGGTGTCCTCAAAGAAAAAGGGCTTCTTCTGCTCCGGCACGTAGAAGAAGAGGGGAATGGCAAACACCGCGAACCAGGCGGCCACGAGCAGATTCGTCGCGCGCACGTGCTGTCCGGTGTCAGGGTTGAGGCCGAAGGGGGGCGGCTCGGGAAAGACGAACACGAAGAGGGCAACGACTAAGCTGAGCAGTCCCCCGATGTATCCGATAAACCAGCCGACGCCGGAGACGCGCCCGATTTTATCCATCGGGGCGATTTCTGGCAGGAAGGCATTGTAGAAGACGTAAGAAAGCTCGAAGGCGACGTTGGCCACCACAAACGCCGTAAGTGCAAAGAGCACGTCGCCACTCGTGGGGAAGTAGAGCAGCACCGACCCTCCGATACACACGACGGTGCTCAGAAAGAGAAAACGCTTGCGGTGGCCGCCGCGGTCGGCCATCGCCCCCAGGTAAGGCGACGAGCAGGCGACGATCACGGCGGTAATCGCCACGGCCCACGACCACTGCGTGGTGCCAGTCACTTCGTCGGCGGCAATGAATTCGGTAAAGAATGCCGAGTAGACGAACGTGACAACCAGTGTTGTGAACGCCTGGTTGGCGAAGTCGTAGAGCGACCACGCGCCGACGATGCGCCGGTCGACGTCTTCCGGAGCGGTGGATTCAGGCACGAGATGAACGGGTGGACCAGCGAGACCGTGCGGCTACAACATAGGGGGACCGGCCGTGGAGCGCAAACGGTACAACGGGCCTTGCAGATGCAGTTATTGCTGACGTACTGCTTGGATCCAGGCAATGTCGAGTCGAAAACTGCCCGCTTGTTTGTCAGCAATCAAGAAACCGACCTGCGTGAGCGCTGAAGGGTCGAACGGCGGCGCGTCAGGCACGTCGCGGCCGCGGAAGCGCGGGTTGAGGTCGTCGAAGGGAATGGTGTGAACATTCCACTCACCAGCCGGCTGAAATGCGGCGCGGTAGCTAATGTCGGGCACGTTGGAGGTATACGCCGTCAGGTAATAGCGTTTATCATCCCCGCGTATGCGAACCTGGAACGCGCTGGCATTGCCTACATCGTGCTGGTCCTCTGGAGCGCGCACAGAGGCGAAGCCACCACCTTTTTTGAGTGAGACGTGGCCTGTAAACGCAGCGAATCCGTCTCGCTCCGTCATCTGGCTTTCAGAGACGCCGCCCATGACGACGTCATCGACATTGTACCAGCCGCCTGCAGCGTTAGGATCTGAAAAGTCGAACAGGGGGTGCGTTTCAGATTCCATTCTTCGAGTCGAATGCGTGGGGAAGTCAGGTCAATGAGTAGCGTTTCGCAGACAGTCGGCCACGCCCTCTACGAACTGCTCGATCTCGTCTTCCGTGTTGTAATAGTGCACGGAGGCCCGCACAAGGTCAGGCAGGTCGCGCGCCTCGGCGTCGAGCCGCGTCGAGGCGGGACCGCTGACGGAGACATTGATGTCGCGTTCGCGAAGCCGCGACTTCAACGCCTTGGCCTCAAGTGAGTCCGTCGAGAACGTCGTAATACCGCACTGGACGCTCCCGACGTCCTGCACTGTCACGTCGTCGAGCGCGTCGAGCTGCGTGCGGAGGGTGCTGGCGAGTCGGCGGACGCGCTGGAAGATGGCGTCGAGCCCGCGATCCAGGGCGTAGTCCACAGCCACGCCAAGCGCGACCTGTCCGGCGACGTAGCTCTCCCAGTTTTCGAATCGGCGAGCCGTGGGGGCGATCTCGTAGCGGTCTGGCTTGACCCAGGTGGCGGCATGCAGATCGAGGAGCGGCGGCTCGATCCGTTCGATCCACGCGCGATCCACGTAAAGAAAGCCCGTACCACGCGGGCCGCGCAGAAACTTACGACCCGTCGCGGAGAGCATCGTGCAGCTCAGTTCGTCGACGTCGAGCGGCATCTGCCCGGCCGACTGGCAGGCATCGAGCAGGTACGGCACGCCGGCGTCCTGCGCTACGGCGCCGACCTCTGCCGCAGGATTAACGAGGCCGCCGTTGGTCGGCACGTGGGTGAGCGCAATGAGCGCTACGTCGTGATCCATCCGGTGGCGTAGCGCGTCCACGTCGATTTGGCCGTGCTCGTCAGTTGGCACCACGTCGATCTCGGCGCCGGACTGCTCGGCCACCTGAAGCATGGCGATGTAGTTGCTCGCGTAGGAGGCCTGGGTCGTTAGGATGCGATCGCCGGGCTCGAACGGCATGCCATAGAAGGCCATGTCCCAGGCACGCGTGGCGTTTTCGACGAGCGCGATTTCGTCTGACTCGGCGCCGAGCATGGAAGCGATGGCATCGTACGTATGCTGCAGCGCATCGGCCGCCTCGTCCGCGGCCTCGTATCCGCCGATCTGCGCTTCTCGCCGGAGGTGGTGGATCTGCGCGTCCGTGACCGGCTCGGGGGGAAGGGCGGCGCCGGCGTTATTGAAGTGGAGCACGTGGTCGCAGCCGGGCGTCTCCCGGCGTGCCTGCTGTACGTCGATCATGGTTCGGATGGTTGTCTGGGGCGGTCGACGTATGGTTATGTCGTCGTAGTAGAGGCGTAGCATGCCACGTCTCTACGACAAACGTGCATGGCATGCCCGCACGATTATTCGTGATCGGTATCCGAGAAGAGGAAGGCGTCCAGCGCGTCAAAGCATGGCTCAGGTTCCTCCCAGTGCGGCAGAAGACCACCTGGCAGCTGGTGGTGGTGCAGGCTGTCGTCGTTTTCCCTGAGAACCTGCTCGGTGCGCTCGAAGCGTTGCACCGTATCGGTGGCATCCTGGGGCGTGAGCAGAAGCGTAGGCCGATAAAGGCGGGCGTACCGCGATATTGCCGGGGAGGGCGGAAACAAGGTGCCGTCTACGAAATAGCGCGGGGCGCGATGAGCGCCTTTCGCGTGAGTCGTCGTGTGCGCATACTCAATCAGCTCATCAGGAATCAGATCGGAATCGAGAAAAATCTGTCGCTCGTAGAAGCGTCGCAACGTGGCGCGACGTGTGAGCTGATAAAAGAAGAGCTCGAACAGTCCCACGCTGCCCGCGAGTTTGATGGAAATGCGCCCCACCGTCGAGGGGCCACGCTTGCCGCCCAGCCCGGTTGGATTGAGCAGTACAAGGCGGCGGATTAGGATCGGCGCCTCGAGCGCCACCGAGGCGGCGTATTCGCTGCCGAGAGACAGGGCAATAACATCCGCAGCATCCTGTAGATGCTCGCTCAGGAAACGGCGCAGCTGGCGCTGGTACAGCTCCGGTCGATACTTGATCGGCGGCCGGTCTGAGCGTCCGAACCCAAGCCAGTCGACAGCATAGATCGGGCGATCCGTCGTCGCAGCTACATGATCGAAAATAGGCGCCATCTCGAAGCTCGAGGCGGCGGCGTTGAAGCTGTGAATCAAGACGACGGGAGTCCCGGTGCCCGGGCGCACGTAGATGTTCGCCTGGCCCTCCATGAGCTCGAATGTCTCCGTGTCCGTATCAATCGCCTTCGGTAGCTGGTGGGGCGGCGGGAGCGACTGGCGGCGGAAGCGCCGCGCCAGGGCACCTGCCACGTACGTTCCGGCGGCTACTGATCCGGTAATGAGGGCCTTGCGACTCAGGCTGCCGTCGGAAGACCCTTCGGACGAATTTGAGGAAGAGCTCATGAGCAGTAGAAGCGAGGAGTTTAAGAGTGAGGAGCTGCTCCATATACGGAAAGGGACGGCGTGAAGATCAACCCGGTCTGAGCACCCAACTCTTTTTCTCAGGAGTTGCACATCTCAGGCAGGCAATGTTCGTTTCGTGATCCGGAAAGACCTGTATCTGCGCGTACCCACGTCCAGCTCTAGTTGGAAAGGGGCGAATTGGTCTGTGCAGGCTGCAGGGGATTCATGCAGTACGCTTCAGGACCGTATTATTGCCAGTCGCATGCCGTGGTGAGGCCTCTTCATTCACGCAAGCTGAGATTCTCCCGAAAGTATGTTATCATGCAGAGTCAACGTTGGGACTTGCCCCCATAGCTCAACCGGATAGAGCACAGGCCTCCTAAGCTTGGGATCCAGGTTCGAGTCCTGGTGGGGGTACTTCGATTTGGAATACCTCGCTTTTAGTAGATGCGGTCTGCAGCTTACAGGCGTTGCGTTGCGGAATCATGAGAGCGCCTGATCGAGGTCAGCAATCAGATCTTCCGGTGCTTCGAGGCCCGTCGAGAGGCGAACCATGCTATCCGCGATGCCCCGGCGCGCCCGCTCCGCGGGGTCCATATCATGATGCGTGGTCGTGATCGGCTGGGTGACGAGGCTCTCCACGCCGCCCAGGCTCGGTGCAATGGTGTAGAGGTCAAGCTGGTCGACCATGGCCGCCGTGCTCTCAGCGTCTCCATCGTAGATAAAACTCACCATGCCGCCGAAGCCACGCATTTGCCGTTTGGCGATCTCGTGGCCTGGGAAGTGAGGAAGGCCCGGGTAATTGACTGTGCGAATGCGAGGATGGTCGTCGAGGAATTCGGCGATTTGTTGTGCTGAGCGCGTCTGGCGGCGCACCCGAACGCCCAGGGTGCGCAGGCTGCGAGCCAGCAGAAAGGCCACTTCGGGAGCTACCATCTGCCCCAGGTTTTTACGCCAGAGCGCGATAGGCTCGAGCAGGTCGTCTGAGCCCATTACGGCGCCTCCCGTCAGGTCACTATGTCCGCCGAGGTATTTCGTCGTGCTGTGAATTACTAGATCAGCGCCGTGCGCCAGCGGGTTCTGGTTGATGGGGGAGGCGAAGGTATTATCGACAACGGTGAGCGCGTCGTGCGTGGCGGTGATCTCCGCGATAGACGAGATGTCGAAGATTTCCATATTCGGATTCGTCGGCGTCTCGAAGAAGACCACCCGCGTGCGGTCGGTCAGATGCTCGTCCAACGCATCCACCTGATCGCCGAGCAGAAAGGTCGTCTCGATATCCAGCTGCGACAGGTTCGTCTCCATCAGTTCGTACGTCCCGCCGTACACGTCGCCAACGCACACGACGTGGTCGCCTGCCTGGCAGTGGGCCATGAGAGTCGCCGAGATGGCCGCCATGCCGGAACTGAACGCGTAGGCTGCGGCCGCGTCCTCCAGATCAGCCAGCTTTTCCTCAACCGCGCGGATTGTTGGATTTAGGCCAAACCGCGTGTACAAGTTGCCATCGCTACGCCCATCGACAACATCGAGTAGCTCTTCGGTCGACTCAAAGCCAAAAGTAGAGTGGTTGTAGAGCGGTACATGGAGACCGCCGCGCTCATCAAGGGACTCGCCGGCATGGATACAGCGCGTGTCGAGGTGAAAAACATGGGTATCATCAGCACTCATGAGTCGGATGGCCAAGTTGGTGAAGGAAGAAATGTGAAGATCAGGCGTACCCAAACCTAACTATCAGCAGCACGCGAATCACGCGAAGCATCGTCAAAAATCCCAGGCGAACGATCCGGTAGAGCTCAGAAATCAATTACCCGCTTGCCGGCGTGGGATGGACAAGCGGGTGGAATGGAAATGACGATGACTACAGCTCGCAGAGCGGTCCTGTGCAGGGTGGTCCATCAGCACCGCTCGTTGTGGGAGACGGACGGCTGGTGCTGTGGGAGTGATCGATGATACCCGGACTGCCACCGATAATCCGTTCAACGGGTTGACCGGTGTCCGGACACTGCTCCAGCGGGTCCTCAGTGATTTTCTGCTGCGTCTCGAAGGTGGTTCCGTCGTCGCGTCGATATACGTACGTAGGCATAGCGTCGTGTGCTGGTGTTATTCGAGGGATGTGTTGTTCGAGAGGTCGTGCGGTGGCAGCCTCAACGTCAAGTGGCCCCGTTAACTAGCATGTGACGGGCTTCCTCAAGCGTATCGGTGCCGGTGCGCTGGAGAATTTCCTCCTCATAGGCGGGCATAAGCGGAGTGGAGACGCCCTCGGCTTTCAGGTCGATGAGGTAGGCAATGCCGTCTTCGCGCCGCCGACCGGCATCGCTGCGGGCACTTTCAATCGCCAGCTCGGCGAGGTGCTCGGGGCGGAGGTCATCGATGTTAGCCTTGAGGTGGGCGTAGAAAACCCGGTCGACATCGTGCTCGGCCTCCAGGCTTCGAGCTCGGTGGATGAGCAGGTCCTTCGCGTCTGGGCTTGTTGTCTCGCTCCGCCGCTGCTCGCGAGTCTCTCGTCGCCAGAGGGCGTTCGCGACGGTTTCCTCGGAGGCTGACGGGCCGGCCAGCAAAATGGCACCCTGGACCGGAGTGCCGCCTGTCTCGACTGGCGCGAGGGTAGGCGCGCGATCGCGGCACGAGCAGGCTCGCGCAAGCTCGACCGAAAACGGCGTTTCGACTGCGTCGATTTGATCGAGCACAAGGGCGGCGAGCTCCTCCCCCAGGTCGCTTAGCAGGGAACCATAGGCCAGGATGCCTACCGACGGGTTCGCCTTATCTGTGGCATATGTCATAGCATGTGAGAGCGGGTCCGTGAGGAGCGGTCCATGGTTACTGAAAAGAAAAGAAGTTTAAGAGCAAGCTTCAATTCGTATCCGGGATCGAGCAGTATTTCGAGCGCGTCAGTTCAGGAGAGGGCCCCGCCGTCGGTGAGCAATTCCCGGACGACGCCCAACTCGTACTCATGCGCCGCTTCGTCGCGATCAAACCAGCGATCATAGCGATCAGGTTGAGCGCAACGGTTCATGGGCTGTCGTCTTAGAACCTGTTTTGATTTTGGATTCGACGGCGAGAGCGAGCATCAAGAGGCGGCTGGCGCGCTGGCTGCAACGGGCGACGCTTCGCTCGGCGCGGCCCGGCCGTGCTCGGCG
>OBKM01000283.1_pt1 | contig 25400 bp, 21 predicted proteins | sample 1519691 | NCBI WGS metagenome assembly OBKM01 (sample SAMEA37050418, study PRJEB22526) | metagenome | biome: saline pan; feature: lake; material: water | place: Egypt | collected 2015 | depth 0.5 m | reverse complement strand
CCATTCAAATTGGCAAACCGGTTATGTATGTCAGACATTACCCGCCAGAGTACAATTAGTTACGTCCAAACAGATAGTATGGAGCCGACACTCTCACCAGGAGATGGGTTCGTTGGTATTCCAGCCCCGATTGCTGGTGAGATTTCAGAAGGCGATGTCGTCACTTTTGATGCACAGGTCGTCGGCGGCGGGTTGACCACACATCGGATACAAGCGGTAACTGATGACGGGTATATTACAAAGGGTGACGGTAACCCCTTTACTGATCAGAGTGCCGGAGAGCCAGTCGTCCAAGAATCACAAATCGAGATGGTCGCACTGCAGTTTAACGGCAATCTTGTTGTAATCCCAGGTATTGGAATAGTTACAGCAGCGTTACAAAACGGATTCAGTACGATTGCAGAAATCCTCGGTGCAGGTGGAGCAGGAGTCAGCGGTGTCGCAATCGGAGTTGCCGGATTAGTGTTAGTGCTGTTAACAATGGGGTACGACGTGATTCGAAGTGATACCAGCCGTATTCCAACTCGCTCACCAAGCCGGCGAGATGGTGTAGTTGACAGCAAACTGATTCTACTGGCAATTCTGATTGCGTTGTCACTACCGCTTATGTCAATGATGACAATTCCGAGTGGGACAGAAGAAGCGGTTATTGTAAGCGTAGGAGCTCCGAATGAAGACGACCCCAGCCGCATTGAGGCGGGGAGTTTCTCTGAAAGCAGCTATACAATGGAAAACAACCAGTTTCTCCCGAAGGTGGTGATTCTTGGAGGCGTAACTGATGGGGTTTCGTTTGGAGAGGATGTGCATGCCATCTCTCATGGGGGCGTCGCTGAGACAACACTCAGACTAGAAGCCCCTGAATCAACTGGTAGACACATCCACGTGCGATCTGAACACCACTACATCCATGTGTTACCAACCTCAGTTATCGCCGCGCTCCACAACATCCATCCTCTTGTCGCTATGCTCACGATTACTGGTGTGATGCTCTCGCCAATCGTAGTGCTGTTTTATTTCCTCGTTGGGTTCCGCCCAATCGCATTACGAGAAGCCACACGAAACGTGTAGGATTTGCCTACTCCACCGATCCGTCACCAACCGCACTCTCTCCAACGGCAGAGTGACCCTCAATTCGCTTCTGGCCACCCATGTAGGGTCGCAACACCTCTGGAACTGTCACCGTGCCATCCTCGTTTTGATAGTACTCCAAAATCGCCACCATCACCCGCGGCACTGCCAGCCCAGAGCCGTTGAGCGTGTGGAGATACTCGGCGGATTCGTGCTCTTCGGGGCGGTACTGAATCCCTGCCCGGCGGGCCTGAAACGCCCGGAAGTTTGAGACTGAGGAGACTTCGAGCCACCGCCCACCGATTTCGGGGCCGTTGTCCATATCGTCACCGGGTGCCCAAACCTCGATATCGTACTTTTTCGCCTGCGTAAAGCCGAGATCGCCGGTACACATCTCCAGAATGCGGTACGGAAGCTCCAGTTTCTCTAAGACTGCTTCGGCCTCGCTAACCAACCCCTCGAATCGCTCCGCACTCACTTCGGGCCGAACGAAGTTGACCAACTCGACTTTGTTGAACTGGTGGACACGAACAATCCCCCGCGTTTCGGTGCCGTGTTCACCAGCCTCCTGCCGGAAGTTCGGCGAGTAGGCCTGATATTTGAGCGGAAGATCATCATCCAGTAGAATCTCATCGCGGTGGAGATTTGTCACCGGCACCTCCGCGGTCGGCAACAGCCAGAGATCATCGTCGTCGTACGGCTCGCTGTTGTCACCCTCGATGCGGTAGGCATCCTCGGTGAATTTGGGGAACTGGCCGGTGCCGCGCATCGACGTGCTGTTGACCGGCAGCGGCGGGAAGATATCGGTGTACCCCTGCTCGCGGTGGAGATCCAACATAAACTGAATCAAGGCATGCTCCAGCCGCGCGCCGTCGCCTTTGCAGAAGTAGAAACCGCCACCGGAGACTTTCGCACCCCGTTTGAAATCCAGAATTTCGAGTTCCTCGCCCAAATCGTAGTGTGGCTCAATACCGCTGGGGAGTTCGCGGCGGTCAGCAAACCCTTCGCGGCGACGTTCGACGTTTTCAGTGTCGTCCTCGCCGATGGGTACCGAATCGTCAGGGAGCTGTGGTAGCCTCAGGAGCGCAGCTTCAAGCTCAGCCTCAAGCTCATCAGCACGGGATTCAACCTCCTGAAGCTCACTCTTGAGTTCCGCAGACCGATCAATCGCTTCCTGGGCTTCTTCTTCCTTGCCTTCCTGTTTGAGTTGGCCGATTGTGCGTGAAACCTCGTTGCGCTCGTGGCGAAGCTCGTCACCCTCGCTTTTGAGCGACCGCCACTCCTCGTCAATTTCCAGAATCCGGTCGAGATCAACGTCGACCCCTTTCTGTTCGAGTGCGGCACGAACGGCCGCCGGATTCTCACGGACGAACTGTCTACGCAGCATTGCCAGAGCGTTCCAACGCAGGGGGGAAAACGGTATCCATTGGCCGCCGAAGCAGCCAAGACAGTTAGCTGCGGACGTTTTCTCCGACAGCCGCCGTCCCCACAGTAGCAGTGTCGCCAGTCGACTCCGCAGCTCGCTCAGCAACAATCTCGCCGCGAACCATGGTGAGCTGCGGGAAGACGCCCTGTTTACCCGCAAACGGCGTCCACCCACATTTGCTGTGGGTGTTCTCGCCCCGAATCTCGGTTGCGTCGTCGGGATCGACAACAACGAGATCGGCATCATACCCCGGTTCGATACGACCCTTCGAGTCGAGTCCAAAGATGGATGCGGGGTTGTGTGCGACAAGCTCGACAACCCGTTCATACGTCAGCGCACCCTGTCGGGCCGACTCAAGGAGGAGCGGAAGCATGGTCTCGACACCCGGAACACCGCTGGGTGCATCCCACAGTCCAGTTTCTTTCTCCTCGCGCGTATGTGGCGCGTGGTCGGTGGCGACGATATCAACTGTGCCGTCAGCAACGCGCTCAAAGACCGCCTCGCGGCGAGATTCAGTACGGAGCGGTGGGTTCATTCTGCCGTAGGTGCCCAACTCCGCAAGATCGTCTCTTGAAAGATACAGATGGTGTGGACAGACCTCACAGGTTGCCCCACTCTTGACTGCGGCATCAATCCCCTCCGGTGTCGAGGCGTGGGCGATATGGATATCTGCTCCCTGTTTGGTCGCAACGTCAGTTGCGTATGCGATGGCTTCGCGTTCGGCCTCCGGCGTCCGGTGGGCACTCCACAGATCAGCGTTGGCATCCCGGCCCGTCCCACCACTTTCGGTGTTGTAGACTGACGCATCAAACAGCGTCTCATCCTCAGCATGAACAGTGACAGTCACCCCCGCGTCGGCTGCACGCGAAACGCTTGCCGCAAAATCATCCGGGCCAACGCCCATATCGCCGGTTGAATCTGCAAGGAAAATCTCACCCAACGCACAGATCGGCCGATCAAACAGCGACTCGGGCTCCCAGTCGCCGGTGACCCCACCGTTGATCCCATAATCAACAATCGCTGATTCGGCGGCGGCTGCTTTGGTATCGAAATGTGCACCAGTCGTTGTCGGTGGCGACGTATTCGGCATATCAATCACCGTTGTGACCCCACCGGCGGCGGCACTCTGTGTGCCGGTTGTCCACGTTTCCTTATGTGAAAACCCTGGCTCGCGGAAGTGGACGTGTGCATCAATCGCTCCGGGCAACAGCAGCTTTCCGTCGAGATCAATCACCCGTTCTGCTGATTGAGCCACCAGATCGTCAGCAACCGCCGCAATCGTCTCGCCATCGATTCGCACCGCAACGGTGCGGCCATCGACGAGTCTGGCGTTGGTGAGTAACATAGCAACACTCAACATGGAAGGCTCCTAAGTGTCGTGGATTCGGTCTGCCGGCGATGAAAACCCCCGGGAGCAACACACTTATCCCCCGACCGGCCCGATTTTGTTGCAACACAGCGAACCAATTATGAACGAAGTGCAACTCGAAGTGGCGAAGGCGTACCCGAACGATTCGGGCCGCGGCATCGCCCGTCTTGACCCTGATACACTGTTGCATCTCAAGCTCTCGCCGGGCGACATCATCGAAATCGAGGGCGCGGATGTGACCGCAGCAAAAGTGTGGCGAGCAGACCGACAGGACTGGAACACTGATACCGTCCGCATCGACGGCTTCACCCGACAGAACGCGGATGTCGGCATCGGCGAGCGCGTCTCAATCCGAAAAGCCGAGGCCGAAAAGGCCGAAAAGCTCGTCCTCGCGCCGCCGGAGGAAGCCAGCGTCCAGTTCGGCTCCGACGCCGCCGGAATGGTCAAACGCCAGATCCTCAAACGGCCAGTGGTCGAACGCGATATCGTCCCCGTGATGAGCAGCACGAACCACCCATTCATGCGCTCGCCAGGACAGGCAATCCCGCTGATCGCCGTCGAAACAGAGCCAGAGGGTGTCTGTCTCATTACCGAAGACACTGAGGTCGAACTCCGCGAGGAGCCAATCAGTGGGTTCGAAAAGACCGGCAGCGGTATCACCTACGAGGATATCGGCGGACTGGAAAACGAGATCCAGCGGGTTCGCGAGATGGTCGAGCTGCCGATGAAACACCCCCAGATATTCAAAAAGCTGGGCATTGAGCCACCCCAGGGGGTGTTGCTACACGGCCCGCCTGGCACCGGGAAAACGCTGCTAGCGAAAGCTGTTGCGAACGAAACATCTGCGAGTTTCTTCTCTATTGCCGGCCCCGAGATTATCTCAAAATACTACGGCGAGAGCGAACAGCAGCTCAGAGAGATTTTCGAAGACGCCAAAGAGGAGTCGCCATCGATTATCTTCATCGACGAGTTGGACTCCATCGCCCCAAAGCGTGAGGATGTCACTGGCGAGGTCGAACGCCGGGTTGTCGCCCAGCTGCTGACGATGATGGACGGGCTTGAGGCCCGCGGCCAAGTCGTCGTGATTGCGGCGACCAACCGTGTCGACAGCGTTGATCCCGCACTTCGCCGGCCTGGCCGATTTGATCGAGAGATCGAAATTGGCGTGCCTGACGAGGTCGGCCGCAAAGAGATTCTCCAGATCCACACCCGTGGGATGCCGCTTTCGGATGATGTCTCACTCGGCTATCTCGCCGGCGAGACGCATGGCTTCGTCGGTGCCGACATCGAGAGCCTGACCAAGGAGGCAGCGATGAAGGCACTCCGGCGGTATCTCCCTGAGATTGATCTTGATGAGGAGGAGATTCCACCCAGCCTTATCGACCGGATGATCGTCAAGCGAGATGATTTCCGGGGCGCGCTCAACGAGGTCGAACCCTCGGCAATGCGGGAGGTACTCGTCGAGTTACCGAAAATCACCTGGGACGATGTGGGCGGGCTCTCGGAGCCGAAACAGCAGGTCAAAGAGGCCGTTGAGTGGCCACTGACAACACCCGAAAAGTTCGAGCGAATGGGTGTTGAAGCGCCGAAAGGCGTTCTGCTGTATGGCCCACCCGGCACCGGGAAGACACTGATGGCCAAAGCCGTCGCCAGCGAGACCAATGCGAACTTCATCTCGGTGCGAGGGCCACAACTGCTCTCGAAGTGGGTCGGCGAAAGCGAGAAAGCAATTCGCCAGACATTCCGCAAAGCCCGACAGGTCAGCCCAACGATCATCTTCTTTGATGAACTCGACAGTCTTGCGCCCGCCCGCGGCCAAGAGATGGGTAACAACGTCTCCGAGCGGGTTGTCAACCAGCTGTTGACTGAACTCGATGGGCTCGAAGAGATGGGCAATGTCATGGTCATCGGCGCGACCAACCGGCCAGATATGATCGATCCCGCCTTGCTGCGGTCGGGGCGGTTTGATCGGCTCGTCATGATCGGCCAACCAGATGAGGAGGGCCGAGAACAGATCCTCCGCATCCACACCGATGAGACACCGCTTGCGCCGGATGTCAGCCTCCGCGAGGTAGCCGAGATCACTGACGGCTACGTCGGCTCGGATCTGGAATCAATCGCCCGCGAGTCAGCGATTGAAGCACTCCGCGACGACGATGAGGCAACCGAAGTCGAGATGCAGCACTTCCGGAAAGCCCTGGAGTCGGTGCGACCAACAATCACCGACGATATCATGTCCTACTACGAGGAGATCGAAGAGCAGTTCCGCGGTGGCGGCCGCGACCAACTCGGCGACCGCCGCGACGGCCGTGTCGGCTTCCAGTAACCTGCTGGAATCTTCGTTTTTCGCAGCAGCCAAACACCGATAGACACCTGTGGCTGGCGTGGTGAGAGACAGGTATGCCGGCGAGTGATTCGACGACACCAACGCTTCGGCGACCAGTGCCGGCAGCGACAGCCGAAGCATATCTTGCTCACGGGCCGCGGCTGGTGCTGTTGGTCGTCGCCAACGCGGTTGCGTTTCTCGTCGGGATTGAGTTTTATCTGGAAACGTTGCCAGAAGTGCCGATAGTGTTGTGGCCGCTGTATGCGGACTCTCCGGTAGCGATTGCGTTGGCAACGCTGTCGGTGGCAACGCTTTTGCCGAATCTTGGGAATCGGCTTCAGGCGACACCGATCAATCGCCCGCTGGCGTATCTGCACACGTTGGCGTTTGTCTGGCTCGTCAAATACGGGCTGTGGACGGTGTTGGCGTTGAACCGGCGGGTAGATCTCTACATCGGGTTTGATTTTACCGCTCTCTACGAGTACTGGTTTATTCTGCTGACGCATCTCCTGTTTGTGGTGTTGGCGTTTGGGATGCTTCACTACGGGAAGACAACGCGTGGCGCGCTTGGGCTGTCGCTTGGGTTGCTGTTGCTCAATGATATCGTCGATTATGGGTTCGGCTATCACCCACCGCTCCGATATGAGCCCGGAGTGGTGTTGCCAACGCTGACTGTGGCGTTATCGATTGGCGTTGTCGCACTGGCAGCCTGGCAGTTTGATTTTCTTGCGGAACGTACCGACCCACAGGATGGGCCACGGCACAGCTCGGAGAGGAGCTGAGGAAGTCAGGAATCAACCGACCGCGTTAACCCATCGCGGAGATCACGGCCGAAGTAGTGGCCAGCCGCTGCGAGTACCGCGCCGATAGCGACGCCGACCGCAGCAAACACCAGGCCGTACTGCTGGAAGAAATCAAGCCCAATCGGAAGCGCGACCGTGGTAATCAGACTGGCCGCAAAGCTCGCTCCCATGATGCCGCCGCCAGCGAGAGCCGTTTCCAGATAGTGGCTGTCGGTGGCGACAACGCCGAGAACGAAGGTGACGGCAAAAAGCCCGACCAGCGAGCCAACCGTGCCGACAAGCGGGATCATCCCGCCGCCAACAACGCCGACGGCGATGAGGACAGCCGAGAGCAAAAACCCCTTGAGTGAAAAGACGTTTCCCAACCGACCGCTGTCGGCAGTGTCGCTTCCGGCGGCTTCCTCCGGCTCGGTAGCAATCTCATCCTCGGTTAGCTCGGCCAGTTTTTCATCCGAACGCTGCATACGCGAGCTTGGAGAGCCAGCGGTTTGGTTGTTTTGCTGGCTGCATTTGCTACTACTGGAGGAGGCACATCGGCGGCGAAAGCGTGGTTTCAAGTCGACCCCCGAGTTACGCCGGAGTATGAATCCAGGCGACCGCGTTCGTGTCACACGCGGCGGCGTCGAAAACGAGGGTGTGCTGTTGCCCTCCTCGACAGCCGACCATCTTGTTGTCAAACTCGACGGCGGGTACAACATCGGGATCGACCGCGAGGCAGCCGACGTAGAGGTACTGGAACGGGATGTCTACGAGATTGGCGAGACTGAAAGCGACGACGAAAGCGTCTCAGAGATCGACTTTGGCGAGGAGCTACCGACGATTTCGCTGATCTCGACAGGCGGCACCATCGCCTCAACAGTCGATTACCGCACCGGCGCGGTGACCGCACAGTTCACTGCCGAGGATGTCCTCCGGGCTGTCCCCGAGTTGGCCGGGCGGGCAAACTACCGGGGTCGCGTTGTCGCCAACATCCTGAGTGAGAATATGGAGCCCTCGATCTGGCAGCGACTGGCGCAGGCTGTCTACGAAGAGATCGAAGCCGGCGCGGACGGCGTTGTTGTGATGCATGGCACCGACACAATGCAGTACTCGGCGTCAGTGCTGTCGTTTATGCTTAATACCCCTGTTCCGGTCGTCTTCACCGGGAGCCAACGCTCTGCGGATCGGCCCTCCTCGGATAATGTAATGAACGCAGTCTGTGCGGTCGAGGCAGCCAAAGCCGACTGCGCAGAACTGTTGCTGTGTATGCACGCCGACGCCAGCGACAAACGGTGTGCGTTACACCGCGGCACCTGCGTCCGGAAGAATCACACCTCACGCCGCGACGCCTTCGAGACAGTTGGCAACAAACCCTTGGGAGAAATCGCGTATGAAGCCGCCGCCGAAAGCGGTGAGAATGGCGAGGTTGCTGCCGACGCCATCAGCTTCCGTCGGGAGTATGCCGAACGCGGGAAAGTCGATCTCGCACTTGAGGCGGAGTTGAACCCGGCAGTCGAACTCGTGAAGTTTACTCCGGGAATGGATCCAGCCGCCTGGGAGTATCTCGACGACAAAGACGGGGTAATCATCGAAGGCACTGGGCTTGGACACATCCACACGGATCTCATCCCTCGAATTGAGGAACTCGTTGCTGATGGCACTGTTGTCGCCATGACAAGCCAGTGTCTGGAAGGTCGGGTCTGTGACCGAGTCTATGATACTGGCCGTGATCTGCTGTCGGCTGGCGTTGTTGAGGCCGGCGACACGCTGCCTGGAACGGCAAAAGTGAAGCTGATGTGGGCGCTGGCGAATGTTGGCAACCCAGAAGACGCAATGGGTCGCTCGCTGGCTGGCGAGTTGACCGAGGAATCCCAGCCCTGGCGGTAAGCAGATTGTCGTCTCTGCTGTTTACGGAATATTCGAGGCGAAAGCCTCGCGCTTCAGCGCGGGGATGAAGCCGACATGACATACCACTTTCCACGTTACTATAGCCTTCTGTAATCCCAACGTTTAACATATTTGACTATGAATATGTGAGTGTGAGCGACCGGGCACAGCGAACGAATACCTACACTGCCAACGCAACCAGCGACAGGTATCGGCAGTGTTTGTTCGACTGGCTGGCCGCCCACGCTCCACTCTGGAATCAAATCACCTACCGCCGCCGACAAGCGTACTTCAGCGACGATGGTGACGTGTGGGACGCCGAGTATACGGATCTATATGACGACTACGCTCCCATCCTTGGGAAAGCAACCTGCCAACAAATCGCTCGCAAGAACAGCGAAGCATGGCGTAGCCATTTCCGGTTGCTCGACCAGTACCACGACAACTCCAACACGGCAGTGACCGAGAAACCCTCACCACCGGGATACTGGGGTAATCGTGAAGAGGGCTATGAGTTGCACGGCCTCGTCCGCAACGACCTCTACACCATTGATTGGGGCGAAGATTGGAGTACATTTGAGTTCGGTGTCGGTGACGTACTCAAAGACCGCTACGACTTTGGGCACAATGAGCGCATCACGCTTGAAGTCAAAGGCAATCCACAGTGGAATGGTGACGACAGCCGATTGGAACTCATCTACGACGAGCACGCTGACCAGCTTCGTGTCCAGCATCCTGTCCGCATTCAACCAGACCAGATTCGTGAACAGCGAGAGGATGCCTTCACTCACACACTCAATCCCGAGAACACGATGCAGGCAGCTGCAATCGACGTAGGAGCGAACAATACACTGGCTGTTGTCACGAAAGACGGTGATACTGCCGTCTACCACGCCCGTCCAGAGTTCGACCGATTCCAGAGCTATTCCGAGCGAATCGCCACACTTCAGTCGAAACTTTCAGAAGATGGATACACGAGTGACCGTATTCAACGCCTGTATGATAAGCGGTCACGAAAGCGAGATCATAGTCGAGATGCAGCGGTGAAAGACGTTGCTGAGTGGCTGCTTGAACGCAATGTGGACACGGTGTATGTGGGTGATTTGACCGATGTGCTGGACACTCATTGGAGTGCTGACGTGAACGAGAAGAATCACGCCTTCTGGTCACACCGACAACTGCTGGAGCGGATACAACTGACACTCGGTGATGTTGGTATCACTGTCCAAGAAGTGAGTGAAGTCGATTCGAGTAGCGAGTGTCCCGAGTGCGGGAGTACTGATGTCACTCGCAATGGCGATTCGTTCCGATGTCACGACTGCGAGCTAGAGGCTCACAGTGACGTGGCAGGAGCGTGGAATATCTTGCAGCAAGAAGTAGGGCCGATGGCCCGGCCCGCTGCCCTGTCTGCTGAACGCGACAGGGACGCACCCATCGAAGGGGCGTACTGGCAGTGGAACGAACACGACTGGAGACCCACCGATTTTGGGGAACAGTCGCGTTCACTCGACCAACCCAGCCTCAGCGAACCCGTAAGTTCACAGCCGGGGTAATCGTCTGGTTGGATTACCTACGGAGGAATCCTCGCGCTTCAGCGCGGGGAGGAGGTCAAAGCGGGCAAATCGGAGGATTCTTTCTCTTTTCACCAAACCACAGTGTATGCTCACGACGGCGGTGCTCCAGCCACTGATTGTTGGTGCCTTTCTCGACCGACCGATTCTTGTGGTGATCTATGCGATCACGTTTGGCATCTCCGTCTGGCTGTTTCGTGACGCCCGCCGTCGTGGCAAATCCGCTGTCGCCGCGACAGGGTGGGCTGTTGGAGGGTTGGTGTTTCCTGCAGTTGTCCATTTCATCTATCTCTACGGCCGAATGAAAAGCGAAGGCTCGGTCGCCGAACCACCACAGTAGGCAGCGAGTTGCACAAGAGCTGAATCCGCTTATCCACAACAGAAGCTACGGCGTTGATTACTGGAACATACGTCGGCGGATCCGTCGAAAGGGGAGTGATACCCGGGTCGGTTCCCGGATAATTATTGACCACCTGAGCGTACCAATTCACAGGCGGTACCAGATCATTGTGCAGTGACCGGTATAAATATGACTCTAAAATTATCATCTTGAATATTTGGCTGAGTGAGGCTGACACAGCACTAGTACTTCACGGACAATCAGTTTGTACGCTATAGGAGAAGAACTGCAGTATTCGGCTGAAAGTGGGGAGTAATACCGGTTCGCACCGATATTACTGTTGGCCACCCGAGCGTACCTATTTCTCAGGTGCCACCTGAGTATAATACGTTGGGTAATATAAAAACACCGCTCGAATTATCATCCTTGATATTAGATCCAGAACGACCGCAGTCGTAGATTGACGATGCTGCGGGTTTCAACAAAAATGGCGAGACGGCGTGTCCACTGTCTCACCAGTTAGCCTTGCAATTGGTACGCTCAAATGGCCACTACCCGGCCTCCCCTAAAGTCCGGGTACCGTATATTATCACGCCAAGTACAAAAATCATGCCCTTAGCACGGGTTGAGAGATCGGCTGCACAGCTCTGACGACGAAACCCGAGAGGCTATTTATATCCAAACTGAAATGATACCAATGGGGTTTCACACGTTTGATCCCGAGATGGCCGACCGATTGGACGACGACAGCCGGTACCGATTCTGCTCCCGCGAGGCGTTACTCGGAGCCATCGGCGTCGACACCGGCGGCCACCTGCTGGATCTCGGCAGCGGGACGGGATTTTACACCGCTGATCTCGCGCCGTTTTTCGACCGCGTCTCGGCAGTCGATATCCAGCCGGAGATGCACGAGCTGTTTCGGGAAAACGGCGTGCCAGCAAACGTCGAGCTGATAACAACCGTAAGCGATGAGCTCCCGCTTGCCGAAAGCAGCGTTGATGCCGCGGTGTCAACGATGACAGTTCATGAGCTCCCGCTGGAGCCGACGCTGGCGGAACTCAAGCGCGTGCTTCAGCCCAACAGCCCGGTCGTCGCTGTCGATTGGTCGAAATCGGGCCGCGGCGAAAGCGGGCCACCGCGAGCCGAACGCCACGCAGCCGCCACTGTTCGCGACGCCTTCAGGCAGGCTGGATTTACCGTGGAGCAGGCGACCGAACGTGGCGAAACATTTCTCATTTGCGCACAGATCTGAGGCGAGTGGCTGCCGACACCACGATTAATTAGCCAGCCACCGAAGCGGGTGTATGATCACCCCCGACCGGATGGCAAGTGTCGACGCCAACGCGGCTGCACTCGGCATCCCACGCACGCAGCTCATGGAATCAAGCGGCAACGCCGTTGCGCGAACTGTCCGCAACCATGTCGATCCAGGCGACCGGGTTATCTTGTGCTGTGGCCGCGGCAACAACGGCGGCGACGGGTTTGTTGCAGCCCGGTTTCTCAGCGAGTACGATACCCACACGGCACTCGTTGGCCATCCAGACCGGATCACCACCGAAATCGCCACGGAGAATTGGGAGGCACTCAAAGCAGCCGAACTGCCGCGAACAGTCGTTGACGACACCACAGCGGTTGCCGAGCTCCCGCTTGAGTCCGCAGACTGTATCGTTGATGCGATGGTTGGAACGGGCGTGACCGGCGCGCTCCGTGAGCCAGCAGCAACCACAGCGCGGGCAATCAACGAGTGTGACACACCAGTCGTCGCCGTCGATGTCCCCTCAGGCGTTGATGCCGATACGGGCGAGGCCGCCGGGGAGGCTGTCGAGGCCGACCATGTCGTCACCTTCCACGATATGAAGCCGGGACTCGCCTCGCTTGCAGCACGAGTAACTGTTGCCGATATCGGCATCCCGACCGCTGCCGAGCGGTTTGTGGGCCCTGGCGACTGTCCACCGCGTGATCGCCAGTCGACATCGCACAAAGGCGACCACGGGGAAGTGTTGGTACTCGGCGGCGGGCCATACACCGGCGCGCCAGCACTGACTGGCCAAGCCGCACTCAGAGCTGGCGCGGATCTTGTCCATATCGCTGCCCCCGAATCAGTCGCCAGCGAAATCCAGGGCTACAACGAGAATCTGATTGTGCATCCACTCGCTGGTAAACGATTCACACCAGCCGTCGTCGACAGCGTTGTCGACCGAGCCGACAGCGTCGACAGCGTGGTCTGTGGCCCAGGGCTGGGTGACCATCCCGAGACCCAGACCGCAGTTGCCGACTTTTTCGAGGCGTTTTCGGGACAGGGTGTTGTCGATGCCGACGCGCTATCGGTCGTCGCTGAGACCGAAACTGACGCCAGCTTGGTCTGTACACCACATCAGGGCGAGCTACAGGCAATGGGCGGTACAACAGCCGAGAAGTGGGAAGAGCGTGCAACGCTGGTCGAAGCATTCGCCAGCGAGGTGGGTCAAACGCTGCTGGTGAAAGGCGCGTACGATGTCGTTACCGACGGTGAGAGAACACGGATCAACCGAACCGGAACACCCGGGATGACCGTCGGCGGCACAGGCGATGTGCTCGCTGGTGTAGTCGGCTGCCTCCTCGCCGGGAGCGAACCGATTGCGGCGGCGGCCGCGGGTGCGTATCTCACCGGCCGCGCAGGCGAGTTCGCAGATGACGACCACGGCAACTGTCTCGTGGCGACAGATGTAATTGAGCGGCTCCCGGAGGCATTCGAAACATGAGCGAGGAACGCGACCTCACCCACACCGACAGCGAAGGATCAGTCCAGATGGTCGATGTCGGCGAGAAACCCGACACGAAGCGACGGGCGGTCGCCCGCGGAACGATCAGCCTCCAGCCAGCGACGATTGAATCGATTGCTGCCGATGAACTCGGTAAAGGCGACGTGTTGGCAACCGCACGAATCGGCGCGATTCAGGCTGTCAAACACACCTGGGAGACGATCCCGATGTGTCACCAGATCCCGATTACAAACGTCGACTGTACGTTTGCAGTCGAAACCGACCACGTCGAACTCACCGTCGCTGTCGAGACAACAGGGAAAACTGGCTGTGAGATGGAAGCCTTAGAGGGTGTCACAACAGGGTTGAACGCTGTCTGGGATATGTGCAAGGCCGCCGAAAAGGATGCAGACGGACAGTATCCAGGAACACGCATTGATGATGTCGAAGTAATCGAGAAAACGAAAAAATCGCTATAGCACTGCAGAGTAAACGACAATAGCAGCCAAAAGAGCCTATGGCGACTCAACAGCCGTTAGCTCCGCCGCCTTTGCGCGGGCCTGTTCGATGATCGCGGGCCGGGCCGAAAACTCAACCAGAACCTGCTCGTCCTCGTAGGATTCGGTTTCGACGTGTGCGTGATCGTAGAGCCACGAGACAAAGCTCATCGTCTCCTCAACCATCGGCACAAGCAGTCGTTCGCTTTCCCAATCCGGAAGCTCGCGCTCAACGCGCGCTCGAAGCGCGTCAATGTTGGCACCAGTCCGACCGGAAACAGCAATCGGATTCGGAGCAAGCCCCGAGAGTGCAGCCTGCTTGTCAGCTAGCTCTTCATCAGAGAGCAGATCGATTTTGTTGAAGACGGTCAGAATCGGGGCCTCATTTCGTTCCCGGAGTGTTTCATGCGAGGTGACCAGCTTTTCGCGGATTTCGGGCACTGGCTCGCTGGCGTCGACAACAAGCAAGACCAGATCGGCACGGTAGACCGACTCCAGCGTTGACTGGAAGGACTCAACAAGCCAGTGGGGCAGATCAGCAATGAAGCCGACCGTATCAGTCACTAATACATCTCGCTGCTCCAGCTCCGCTCGGCGGGTGGTCGTTCCAAGCGTCGTAAACAGCATATCCTGTGACTCGGCAACCGAGTCGAGATCCGGGTGTTTTGCCGTATTTTCGTCGACCGCAAGCTCAGCAGCCAGCTGCCGGAGCAGCGTAGATTTGCCGGCGTTGGTGTAGCCAGCCAGTGCGACAAGATCAAAGCCAGATTTGCGGCGTTCATCCCGGCGGTGGGCCTCCTTGTCGGCTATCGATTCCAACTCCTGGTTGATGTTGGAAATCTGGGCTTTGATATCCTCTTCGCGGCTTTCGTCGTACTCACCAAGGCCCATGAATCCGGGGCGTTCATCCCGTTTTGCCAGACTGGCTTTGGCCTCTGCCCGCGGGAGTTCATACCGGAGTTCCGCGAGTTCGACCTGCAGTTGGGCTTTGCGGGTCTGGGCGCGTTGCCCGAAGATCTCCAAAATTAGGGTGAACCGATCTAGCACCTCCACCGACTCGGGGAGTGTCTGGCCGATGTTAAACATCTGGTATGGGCCGACCTCGTTGTCGATGATGACTGTCTGGGCGTTGGTTTTCGCAACGCAGTCGGCGATTTCAGCGACTTTGCCCTCACCAAAGTGGTAGGCTGGATCCTCGGTTCGGGTTTGGGTTACTTCGGCAACGACCTCATACCCCGCCGCAGCCGCAAGCTCACGAAACTCCGTGAGGTCGGCACTGCCGCTGTCAACACGCTTTGCGAGGACGGCGTTCATCCAACCACCGCCGAGAAACAGCCGTCGTAACCGCTGGTTGGTGCTGGTGAGACCGAAAAGCAGACTCCGTGACTGCAGCAATCACCCACGAGCAGGGTACACCACGTCCATACCCACTGTTTGGCTGCCGGCGTAATGAACCTCTCGCCAACAATGTGGCTTCAGCGTGTTTTGATGTCGTCTTCGTCTTTGATGATCCGCGTTTCGGCCTCACCGCTTGTGATCTCGTTGACCATATCATAGAACTCATTTTGCAGCCCAGCAGGGAAGGTGACAACACCGACCCACGAGCCATCGCTTTGCCACTCCTCTCGCTCTAACTCGCCGTACTGTCGAACCTCGGCCTGCCCGCTGCCAGCGTAATCCGCCGGCAGCTGTACCGCAACCGTCACCTCATCAAACCGGATTGGGATCACCGGCCGAAGCTCATCCAGGGCCTCATCGACCTGCTCAGAGACCGGCTCCATCGGATCAATCTGGAAGCCAGCCTCCTCAAGTGCGCGCTCGATTCGCTCGGGTGGGTGTGGCGCGTCATCCATCTGGGGGTTGACCGCGTTGCGCGCGATTTTGTTGATGAGCTGTTTTCGTTTCTGCTCCTGCATCTCACGGCGTTGCTCGGCAGTGATCTGTATCTCGCCGCGTTTGATGACCTCAGGAATGATTGCAAGCGGATCGGTTGTCTCAAAGACTTTCTCCAGATCAGCCTCTGCGGGCCGGTCGCCGCGAGAGGCGTTTTCGAAGACATCCTCCGCAGCGATCACGTCTTCAAGCTCACCCTCAAACTCCTCGCGTTTGATTGCAAGCGCGGCATCCGGATCGACAAGCACCTCAAATCTGGCTCCGTGGGATTCGAGGCGCGCGGTGACAGCGTCCTCAAGCGATATCATACCCCCACGTTGCAGGGCCGGTGATAAAAACTCTCCCCGCTTAGGAGAGATATGAGGAGCGACACTCCGCAGAACAGAGATGCGTGTGTTCGATGTGGCCGTCTTCGACAGTCGGAACGACGCGATGTGTTGGAAGCTCGACGATACGTTTCCCGCAGACAGCACACTCTGGGGCATCCTCCTCGGAGACGCCCTCACCAATATCGGATGTCGGATCGACCATACCAGAACAGTCGTCGCTCGATACGTTAAGCTGTCTACTCGTAGCGACGGATGTTGCCGGTTTCAGCCGAAACACAAGCCAAGGGCCACCCCAGCCCTCTACCCGCGTCGGGGGAAACCGGTTTACTCACCGCGCTCAAAGGCTCTGTATGACCGCACGCGATGGAGTGCTTCGCCGTCGACGACTCCTCTTAGGCGGTGTCGGCACACTCGCACTCGCTGGCTGTCTTGACGATATGGATGATCAACTACCAAACGGAGACGAGGATGATCAACCACCAGATGTGGCTGTCAGCAGTGAGTCAATCGATACAAATAGCGGCGACTGTGGTAACCCGGATGATGAAACCGCATCCGCGACACGCACCGAAACTGGTGTTGCTGTCGAGGGGACGACGTTAGCTCCCAATCCCTGTCATATCGCAACACTCCAGACACTCCTTGAGGGTACCAGCTTGAGCGTTATCATTGGCGTTGAAGATGATGGCTCCGAAGTCTGCATCGAGTGCGTCGGAAAACTCGATTACATCGCAGATATAGAGCTTCCAGACGAAGCTGTTGTCGACACCGTGAGTATCGAACATGAAGCTGGCGAGTTTACCGACACCATCGAGTTGTAGCAGGTGTTAGCGAGCGTTTGGATGGCCGACCGCATGCGTCGTGTTCGAAGCCGGCGCGGTGATTGTTTGCTCGCGGCCATCCGGCCACCGCACAGTGACCGACTCGGGCTGGTGGGCTGGTGTGGTGTCGCCACCGAGACCGAAGTGAGCGACTGGCTCAGACTGACAGAGATAGCTGCTGCCGGCATCGATCACCCGGCATTGTGTGCCGCAATCAGTTGATAGCGTCACAACCGCACCGCGGGCTGGCGCGCCATACTGGGTTGTTGGTCGAACCCGCAGCCAGTCGTTGGCAGTCGGCACAGCATACAGCGATAGCGGTTGCGCGTCGATTTCGCCGTGGACGACAAGCAGTTCAAGCTGGCCATCCCCGTCACAGTCGACCACAACCGCGCCCGTCCCAAGCCCATCGGGTTCGAGTGCCGCGCCAAGTTCGCACTGCTCCCAGTCGCCGCTGTCAGTTGGTGTAAACAGTCGGTTGTCACCGCCAAGCACATTGCAGAACAGCTCCTGTCGGCCATCATTATCGAAATCGGCGGCAACGACAGTTCGAATGCGTGTCGGCTCGGCAAAGGCTGCCGGGGCGACATCAACATACCCGTCGTCGGTCGGGACGAAGAGGTGGTTTGTGTCACCCCAACTGCCGACCGCTAACGCGAATGAGCCAGTGCCATCATCGACAACTGTCGCACCGCGAGCGTCATCGGCTGGCGCAGCAACGCCGACTGCGTCAGCGATATCGGTGAAATGGCCATCGTCATTGCGGAGCAGGCGGTTGCCGCCGGATTCGACACCGATGAAGATATCCATGCTGTCGCTGACAAGCGGCGCGCTCACCACCGAGCGGCCGCCACAGACGACATCAAGCCCGATGCTTGCAGCCATATCCGTGATTTCGCCATCATCGCCGAGTTCGTAAAATCGGGTTGGCGACTCACAGCCAGCGACGACCATCCCATACCGGCCAGTGCCAAACCGGTCGACTGCAGCGACTGATCGACCAGCGTTGAAGTTGCCGCGGTCGGCGTTGACAGCAAGCGCGAAGGCATCACACCAGACGGCGCGGCCATCGTGGGTAGTGCGATCCAAGAGGAGATCGCTGTTGCCGGAGCTGCCGCTGTAGGCATCAGCGTTGTGGACATACAGCTCCTCTTCGCCATCACAGTCAAGATCAGCGGCAGCAACGCCGCTGCCGTGTCGGTTGGCGTCAGCGATAATCCCACAGGCGGTGTCGTGAAGCTCGCCATCCTTCCACGTCCGCCACTGATTGTCACACCCAAATCCGGCGACGAGAATGATCGGCCCATCAGCACCAGGAGTTACCGCTGCCCCATATCCCATGCATGGGGTGTTGTCGGTGAGTTTCCCAGACCGATCCTCGAACATAGTTCGGTAACTCGCCCACGGAATAAGAGCACTCGGGTTGGCGTCGATCCAATCGGTGATCAGCGGCCCGCAAACTTAGCGCGTCGTCGGTTTATGATGCTGTTCGTGGGGTCTGTCAGATCAAACCGACGCTGTGGAGGAACCGACCGTCGTGGCTCAGTCCCCGCTCGCTGGCTGCTCGCTCGATACGTCAGCAACAACACCGGCGTCAGTTGGCTGTGGTTCACTGTATTTCGCGACCAACCGGTCGAGTTCAGCGGGGTCGTCGGCACCGGGCAACTGCTCTGTCGCCGTGATCGACTCACTGTCGACTCCCAACGCCGCAGCTACATGATCTGCGGTTGCCTCAGCCATCATCCGGTACGTTGTCAGCTTCCCACCAACAACACTGGCGAAGTTTGCAACACCGTCGGTTTCGTGATCAAGAATCACGAAATCACGTGAGATACCCCGTTCCTCGCCCTCGCCGGAATCAACGCGGTTGTTCTCGTCAGGGGCGTACAGCGGCCGGCAGGCCCACCATTTGCGGATCACCTCACGGCCCGCAAGATCCGGTACCATCTTGCTGCACTCCTCGTACATCTTCTCGACTTCCCACGCTTCCTTGGGGTAGTCATCCGGATCGTCGACCTCGATGCTTGTTGTTCCAAGCACGGCTTCACCCTCGTGTGGGATGATGATATCCCCATCGGATGGCTCACGACAGCGGTTAAGGACGGGCCCTAGACCCTCGTACTCCACGCTGAGCATCACACCTTTTGTTGGCTTCATCTCGAACTCGACATCCGCCATCGCGCCGATCTGGTCGGCCCACGGCCCCGTCGCGTTGATCACATACTCCGGCGATATCGTGGTGTTCACGTTGCCACCGACGTCGACACCGGTGATCTCGCCATCGCTGACGGTGATATCCGAAACTGGTGCGTGTGGATGGACGGTCGCACCGTGTTCGGCCGCGCTCTCTGCGTTTGCGGCGACAAGTCGGGAGGGGTAAATGGCCGCGTCCGGAACAACCATCGCTCGCTCAACCCCGTCGCTGAGATCAGGCACACGCGATCTGGCCGCATCGCCGTCTATAACCTCAGCATCGATCCCGTGTTCGTGGCAGGCCTCCAGCTTTGCATCAAAATACGCCGGATCGTCCCCCGACAGCTGCACGAACAGCCCACCGGTATCGTTGATACAGTGGCCCCCAATGTCCCGAAGCGTCTCGTTTTCGGCGATGCACTCAGCAGCCCCCTCCGGATCTGACTCCGCGTACCGCGCGCCACTGTGGAGCAAGCCGTGCGAGCTGCCAGATGTGCCGCTGGCCAACCCACCGCGTTCAACGAGCGTTACATCAATGCCCCGGGCGGCAAGATCACGTGCCGTCCCGACGCCGGTACCTCCACCGCCAATAATGAGTACGGTTGTGCTCTCTGTCATGTGAAACACCGTCCGGCTACGCGGTACAACCTATTCTTTGCGTGTACGCGAAACCGGACAACATTCATAATCGTTCAATAAATATAAACCCCGGTATCAGTGGGATGGTAGTGTTCAGATAAGCTGATTCCATGCGAAACTGAGCGATTTGAGCCAATCGTCGGCTGTGTCTGCTGAGGCGTTGCTGAAACAATTCGAGAAGCAGACAGTTCGGCGTTTTATCTCTCGAAAGACACGTTCGACAGCATTCCGATTTCCATGTTTTTCGTATCTGAAATCGTAGCCTGCGCGGTGACACGCAGCTTGTAACGACTGTGCACCATCAATGAGAAACACTGCCTCAGAAACATCATGTTTCTCACCGATTTCAGTCAGAAACTGCTGCGCTATCATTGTGTTTCTGGTCGGTTCAAGCGTTGTATGGAGCAATTCGTTCGTTTCAGCATCGACTGCTGCGTACAGCCAATACTGTTCATCGTTGAGCTGGATCACCGTCTCATCAACTGCAATGTGATCCGGATGCTTCCCAGATTCTGGCTGTAGATCGGCCTTGTGAACCCAGTTATGAACCGTTGATCGAGCGCGTTTGACACCGAATACCTCAAGAATACGAACAGTATTTGAAAGTGAGAGACCAGACAGATGCAGCTGAATACTGAGCTTCATCAAAAACGTCGGTGTCGCTTCTCGTTCCACAAAATCTAACTCGATTTGGTCAATACTACCACTGAGGCGTCCGTTTTCGGGCATAGATCACTTTGAAAACGCGACGCCTCACTCTTCAATCCTTATCTGAACACCGCCAGTGGGATGAGCCGTCAAAACCCGCTGTAAAAAAGCGGGTTCCTACACAAGCGCTTCTTCAAGCAACTCAAGCGGGTGTCGGATCTCGTATCCTGTCCCGTGGTTCATCTGCATCGCACAGGTTGGACACTCAGTCATCCCGACGTCGCCCTCGGCGTGTTCCATGTGGTCGAACATCTCCGCACCAATCTTCATCGACGTTTCGTACTTCTCGGATTTCCAGCCGTAGGTGCCGGAGATGCCGGAACAGGAGTCACCAACATCTTCAATCGTCACGCCCTCAAGCTCGCGGAAGAGTTCGACGGCCTGTCGATCCAGCCCCTGGTTGCGGGCGTGACAGGGCGCGTGGTAGGCGAACGCCTGCGGATCGACTTCGCTTTCCTGGATCGCTTGGCCGATGTCCTCGTGAACACGGAGGAACTCAAGAGCTTCCCACGTGTGCTCGGAGAGTTCCTCAATGCCCTCAATGTCAAAGAGTTCAGGATACTCCTGTCGGAGCGCCATCGAACAGGAGGTACAGGAGGCGATGACCTCTGCACCGTTGTCGATGGCCTCACCGAGCTCGCGGACGTTGACCTCGGCCTCGCGCCGAGCATCTTTCAGCATCCCGTTTGCAAGCATCGGTGTTCCGGAACACTGCTGTTTCGGCACAAGCACCTCGTAGCCAAACTCCTCGAAGACACGCACCATCGCTTTGCCGACTTCGACGGTGTTGTAGTTGGAGTAACAGCCATGGAAGTACGCAACCTGTTTGTCCGGGTTTGAGACGTTCGAGCCGCCCCGCTTTTTCCACCACTCGCGGAACGTTTCAGTGGCGAATTCGGGCATATCGCGCTCGCTTGGGATGCCCATGATCTTCTCGCCGAGATAGCTTGTGATCGACAGCCCCATGACGAAGTTCGAGAGTCGTGGCACCATTGTGCCAAGCTTGGCCATCGTCCGGTAGTTCGAGAGCATCCGGTTGCGGATATATTCCCGAGAGAGTTTCTCCATATGCTTTTCGACGTACTCCCCGCGGGCGGTGTTGTGCATCTGGCTGAGTGGGACACTGGATGGACAGGCGTCATCACACCGCATACAGTTTGAACACGACAGAATCGAGTCGTCGATATCGACATCCTCATGTCGTTTCAGCCGCCACTGCTCTGGACCCTGGAACTTCGGCCCGGGGAACTCCTCGTCAACTTCGGCCACCGGACAAGACGTATCACAGCTCGTACATTTGTAACAGTTGTCAGCTCCGGGCCGGAGATCCATATCCTCAGTTGTGGGGAAGACATCAACCGGCTCGTACTCCTCAATCGTCCCTGTTGCGTCAAACTCAGAAGGTTGTTGTGCGTCGCTCATTGGCTCACCTCTTGTTTCGTGGTTCGTTCACTCGCACGTTGCCCTGCAACCGCTGCTGTCGCCAGCGAGATTCCGCTTTGGGACTTTTCGGTGACTGGATCAGTGCCGCCGACAACGCCGCCAGCGGCCCGCAGGTTGGCAAACTCAGGATCGTCATCCGCATCCAGCGGTCGCATCCCCTCATCAACACGGACGCCAAAGTGGGCAAACGGCTGATCCCCAAAGGCCTCCTGGTCGAACCAGTCGTAGCGGTCATCAGAGTGCGGCACGTGACAGTCAAAGATCGGCTCCTCAACGCCATCCTCCCGCGAGGAGTCGATACCCTTGCCGACTAGCCCACCGGTAGCGAGAATGAACTCCTCGGCGTGGTGTGGAACCTCACGACCTTTGCTGTCGACCAAGACAGCTTCAAGCTCATCGCCGTCAGCCTCGTAATCAACAACCGGGTTCCCATCTGAGATGCGGACGCCGGCCGCATCAACAGCAGTTTTGAGCTGATCAGCCAGTCGCATCCCGGGGAAGCTTGGCGGCCCCATAGGAATCTCGAAGATGTCGACAGCAAGCTCCCGTTCAAGATCACTGCGAACATCAGCCGCGTGGTCATCACCGAGGAACGCCGGGAAACCGACGCGTTCGGCACCGCCGAGATGTGGTTTCACGGCCTCAGCAAGTGCCTCTCTGGCACCGACTGTCTGGCCGTTGTATTCGACATCTTCATTGATATCGAGGCGTTTGGCAAACCGCGTCACCCGCGAGTCGTGGGCGTAGGTGCCAGGGAAGTTGAGTTCGACACCCTCGACATCGAACGGCACGTCGGCAGCGGCAAGGTGATCTGCCAACATCTCAGCGTTGTAATCGGTCAGCTCCTCAAAGCCAACAACGAGCATCGGTCGGCTATCGCTGGCGAGACCGGCCGCAGCCGCTGCTGGATACCGAGCCGTCGGCTTGATCGCGCCACCAAACGTCGGCAGCAAGGCGTTGTTGTCAGTGTGGCTGCCCTGATACATCTCTCCGACTGCCTCATCAAACCGGGCCAGCCCATCACGAATCGCCTGCTCGCCGGCGATTGAGTAGGGGTGGTCGTCAGGAAGCTCCGACAGTGCCGCAAATGGGTCGGCAACTGGCTCATCAGGATCAGTGTAGCCGAGTACGTCGATCAGCCCACTGGCGTGGCGTAGCGTACTCTTTTTGTGTGTGATGAGTCTGACCGAAGCATCACTCTCTGCCGCCTCCAGTGCAGCCATCGAGCCAGCGAGCCCGCCACCGATGACGATGACATCCTCGCGTATCGCCATCAGTCGCCTCCCCGCTGGCCGCCGTCTGTCGCTGCTGCTCCGGTCGCGCCGTCGCCTGCGGTCGCACCGACGCCCGTATCGAAGGCGTTGAAGTCGCTGATAACGGTGTCGGTCGTCGCCACATCCTTATCACGGTTCATCGTCGTCCCGTGGAGTGAGTATTTGAGGGCGGCCTGTGAGAGCTGTCGGCCCCACATGGCGTGGCGTTCACCCTTCCACCGCTCCTGGTAGAGCTCATCCCACGCGGTGTAGGCCGTCTCCTCATCATACTCATCGTACAGCTCCGCGGCCATGCGGTGACAGCAGAAGGCACCCTGGCAGTTACCCATTGACGCGCGCGTGCGAATGCGGACGGCGTTGAGATCAGAGCCAGAGCCGTCGATACCGTCTTTGATCTCCGCACGGGTGACGGCCTCACACTCACAGACAACTGGGTTCGGGCCATCAACATCCAGCACCTCGTCGGTGCGGGATCCGAGTCGCTGCGCGCTCCGGCGACCGATGGGTGAGCGAATTCCGAACTCATCCATGTAGTCTCGCAGCACACTGAAGTCCTCGCTGCCGGGCAGCGGCACTTCGTCGGTGCGACACTCGGCGTCGATGCCGAGCTTGTCGCAGACGTGGTTGGAGATATCTTCGGCCATCATCCGGTAGGTTGTGAACTTTCCGCCGACGATGGAGGTAAAGTTCTCAACACCGTCGCGGTCGGCGTGATCAAGCAGGAAGAAGTCGCGGGTGATATCTGTCGAGTCGCTTGTTCCGGTTCCCGGCGGCTCGTACAGCGGTCTGACACCCCAGAAAGAGCGAATTGTTCGTGACTCTTCGATGATTGGCACCAACTCCGAGAGCGTATCAATCATCAGATCGACCTCCCACTGCTCTTCGGGGTAATCCTCGGGATCATCAACCTCGACATCTGTGGTGCCGAGGATGCAGGTTGTCTCGTGTGGGACGACGATGTCGGCATCGCCCTTTGGTTTACACCGATTGATGACGGTGTCGACCTGTCGGGTGTTCATGATCGTCATGACGCCTTTGCCGGGTCGAACCTCGATTTCCTTTTCGAGGCCAGCCATCTCGCCGATCTGGCCAGCCCACGCCCCGGTTGCGTTGACAACGTAGTCGCCACGAATCTCCTCGCGCGTGCCGGGCTCGCGGTGGACGCGTTTGCCCGGGCCCGATTCGTGTTCGACCTCGACGCCGACGACCTCGTCGCCCTCCTTGAGCACATCCACGACCGGCGCGTGGGTCTCGATGCGCGCGCCGTGTTCTTCCGCGCTGGCGGCGTTGGCCACACAGAGCCGGAATGGATCAATCGCGCCGTCAGGAACGCGAATCGCCTTGTCGATATCCTTTGCCAGATATGGCTCAATCTCGCGGGCCTCTTCGGCCGACAGCACTTCTGCTGGAATATCACACTCTCTGCAGCCCTCCAGTTTTTTCTGGAAGTACTCCTCGGTGTCCTCCGGTCGTTTGACGAAGAGCCCCCCGGTCTCTTCGACACAGTGACTGGCGATATCCCGCAGAACCCGGTTTTCGATCATACACTCCTTCGCACTGGCCTGGTCGGCAACCGCGTACCTTCCCCCGCTGTGGAGGAGTCCGTGCATCCGCCCAGTTGTTCCATGGGTGAGGTTCCCCTGTTCAACCAGCGTGACATCAGCGCCGCGCATCGCAAGGTCGCGCGCGATGCCACAGCCGGTCGACCCGCCGCCGATAACTATTACGCGTGGTTTGCTGCTCATCCGTTCAATTCCCCTTTGAACTATAATGACTTTAGTTTACCCCCTCCGGAGGCGCAGTCGCCACAGAAAAGCGTCAATGAATCATTGTTTACTGGCGGTCGGTACCGAATCATGCGTGGCAGTCACACACAAATCACCCGAGAGTACGTGGATTGGTAGCACGCGAAGTACGGACAAGTATCGGCACGGCAGTAACATTTATCACGTTCTTCCATAATATTCTCCCGTGGTGGACGAACCGGTCGTAAAGAACGGTTCGCCGCCGATGGGGGAACAGCCCCCACAAGGAGTGTGGTGATCACATATGTCAGAAACATACGTTGGTTCAATCGACCAAGGGACGACAGG
>OBKM01000282.1_pt1 | contig 25404 bp, 17 predicted proteins | sample 1519691 | NCBI WGS metagenome assembly OBKM01 (sample SAMEA37050418, study PRJEB22526) | metagenome | biome: saline pan; feature: lake; material: water | place: Egypt | collected 2015 | depth 0.5 m | reverse complement strand
GGTCGGCTTCCGTGTCGGAGACGTCGAGCGCCTCCCACTCGTCGCCGGGCTGGTCGTCCGGTTCGAGCAGCACGAACTCCTCGGTCATTCGTCCGTCGTTTCGCCGCCGTGACGTATAAGCGGGTGGGGTCGGCGTGGGGTATATACGACCGACCGGCCTATGGTATTCTGTGCCATCCCGAACCATCCGTGCCCGCGACCGGCCGGTGTTCGGCGTCGACGTCCAGAGCGGCGACGTCCGCGGCGACGACCCCTCCTACGCGCTGGTGATCCTCGATCCGGTCGGGGAGGACGACCCCGACGCACCGGACGCCGACGGCCCGCTCGCCCGAGTCACGCGCGACGTCGTCTCCCTCCGCAAGCTCCGCCGGCTGATTGACGACCGCGAGCCGCTGTACGTCGCCACCGACAACGCCTACGAACTCGCGCCCGACAAGAACGCGCTCGTCGGACTACTTCGGAGCCTCCCGGACGGCACCCGACTCGTCCAAGTGACCGGTGCGGAGCGACCAGAACCCCTCTCCCGGGTCGCCTCCCGTCACGGGATCCCGTACGGAAAGAAGCCGATGAAGGAGGCGGAGGCCGCCGCGCGTCTCGCCGCCGCCAACGTCGGCCACGAGGTGACCGCCTTCACCGACGAGACGACGGTGAAGGTCTCCCGCGGGCGATCCACCGGAAAAGGCGGCTGGAGTCAGGACCGCTACACCCGCCGGATCCACGGCAACGTCAAGAAACGGAGCCGACAGGTGGAGACGAAGCTCACGGAGTCCAACCTCGAATACGAACGCGACGTGACCAAAAAGTACGGCGGCTACTCGAACGCCGTGTTCACCGTCCAGGCCCGTCCCGAGGACATCCCGGTCTCGAACTCCCGCGCGGGCGACGTGCGCGTCGAGGTGGAACGCGAGCGCCGCGACGGGATCGAGTACGAGCCGCTCGTCCAGCGTCGCGACCGCGTCATCGTCGGGATCGACCCGGGAACGACCACCGCGGCCGCCGTGGTCGGACTCGACGGCACCGTCCACGCCCTCTACTCGTCGCGAACCGCCGACACCGCCGCGGTGACGGAGTGGGTGATCGAGCAGGGCCGCCCTATCATCGTCGCCGCCGACGTCGAGCCGATGCCCGAGACCGTCGAGAAGTTCCGGCGGTCGTTCGACGCGGCGGGCTGGCGGCCGACGACGGACCTCCCGGTCGACGAGAAGCTCCACCGGACCCGCGAGGCGGCCTACGAGAACGACCACGAGCGGGACGCGCTCGCGGCCGCCTTATACGCCTACGACGACCACGCCGACCAGTTCGAGCGGATCACGGAGAAGACCCCGCCCCGAATGGACCGCGAGGCCGTCATCGCCGGCGTCGTCGCCGGCGGCGCGTCTGTCGAGGCCGTCATCGAGGACCTGCGTGAGGACCCCGGCGACGACGAGGGAGACGGCGGGGAGCCGGACGCGGACCCGACCGAGCCGGAGCGGAGCGAGGAGGAAGAGACGATCCGCCGGCTCCGCGAGCGGGTCGAGCGACTGGAGTCGCACGCGGAGTCGTTGGAGTCGGATCTCGACGATCGCGACGATCGGATCGCGGAGCTGGAGGAGGCATTATCGGACGCCAAACGAGAGGAACGGATCGAGGCACGCACCCGCCGGGAGGTCTCACGGCTGGAACGTGAGACGGAGCGGCTCGAACGCGAGCGCGACGAGGCTCGTGAGACGGTTGCTGATCTCGAACGAAAGGTGGAGACGCTCAAAGAACTGTGGAAGCTCGACCACTCGAACTTCGCGGACGTCGCGGAGGGACAAGGGCTCGTCAGCGTGAAGGTGGTCGAACAGTTCACGCTCGACGCGCTCGACGCCGCGGACGAGGCGTACGGGCTCGTCGCCGGCGACGTCGTCTACCTGCGCGACGCCTCCGGCGCGGGCCGGCGAACCGCCGAGCGGCTGGCCGACGTGGAGCCGCGGGCGGTGATCCGCGACGGCAACCTCTCCGACGTGGCGGATCAGGTGTTATTCGATCACGCGGTGCCGGTAGTGCCGGTCGACGCGGTGCCCGTCCGCGAGGTCGACGAGCTGGCGGTCGCCGACGAGGCGAAACTGACGGCCGCGGTCGACGATTGGGAGGCCCGCGCCGAGCGTCGACGCCGCGACGAGAAGGCCGAGCGACTCGACCGGATCATCTCCGAACACCGAGCGGGAACGACGCTCCCAGAGAGCGAGGAGTAGTCGACGTCTCGGCTCTCGAACGGTTCCAGAAGTCATATGCCGAGCCGTCACGCTATCGTAGGCATGGACGCCCACGAGCTGATCACCCGGAACGCGGCCGAGGTGGTCACGGAGGAGGAGATCGAGACGCTGGCCGACGACCCCGACGGGAAGCGGGCGTACGTCGGCTACGAACCCTCCGGCGTGCTCCACATCGGGCACATGCTCACGGCAAACAAGCTGATCGACCTCCAGAAGGCGGGCTTCGAGGTCACCGTCCTCCTCGCGGACGTCCACGCGTACCTCAACGACAAGGGATCGTTCGCGGACATCCGACATACCGCCGAGCGGATGCGCGACCAGTTCATTGCGTACGGGCTCGACGAATCGAACACGCAGTTCGTGCTCGGCTCAGACTTCCAGCTCGACGACGACTACACGCTCGATTTACACGCCTTGGAGCTGGAGACGACGCTCGCCCGCGCGGAGCGCGCGATGGCCGAGATTACCTCCGGCGACTCCGTGAAGGTGTCACAGGCGGTGTACCCGCTGATGCAGGCGCTCGATATCCCGTACCTCGGCGTCGATCTGGCGGTCGGCGGGATGGAACAGCGCAAGGTCCATATGCTCGCGCGCGACGTGCTCCCGAGCATCGACCGCGAGCCGCCGACGAGCCTCCACACCCCGCTTATCGCTGACCTCGGAACCGGTCGCGGAAAGATGTCCTCCAGCGAGGGCGTCACCATCTCGATGGAGGACTCCCGCGAGGAGATCGAGGAGAAGGTGAACGGCGCGTACTGCCCGCCGACCGCGGACCCCGATCCGACGGAGGAGGGTACCGACCGGGAGAACCCCGTCCTCCAGGTCTTCGAGTACCACGTGTTCCCCCGGTTCGAGGACGTCGTCGTCGAGCGCCCCGAGGAGTACGGCGGCGACTTGGAGTACGCGGCGTACGACGACCTCGAGGCCGACCTCGAATCTGGTGAGCTCCACCCGGCGGACGCGAAGGGTGCGCTCGCCGAGTACCTCGACCGGCTGATCGCACCCGGCCGGGAGCAGCTCGCGGAGTAGCTCCCTGTCTCGCGTTTCAGTCGTTTCCATCTACTCTCCGCTCACGGTGTGGCCCTCCAGCTCGCAGGTACCGTCCACACAGCTCCGGCCGGCCGCGGTCTCGAAGACGGGGAGCCCGCAGCCGCACTCGTCGACGACGACGCCCGAGGGGATCGAGAGCGTGGTCCCACAGTCGGTCTCGTGTTCACACGCGAGGTACACCCGTCCGGGCGCGAACTCGACGGTTAGGTCGCCGTCGCAGTCAGGACAGTCCCACACGCGATCAAACCGGTCGCTGACGGCGGCCTCCATCGGGTCACACGACGGGTCGAGACAGAGGTGGAACGGCTCGCCGCGCTCGACGCGGATCTTCGGCAGCCCGCAGTCGTCACACGTCGCGTCCGTCACGCTCGCGCCGGCGGGGAGTCCCCAGCGCGCCTCGCAGTCGAGACAGACCACGTCCCCGCGCGAGCGGACCAGCGGGCCGCCGTCGTCCGGGCAGCTTCCGACCGGGACCCCTGCCTCCGTGATCGGGAGTCCACGGCTGGCGGTCGCCTCTTCGGCGACGACGCGGAGCCGTCTGGTCCCGTCGCGAGCGGTGACGGTGAAGCCCGCACCGTCCCCCTCGACGACGACCGAGTCCGGTCGAGTGAGCCACGCGACCGGTTGATAGCCGTCCGCGTCGTGGACGAGCGTGGTGTTGTCGGGCTTTATAAGCACGACGACGCGCCCGCGATGCGTCCGGGTGCGGTCGCCGCGTTCGGTCACCTGACAGTCGCCTGCGAGCACGCGGAGTCGTTCGGGCATGGGGGGCGTGGCCGCGGTATCGGTGTTAAGCGGTCGGAACGGGGGTTTATGAGGGATACGGAGGGGGTGACGGTACGGATTGTGGTCGCGTGTTCCTCGTTGCCGGCGCAGGGGCCTTTTTCGGCGTTTCGGTCTGTCCTTTATAAAGGGTGATTACGGATCGGTGATGAACGCCTCGAAACTCCCGACCGCTCGTTTATAAGTGATTGATTACGGAGCGATGGGGAACGCCTCCAAAGCCCCCAGCCGGGAGGACGGCGTACGCTCGCTGCGCGCTTCGGTCACTCGCGCTGCTCGTTCCCTCCAGTGCTTGCGTCGTCATCAGAACGCTCCGCGTTCTGATTGGCTCACGAGAGCTCCGCTCTCGTGAACGCCTGCGCCGTCCTCCCGACTGCCCCTTTGAGTCCTGCCCCACAGCAACCGCACCTCACGCCTCCCCAGCCTCGTCGGCCGGCCTCCGCGTTGCTCCGGCCGGCCGACTCCCTCGCGCGACGCTCCTCACGCCCTACTGGGCGCTCGGAGGCGCGCGCCACCGCATCGTTTATTTATAAAGAGTCATCGCCGTCGCTCGATCCGTTATAAATATCATCCGGCAAGAGAGGTCACGAGAGCGGGTTCCGACCCGCTCGCCTACTCGACCCGCACCGTCCGCGTCGCGCGCACCGGCATCAGCGGGAGGTCGGGGAAGACGACCTCGACGACGAACTCCAACTCGTCCGCGTCCGGCGGGCCGAACACGCCGACCGGAACCGTCGTCTCCCCGTCGAGATACGTCGTCGTCTCGGTCATCTCCACGTCGTTGACGGTGACCCGGATCCCGGTTCGGGCCGCACCGGAGACGGTTGAGACGCCGACCTCGCACATGTCGTTCTCCCCGACGCCGATCGCCTCCGGGAACTCGCCCCAGTCGACATCGATCCGTGGGCAGTCGCGAGCGGCCTCGACGATCCGCTCGGCGACCGAGTCGCTCATCCCGGCGTTCGCGAGCGCTTCCGGGCCCGCGTCGACGACGGCGGTCGGGGACGTGAGCCCGGCACCGGCGAGCCGCTCCGCGCGGCCGGAGCCGACCCCGTCGATCGCGGTGAGCGGGACCGCCTCCCGCGAGACGCCGTGTTCGACGCGCGCCTCGACCCGGCACGCGAGGTTGGCGGCCCGAGGTCCGGCGAACCGGTCGAGGAACTCCGAGAGCGCGGCGAGGAGTCGGAGCGCGTTCTGCCGGATCACCCACGCGTCCGAGCGGAGGTCAGACGGGATTGAGTCGGCCATCCCCGCGAGCAGGATGGCGAACACCTTCCGGTGGCCGTCCTCCAACTCGGTGTCGTGACCGTCGAGAATCCGGTCTATCGCGTCGGACTCGGCCGAGCGCGCGGAGACGGAGTCGAACTCGCCGGCGGCGGCGACCGTCTCCAGGATCCGGTCGACGGTGAGCCGCTCCCGCTCGGCGAGCGCGTGGAACTCGCGAGCGGTGTCGAGCCGGAGGTAGTACTTCGAGGCGAGCCGTCCCAGCGCGGTCGGCTCGATCGCGAGGTCGTCGCCGGCGTCGACGAATCCGGTCTCGATCAGCGAGTCGAGCGTGTCGCGAACACGATCGCGAAGCCCGTCGAACCCGTACTCGGTTGGCTCCGACCGGGCCCGGACGTAGTAGAACGTCGTCTCTAACCACTCCATCACGTCCTCCAGCCCGCGGATCGTCCCCATCGATATCTCCGCGTTGAGGTGTGATTCGAGGTCTCCGGCCAGCCGCGACTCGATCTCTTTGCCCTCCCGCAGCAGCCGGCGGTACTTGTCGGCGTCCGACCGGTCACAGACGACCCAGCCGTAGCCCACGTCGTCGTAGCCGGGCCGCCCCGCGCGCCCGAGCATCTGGAGTACGTCGAGCGGCGAGATGTCCGTCTCCCCTTCCAGCGGATCGTGATACTTGGTGTCGCGGATCACGACACACCGCGCCGGGAGGTTGACGCCCCACGCGAGCGTGGACGTGGAGAAGAGCAGCTTGATCTTCCCCTCCTTGAACCACTCCTCGACGCGGTCGCGGTCCTCCTTCCCGAGCCCGGCGTGGTGGAAGCCAACCCCGTCGAGCACGGACTGCCGAAGGGTGTCGTTCGAGAGCGATTTCGCTTCGTTGTGGAAGTCGTAGTTGCCCCGCGAGTCGATCGGGATGTCCCGATCGGTGATCTCATCGCGTGCCTTTTTTGCGGCCTGTACCGTGTCCTGACGCGAGGAGACGAACACCAGTGCCTGTCCGTCCTCGCGGACGTGCGGCTCCGCCAGATCGAGCGCGCGGTAGAGCCGCCGGTACTTGTCGGCGAACGCGTTCGAGCCGTGTGAGTACGTCTTCACGCCCGTCTCCAGATCGACCGGGCGGTACTCGTCGCCGAACGCGTAGGTCGTTTCCGGCGGCGCGTCGAGCCACTCGGCGACGTCGTCGACGTTCGGCATCGTCGCCGATAGCGCCACCACACGGGGGTCCTGGAGGCGTCGGAGCCGGGAGACGGTCACTTCGAGGACGCCGCCGCGCTTCTCGCTGTCGAGCAGGTGGACCTCGTCGATGACGACGCAGTCGACATCGGTGATGAAGGAGTAGCGTGCCGAGTCGTGTTTCCGTGTCGCGCTATCGGCCTTTTCAGGGGTCGTCACCAGCACGTCCGCGCGCTCCGCGCGACGGGGGTTGAGGTCGCGTTCGCCGGAGACGACGTAGACGGAGTAGCCTAGTTCTTCGAACCGCTCCCACTCGCTTTCTTTCTCGTTGGTGAGCGCGCGAAGCGGCGCGATAAAGAGGGCGGTACCGCCCTCGGAGAGCGTCTTACAGATCGCCAATTCGGCGAGTGCGGTCTTCCCCGATGCGGTCGGCGCGGACGCGACGACGTTGTGATCGGACTCCAAGATTCCCGGAAGCGCCTCGCGTTGCATCCGGTTGAACTCCTCGAAGCCGAAGGCGTCGGCGAACTCCGGGACCGCGTCCGCGACCTTCACGGCACACCACATCCGTGTGTGAGTCGTCGTCGACCGCGGCTGAATCGCATTGGATCGAGTCGGGGGCTTCGAGGGCAAAGGCGTTTCTCATGCGGGCGAGATCGGCGGTCGCGGCAACGGCGGACCCCGGGCGTTTAGGTGACTCGGGGTCGACCGCTTGGGTATGATACCGTCGTCTCCGATCGTCATCGGAACCGCCATAGTCGTCGTCCTACTCGTCCTGTTTGCCGTCGTGCGTCGCGCTCGCGGGCCGTCAGCGGATGCGCGCGAGTCGAAGCAGGCACACGAGGCCGCACAGGAACGCGACCCGCCCGTCGAGATCGGCGAGACCTACGAGTTCGGCGTGACCGAAATGACGGATCACCACTCCGGCGAGGAGGTCGCGGTCGGCAAGGTTGAGGGGTTCGTCGTCTTCACCGAGGACATCCCTCGCGGCCTCAAGAAGGGCGACGTGATTCGCGCGAAGGTGCTCTCGTTTAACGAGGGTCGAACGTCCGCGGACGCGACGTTCGTGACGAAAGCGTGAACGCGGCAGAACGCGCCGCAAGGGGCCGATACACGATCACCTCCGCCCCGAGCATGAGGTTCATACGTGATGCCGACGAAGTGATGTCGTAATGGCTCAGGCCGGCAATCAGGACCTCACGGAGCGGTTCATTCAGTTCTACCGCAACTACTACCGCGAGGAGATCGGCACCCTCGCACAGCAGTACCCCAACGAGAAGCGCTCGCTGTACGTCGACTACGACGACCTGTTCCAGTTCGACCGCGATCTCGCGGAGGACTTCCGCACGAAACCGGACCAGATGCGCGAGTACGCCGAGGAGGCGTTGCGGCTCTACGACCTCCCCGCCGACGTCAGCCTCGGCCGCGCACACGTCCGGATCGAGAACCTCCCGGAGAGCATCGACATCCGCGGCATTCGCGTCCACGACGACCACATCGGAAAGCTGGTCTCCGTCAAGGGGATCGTCCGGAAGGCGACCGACGTCCGCCCGAAGGTGACCGAAGCAGCGTTCGAGTGCCAGCGCTGCGGGACGATGACGTACATCCCCCAGAGCGACGGCGGCTTCCAAGAACCCCACGAGTGTCAGGGCTGTGAGCGACAGGGCCCGTTCCGCGTCAACTTCGATCAGTCCGAGTTCATCGACTCCCAGAAGCTTCGCATCCAGGAGTCTCCTGAGGGATTGCGGGGCGGTGAGACGCCACAGTCGCTCGACGTCGACATCGTCGACGACATCACCGGGAAGGTGAGTCCGGGCGACCACGTCACCTGCGTCGGCGTCCTCCACATCGAGCAGGTCGAACAGGGCAACGAGAAGTCCGCCATCTTCGATCTGTACATGGACGGCGTCGCCATCGGTATCGAGGACGAGGAGTTCGAGGACATGGACATCACCGAGGCGGACCGCCGCGAGATCATCGAACTCTCCAACCGCGACGACATCTACGACGCGATGGTGAACTCCATCGCACCCGCCATTTACGGTTACGAGGAGGAGAAGCTCGCAATGATCCTCCAACTCTTCTCCGGCGTCACCAAACACCTCCCCGACGGCTCGCGGATTCGAGGTGACCTCCACATGCTCTTGATCGGTGACCCCGGTACGGGCAAGTGTCAAAAATTTGATACCAAAGTGACGCTAGCTGACGGGTCCGAACAGGCCATCGGAAATATAGTAGAATCGAGCCTTGAGGAGCCGATAGAGGTTGACGACGGTGTGTACGAACCGGTCGATATTGACGTTCAAACCGTAACGGAAGCGGGAGAAGTCGAGACTGGGACCGCCACAAAAGTCTGGAAACGAGAAGCGCCGGATGAGATGTACCAGATTACGATGGCCTCGGGACGAGAGGTAGAAGTGACACCATCGCACCCTCTGTTCAAACAGTTGGACAGAGGATTGTCTCCTCACCGAGCAGATCAATTGGCGGAAGGAGATCTCATTGCTGTTCCCGGAAATATCAACGCAGATTGGGACGATTCACTTGACTTTTCGTTCCAGCAGGTCGAAACCTACAACGCGAACTCTTTCGCCCCGCCCGACCAGATCGACCCAACACTGGCGCGGCTTCTCGGCTACATCATCGCTGAGGGCCACACACATATATCAGGATCAGGCGCTGCTACCGCGATCACGAACGTCGACGATGAGATTTTGACGGACGTGGAACACTGCTTCCGGGAGTTGGGTGTTCGGTGGTCTCGTCGGGATAAACAGGACCACGAGACCGCCGAGATTATCAGTTGCTCTTCGTTGGAGTTCGTCCGGTTCCTGAGAGAGCTTGAACCGGCGATTCTCGAAACTTCTGAGGATCAGCTCGTACCCAGTTGTATTAAACGATCGAGCCCAAAAAACAAGTCAGCATTCCTACAGGCGTACGTTGACAGCGAGGGAACTGTCTCACCAAAGGAACGCGAGATCACAGTTTCCTCGATGAGCAGAGAATTGCTAGCAGGTGTACAGACACTGCTTGTTGCGTTTGGAATCCAGAGCCATCTCCGGAGACGGCACAACGACAGCTACCGACTGCGTATCAGTGGGCGGGATTTCGTCAAATACGTCGACGAAATTGGGTTTGTTACCGATCGGAAAACGATGGCCTCAAAAGCGTTCGAAGACGTTCCAGAGAACACAAACACGGACGTGATCCCCGGACTGAGTGATGACCTCCGGCAGATTCGCGAGGCCCTCGCGTTGTCGCAATTCGATATCGGACTGCCGCGTCCGACGTATCAACACTACGAACGTGGCGACAGAAACCCGAGTAGATCGAGTTTGAGAGCAGTTGTCGACACGTTCGAAACTCGCTTAGAGTGGCTTTGCGAGAAGCGCGGAGAACTACTGAACGGCGACTGGCAGGCAGTCGAGACACTGCGGCAGGAACTGAACATCTCTCAGAAGGTGCTCTCGGAGGGTATGGATGTCTCTCAAACCGCGATCAGCTACTACGAGCGGAACGACGTCGCTCCCGACGGCGGACAGACTGCGGACGCGAAGGACGTGATTTTGGATCGTCTCGATGAGGCCTTATCCGTCGGCCAAGATGTCTCCGAACTCGATCGTCTATGTGCGAACGACGTTCACTGGGACCGGATCGAGTCGATCGAATCGGTCGATCCGGATTACGAGTGGGTATACGATCTGGAGGTCGCAGACACACATACGTATCTCGGAAACGGCGTCGTTTCTCACAACTCACAGATGATTTCGTACGTGGAAAACATCGCACCCAGATCTGTCTATACCTCCGGTAAAGGCAGCAGCGCGGCCGGTTTGACGGCCGCCGCCGTGAGAGATGACTTCGGCGACGGCCAACAGTGGTCGCTTGAAGCCGGGGCGCTCGTCCTCGCCGACAAGGGGATCGCCGCAGTCGATGAGCTGGATAAGATGGACTGTGTTACCGGCGACACGCTGGTCTCGTTGGCGGACGGACGCGTGGAGCGCATCGATGAACTCGCGAGAGAAGCCGCTGAAGACGGCAATATCGAGGAACTCTCGAACGGCCGCCACATCCGCGACGTCGACCTCGACGTCTGGACGATGGACGATGGGGGGCGGCTGGTCGAACGGCCGGTCTCAGCGGTCCACGAGTACGACGCGCCGGCGGAGCTGACCCGAGTGACGATGGAGACCGGGGAGTCGCTGACGGCGACGGCTGATCACCCGTTCTTCGTCCTCGAAGACGGGAAGCGAGTCGAGCGCGAGGCGGCCGATATTAACGACGGCGACTGGGTGTACGTCCCCCGAGAGATTCCGACGAAGGCCGCCGACGGCGGGGCGGTGGCCGCGAACGGTGGAGACGGACCAGCGACCGAACTCGCCAAGGGCGGCGAGGGAGTCGACGCCGCGATGGCGAGCGTGCTCGGATACCTCTCCGGCGACGGGAACGTCTTCTACGACCGCGACGAGGGTGTCTACGGCGTTCGGTTCACCAACACCGACGACGAACTCTTAGATGACTTCGAACGCGCTGCGCGCGAGGCGTTCAACGCCGAGCCGACGCGGCCGCCGAGCGAGCAGCGCGACGACGGGGCCGAAACGGTCCGCGTCACCGGGAAGGAACACGCCGACGCCGTCCTCGACGCGGGGATGAACCTCAGTCGGTACGACGAGAAGTGCTTCCCGACGCCCGTTTCGGCCGGAAGCCGGGCGGCCAAGGCCGCGTTCGTCCGCGCGCTCGCCGACAGCGAGGGCCACGTCGACGAGTCGGCGGGCAACGTTCGGATAGCGTCTGCGAGCCGAGACCTGCTGGATGGCACGCGGAACCTCCTCTTAGGGTTCGGCGTGTCGAGCCAGCTCCAGCACCACGAACGAGACGGTGGTCGCGACGTGTACTACCTCACGGTGACCGACGCCGACTCGCTCGCGGCGTTCCAGCGGCACGTCGGGTTCACGGCCACGCGAAAGGCCGAGGCGCTCGATCGCGTCGTCGATTCGGCTGACGGTGATCGCACGATTCTCGACGTAATTCCGGATGTCGGCGACGCGCTCGCGCGGTCTCGCGATTCGCTTCGTCTTCATCAAAACGAGTGCGGTCTCGACGCGGTCACGTACCACGACTTCGAGAGCGGGGATGCGAACGTCTCACTCCACCGCGCCGGCCGGATACTCGCGGCGTTCGAGGACAGAGCAGAGACGGCCGTCGAGGACCGGTGTCGACTCGACGAGAGACCGACGTGGGAGACGCTCTCGGAGCTCCGAGGCCGGTATCACGTCTCGCAGTCCGAACTCGCGGACGGAACACCGTTGTCCCAACAGCAGATCTCCCGCGAGTGGGGTGAACGCGACGAGGTCCGTCGGACGGTGGCTGAGCGGCTCCGAGAGATCCTCACCGACATCGCGGCGACCGACCTCGACGACCTTCGTGATCTCGTCCGGGGAGACGTGAAGTGGCGTCGGGTGGGATCGGTCGAAACCGTTCCGCCCGAGTCGACCGAACACCGCGGCGAGGTGCTCCGACAGCGTCTCGCAGCCCTCATCGGGGGGCCGGTGGGGACGGTTGAAGAGCGTGCTCGCGAGCTGCTCGACTGCGGCCCGATCGGCGAAACACGGGCGGAACTATCGGCGGCGCTCGACGACTACGGAGTCAGTCAGGCGGACGTAGCGTCGGGACTCGACGTGAGCCAAGCGACGGTGTCGCGGTGGCTGTCCGGCACCGTCGAACCGGACCGTCGTGACGACCTGCGCGATGCTATCGCCGAAGAGGTCGACGCCGTGAAGGCAGAACTGCGGTCAATACTGGCGCGAATAGAGGACGGGCGGCAACCGAAGGTGTACGATCTGACCGTCGAGGAGACGCACAACTTCGTCGCGAACGGGCTCGTCGTCCACAACTCCTCGGACCGTTCCGCGATGCACGAGGGGCTCGAACAGCAGAAGATCTCCGTCTCGAAGGCAGGGATCAACGCCACGCTCAAGGCTCGCTGCTCCCTGCTGGGTGCGGCGAACCCGAAGTACGGTCGGTTCGACCAATACGAGCCGATCGGCGAGCAGATCGACCTCGAACCCGCGCTCATCTCACGATTCGACCTCATCTTCACGGTGACTGACAGTCCGGACCCGGAACACGACTCTCGGCTGGCGAAACACATCATCAAGACGAACTACGCCGGCGAGCTCAACACCCAGCGAACGGAGCTGGCGAGTTCGGAGTTCACCTCCGATCAGGTTGCGGAGGTGACTCAGGAGGTCGCACCAGAGATCGACGCCGAGTTACTCCGAAAATACATCGCGCACGCGAAACGCTCGTGTTATCCGACGATGACCGACGAGGCAAAAGAGCTGATAGAGGAGTTCTATGTCGATCTCCGCTCGAAGGGAGCCGACGAGGACGCACCCGTGCCCGTCACCGCCCGGAAGCTGGAGGCGATGGTGCGGCTCTCGGAGGCGAGCGCGCGCGTCCGACTCTCGGACACGGTCGAGCGCGAGGACGCGGATCGTGCGACGAACATCATCGAGTCGTGTCTCAAGGACATCGGCGTCGACCCGGAAACGGGACAGTTCGACGCCGACGTGGTCGAGACCGGGACATCGAAGAGCCAGCGCGACCGGATCAAGAACATCAAGGGGCTCATCGCGGACATCGAAGAGGAGTACGAGGAGGGCGCACCGGTCGACGAGGTGCTCGACCGTGCGGGCGAGATCGGCATGGACCCAGGGAAGGCGGAATCGGAGATCGAGAAACTCCGCACCAAAGGCGAAGTGTACGAGCCCAAACAGGGGCACTTACGGACGACGTAAATGGACCGAATATCGGCGTTACGGAACATCGAGGACGCGCTCCAAGCGTTTGAGAACGGCGAGGTCGACCTCACGGAGACGGAGCGGCGCGTCGCCGGGATCCTCCGGACGTACGCCTCGGAGCTCGACGGCGACGACGACGTGTTTCGCGCGGTCGGCGAGGGAGCCGTGGACGGGCGGGTCGTCGTCGCCCCCTCGAAGCCCGCGGCGAGAGAGCGCGTGTTGGCCGCCGCGGGGGTCGACCCCGACACGGACCCGGTGCCCGAGTTCCACGTCGAACGGGTCTGAGTCGTTCGACCCACTTCGTTTCAGCTCTCGATTACGATCTCGTTCGGAACCGATTTATTTCGGAACCGAACACCCACTCCTGTGTTGTTGGTCGTGACGTATTCGGAGCCCGCTCGGACCGGACTCCGAAACGTGTGTCGACGCCATTCCGAGCAGATCGCTCGCCGATTCGGCCGCGCGGCGCTGTTCGATCCGACCGTGTACGGCGCGTTTCTCGCCTTACGACTCCGCGAGGCGTACGGCGATGCCGTTCAGATCGAGCGGACGGAGCCGTTCAACGAGTTCACCGCGGTCGACGATGCGGTCCGTGAGGCCGCGACCGCGTACGCGAACCGTGAGACGAAGTCGACGCCGTACACGTCGTTTGCGGCCGGAACGGACCACCCCGACCCGGAAACGATGAAGGGGGAGGAACTGTGACGGGTACCGACCGTTCGGAGGAAGTGGCTGACGAGCTCTCGGTACCAAGGGACTCGTCCCCCGTCGTAAACGTGCGCGATGGTACGGAGGTCCACCTCGATGACCGCGTCGTGTCCGCCGACCACGCTCGACCTAGCGGATCCGCCCCGTCCGCCGGCGTTCCCGTACCGAACCCGCCCGAGGTGCTCGGTCGGATCCCGACGGGAACGACGCTGCGGACGGAGCTCGCGGCGGCGGCACGGTCACGGGGGCTGGCGTCGTCGTTCGCGGCGGAGCTCTCGACGCTCCACGAGTCGATCGAAGCGATCGAGATACCGAGCGTCGACCTCGAAGGGGCTCGAAAGCGACTCGCGGAGGCGACGGGTGAAGAGGAACGGTTGAAGGAACGCGTCGCCGCGACGCGCGGAAACGTTCAGGGCAGGCGTGAGGTTGCCGCCGACGCGAAGGGGTCGCTCGCGGATCTCGAGGAGGCGGCGGCCGCACTCTCGGCCGCCCAGACGGAGCGGATAGCTGCCGAACAGGCGCTCGAACGGGCACGCGATCGGGCGGCCGCGGCTCGTGACGAACGCGAGCGACGCCTCACCCTGCGAGACCGGCTGGATAACCGCCGTCGGGACGCCCGGTCGGAGCTCGCGAACGCGACGTATCCCGCTTTTTGCGAGGCACTCCCGATGGTTCCGAACGGAGCGATGGCGGATCCGGGCGACGCGCCGTCGGCGTACGAGGGGTCCTCGCTTGCTGCCTCGTTCGCCGCGGTCCGGATCTCGGAGGTCGACGGACCCGTCGTGCTCGGTCCGGACGCCGCAACCGCGTTCGACCGGTGGGACGGTCCCTCGCCGGAGACGGCTCTCGGCGTCCCCGCGGTCCGTCCCGACCTTTAGATACCATGCCGAGCCAGCCGGCGTATGAGCGTGGATCTCTCGTGGACCGTCGACGAGGTCGACGGCGTCCGTTTCGTTGCCTGTCGCGTCCACAATGAGGCTGACGTCGTCCGACGGGTCCGGATCGACAGCCTCCTTTCCGGGCCGGTTCTCCCCCCGCGCCGCTCCGGCGTTCCGGAGGCCGGTTGGGATCGCGACGGGGTGACGCTCCGTCTCGATGCGGACGAGCGGCGCGGCGTCGGCTTCGCCTCGCCCGCACCGGCCACCGATCCGCCCGTCGAGATCGCCGAGTTCGAGTCGCTTGCCGGCGAGGATGCGGAACCGGAGTCGGACACGACGGCCGAGGCGATTCGAACGTTGGGAGAGCATCGCCCGCCGGGCGAGGCCGTGGCGACCGACGCCTCCGTGTCCCTCGAATCGGCGGACTCGCTCGATTTCGGAACCGACGTTCCCTCTGAGCACGGTCGAGCGGCATTCGACGGCGGCGCGACTACGAACCCGACTCGATCGTCCATGCCGGATCGCCTGGCCGATCCCGTCTCGGAGAACGCCGGTTCGGACGCCCCCGGGCCGGAGGACGCCGGGTCGGAGGACGCCGGTTCGACGCACCTCGATCCGAGTGCTCTCGATCCGAATGCCCTCGATCCGAATGCCCTCGATCCGACGAGCGCCTGCTCGACGAGTCCGGATCCGGCCGACTCCTCGGTTCGATCGTCACGCTCGGAGCACGATCGGACTGCCATCGGTCCGGATCGGATCGACGACTGGTTCGACGCGGTCGAGCGGCGGATCGAACGTGCGGAGCGTCTGACGGACGGCGATCTCGATTCGGCGACGGAGGCGGTCGCCGCGCTCGGCGGGACGAACGCCGTCGCCGATCTCGACCGGCGGGTGTCGGACGACGCCGTCCGCCTTCGACGGGTGAGCGATCGAGCAGCGGCGCTGGCTCGACGCGCCGAGGAGACCGACGCGCCCGTGGAGGCGCTGGAGCGGTTGGCGTGATCCTCGCCGTCACCGGCGGCAAGGGCGGGGTCGGAAAGACGACGCTCGCGTACAACGTCGCGGCCGTCCTCGACGCGGTTGTCGTCGACGCCGATCTGGGGATGGCGGACCTCCCTGCCGGTCGGGGGCCGGACCTTCACGACGTGCTCGCCGGCCGTGCGGCCGTCGCGGAGACGGTGTGTCCCGGGCCGGTGGACATCGTCCCCTGTGGCCGAACCCTCGCCGGTGCTCGGGCGTCCGACCTCACACATCTTGCCGACGCGGTCGAGACGCTCGAACGCGAGCACGGATCGATCGTGATCGACTGTCCGGCCGGTCGACGGGCGGACGCCGGGGTTCCGCTCGCGGTCGCGGACGCCTGTCTGATCGTCGTCTCCCCGCGGGCGTTCGCGCTGGCCGACGCGATCAAGTGTCGGGCGCTGGCCCGGGAGTTGGACGCCGGACTAGTCGGCTGTGCGGTCAACCGCGTGACCGGGGGCGCGCCGACGGACGCGATCGCAGACGCCCTCGGCGCGCCGGCGGCGGTCGTCCCGGCGGACCCCCGCGTCGGCCGGTCGGTCGTGGCGGAACGACCGGTGGTCGACGAGGCTCCTGACAGCGAGGCCGCCGAAACGATCCGAACGCTTGCGGGGCGAGTTCCGGACTGAAGGAATCACGCTCCCGACGGACCCGCGAGTCGGCACGGCAAACGGAACCGTCCGGATCGAAACCGCGTGGTTTTACCCGCCACACGACCGATGCCCGGTCGATGCTCACGGTCGCCTTCCTCGTCGGGGTCGTCGTCGTCGCGTTCCTCGCGGTCGAGGTCGGCCCCCTCGTCGTCAACGACCGCTTCCGCGACCTCCGGGAGCCGACCGACCCCGAGCGGGCCGCGCTCGACGCGCTCCGCGAGACGGCCGGGCTCGACGTCGACCGGGTGGCGATCGTGGAGACGAGCGGCGACGAGTCCGTCGACGTCGCGGTCCGCGGACCGCCGCGCAGGCGCGTGCTCTTCGTCACCGACTACGTCCTCGACGAACTCGACGAGGACACGGCCGTCGGTCTTCTCGCAGCCGAAGCTGGACGGGTGGACACGTACTACGGTGAGTTCCGGGCGGTCTCGGTCGCGGCGGTCGTCGGCATCCTCGCGGCGATCGTGGCCACGGTAGTCCCGTTCGGCTCGGGGTTCACGGCGGTCATCGTCGTCGGCGTCGCCTCCTTCTGGGTCGGGCGGCGCGTCCAGTACGTCGCCGACGACCGGGCCGCGGACGCGGTCGGGGCCGCACGCGTCGCCGACGCGTTCGAGGCCGTCGCCGCCCTTCGCGGGGTGGACCCGGAGACCGGCGACTGGTCGACGTGGTTCGAGGTACAACCCCCGCTCGGCGACCGCATCGCTGCGCTTCGAGAGCGGGCGGGCTCGGGGGAGTGAGGGGATCCGGCGGCTCGTCGGTCGAACCGCGTCGGCCGCGAACGCAACACATATCCTTCGTCACGAGCCACGTGAGCGTATGCCATCCGAACACGCGGCTGGCGGGATCACCCGCGGGACCGACGGCGACGCGTTCGGGGCCTTCTTCCGCTGAGTCGCGCGCGGCGGATCCGTCCCGTGGCGGGACGGTGAAACCGGGCGACTCGGCGGGCGGCCGCGTCGGTTCGAGGAGTCGAGACCGACTTCGGCCGCCGCGTACCGCGCCGGCGACGTGCCGGAACCGTTACCACGCAGCCACACACGTATCCATACAACCGAATGCGACTCCCGGAACGACAGCTCGCGGTCCTCGAAGCCGCGAGCGCGACGGACGAACGGACGATCGACCAGATCGCGGCCGAGACGGGACTCAAACCCGAGACGGTCACCGGCGCGGCGTTCGACCTCCGCGACGAGGACCTGCTCGACGTGACGGAGACGAGCGTCGAGGCCGCCGAGATAACCGACGAGGGGAGCGCCTACGTCGCCGACGGACTCCCGGAGACGCGGCTACACCGGGCGGCCGCGGACGCGGGCGCGGCCGACGATCCCGTTTCGATGGGTGAAGTCATCGGCCGGGCCGATCTCGCGGGCCCCGAAGTCGACATCGCGCTCGCAAACTTCCCGCGGAAAGGGTTCGGAACGGTCGACTCCGGCGAGTTGACCATCGACGCGTCGGTCGACCCCGACGACGACCCCGAAGCGACCGCCCTCGCGGCGATTCAGAACGCGAGTGACGCGGACGACGCAGGCGACGGGGACGTCCTGACCGACGTCGACGACGAGGTTCTCGACCGGCTCGCCTCTCGTGGGCTCGTCGAACTCGCGGAGCGAACCACCCGCTCGGTCACGCTCACCGACGCAGGCGTCACCGCGCTGATGGAGGGCGTCGAGGTCGCGGAGACCGTCGCACAGGTCACGCCCGAACTGCTCGCGAGCGGCGAGTGGCGTGACGTCGAGTTCACCGAGTACGACGTCGAGGCCGACGCGCCCGACGTCGGCGGCGGACGGAAACACGTGCTCCGCCGGACCGCCGACCGGGTGAAAGACGTGCTCGTCGGCATGGGATTCCAGGAGATGGAAGGCCCCCACGCCGACAGCGACTTCTGGATCAACGACTGCCTGTTCATGCCGCAGGACCATCCGGCTCGAACCCACTGGGACCGATTCGCGCTCGACGTCCCTCCGATGGATGATATCCCAAAGACGCTCATCGATCGCGTCGAGTCGGCCCACCGGGAGGGGTACGGCGAGGACGGCGACGGGTACCACTCCCCGTGGTCCGAGTCGTTCGCCCGTGAAGTTGCGCTCCGCGGCCACACCACCTCGCTGTCGATGCGGTACCTCTCCGGGTACGCCGGCGCGGAACTGGAGCCGCCACAGCGCTACTTCTCCGTCGAGAAGGTGTATCGAAACGACACCCTCGACCCGACGCACCTCCTCGAGTTCTTCCAGATCGAGGGATGGGTGATGGCCGAGGACCTCTCCGTCCGTGACCTGATGGGCACCTTCGAGGAGTTCTACCGACAGTTCGGCATCACCGACGTCCGCTTCAAGCCGCACTACAACCCCTACACCGAACCCTCCTTCGAGCTGTTCGGGAAACACCCCGAGACCGGCGAGGAGATCGAAATCGGCAACTCCGGCATCTTCCGCGAGGAGGTCACCGGCCCGCTCGGCGTCGACTGCGACGTGATGGCGTGGGGACTCGCCTTAGAGCGGCTGGCGATGTTGACGACCGGCGCGGAGGATATCCGTGATCTCCACGGAACCCTAGCCGACATCGAGTTCCTGCGGAACGCGGAGGTGAGCTACTGATGCCCGTCGTCGATGTCGACCCCGACGAGCTGCGACAGCTCACCGGGCACACGGACAAAGACGACAAGACGTTCAAGCAGGACCTGTTCGGACTCGGCTTAGAGTTCGAGGGTGAGACTGACGACGGCGACCTCCAGTTCGAGTTCGCGCCCGACCGGCTCGACCGCCTCAGCGTCGAGGGCGTTGCGCGGTCGCTCCGATACCACTACGGCGACGACCGCGGCGTGTACGTTCCCGACACGAACGACCCCGAGTGGACGATAGAGGTAGACGAGTCGGTGCCCGACGAGCGCCCGTACGTCACGGGCGCGGTGATCCGCGGCGTCGATCTGGATGAGGCGGCGCTCGAATCGCTGATCCAGCTACAGGAGAAGCTCCACGCGACGATGGGGCGCGGTCGCGCGAAAGGCGCGATCGGGATCCACGACCTCGCGATGGTGAAGGGCGCGCCGCTGAAGGAGGGGGCGGAGCGATCGATCACGTATCGCGGTGTCGAGCCCGAGGGAGACACGTTCGTTCCGCTCGACGCGAACGACGAGTTGAGCCCGGCCGCGGTGCTGACGGACCACGGGACCGGCCGCGAATACGCGGATCTCGTCGAGGCGTACGACCGCTATCCGGCGATCTACGACGAGCTCGGCCTGTTCTCGTTCCCACCGGTGATCAACGGACGGCGGACGGAGGTGACGACCGGCTCCCGAGAACTGCTCGTCGAGCTCACCGGCACCGACCAGTGGACGATCGACCGGATGTGTGCGATCGTCTGTTACGCGCTCTCGGCACGAGGCGCGACGATCGAGTCGGTCGAGGTCGAGTACGCTGACGGCGCGAGCGCCCCCGAACAGTACGGGTCGGAGCTGGTCCGCCCGAACCTCGATATCGACGAGAAGTCGGTGACTCACGACCGGATCGAGACGCTGCTCGGCGTCGAGTTCGAGCCGGAAGAGGTCGTCGACTGCTTCGAGCGCTCGGGGCTCGACGCGACGTACACCCTCGACGAGGAGGTGACCTACGAGGTCGAGATTCCGCCGTACCGCGTCGACGTGCTCCACCCACTAGATCTCGTCGACGACGTGGGACGCGCGTACGGCTTCGACAACCTCGCTCCGCGCTACCCCGATATCGGCACCGTCGGTGGGCGACACGAGCGCACGCGACTGGAGGACGCCGTCCGAACCAGTCTCGTCGGGCTCGGCTTCGAAGACCTGTTGAATTTCCACATGACGAGCGGGGTCGCAAACTACGACCGGATGAACGTCGAACCCGGAACCGATGTCCTCGGCGGCGGCGAGCCCGTGTCGATCACGGAGCCGTACAGCGAGGAGTACACCCAGTTGCGGACGTGGGCGCTCCCGTCGCTGCTGATGCTGTTAGAGGGTAACACCCACAACGCGTACCCGCAAGATGTCTCCGAGATCGGGTTCGTCGCCGAGCGCGACGAGACCGAGAACACGAACGTCGCGGAGTCCCGGCACGTCGCCGGCGCGGTCGCCCGACGTGACGCCTCATACGAGGCGGCGAAGGGCCGTCTTCAGTCCGTGTGTGACGACTTCGGCGCGGAGCTCTCGACACCACCCACAGACCACCCGTCGTTCATCGATGGACGGGTCGCCGAGGTCGTGATCGACGGCGACTCAGTCGGCGTCGTCGGCGAGGTCCACCCCGCGGTGCTCGTCGAGCACGATCTGGAGGTGCCGGTGGCCGCCTTCGAGTTCGACCTCGACGCGCTGCGGTAGTCGCGGGTCGCCGGCGATCGCTTATATTTATCCGACGGTCGTCACGCCGTCGCTCGTTATCTTATAAGTCCCGTCCAACTCTCACGCCTCGGAGTCGAATTTTTATTGATCGCGCCGTGACGTACCCGTATGTCCCTCCATGACGCTCCGGTGTCCCTTCTCCGACGCCGCGCCCCCGGCGAGAGCGATCTGTCCGGGTTCGAACGAACGATGTACGCGGTCGTCTGCGTCACGTCCGGGTTGTTCGCGTTCTTGATCGGGGCGGCCGCGCTGTTGACGGGGCCGGTGGCGGTGGACGCGGCCGTCCAGCCGGGCGTCGTCACGGCAGCCGTGTACGGCGGGTTCGGATCGCTCGCGGTCATCAGCGGTGTCGCCTTATACCGGCAACGAGTCCTCGGGTGGGTCGGTGGGGTCGTCGCGCTCGCCATCATCGCCGGCTGGGGGCTCGTGCTCGCCGTGGGGGGTGCCGTCCACGGAGTCCTGACGACGATCGCTCTCGCTCCGGTCGTGTGGCGGCTCGTCGCCGACCGACCGCGACGGCATTTATAAACAGTGCCGACGATCCGTCACGCCTCGAAGCCGTCTTCCCACCGGAACGTGCCGTTTCGCTGGACGACCTCGCCGTCGACGGCCATGAACGAGTCCCCGCTCACGTCGCTTATCATGTCGACGTGGACGGCGCTGTCGTTCCCGGACTCGCCCTCGGGGAGGCAGGCGTCGTAGGCGCGGCCGACCGCCATGTGGACGGTGTCGCCCATCTTCTCGTCGAAGAGGATCGAGTCGGTGAAGCGATCGATGCCACGGTTCATGCCGATTCCGAGTTCGCCGAGTCGACGTGCGCCGGCGTCAGTGTCGAGGATACCTGCGAGCGCGTCCTCACCCGTCTCCGCCGAGAAGTCGACGACTTCACCGTCCTCGAAGGTGAGGTGGACGTTTCGCACTCGGGTCGCGTCGATCGTCATCGGCACGTCAAAAAACGCCTCGCCTGCGGTGTCGTACGGCGCGGTGAACACCTCGCCCGAGGGGAGGTTATGCGAGTCGTACGCGACGGAGGCGGCCGAGTTGACGGCGGTTCGACCCGCGATCGACATCGTGATATCGGTGTCGGGCGCGTCGTCGCGCTCGGTGACGATCCGCACCTCCTCGCCGGCGTCGAGCACGTCTTTCATGTTCGCCATCTCGTCGGCCAGCGCCTCCCAGTCGCGGAGGACGGCGTCGTACACGAACTCCTGATACTCCTCGTAGGCCATCCCGGCCTGTTGTGCGAGGCTGCGCGTGGGATGGACCGTCGACACCCAATCGGTGTCCATCCGAGCCTCGCGGACCCCCTTCCGGGCCGTGGCGTAGGCTTGGCGGGTCTCGCGGTTCACGTCAGCGGAGGCGGTGGTGTTACGCCCGCCCCCGATCCGGAGATAGGCGTCAGCGGCCTCGAAGAGCGCGCGATCGACGGCCGGATCGTCGTCGAAGTCGGCGGCCTCGACATCGCCGTCGGCGGCCGACTCGACGCCTTTTAAATAGGCGCGGCCGATCTCGTCGGACCCGTACAGCGTCGTGACGTTTGCGCCCCGCTCACCGAGCGCCTCAGCGACGGCGACGCCAAGCTCGTGGGCGTCTTCTGCGACCGAGACGACCACGTCGTCGCCCGCCTCGACTCGTGCGCTCCAATCGACCAGCAGTTCGGCGTGTTCGCGTACGCGTTCGTCCATCACACGGTGTGTCGTAGAGGAGCGGTAAATCGGTGCCGGGTCGGTGATCGTTGCGCCGACCCAGTTGTAGTCTATTTATAAACGGATGGCGCTGCTGAACCGAAGACAGATACGTTAAACCGCAAGAAGGCAGACCATCAATGATATCCTATACATGAACGTCTCGCTTGTTTTGCTAGCCAGCTGACGACGGGAAGCGGTTGCCGCTCCCGCACTACCGTCACGTCACTCCTTGTCGGTCGACTCCGTGTCACCCGTCCGCTTCGAAAGCAGATACGCCGCGCCGCCAACGCCACTCAGGGCTGCCAGCGGACCGAATCCAGGAATGTCGTCTTCGGCAGTGTCGTCCGCGTCTACGTCCTCGTCGTCCGTCTCGTCTTCGTCGTCCGGATCGTCGGCTTCGTCGTCCGGATCCGTCTCGTCTTCGTCGTCCGGTACTTCCTCCTCTACATCGAGCGCGTCAAGACGCTCAGCTGGAACCGCCGATCGGAGCTTGAACGCGTCGTATGCGGCTGCTGCGGGCAGCTCTCGTTGTTCTCCCTCTTCGTCCTCGTAATCGTAGTGCTCGTCGTCGGGAATGAAGCCGCCGAACACCCGAAGGTGTGGCTCGTCGATTGCGACGAGTTCACGCAGTTCATCGGCGTCGAACTGTACCGAGATCGTGTCGTCAGTCGTGTCGACGCTCGTCGCGAGCGCCTCTGCGCCGGTCCGAGTGACCGCCCGGTACGGTTCGTCATCCGTGATGGACTCGGCAACATCACCCGGGTGGGGGATCCGTACCGTGGCGGTCTCACCCTCAACCTCGATTGTCTGTGCCTCGCCAACCGGTTCGTCGACACGAAGGATCCGGTTCTCCAACGCGGGCGTGACCTCTCCCCGGGCGCTGATGTACTCGGCGACTGCGGGCCCATACTCGGTGCCGGACTCCGCGATAACCTCTTCACTGGGGATCTGGTGGAACGCCTCGTAGCCGCTGGCAGTATCTTTGATGAAGTCGGTCGTCGCGACGGTGTACGTCTCGTCGTCTTCGACCGGCTCTCCATCGACGAACACTTGGAGTACTTCTGGTTCCTCGTGACCGCGCCACTCGTACTGGATCCCGGCGACCTGCTGCCCCTGTTGTGCGCCGAAAGGAGCCTCACCGGCGAGATGCTCGATCCGTGACCCCTCGTCTTCAACATCGACGAGGCCACGTTCACCGAGTGCGGACCGGATCTGTTCGCCAGTCGCTTCGAAGAGAATGATCTCGTTGTCAAACGGGTTGATCTCAAGGATGTCTTGGAGCGTAAGTTCCCCAGGACCGTACGTGTCGTTGGTGCGGATTCCACCGGCGTTCTGGAACGCAACATCAGCTTCCTCATAGAAGTCGAGCATCGCGTTCGTGATGAGGTTCCCCATCGTACTCTCACGGGCGTAATTAACCGCGCCGGATGCGCTCAACTCCAGCGTGGTCTCACCGATCGTCTGTGAGACCTCCTCGTCGATCTCGGCGAGTTGTGCTTCGAGTCGTTCAAGAAAGTCCGGATCCGGCTCGATATCCATCGGCTCCCCTTCGTCATCTACGAGGTCGATCCGCTGCCAATCAACGAGGTCACCGGAGGCGTCCAGCGTCATGACGCCAACGTGGAAGTACGCGTAGCCGATCTCGCTGATGATCGTGTCCTCGTGGACCTCCGCGTCGTCGAAGGTGACGTGTGAGTGGGAACCGAAGATCGCGTCTAGCCCATCAACGGTCTCCGCAATCTCGAAGTGGCGTTCGTGAGGAACGTGCGAAGCGAGAAGCACGACATCACAGTCTTCCTCCTCACGAAGGAGCGCTGTCATCTCTTGGGCCGTCTCGACGGGATCCTCTTGGATGTGGTCGTCCGGGTAGTCGGTGATGTTGTGGAACCCGTCCAGAACGACGTTGAACACGCCGAGGCGGATCCCATTGACCTCGCGAATCACGTACTCCTCGGTGTTGGGGAGCTGCTCGCCGTCCGGTGTTTTGAGGTTCGAGGTGACCCACGGGAACTCACTTTGTTCAAATTTTTCAAGTGCGCTCTCGATCCCGTAGTCAAAATCGTGGTTCCCAACGCCGACAAGCGAGAGGTTCATATCGTTCATGAACTCGACTTTGTGTTGGCCTTCGGTAAAGAACGAGACGAGTGAGGAGCCGAGTTCATCACCGCTTCCCATGAATAGTACGTCGTCACGGTCGCCGAGCTGCTCTTGTAACACCGTCTGGTAGCGGGCAATGTTTGGCCCGCCGGGTTCGCCGATGTCGCTGTGGGAATGGAGATCGTGAACAATGGTGAAAGTATCGTCCTCCTGAGCTGCTGCCGGGAGGCTGAACGCGCTCGCGGTGACTGCCGCCGCCGCGGTCCCGAGCACCGTTCGCCGTGTCACCTTGGTGTGATCTCGCCCGCAACCACACGCAGGAGTCACGCCGGTCGTCTCGGGCGGATCAGTACGCGCGGTCGGACTATCTTCGGATTTCGTCGCTGTTTCGTCAGCGTCGAACACTGTTGGGCGTTTCTCGTCTCCAGTCAGGTATCTTCGGTCTCGTCGATCGTTGGACATTAGAGACAAAATTACCCTTCCATCGAGACAATATAAAAGTATGTGAAAACAACGTGATTGATCTGTCGTTCCCTCCTTTCAGACACACTCTCGGGTGAAATAGCCAGTCCATGAACGCTCTGTACTGACCGATCACTACCTTTTGGGATCGAGTTCAGCTCGTCCGACGTTCGCACCCTGTATTCGGCACGCAGTTCGTGTCAGAGTCGAAGGATCTCAACACAGTCACTTATAAACAAACGTCGAAGCGAGCGCGAGTCAACTACTCCAGATC
>OBKM01000281.1_pt1 | contig 25454 bp, 18 predicted proteins | sample 1519691 | NCBI WGS metagenome assembly OBKM01 (sample SAMEA37050418, study PRJEB22526) | metagenome | biome: saline pan; feature: lake; material: water | place: Egypt | collected 2015 | depth 0.5 m | reverse complement strand
CCGGCACCAGCACGGTCACGCCCGGCAGCGGCGCGCCCTCCTCCGCGTCGGTGACCTCACCGGTGACCTCCCCCCAGTGCTGGGCCGAGGCTGTGCCCATGACGGCCATCACCAGAAGACCGATACACAGATGGCAGACAAAGCGTACCACGGCTGAGCCTCATCGAAATTCGGGAAAATACGCTTTGTATCAGTCGGTCGGAGTGAACTTGGCGGTCGCTTTCGGAAACGGAGACGAAAGGGTGAGATGCGATGCCGCTGACGTTCTACGAACATCCATTATGCATTATCGGGGTCAGCGACAGTCTTTTCAAATGTGAACCAGCCTGGGGCAGGAACAAGCACGAGCGGTAGCGGCCTCGCAGGGGAGCCCTAATACGCCTTTGCAAATACTACGCGCCCCTCAGAGGGTTCGCCGGTAATCAGGTCGCGCCCGTCTTCATCCGTGCCGGGCTGGTCGAAGGGAATGCATCGGATTGTCGCAGAAGTCTCGTCCTGGATGCGCGCCTCTGTCTCTTCCGTTCCGTCCCAATGGGCCACTGCAAATCCTCCTTCTTCGATAACCTCTTTGAACTCGTCGTACGTGTCGACGTAGGTCGTGCGCTCTTGGCGGCGCTGGAGGGCGCGGTCGTAGAGCGACTGCTGGATGTCCTCCAGCTCGTTCTGGATGCGCTCGATGAGACCCTCCTGCGGGACGATGTTCTTCTCGCGCGTATCGCGCCGGGCTAGCTCCACATTGTCGTTTTCGAGGTCGCGCGGCCCAATGCCGATGCGCAGCGGCACGCCTTGTAGCTCGTATTCGTTGAATTTCCAGCCGGGACTCTGCGTGTCGTCGTCATCGAGCTTCACCGACAGGCCGGCATCTTCGAGCGCTTCCTGGATCTGGTCGGCCTTCTCCAGCACGGCCGCCTGCTGATCATCATTAAAGTAGATGGGCACAATCACGACGTGCCAGCGCGCCAGCTTGGGCGGAAGCACGAGCCCCTGGTCGTCCGAGTGCGTCATGATGAGCGCGCCGATGAGCCGCGTAGAGACGCCCCACGAGGTGGCCCAGACGTACTCTTCCTCGTTCTCCTCGTTGGTGAACGTGCAGTCGAAGGCCTTCGCGAAGTTCTGCCCGAGGAAGTGACTTGTACCGGCCTGCAGCGCTTTTCCATCCTGCATGAGCGCTTCGATGCAGAGCGTATCGACGGCGCCGGCGAATCGCTCACTCGCTGTCTTCCGCCCGCGGATGACCGGCATCGCCATGTAGTCCTCGGCGAAGGTCGTGTAGACGTCCAGCATGCGGTGGGTTTCCTCAATGGCCCCTTCCTTCGTGGCGTGCGCCGTATGGCCTTCCTGCCAGAGGAATTCCATCGTGCGCAAGAAGAGGCGCGTCCGCATCTCCCAGCGCACGACATTGGCCCACTGGTTGATGAGCAGAGGGAGATCGCGGTACGACTGGATCCAGTCGCCGAACGTGTCCCATATAATCGTCTCACTCGTCGGCCGGACGACCAGGCTCTCCCCGAGCTCGCTCTCCGGATCGGGGATGAGCTCACCGTCCTCGTCGGTCGACAGGCGCGAGTGCGTGACGACGGCGCACTCCTTGGCAAATCCCTCGACGTGCTCGGCCTCGCGCGCTAAAAACTTCTCGGGGATGAACAGCGGAAAATAGACATTCTCGTGCCCTGTATCCTTGAACATCTGGTCGAGGGCATCGCGCATGTTCTCCCAGAGCGCGTATCCGTTCGGGCGGATGACCATGCAGCCGCGGACGGGCGAGTAGTCCGCCAGCTTGGCCTTGCGAACAACATCGATATACCACTGAGAGTAATCGTCGGAGCGGGCGGTGATAGCGTCAGCCATAGTGTACAGGAGGTGAGAAATTTAAGGGACGGTAGACGAGTCGTATGGGTGGCGTATCCGTTTAAATGGCTGCTCGTATCGGTTGGCTCACCTTTTGCGGGCTACCAACAGTGAGCAATCGGTGAAAGCAGCTGGGGATGAATCAGTTAAAGAATCTGAGCCCAAATAGAAAAGCTCTCGGTTAAAAAATCATCGAAGTGGGAGGGCACCGAGTACCCGGAAGATCGTAACAATAACGACGTTGCTGCGTACTCATTGTAGAAGTAGGATAGCACGACGTTCATACGACGGTCATAAAGAACGGGAGGAAACTGCCATGCGTGCCATACTCGCCAAACTAGAAGAACTACGATCCTCGCTGCGCTGGGGGATGCATGCAGCCGTGCTCGGACTGATCGTCATTGGACTGACGGGATGCTACACGCAGATGGCTAGCCTCGAGTCTGAACGAAGCAGCACGACCGATCAGCAGCAGGACGTCGAGCAGACGGCTGAAGCCGACGACCGCAGCGTGACGGCTCCCCGGCAGGCCACCGCATCGCCTCACCAGCAGGCGAACCAGGTCTGGGACGTCTATGAGGCCCGATATGATGGAGCGATTACGCGCTCGGAGTACCGACGAGCCCTTCGCGACCTTGGGTTTTACCACTACGGTAGTCCAACGTTCTACTACGCGTACTTCGGCGACCCTCTCTTCCACGATCCCTTCTTCCGACCGCGCGCTTCGTACACGCGGTTTCGCAGCTTCACGGTGCACCGCAGCTTCGCGTTCCACGATCCGTTCTTCCACGATCCGTTCTTCTTTGGGCCGCGATACAGCTTCAGCATTCACTTCGGTTCAACCTTTGGCCATCGCCCGTTCTTCGCCCGATCCGGTTTCGGGTTCTATCGGTCGCGAGCCTTCCACGGCGGCACATTCGGGACCTTCACGCCCGTCCGTGTTGTGGAGCGGCAGCCTGCGCGTACCGTTCAGCCTCGCGGAGAGACGATAGGCCGGAGCACAGCCCGCGGCAGTACGGGGCGGTCTTTGACGGCTCGTGACAGCGACGCGCAGAGCCGCACCGCTATCGGCCGTATGAACGTGCAAGATCAACGCACCAGTGCAGATGAGCGCTCCTCGCGAGCGCGAAGCACAGACGCGCGATCGGATGTCGAGGCCCGCGCGGATCGCTCGACGGAGCGAACGACACGGGAGCGAACGACGCGCGAACGGGGCAATGCGGAGCGCGTGCGTTCTGATCGCTCCAGCGACGGGCGGAGCGTGCGCACAGGACGCGCCCAGAACCGCGTTCAGAACGATCGCGATCAGGTGCGCCGGTTGCTCCCGAGCGTCGTGATTAACAATCGAGACGTTGAGTCCATAACACGCGACCGATTGCGTACGCCGTCGCAAGACATGCAACGCACCATCCGCGAGCGAGCGCGCGAACGTGCTCGCTCCAACCGGAGCAACTTCAACGTCGATTGGAATCGAAACCGAGATCGAAGCCGGACGGAAACGAATCGGACGCGATCGCGCGACCGGTCGAGCAGCACGCGCTCGCGTTCGAACGCGCGCTCGTCCGACGGAAACAGTAGTCGGACCCGCTCGAGTCGGAGCAGTCGAAGCAGTGACTCGAGTGCCCGTTCGTCGAGCCGATCGTCTTCGGACCGCGGATCTCGCTCTAGTTCGCGATCCAGCAACGACCGTGGCAGCGACCGAGACAGTGATCGCTAACCCATCGGGCCATCCCGGCTGATACCGATTGACACAGTTTGTGGAAGCGGCCCGTGTTGTGCTCCAGCACGGGCCCTTCGCATGTCTAAAGGGCACTTTGAATTAACACGATACGCGTTATGACGACGGATGGGCAGACATCTGCTTGCAGAGCGAGACAATCGCCGAGGACCAGTTCCACCCGCTACTGGCTGGTGGCAACCGTGATAGGACTGCTTGTTTTTGCCGTCAGCGGAACGGCCGCCTGGGCACAGACCGCCGAAGACGCGCTGCGCATCGGCCAGCGATCTCCGGCCACCGGGGCTACCATGATGGGATACGCCGGGGCCGGTGTGGCGGGCGTGGCCGATATCGGAGCGCTCTACGCAAATCCGGCGGGCCTTGGGTTCTACGAAACGTCACAGGCGGCGGGCACACTCCGATTTCTGAATGCATCTGATGATGCCCGATTTGATCCAATCGCGCCAGATGACCCCACGTCGAGCACGCAAGCTGTGACGGACGTCGGGATCGATAACCTGGCGCTGGTCTACAAAGCTCCTACCGAGCGCGGGTCGCTTGTCTTCGGGGCTGGCTTCAATCAGACCGCCACCTTCGAGCGGTCACTCGAGTATCAGGGCACGAATAGCCTGAGCTCGATCACGGATACGTTCCTGCCACCGGTGGGCAGCTTTGAGATAGACAACGGAGATATCCTTTTCGACAGGTCGACGCAACGCATTGCGTTTGATGCCGGAGCCATCGAGTTCTTCGAGGGAGATTTTGAAGATGGCTTCTATCCCTTCCTGCAAGCAGTTGCACCGGGAACTGAAATTCAGCAGCAAGAAGACGTCATTGAAGAAGGGCGTCTTAATGAGATTAATCTTGGAGGGGCCGTCGAGGCGGCTCCCAATCTCATGGCCGGGCTCTCTCTTAATGTTTCATTCGGCAGCTATGAGTTTACACGCTCTTACCGGGAAGACGACGTGTTCGGGGAGAATACGCCTGATATGTACAGCGTGGAGCTTGGAGACGGGCAGCTGCTGCGCGGGTTTGATTTCCTGGACGTTCGAGAACGCATCTCTTCGGATTTCGTCGGCGTGAATGCGCGGGGAGGAGTATCAATTGAGCCCACGCCGCGCATCCGGCTGGGAGCCACCGTAGAAACGCCGACCGTGTATTCGGTGGAAGAAGTGTTTGGCACGCGCATCCGCACAGGGTTCGAAGAGGGAGGCGAGCTCGAGGGGGGCTCCATTGACGCCAACGAGTTTGAGTATCGCATACGCACGCCCTGGCGCTTCGGAGCGGGGGTGAGCGTCGATATCGTCAACATGCGCCTCATGGCCGATGTGGAGTACGTTGACTGGTCGGCCCTGGAAATTCGCTCCGATGCGGTCGACTTCTTCGACGTCAACGATGAAATACGAAGAGAATTCAGCGCGACGACAAACATTCGAGGGGGCATCGAATGGGAAGTGCCTCTCGCTACGTTACGCGGCGGCGTTGCCTACCAGCCAGATCCGCGTGATACTGAGATTCAGCTTCCGGGAGGTGAGACGACGGATCGCACCAAGACTTTCCTTACGGCAGGTATTGGATTTGACCTCAGCCCCCAGCTTCGGCTCGACGTGGGTTGGATGCAAGAACGGTTTGACGATCAATATCGTCCCTATGCGAGCGTAGAGGTGCCGGGAGAGTTTGACGACGACGGGAATCCCATCGCGATTACGGCCCCCTTCGTTGACGAGGAGATCCGCCGCAGCACCGTGCGCATCGGGCTCAGCTACAACTTCTGACCGCTCCGTTATTCCTGCTCGCGCCGTCGCTCGCGCATGAGTTCGCGATACTCGTTGGCGGCGCGCACGTGCTCCTGGAAGGTGCGGCTAAACGTATGTCCTCCATCGCCCGTGGCCACGAAGTACAGGTACTCGTGCTCCTCGGGCGTCACCGTAGCTTCTAAGGCATGTCGCGAGGGGTTCGTCAGCGGTCCCGGAGGAAGCCCGCGGAAGTGGTACGTGTTGTACGGGTGGTCGATCTCGTAATCGTCAAATAGCAGGCGACGGCGTTCGCCCTCTTCCTGCAAGACGGCGTATTGGACGGTCGGATCGGCCTGTAGGGGCATGCCGCGCTCCATGCGGTTCAGGTACACGCCGGCAATGCGCGACTTTTCGTCGAGCCGCCCCGTCTCCCACTGAATGATCGAGGCGAGGGTGATGACCTCCTCTTGAGAAATCGATAGCGTGTCGGCGCCGCGGGCGAGCGCTCGGTCGTAATAGGCATCAAACTCGCGCTTCACCCGGCGCACGACGTCCTCGGCGGGCGTGAGCCAGTACACGTGATACGTATCCGGCAGCATATAGCCGAAGAGGTGGGTCGTGTCGGTGCCCACCTCAGCCGCAAGCGAAGAGTCGCGGAGAGCCGACCTGAAATCGTCCGCGTCGAAGGCCATGCCGCGGGCCGCTGTCTCTGCGACTATCTCCGGACGAGTGCCCGGAGGAATCAGCACACGAATCGGCGTTTCGAGCCCCTTCCGTATTCGGTCGAGCAGCTCGTGGTTGGAGACGCCAGAGGCAAAGGTATAGTGCCCTGCTTTGATCTGGTCGCGCCATCCGGTGAGCGTACCAATCCACCTGAAGGTGCGCGGGGACCGGAGCATGTCGCGCGCCTCGAGCGAGTCGACGACGGCTTCGAAGTCAGCACCCGGAGGAATCTTCACGCTGCGCTCTCCCTCGTATGGATGCGTGTTCGGGGCAAAGGTGATCAGCGCACCGCTCATCCCCAGAACGAGGACGAAGACTACGGCCGCGACAAGTCCAAATTGAAGTCGATTCGACATGCAAATGCTACTGGCAGAGCTGCGTGCTACCCAGATCAATCAAGAAAAACCACTCAAAAGATACTACTGACCTCAACGCGGCGGCGCGCGCTCTGCTCCAACACGAACAACACGGAGGTCGCCAAACGGAAGCATTCTATTCGGGGAGCGCGAGTCGCGGCACGGCTGTGAGCGACAGCTCGCTGGTTTGCTCCGCCTGCCATTTGTGGTATCCGGCAACGGCAATCATAGCGGCGTTATCCATGCAGTAGGCCATGTCCGGCAGGTACACGGCAAAGCCGTCTGTCTCGCCAACGGCCTGGATGGCACGGCGCAGCGCGCTATTGGCTGAAACCCCGCCAGTAATTGCCACGTGGTCGACGCCGGTCGATTGTACGGCCTGGCGCGTGGTTTCGACGAGCACGTCGACGATCGCCTGCTGCACTGAGGCGCACAGGTCGTCAAGGTGATCGTCGATCAGCTCCGCGCGCTCCTCATCGGAGAACTCGTTCAGGTAGTAGAGCACAGAGGTTTTGAGTCCGCTAAAGGAGAAATCGAAGTCGTCGAGCTCGGAGCGCGGAAATTCGTGGAACGAAGGGTCGCCCGTTTGGGCATGCGCGTCGATTTCGGGCCCGCCGGGATAGCCGAGACCGAGCAGCTGAGCGATCTTGTCGAACGCTTCGCCGGCCGCATCGTCGCGCGTCTGCCCCAAAACGGTGTAATCAAAGTCGCCGTGTACGAGAACCAGCTGCGTGTGGCCGCCCGACACGACGAGGCACAGGTAAGGAAACGGAGGCGCCGGATCGTCGATGCGCGCCGAGTAGATGTGCCCCTCCAGATGATTCACACCGACGAGGGGTACGTCGAGCCCAAGGGCGAACGCCTTAGCGAAGCTCAACCCGACCATCAGGGAGCCCGACAATCCCGGACCGTGTGTTACAGCGACGCCGTCTATATCGCTCCGGCGGATGCCGGCCTCGTCAAGCGCGCGCTCCACGACCGGCACGATCAGCCGCTGGTGGTCTCGAGAGGCCAGTTCGGGGACAACGCCACCGTACTCGTCGTGCATGTCCTGTGAGGAGATGACGTTGGAGCGCACCTCCCCATCGACGACGACCGCGGCGGCGGTATCGTCGCATGAGGTTTCAATTCCAAGGAGAGTGGATCGCATAGGGAGTAACAGGCTAGGGTAGAAGCTGCTCCGAAGAGGCGTGTCTCTTCAGGTCATACATTCGGTGATGCAACGTAACATTATCTTTAATACGCGAACAAAAATAATCCATCCAGGTTAATTGGAATGAAGCGGAAAAACACCTATATTAGTACAACCATTCCGTCAAAACTATAGCGAGGGACGCTATGCGCACGACTATCTCACTTCTATGCCTTGTTTTCATGCTCTGCGTGGTGCATCCCGCAGAGGCCCAGCTTCGCAATGATGGACAATCGGGCGTGCAGACGCAGCTCTACGAAGCTGGAAGTTCAGTAGCGGGTGTGCTGGATCATCTGTTCGACTCCGAACACTTCCAGATGGCACACTCATACGAGATGTCGTTCAGCTCGTTCGGCGGCAATTCGTCGTCGCTTGGCATGTATACGAACACAGTGATGTGGCAGCCCAGCGAATCTCTCGCAGCCCGCGTTGACGTGGCGGTGGCGCACTCGCCCTTTGGAAACTCGGCCCTTGGACAGCAGCAAGACGCCCAGGTTTTCCTCCGCAACGCTCAGGTTGCTTACAAGCCGATGGACAACATGGAGATTCGCTTCAATATGCGACAGAGTCCCCATGGCTCGTACATGAGTCCATACGGAAGCCGCGGCCTGCATAGCGGAGGGTTTGGCATGCGGACCGGCCAGCACGATCTATTCTGGAGAAACTAGGTCCTGCATGCTACACGATTTGTATCCAGCATTGAGAGGCGCGGCACGAACCCACGCGGAGCGTGTCGCGCTTCTGCATGTCTGCTAATCGCGTTCCATCCGACGCAGGGCTTTCTGGCGTATGGCGCAGCAGTGGAGGAATAGAGCGCTCAATGCGGCCGTTCTGATCGGAGGGCTCGCCGTGCTGGTTCTCGTCTACGCGCTCGTCACGCAAAGCGTTGGCACCGACACAAGCCCGACGCGTGAAGAGAACCCCGGCGATCTGGTCAGTGAGGTCATCCAGGTGGAGGTGCGCAACGGTGCCGGCGTGGATTATCTGGCTTCGGAGACCACGCAGTATCTGCGCGACCGCGGGTTCGACGTGGTAGAAGTAGGGGACCACACGTCGTATGATCAGTCGCAGACCGTTGTTGTCGACCGGGTCGGCGACCGAGAGACGGCCCAGCGCGTGGCAGCAGCCCTCGGCATTCCTGAGGACCGGGTCGAACAAGAGGTCCGCCCCGATCTGTACTTAGATGCTTCTGTTATTATTGGTCACGACTACGAATCGTTATCTCCATTTAACTGATGGAGCCATTGACACTTTCGCGTTGTTTATACGTTTGCATAACGCTTTTGAAAACCCCTCTACGCTCGCACACTTGAACTAACGTAGCGATTACATGGCTGAAAATACCTCTTCTGCTCCTCGCACGGACACATCGGATAATGTTCGCACGCCACGCAATCCAGGCTATCAGTTGGCCGCTCGCGCCGTCGATGCCATGGCTGAGAAGAAAGCCCAAGAGGTGATGGTGATCGATCTCCGAGAAGTCAGCAGCCTGGCCGACTTTTTTGTGCTTGGCACTGGCGAATCGGACCTACAGGTGCGTGCCATTGTGCGCAGCGTAGAGGACCACATTGAGGAGACCTGTGAGGAACTGCCATGGAAAAAAGAAGGGCTCGACCATCTGCAGTGGGCCGTGCTTGACTACGTCGACGTTGTGGTTCACGTCTTTAGCCCCGAGCAGCGCGATCACTACGATCTGGAGCGCCTGTGGGGCGATGCCACCTTGGAAACGGTGCCGCCGGAAGGGGATGCGACAGACGTTGAGCTCTTACAAGAACTCATCGATGAAACCGCGCAGGCGCAGTAGCCATCGCCCACCCCGCAGCGGAATTGGGGCGGAGCCATCGGGGCAACCGTAATTATATAGAAGCCCACGACATGGAACGCATATTCATTCTACTTGGCGCATTGGCCGCGGGACTCGCCGTGATAGGAGGCGCTTTTGGAGCGCATACGCTGGAGGGGCGGGTCTCTCCGGATCGGCTGGAGACGTTTACGACGGGCGTGACGTACCAGATGTATCACGCGCTCGCGCTCCTCTTTGTAGGGTGGGCGCTAACGCAGTGGACGGCCGCGCCCATCACCTGGGCGGGATGGTGTTTCCTGGCGGGCATTGTCATCTTTTCCGGCAGCCTTTATGCCCTAGTTCTCACGGACACGTCGTGGCTGGGAGCGATTACGCCGATCGGCGGCATAGCGTTTATTATTGGATGGGGCCTGCTCGCCTGGGGCGTCTGGCAGGGGAGCGTCTGAATCGATATCGCGCGCTATAGCTCCTCATCCTCAAAGAGGACCATGAAGCTGGGAAGCAGGCTGTGCGTCTCGGCCAGGCGGATCAGTTCTACGGCCGCCTCCTCGGCCGCGTCATACGTGCCGTGATCGTCACTTTCGACAGCCAGGGCGTATGCCACGTCCGTATCTTCCTCAAGCTCTACGTCTTCCTCCCAGGCCGTTGCTTCTTCGATGAGGAAGTGTTCTTCGTTCGGCATGTAAGAGGCCACATAGCGCTCTTGGGCCGCTTCCGGATCGACAAGGCTAAACATGCCTATGAGGCCGAGCTCTTCGTCATAAAGAAGCATCTCGGCAATGAGGCGTTGCGTGAAGTGCTCAGGATCAGGATTCATAGAGCTTGAGATCGATAGGTTGTGATAGAGAGTTGGTGGAACTGGGAAAGCGGCGAGGCAACACGCGTTCAGGTGGCATGTGCCAGCGAATCCGCCAGTCTCCCAGCAGAACTACGTGGGCGGGGCTTTCGCTTCTGAGGAGGCAAAGTCATCGACGAACGACCAGGCCGCATCGCCCTGCAGGAAGGTTGTCTTGACGTCGAAGGCATCGGCAAAATGGCGAATAACCCGCGTGCGCACCTCGTCCTCGTCAACGGAGCGGTTGAGTTCGCGCTTGAGAGAGGTCACGCCTCGGTCTGCGATTCCGCAGGGTACGATGTAGTCGAAGTACGTCAGGTCCGTGTTGAGGTTGAAAGCGAAGCCGTGCATGGTTACCCATCGGCTGCATCGCAATCCCATCGCGCATATCTTTCGCTCCAGTCCTTGCTCGTCCGGACCAATCCACGTGCCGGTGCGTCCCTCGACGCGCGTGGCGTCGAGGTCGTACGTGGCGCACGTACGGATGATAACCGACTCCAGCGTGCGCAGGTAGCGGCCAATATCTGTAAAGAACCGATCGAGGTCAAGCAGTGGATAGCCAACGAGCTGTCCGGGCCCATGGAAGGTGATATCGCCGCCGCGGTTGGTATGAACGAACGTGGCGTCGCGCTCGGCCAACTGGCGCGCGGAAAGCAGCAGGTTGTCGGGATCGCCGCTCTTGCCCAGCGTATACACCGGCGGATGCTCCACGAGCAGAAGGACGTGAGGAACGCGGACGGGCGGCTCCTGCCGCTTGGCCTCGATAAGGCGGTCCTGAAGTTCCTGCTGCAGATCCCAGGCAGCGTCGTAGTCGAGGCGGCCGAGTTCGCAGATGACAAGCGATTCGCGGGTAGACATAGGTAGAGCGTCGATGCAACACAAAGAACCTCTCCGATGTGTACCTGAGGGCACGCGCTTCGTTCGCGTTTGCGCCGGTCAGTATCAGCTCTCGATGTTGACGCGAACGTTAAAACCACCGTTTACATTGGTGAACGAGGGGCGTCGGCTGTCCCCGTCGAAGCGCTCGTACCGGAGCCGGAAGTCGGCCGAGACGCGGTTGCTGAACTGGTAGCTAATCTGCGGCGTGACGGTGAGGCGCGACGTTTCGCGCACGGGAGTGGCACTTTCGCCGTCGAGAACGTCGTCAGACGAGAAGTCGTCTCTTGCAATGGCATTTTCGATAGCGCGCCGCATGGAAAGCCGCGTCTCGTCGTTCACCGAGTACGACAGGCTCAGGTTAAAGCTGATCTGGTTTTCGAGGCGGTCGATAGGTAGCAGCGGGATACTGATCCCTCGCTGGCGGAAGCTACCCGAGAGGGTGAGCTCGTTGGTCTCGTTTTCTAACACCTCGAAATTCGTCGTGCTGAGCTGGTACGAGTTGCTCCGGTTCCACGAGATGTTAGTTTGCAGGCCACCGCTCCAGGTAATATCCAATCCGATCAGGGGCTGGAACCGCTCCGATATGCGCATCGAGCCGATTTCGAATTCAGGGCGTTCATAGGTGATGGTACGACCGCTGAGCGAAAAGCTGCCTTCGGGCTCTCCGTCAACAGAGCGGTAGCGCGAGCTGAACTCCGCATTGTATCCATGCCGCAGGGTAATGCTCTGCGTGAGGAAATCCAGGATCGGCCAGCTTGAGAGGCCCGAATAGTTGACGTCCCAGCCAGGCATCGGGAAGGGCATCAGGCCGCGCCCGCCGATCGTGCCGAAGCCGGACAGGTAGGCGGACTGGAAGTCGTCGGTGACGCTTTCATTGGTAAGCACGACCCGGCCGTCGCCGCTCTCGTCGCCTAGCTCCGCCGGGTTGTCGGCCGCTTCGACGTCGGCTCGATACGTTTCAATCTGCCGCTCGAACAGATCGACAAACGAGGCGCCGAAGGCCCAGGTGGAAGCCGATGCGTTGCCGTCTTCGGATTCGAAGGGGTCGACCGTGCCGTCTTCGTCCTGCCGGTAGGTTACATTGCGGCCGCTGGACCAGTCCACATTCCAGTTCAGATTGATGCTGAGCTGCTGGCTGGGGGTCAGCGTCGTTCGGCCCTGCAGCCGGTTGCTGGACGAGAAATCGTCGTCGGCCTGGCGCGACCCGTCAAGGCGGTCCGTGTCAAAGAGGCGCCGGTGGGAGGCTATGGTTCGAGACCAGCCAAACCGGTAACCGAGCGACGGGCCGTCACCGCGGAGAGCGTCGACTAGTCCATGATGCACGTTGACCTCGCCGTCGTCGTCGAACTCGCCCACGTTATTTGAACGGGCGGATCGAGACGCCGTGTAGGTCACCGAGAGGTCGTTGATGCCAGCAACAGTCAGAAAGAGGCGGCGCAGCACGCCAACTGGATCCGGAAGTATGCTGCTTACAGACGGACCGTCGTCCTCTTCCTCGTCCGAGTTGTTGCGCGTTGTGCGCTGGGACGACCGATCAGACTGGCGCTGCTGCTCTTCGAGGTCGCGATAAAACTCGAACCGCTGCCAGATCCGCTCGGGCCGCAGCGAGAGGCCGCTTCGAACGTCGATCTGATTGCTCACCGTGGCCCCTGTGTTGCGCCCGACGCCGCTGTTCCGCCATCGGAACGTCGACTGATAGGTGACATCCTGGAGGTCGATCCAGTCAAAGGCGTCCCCCTGCAGCAGGTTGGAACGCACCGTGGCCGAGAAGCGCTGTTCGTGCTGGTCAGTCCGTGGGCTGACGTCGCCGGAGAAGATACCGCTCAGGATCTCGCCCTCGGAAAGCAGATTCAATCGCTCCTCACGGAAGGCGTTGACCCCCAGCTCCAGAGCGTCGTCTTCATCGATGAAAGCTTCTACATCATCAATATCGCGGAAGACGTCACCATCGTCGGTGATGACGTTGCGCACCGTGTCAACTGCCGCAGTCTCGAAGGTCTGGTCGGTCCGCGTGTCGAAGCTCAGGTTGAGAAACTCGAACGGGTCGTGCTGGAGCCCAAAGTTACGCTGGTGATCGAAGGACTGGCGCTCGCGGAACGGGTTGGAGATGCGGTCCGGCGGAGAGTCGTCATCCGGTGCGGAGAGCGTCGAACCGCGCGAGCGGCGCTGGCTGAAGTTGCGGGAGGCAGAGCTCGAGAAGTCGATCGAGTTTGGCGCGTAGTTGAACTGCAGGTCACTCAACGACCCGAGCACAAACGTATCCGGCAGGAACCAGAAGGGGCGAACGGTGCGAGCATCCTGAATGCTGAGCCGGTAGTTGACGGTGCCCGACCACCGCCAGGAGTCGTCAAGACGCTGGGAGGGGTTTCGGCTGTCGCTTTCGGAGTAGGAGAAGTTCAGCGACAGCGCGTCGAGCGTGTTGCGGGCAAGCCACGAGTCGGACCCGCGCTTCTCGATACGAGCCGTGAAGGAGCGCTGGTAGCTTCGCGTTTCGGCCGCTCGGATGACTTCCTGGCGCTGGGCCTCGCGCTCCTCCGCTTCCAGGTCGGAGCGATCGTCGACCTGGTTCACCACTTCGTCCAGGCGTACGTCGCCCCGGTTGGGAGCGAACCGCGGCGTAGACGTGTTGGACTGTAGCTGCATGGAAAGGGGGATGGACCAGCCGTAGCGTTCGGGCAACAGCTTGTCGGCGTTGAGGTCGGCGGTCATGCTCCAGTTTAGGATATCGTTCTGCTCCCGCTCACCGAGCGAACTGGACAGCGACCCAAATCCATCCGTTTGGCGCTGGATGTTGCCTCGGACCCGTCCCAGGTCGGCCAGCTCAATGTCGGCGTTGGCATTGGCCGCCCAGCCGCCCTCTTCGTCGTAGCCCGTTACGCGTAGCTCGTTGAGCCAGAGAGTTGCGGACTCAAGCACTTCGTCGTCCACATCTCCGGGGTGACGCACCCCAATCACAACGCTCGTCACATTTTGGAGCGAGGGGTTCCCTTTGATCCCGATCCGGGTGCCCTCCGGAGCGAACGATTCGGCGTCGGGGGCGCCGGGGCTCAGCTCACCATCTTTCTTGTTCCAGAAGACCTCGTCGTCGGGTGTAGCCGACTCCGCCTGGTCGCGCACCACCTTAAGCTGGTTCAGTGCACTGAGCACGAGGTTCATGCCATTCTCCTCCGGGCGCCACAAACGCTCTGCATCGCCTACAGTGGGGCGCGTTGGCGTGAGCGGTTGCTCGTACTCGTAGTAATCGTTCGTTTCGTTCGATCCCAGCCGCACGAAAAGACGCGCTTTGTCGCGCGCCTCCGCCTCGTCCAGATCGGATAGGTTCCTTCCGCTTTCCAGAGTACCGTGCAGGTGCACGTGCATGCGAAGGTTCGAGTAGCGAAGCAGGTCTAGCCCCTGGTTGAACGTCCTGGAGACACCGAGCTGACGGCCGGCTCCGAGGTCGCTGGCGTTCAGCAGGAGCGACTGCTCGCGCAGGTTTTGCTGTCCGCCGCGAGCCGTGCGCTGTTGCCCAACGATGGCTCCAGGCGGCGAGCGGTAAATAGCATCCTCCTCATTGTTGATGTTCGATATGCTCAGTTCAGGTTCGGAGTGGTTATCCTGATCCCGGTTCGGATCCTCCTCTTCCGCGACGGACTCTGAGTTGCGCCACTGGCTACCAACAAGGTCCATCGAGGCGAAGCGTAGCGTCATGGGAACCTCGTGGCCGGTTGTCCACAGGCGCATGTACTCGATAAGGTTGAAGTTCTCAATGTCGCCCACGCGCCGGTCGTAGTCTTCAACGGGAACGCGGGCCACGTACCAGCCCGTGCCGCGTCCCTCTTCATCTTCGATCTCTCCCGTGATGAAGTTATCGGTGCTATCGGGGTGAGCAAGATCATCGAGCCTCTCTTCGCTGAGAGGAATCTCGTACTGGAAGTAGTCGTTGCTCGTGTTCACGACGCCCGTTCCGCTGAGGTCTTCGGAGTCGGGTTGGCGCGTGACGCCCCGCCGAACGCTTCCCATGCCGAGCTCATTTTGCGCCTCGTAGGTGTTCAGTTCGAAGCCGGCCTGGTAGCGACTCAGTCGCTCCTGAAACGAAGCGCCGCCGGGAAAATATTCTTCATTCTCGAAGAACGCGTCGTTGTTGTAGTGGTGGTACTCATCGGCGGCGGGATCGCTCTGCGTGCGGGCGACTTCTGCCATGAGGCGCGAGTCGCCGCCGGCGGGCAATCCATCCAGGAAGTCGCTGTAAAAGACGGATTCGCGCATCTCAGCCGGGTACGCCTCCTCGTTATGCGAGACGAGGCCGTTGAGGCCCAGATCCTGCGTGCGATTCCCGTCGATGTCGATCGCGCTGTTCTCTTGGCCTCCCGGAAGGCGGCCCCACGCGTCAAAGTCGCGATCGCTGGCCCCACTGATCGTCAGCCCGTCCTCTGCGTTGAGCCGCCGGTTGGGGATCACATCCTCTGAGATAGTGCCGAGATCCAGGTACAGTTTGGCGTCTTCTCCAGCGTCCTCCTGGACGTTCTCTGGATACGGCTTAAAGATAAACTCCACAAACTCGACGTTCTGGACGTCAAAATCCGTGTAGCTTTCGGGGAGATGACGCGTGATGCCGCCCCACGTATCCTTCGGATTGTCGATAAACTCATCGAGGGCGCCCGTGAAATTATAGGGGCCGCGTTTGTGCGGGTCGAAGTACATGTCGAAGGTTCGCAGCGTGGGATCGGCCTCGCCCTGGGTGTCCCGGTTGGGAAATACCTCGTTGACGTTCACCAGGCGAACGGCGTCGGGGTTGTAGGCGTCTGCCTTACCGCTTAGATCGTCGACGATGTTCTGGTTGAGACGGTACCAGCCGAGCGAGGCGCGCCAGTTCGTGCGCATCGAGTCGTCTTGCACGCTTGAGCCTGCCGGAACGCGCCCGATCGAGTCGGGGGCAGCGCTTACCGTCCAGGCGTCGAGCTGCGAGTCGAGCGAAAAGGTGTTGGTAAACCCCTCGAAATCGTCGATGTACGAAATGCCGTCCAGTTCGTCGCTGCTAAAGTCGCGGCCCTGATCCTGCAGGTTGTCGCGCGCCCGGTCGAACGCACTGCTCTGCGAGTGCCCGGGATTCAGCTGAGCAAACTCGCCGGAGACGGAAAGATAGCTGCTCGACCGGGTCTGGACGAGCGGGAGCGCGTCGACGGCGTCAGTCAGCCAGCGCGGCTCCAGGTCGAGCGAGCCGTCGAGGCCCCAGATCGTATTCGAAATGGGCTCCTCGCCGATTCGAAACTTATCCACGGGCACCTGCTCGCTCAAGCGCATGACGGTACCGCCGAGTGAAAACTGGTCGCGCATCGAGTAGTCGGCCCGCGCGCCGAGCAGCGTCTTTTGCTGAACGGTGGACAGCGCGTTTTGCTCGTACGAGATTTCCAGGTCGCGACCGTCTGAGAGGTACGTGGGATTGGTAATGGTGACCGTGCCGCCCTGGTAGTCGACGATGTAATCGGCTCCTTCTTGCAGGGTCGTTCCGCCAGAGCGCACTTCAACCGACCCCTCTACCACGCCGGCAAAGGCTTCCAGATCGAAGAAGTCCTGTCCGCCGCCGCGATGTTCTCCTTCCATCCGATAGATATCAAATCGCGACTCGCGCTGGGCGTTGTCACGCTTCAGGCGGTACAGCTCGGGGAACGCAAAGTCTTCTCTCAGCGCTTCGCTCTCCTCGCCCGTCGCGCTACGCTCGTCGATAACCTCCCCGAGACGCGACCCGAAGGGTTCTAGATAAGGGAAGATCAGAAAGCCTTCCTGGGGATTGATGGTGAATCCTCGTAGGAAGTCGAATTCGTCGTTAGGCTGGGGCGCATTGCTGGAGTTAAGGCGGTCCAGGCCGAGCATCTGCAGGAGGGTGGTCCGACTGTCAATCTCGGAAACCGTGCTGGAGGTGGAGGACTGGCCGGAGGGAGCATGCTCTATGTCAAAGTCGAAGTTGTCGGCCGTAAATCCGCTCCCGCTCAGCCCATAAATGTTACGCAGCTGCAGGTACCAGGCGGCGGGATTTCGATTCTCGGTCGGCTGCGTGATATTGGAGGGCTGAAGGAGTTTGAGGACGAGGCGGTCCGCATCCTGACCGCCAGAACTTCCCCCGGCTTCTGACGAGAAGTCGCCGATGCGTTCGGTCTGCCCTCCGGCTCGATAGCGGAAGGCCACGGCGATAGCCTCATTGCTCCGCAGGCGCTGGTTGAGCGAGAGGTAGCCCAGACGGTTGTCAAGAGTATAGTCTCGATTCTCCTCCAGCCGCTTGAAGTTGCCGACCTGGAAGTCGGAGTCTGATAGCGGCTGCTGGCTGAGCTCTTCCGTCAGAAATGTGCTGGGGGCTGTGGGACTGTCGCTGTCTCGCAGCGCCTCCAGGTCAGCCTCAGAGTACTGGTCGTCGGCGCTGCGCGGAAGGACGGCTTCGGTGAAGTCGTCGGCTTCTGTCAAGATCTCAACGGGCTCGCCGAGATCGACCGTGGCTACGGCGCGGCGGACGTTTTCCTCGTCAGGATCGGCGGAGGTCTGCAGCTTCCAGACTTCAATGTCCGTAACGCGCTGAAAGCCATCGGATAAAGTAATGTCAGGCGGATCGGAGAGGGCCTCCTCCCACCGGTTGCGGAAGTAGTAACTCAGCAGGAAGTGGGTATTCTCTTCGTACTCCGCAGGGCGCAAGCTGAACTCCGTCGTTTCCGATCCCCCCTCAATATTGAGCGTTTCGGATTGACCTTCCTGCTGGCTCGCAATGGCGGTTAGGTTGAGGTCGCCAAACTGAAACTCGCTTTTGATTCCGAAGAGGCTCTGTCCGCCTCGGATAAGCGAAGACGGGGTGTCGAGGCGCACGTTGCCGGCTTCAACGCTCTGCAGAATCTCGTCTTCATAGCCCGAATATTCGAGCCGGAGCTGGTTCTGGAAGTCAAACTGGTTGTTGGTGTCCCAGTCAACGTCCACCTGCATTTTGTCCCCGATCGTCCCTGTAATGCCCATTCGCAGGTCTTGCTTGAAGTCGGGATCGATCCGGCCCGATTGCCCGGTGATGGCTTCCTGCTCATCGCTCTGCCGGTAGTCAAAGCCGGCGTCGATGTCAGCCTGTCCCGTTACGCGGAGATCGACCTCGGGAGTGCCGAAGATGGTCGAGAAGGCACTCTGATGGTCTCCGGGGATGTCAATGTTAATCCCCATCCCACCGCGTTCCGTGTCTTGCTGCTGGCGCTCTTCGGCGAGCGACCGCCAGTCGTCGTGCAGGTCGGACCGGTGGCGCGCCTCGCGATAGGCCGTCGAGTCGAGCGCAATGACGTCGCGTTGTGATCGAAGCACATACGCGAAGGAGGTCGAGTCGAGCTCCACCTCGTATCGATCCCATGGATCGGGGCGGGGGGTTAGAAAAGGAGACTGAGACCGGGAGGAGAGAGGGTGCTGGTGACGCGTACGTCGCTGGTTGCTTCGGTGGACCGGATCAACGTAGCGCTCCACGCGCGGCGCTTCGACGGTGCGGGACGTATCTGCTGAGGAGGCCGTATCGTCCTCCGTGGTCGTGTCCGGCTCCAGCGTAAGCGTGTCAGGGGCTAAAGCAGACGCAGACAGAGAGCTGCTGGCTGTACTTGAGTACGCAAGAGGCAGCAGAGCTTCGGAGGACTTTCCAGAGGCCGGTGAGCTGCTGATCGCCAGCAGAAGCAGCGAGCTTCCCAACGCTACACACAGCCCCCATATCCACAGACTCGTGGAGCGTACCGCCGATGGCAAGGCTGGTTTAAATTCGCGCACGTATCGGAGCTGTTTGCGTGCAGTGCTTGGAGGTCAAAAGGCACCGGCCAACAATGGCCAGTTCTCTATGCGCTTTTGACAGCAAGAGTCTGTATCAAAGCTCCGATACGCAGTAGCCGGTGATGATGAGAAATGGCGCGTCAGAAATAAGAAAATACCCGGAAACGTATTTTCTCTAACACATACTGCAAAGTAAAGGTGTAGGCGCAGGGCGTCAAGAGGTATGCCGGAAAAATCCGCCGGGCAACAGACGTTTCAGCGTACCAGGAAGACGGATCAGCGTGTCTTTGTCCCCTGAATCTACTGCAGATACAAACAAAATAAGTGCCAGGTGGCGCGCGAGCGGTGTCTTCCCGCGCTATCTGAGGCGCGCAGAGCGTAAGGCCTGAAGAGAGCGTTCGTTACCGAGGGGCTCCCTCAGGTTGCTGGTAGAGCGGTTCGGTGACCTCGACGTGCCCGTCATACCAGTTTGATCGGATGTCGAGACCGTGCTCTCGCACGGCGCTAAGAAAGGTGTCGCGCGGCACGACGTGTTCTGGAACTTCGGCACCGCCACCGGGCGCCACTTCTTGTTGAGCCACTAGGCGAGCGATCACAACAGTAGGGATGCTCGTGCACCGCATGATGGCAGTCATATCGTGATCCTCGTCGTAGCGCTCGGTCATTTCATAGACGAGCGTTTGGTCGCGCCCGTCTTTGCGGCCCTGAATCGCGACACGCATCAGTACCGCGTCCGGATGTTGTCCGCCGAGCAGTGAGCGCATGCGCCGCACGAGTACGTCCCGATAGGTGAGGTGCGTGCGAACGCCGATTTTTTGTTTCTCGCCAAATCCAAGTCCGATGACGAAACGCATCTGGTGCGCGTGCCCCGGCCAGCGAATCGTTTTGTGGTCGAGCCGGTGGAGCTTGTCCGACAGGGATTCCGTGAGCGTCGAAAGGCCACCCTGCGTGCAGAAGGCCTCCATTGAGTTGAAGGGCTCTTCGAACGCAATTCGCTCCTCGCGGGAGAGCGGCTCGACTTCCTTGATTTCGCCGTCATCGATAACAAGAGCGGGATTGGTGTAGTCGTCGATGATGCGCTCTGCCGACCAGGAGATGCGAAAGTTGAACGGTGGATTGGGGTTTAGGGGAACGTCTCCCACCCGGAGATCGGCAGCCTCTGCGGAGTCGAACTGGTCAATCCCGTGCAGGCACAGAATGTTGATAAGGCCGGGAGCCAGTCCACAGTTGGGAAGGATCCATGTTGACTTTTCGGCCGCACGATCGTTGAGCGCAAGCTGCTGTTTGACAACCTCGTCGTTGCCGCCCAGGTCGCAAAAGTTGAGCCCTTGGTCCAGACATAGCTCGGCGAGTTCGGGATTGAGCTCGGGCGGTACGCAGCTGATCACGCAGTCACTGCTCTGCAAGATGGGCCCCACCACGCTCGCGTCTCGCGCGTCGATCTGAAAGGTGCGGAGCGAGGAGTCCTCGACCTTATCATGCAGCTGCTGAAGGGCGCGCGATCGCATGTCGCACACCTGCACCTGTTGGAGGCCGTCCTCAAGCTTGCACAGCTCGCGGGCGACAGCTGATCCAATGGTCCCTGCTCCGATAACTGAAATTTTCATGCTACGGGGGACTACTGGTGGGAGCTTGCTCTGCCGGCTGTCCGGCGGTACAAGCCAAAATAACGCGCGGTTCTTCGAAAGAGACTACCCCGCCGCTTTTGAATGCGGCGCTGCCCCCCTGAAACTGAACATGACAAGGTAAGAATGCAACAGCTGACTTGCTATACGTCACCGCGCCCCTCCAGTGCGCGCGACAGCGTGGCCTCGTCGGCATACTCAAGGTCGCCTCCGATAGGAAGCCCCCGTGCGATGCGACTGACGCGTACGTCGAACGGCTCGAGGAGCTGCGAGATGTAATACGCCGTTGTATCGCCCTCCACGTTGGGATTGACGGCCAGGATGACCTCGTCGACAGCATCACCCTCGGCAGTATCTCCCCCAGCAGAGTCCTCGGCCTGACCATTAGCAGCGGCCCTGGCATCTGAATCGGTCGAGGCGTCGTCGCTGGAGGAATTGTCAGCTGACGAGGTCTCGGCGAAGGAGGGGTCTACGCGCGTCGCAAGCTCACGTACGCGCAGGTCGTCCGGCCCAACACCGTCGAGCGGAGAGATTACGCCGCCCAGCACGTGGTACAGGCCGTTATATTCGCCGGTGCGCTCCAGAGCAAGCACGTCGCTCGACTCCTCTACCACGCAGATGGTCGACTGGTTGCGCTTGGACGAGCGGCAGATCGGGCAGGGATCTTCGTCGGTGACAACGTAGCAGGCCGAGCATCGCTGCACCTGATCTTTCACAGCCATCAGCGCCTCGGCCATCTCCTCGACCTCCTCACGCGGCATCTTGAGCACGTATGAGGCAAGCCGGCGGGCTGTCTTTCGCCCGATGCTCGGCAGCTTCGTAAACTGCTCGACCAGCGCTTCAACCGATTCGGAGGTAAACTGCATGGGACGTTCGAGTTGCGAGTGCCGGTAAAAGACATTTGTGCCTTCCGGCACTCGACATTCTCTGGTTGCCAGTCTTTACATGCCGAGCTGGCTCGGATCCATGCCCGGCGGCAGCATATCCGACATCGAGGAGCGCATCTCGTCCTCGGCCATGTCGGAGGCTTCTTCCAGCGCCTTGTTCACGCCGGCAATGATGAGATCTTCCATCATTTCCAGATCGTCGGGGTCGACCACTTCCGGGTCGATTTCAATAGCCGTCACGCGCTGCGCGCCGTTAGCCGTCACCTTGACCATGCCGCCACCGGCTTCAGCTGTCGTCGTCTTCTCTTTAAGCTCTTCCTGTGCGGCCGATACTTTTTTCTGCATGTCCATCATCTTGTTGAACATGTCGGCCATATTCTTTCCGCCTTGAGACATAAGTTTTATTTTGGGTCGTTGAGAGAGAATGCGAGGAAGTAATAAAGGGGGTTACCACATCAGCTCGCCGCCGAAGTCGTCGAAGATGATGTCGAGGGCAGGATGCTTCTGGCGAAGCTGACGCATGCGCTCGTACGGATCGGTTTCTTCTGTAGTTTCCCCGTTTGAAGAGGGATCGGATTCTTCATCAATGACGAAATTGATACGATTGACCGATTGGCCGAGCGTTGCCTCTAATGACTCGAGAAGGAGCGAGCGATGATCGCTCAGCTGCCGCCGATGAAAGTCACGCGGCACGGCAATCTTGGCCGCGCCGTTGTCGAGAGCTACCGGATGCGCATCTTGCAAGAAAGAGCCAACGCGGATTCGCGCGTCGTGGACGGCGCGAACGAACTCCGGCCACGCCTCTTGCAGCTGGGCTTGCGCGTCGGAAGAGGGTGGAGAGCCCGGTTGGGCGGCTGCGGCCACGCCGCCGTCCTCGTCGTTTGGTTCCAGCGAGGCTGCGTGGGAGTTTTCGGGGCCTGAGCCGTCCGATGATTCGTCGGAAGACTCCTGCTGCGGGAGCGCCGGCTCCCCAAACAGGTCGCGGTATCCGGTGCCCGCGTCTTCACCTTCCGGACTCGTCTCTTCAGATGGTTCGTCAGATGGCTCGGGCGCGGAGTCGGACGGGGAAGGCGTCGGAGGCGCAGGCGGCTCGTCGGTCGCAGCAGAAACTGGCTCCTCCTGCTCGCGGTCCTCATCCGAAGAGTCGTCCTTTTCGTCGGATTCCGCTTCGCTCTCTTCAGGCGACGCCCCTTTCGGGGGTTTCTCTGGAGACTCTGAGGCTTTGGATGGGGCAGGTGTCGAGGCAGGCTCGCGCTCCGGGGTGTCGTAGTCCGATGCGGGTTCAGCGGTGGAGGAAGCGGAGGTTGCCGGTGAAGAACCAGCCTCATCGGTCGCATCGGCAGGGAGCTCGTCGGGAAGCTTGCCTTGGCGCGCCATCTGCTCCAGCCGGTCAATCTTGTCGAGCGCCTCGCGCAGATCGGCGCTGCGCGTGAGCGCTGCCATGCGAAGAAGCGCCATCTCCAGTTTGAGGCGCGGCTGCGAGCTACCCTTAACGTCCTCTTCCGCGTCGCCCACGATGGTGAGCAGCCGCAGCAGGTCGGCCTCCGTAAACTGTTGGCTGACCTCGGCATAGCGCGTGCGCGTCGCTTCCGCAGCCTCAATGAGCGTGTCGTCCTCCATCGTGTGCGCCACAAGCAGGTTGCGCAGGTGCTCAGCCAGTCCGGCGAGAAACTCCTGCAGGTCGTAGCCCTCGCGGACGACGTGCTCGACGAGTTCCAGGACGCCTGCGCTGTTTTGGTGGGCCACGTGATCGGTGAGCTGGAAGAAGAGGTCGCGGTCGACCACGCCCATCGCCTGAGCGAGGTCGGCATATTCGAGCGTCGTCCCGCAGAGCGACACGGCCTGATCGAACGCCGAAAGCGCATCGCGCAGGGCGCCGTTGCCCTTCTGGGCAAGGAGCATGAGCGACTCATCGTCGGCCGTAATGTCTTCCGCCTCGCAGATCTCCCGCAGCCGCTCAACGACGCGCGGCACCGGAATCCGGTTAAAGTCAAACCGCTGGCACCGCGAGAGAATGGTGGGCAGCACCTTGTGCGGCTCGGTCGTAGCGAAAATGAAGAGCGCGTGCGCCGGCGGCTCCTCAAGGGTCTTCAGGAAGGCGTTGAAGGCATGCTTCGAGAGCATGTGCACCTCGTCTACGATGTACACCTTCTTGCGCCCGCCCTGCGGCGGCACGCGCACCTTCTCCAGCAGCGGCTGGATGTCTTCCACCTTGCGATTCGAGGCCGCATCGAACTCAAAGACGCTCAGGCTCTGTCCCTGCTCGAACGACTGGCAGGAGTCGCACTGCCGGCACGGTTCGGACTGGTCCTCGCGCTCCTCGCGCGGCGTCTCACAGTTGACTGCTTTGGCCAGCACACGCGCGGCCGTCGTCTTACCCACTCCACGCGGCCCACTGAACAGGTACGCATGGGCCAGCCGATCCAGGCGAATGGCGTTTTTGAGCGTGTCGGTGACGTGCTCCTGCGCGACGATCTCTCTAAATAGCTTAGGGCGGTACTTGCGCGCCGCGACAAGATATCGCTGATCAGACATGGGGGCAGGAGGCAATTCGGGAGAGGTAGCGTATCAGGCCGCCGTGTGTCGGCCATTTACCATAAGATATAAAACAGCGATGTGCAATAGAAGCGGCGCACGCTGCTTGCAGAAATCCACGCGCTTCTTTGCTACGGCGAGTTGGGCTGCCGTCGTTGCGGATTGGGAGATGGCGAGGGATTAGGCGTAGAAGGCTCGCGCCGGTCAGGATTCGGCACCCGCGTCGGATTAGGGCGACGCGTGGGCGTTCGCCGTCGACGTCGCGGGTTGGGGGACGGTCGGCGTCGGCGCGGATTCGAGGGCGCGCGAGAGGTCGAGGTAGCGTCAGCAGGTGGCATATCAACCAAGCGACGTAATGCCAAAGTCCGCAGACTAACGTCACTGGTATGTACAGCACACAAGTGGCAGTGTTGGGCCGTGACGCGTCGTCTGCTATCGCGTTCGATTGTGGTTGGAGCGGCGTCACCGAAAGGAGATCGAGTCCGAGTCGGACGATTCGGACTCGCCCTCTTCACTCCGCAGGTTGCGGGCAAACCGATCCCAGCGCTCGCGCGGCTTCTGCAGCTGCCGCTGGTTCCACCACCACAGCAGACCGAATAGGACGAAGGCGACGATCAAGCCGCCGAAGAAAATGTATATCCAGATCGGCATGGAATACGGCGTTACGAGTAGGTTCGTAGCGCTTGCTCATTCCTCTTGCACGACCGACTCCGGGTCAGCGTTTCGGGAGGAGGGATCAGGGGGTTCGTCTGCATCCGCCGGCTGCTCGGGAGGAGAAGGCATGACGTCGCGGCTGAGATCCGTCTCCGGCATCGGAGTGGGCGCGTCGGTGGGTGGGTCGAAGCAGTGGCGGCACCGGGGCTCGTAAGCCTCATTGGCTCCGACGAGCACGCGATCGCCCTCGGCCACGATGCGCTGCGAGTGGTTGGCCGGCGCGCCGCACACCACGCAGATCGCGTGCAACTTGGTGACATACTCGGCCACGGCCATGAGCTGCGGAATGGGCTCGAAGGGCTCGGCAAGATAATCCTGGTCGAGGCCGGCCACGATGACGCGTGTGCCGGAGGTAGCCAGCGTCTGGCAGGCGTCGACCAGCCCGTCGTCGAAGAACTGCGCCTCATCGATGCCAACCACGTCGGCTTCGTCAGCCATGAGGATAATCTGCGCAGCGGTGTGGACGGGCGTTGTGGCAACGGCACTGGCGTCGTGGGAGACCACCTCGTCGTCGCTGTAGCGCGTGTCCAGCGCAGGCTTGAAAGCCATCACGCGCTGCCGGGCAATTCGGGCGCGCTTCAGCCGGCGAATGAGTTCTTCGGTCTTGCCGCTAAACATCGAGCCGCAGATGATTTCGATCCACCCGGCGGCGCCGTCGCGGTCCAGGACGAGCGGTTCCATAGGCATGGGACGAGCGCTTTGCAATGAGAAAAATGACACGCCCCACAATAAAGGAAACGCGGCGCGCTGTTGCCAGTGCGGAATGAGGGTTGAGTAGCCCCAGCTCATATATCCCCTAGGCTCTGTCTGACAATTATTGTTTTAGATATTCGCCGATGAAGGCCCATTGC
>OBKM01000280.1_pt1 | contig 25458 bp, 34 predicted proteins | sample 1519691 | NCBI WGS metagenome assembly OBKM01 (sample SAMEA37050418, study PRJEB22526) | metagenome | biome: saline pan; feature: lake; material: water | place: Egypt | collected 2015 | depth 0.5 m | reverse complement strand
TCGACCGAGACGCAGCCGAAGCACTTCACGAGCGACTGGGTAACATTCTTGAAGCCGATCCACGGCGGTAAATATGAGTGATACACCAGAGGCACTTTACGTTGCACATCTCAGTGACGACCGGGCTCGTCCAGTTGTTGATAAAGATCCGGACGAAGCTGCGAGGCGACTCGCTGAACGGTTCGACCTTGAGAGTAGCGCCCGATCGATATCTGGGTGGGAGCGCCGAAACAAAATCAACGAGCTGGCTCGCTGGCGAATAAATAGTTCAGCGTTTCGTGGTTACGCGAGTATCCATCGGGTACCTGCTGGTGAATACGAGTGAAAACGATAGTGACATTTGAGATTCCCCTTCCCGATCTACAGGGGTACAGACGGGTAACCCACGAAATGCAGGCTGTCCCTGACGTTGGTGAGACTGTTACTACAACAACCCAGCCTGATGGCTATTTGGGTGAATTCGTTGTGTTGGAACGGACGTGGAGAGTGATTGAAGAAGGAGCGGATACTCCCGAAGAAGCCCAAACACAGGCCATCGTGTCGCTCGAAGAGATCAACTCCGACTAGCCGTCCCGCTTTATTCGTTTACAAAACTATTAAGTCAGTTACGCGCATACGTTGAAGTGTAGCAATGAACGACGACATCGACATCCAACTCGGCCAGAAGGTTGCAGACGACATCAGCGGAATGGAGGGCATCGTTACCCTCATTGGGGACCACATCTCCGGCTGTACTCGCATCCAGGTCCACCCCACTAACGTCAGCGAAGACAGCCGTGGGAAGAATGAGTTCTTCTACCCTGACCAGTTGACTGTTCTCGAGGAGGAGAACCAGTTCACCGAGCGTGCAGAGCAGGCCGTTACCGAAGCCCACGTGGAGCTCGGCCAGCGAGTCGAGGACGACATCACGGAGTTCCGCGGTGTCACCTCCGTGATCAACTACTCGATCTGGAACTGTCCCCAGGTGATGGTCCAGTCGCGCTCGGACGCCGACGAGTCGCAGTGGTACGACTCGGTTCGACTCACTGCGGTTGACGACACCGCAAGCTACTCGTTCGAGGACGCCTCCGAGAAGATGGCCAGGGAGAACGGTGCTGCCCCGGTGTCGACGACTGGAGCCCAGCAGGACAGCCAGCAGCGGAACGAGTCCCGTTACTAGTCGACCGAGTAGCCCATCGCGAGCAGCTCGGCCAGAACGTCTTCTTCGTTTTCCAGTGCAGCTCGATAGACTGCTTCTCGAACATCGATCACCGGCACGTCACGACCGAGTCGGGACTCCATGTCGGCAACGAGATTGTTCTCCCGCCGAGCGACATCGTCGTGGACAAAAAATGTAAGCCGTTCGTCTCGCTCGAACTGGATCCCCTTGTCCTGAAGCGCTCGACGGACGATGTACGGCTGAGACTCAGATGTGGTATCCTGAGACGGTGTTTCCTCGGTGTGAGTCCGGGGGTCAGTGGTGTCAGACCCGGTGCCCTCCTGGGACTCAGTTTGCTCGCTGCTGGAGTCACCATCGTCGGCCCCGTCCTCACTCCACAGGTCATCTCCGGAGCCAGACTTCATTCCAGTCATGGTTCCACCCGTGGTTCGTGCTCAAGCTCGCCAGGTTCAGGAGGATCCGGTGCGTCGAGTCCGACCTGGTCTTCGATGTGGCGAGCAAGTCGGTCGAACTTCGCGACCGTCTCGATCTCGTACTCTCTCTTGCGCGACCGGTGTTCTTGGATATAGCGATATGCACTACACTGCTGGCGCCAGCTGCCCTCGAACAGTGATGTTCGATCACCAATTATCTCAGGCACGTCGAAGCCGAGCTCGGCGATCTCGTCGATGACTGCCTCTTGGTCGTTCGTCCCCTTGACGCGCAGTGGGACCGCAGCGAGTGTCCCGATGTTGATGTCGAGCTCGTCCTCGAGATTCGTCACGAGGTCGGTGAGCCCCGAGACGGATGCTTGTCCCTTTCCACTCGGCTCGATTGGGAGCACCAGGTTCCGTGTCGCATCCAATCCGTTGTACAAGTGAGGGCCGGTCGAAGCCGGCGGATCGACGATCAGCACGTCGTACTGTTTGTGCACCTCGGCCTCGCGAAGGACACGTTGCAGCTGCGTCAGAATCGGGAACGACTCGCCGAAGTCTCCACGAGCGTCCTGTTCGCGACGAAGCGCCTGTCCGAGATCCTCGAGCCGGTTGTGCTCGGGGATGACGTCGACGCCGTGCTCTGCCGTGCGGATGATGTTCTCGAGCGGTTCCTCGTTGCGACCGACCAGGTGGTGGACCAACGTCTCGACCGAACTGTCGGCCCTGTCATCGTCCACACGGAACAGGTGAGAGAGGTCTCCCTCCTGTGGGTCGAGTGGGACCACGAGGACGTCGAGCTCGGCTCGGGCGTGTGCGACCGCCAGATTCGCTGACAACGTCGTTTTGCCAACACCGCCAGCCTCACTGTAGACACAGTACGAGAGCATGGCTGATGCAATTGTCGCAATCAGTAATAAGTATTGTGTGCATCACACGGGTGTATGATTCAATTAAACCATCCGTTTGAAACGAGCGTTTGAAACGAACAGTTGAAACACACAGTTGCACTAGACGGTTGAATCAGTTAGTTGTTAGACGCCGTCGAGTGTGTCAATCACTCGTTCGAGGAGCAGGTCGATGCTCTTGTGCTGGATACCTTCCGGGTTGGGATCGTCAGAATCTACGGCGTATTCGAAGCCGTACTTCTCACCATCTCGATGGGTGCTGAACCGGTAGACTTCGTCCACTCGATCTTCGTTGACACCCTCACCCTCTGGCTCGTAGAACGTGGAGAGCTCGAAGTCAGTGAACCCGTGAATGACTGCTTGCTCCGCCATGTACTCTCGGACGTGTTCGTGTGTGAATTCGTGGTCAGAATCTTCGGTTTCGGTCACATGGGTGTGTTCGTTCTAACAAGTATTAATGGTGTCGCAAACATACGGAATCGGGTTACCGTTATTGCGACAAGGTGCTCTGTTCTGCAAACAAGTCGATGTCTTCAATCACAGCATCGAACATCGTGGTCTGTTCGAATCCTTCCATCAGTGCGTCGAAGCTAACAGCCAGTTCGGTCTTGTACCGCTTTCCACCCCGGCTTCCTCCTGCTGTCTTGTGGACCAGAGCGAGGTTGTACGTCCCAAGGTTGGGGATCTTGTCTCGGATGCTACGGAGGGAGAGTGTGTCCATGTCACACACCGAGCAGATGCGTTTGTACTCAGAGTAGACCGTTTTTGTCCGAGCTGGCGTTTCCCCTCGCTTTTCGAGGATGCCGAGTGCAAGGAGCACAGCCTGATCGTTTGTTGTCAGACTCGTGAGAGAGTTCGTGACGTTGATGGTTTCAAGCTCATCGAGAGCATCTTCAACGTGATCATCAGTGACTGTTTTATCACCTTTGTTACATGCGATGTCTCCTGATTTTCGGATTAGTCGTAGTGCCTGACGAGCAGAACCAGTGTCTCGAGCAGCGAGAGCTGCGGTCTTCGCGATGGCAGCCTCCTGAACAGCGCCGTCTTTGAACGCACCTTCTACCCTGGAGTCAAGGATTGAGCGTAACTGATTTGCGTCGTATGGTTCGAAGTTAACCTCACTGACCACCATGCTGTCCCGTGTCTTCGCGCTCATTGATGCCTGGAACTGAAGGTCATTAGAGACACCAATGATAGACACGTACGCGTCTTCTAGTTTCCCTTGACTTCGAGCTCGGGGGATCTGGTAGAGCAGATCGTCATCAGAGCCAAGATTGTCGATCTCGTCGAGGAATAGAACGATGTGGCCACCAATCTCGTCGAACTGGCTGAACATTTTCTGATTGAGGCTTTTGAGTGAGTACCCCTCTGGCGGAGAATCGATGTCCGGATCTATCTGTGCGAGAATAGCACCGACTGCCTGATACGAAGTACTGATATCCTTCAACGACACCTCAAACGTCGAGACCGTTTTGTCAGAATCGTACTTCTCTGGGAGCTGTTCAAGATTCTCTAGCACGCTACGCGCGCCAACAGTTTTGCCCTGCCCTGTTTTGCCGTAGACGAGGCAGTTCTCAGTTTCGGTCATTTCGTCCCCGTCTCTGACGTGGCGGACAATGGACGAGAACGAGTTGGCGATCTTCTTGAGCTCCTCCTCTCGCTCTGGCATCTCCTCGGGCATCCACTCCTCGGTGAGCTTCTTCTCTTTGCGAAAGACGTTTGTCGTGTTCTCGAACAGGTCCATACATCACACTCTCTCCCCCACCATTATAAAACCACCCTTTCCGCAATTTCCTGAATTTCTCGAATCCAGCCCCCTTTATATAACACACACACACCACTTTTCCGCAATTAGCACTCGTGAAGGCGGGGGAGGGATTATCTTCGTACTGTACGCGTAGAGCCGTTCTCTCCCGCGTTTGTTGTTACCTGTCGCTAGAGGCGTTGTTCCCCTCGAACGGGTCGGTTCCTCACCGTGCCCGTTCTCGTAAGTTGCCGTGCGGGTATCGTTAGACAGTATGCCTATTAAAACTTTCCCTATACATAGGGGGAGTGACAATAGGATACGAGTAAGAAGACGATAGGGGAGCTGGTTGGAATGGAGACAACGAGACAGTACGTGCTGTTTCTGACCCCACCCGTCTGTTGAACGAGTAATTGCGGAAAAGTGGTGTGTGTGTGTCCGACCGGGGACGACTGTGTCGAGCTCCACATGTTGATCGTGACGTACCACGTTGTTCTATCGATTATTCCCGGAAAAGTGGTGTGTGGGTGGTAGGAGACGCGACAATTACACCTCGTTCCGCTTACGGTGTATCGCAGTAATTACGGAAAAGTGGTGTGTGGGTGGTAGGAGAAGCGATAATTACACCTCGTTCCGCTTACGGTGTATCGCAGTAATTACGGAAAAGTGGTGTCTGACGCCCGAAGGAGGCGGTATCCCGCGTTGGGCTAACGAATGATTCCGGAAAAGTGGTGTCTGAAATTGCGGAAAAGTGGTGTCTTCCACCTCACGCAACTACCACCTCGAATTGTGTTTGGTTTAATTCATCCCTAAACATTTATATGAATCGCCCCCAAACTCAGAGACGCCGTTTGACCGACGGCAACTGAGTGAACGGCACTGCTGCTCACTTGGACATAACGAAATCCGGGTGGGGGCCTGGACTCCCCCGCCTATACAACACGACTGAGCGACTGCTCCACCACTCCTGGCATGTAACCAACACTCAACGTGTTCCCCCTGTTGCTGTTGGTTACACGTTACTCGGTGCTCGGTTCTCCTACACTCTCTTCATCGTACCACTCTACTGTGTGGCCACACTTAGCACAGTACCCGACCAACGGGGAACCATCCCACGGCAGTGTTGCCCGGTGGCCGTTATCACAGAGGGCTTTTTCATAGAGAACTGTTGTACGAGACTTCTCACCCATCGTCTACCTCGTACCACAGTACCTGCATATCGCACTCCGAGCAGTGGCCCAGGAACGGGAACCCCCGGTCGGCGATCGTCGCTCGGTGATCGTTCTCGCACACTCCTTCAGCAACTAGCCCTGGAAAGCGGTCTGGCGGGTTCGTATGTTCTACCATTGCGACATCTCAAAGTTAATACTATTGCAAATATAGCAGACTCAGAGACGACAGATCTCAACGAAGTCGTCACTGATGACGACACCGTTCGTTGCCTGCCGGTAGTCCACGGTTAGCTGGCCGAACATCTCTTTTTTCTCCGTAGACAGATGGGTTCCACTATACAGCAAACCAGTTGATCGAATTGGTGGTTCGTGGACTCTCACTTTACCGCTCTCCCAGACACATTCGTAGCCCATCCGCTCCGAGTCGGCTACCACAACAGTTTCTGCGGGAAGGTGGTCGCTCTGCTCGATCTCGACTCCCAGCATTCGCTTGTACTCATCGTAGTTCGACGTTTGTGGGTTCGAGAGCGTCCCAGTCGAATCTACCACAATGGAGTCAGGATCTCCGCCATCGTTCCTGATGGACTCGAACGCCTCAAGTATCACTTCGTAGGCCTCGTCGTATTCTCTTTCCTCCGCTCGTGGGGCGTCTACATCAGGCAGTATATCGACAAGGTCACCCATGACGACGTCTGCCATCTCTTTGGCAAGGGTGTTGATGCTCTTGGCCTCGGGACTCGGGTCACAAAGCCTGGTTTCTGCTCCGTACTTCATCCGTTCTACTGTCACCGTCTCGTACGTTAGTTCCTCACTGATCATCTCGTCGCCAGCAACGAATGACGGAAATGAAGCGGGAGGATTGCTCAGGGCTGGGATCTCGTAGATGTGGCCATTCACCGACATCTGTTTGAAGAGATCTCGAACAGGATCGTCCAGGTGCTCCTCGAAGACCAGCATGACGAGCTCGTCCCAGTCCTCTACTCGGTAGATGTCCTCAACGGTGAGCGAGGTCTCCGGAACTGCCTCGGCGATTACTCGGACGAGAACGGCATCGCTCAGGTCTTTGACCCAGTGAACTGTGTTGAGGAACTCCAGCTGCTCGGCATTGACATCGTCTGGGTCTACGTCATCTGCGATTGCTTGGAGTTCCGCTGCGAGCGCTTCTGCTCGAACGGGGAGTATCTGCGGGTTGTACGATGGAATGATTCGTGCACTCATTGCGACAAAACGGACCGCCGACCTAGCGTTTGCGGGCAAACGACTGCGCTAGTGCGTCAATGAATTCGTCGTTTGACACCGATGTGAGATCGTATCGCTCGATATAGCTAGTGTTTCTATCTGACAATTCCTCCGGGTGTTCTGGGGGATCCTCTTCCCAGACGTTGGTCTCGAACCTCTTCTCCGGGTCGACCCCCAGAGACGGCTGTTTCCAGATGACATCGACAGCTACTGCGTCATGCACGTACGCGTGGGCTATCTTGGCCTCAAGTTTGCTTAGTACGGACTCAGTGTATGTTTGTGCAGCGCTGGTCTCGAGCTCTATCGGCTCCACGCCGACGCTGTCGAGGTCAACTGACTCAGCGTCAGCAGTGAACCAGGTCATGGGTTTTGGTCTACTTCTACGGTAACTGTATGGCGCTTTGCAACCGATTTGTTCTCGTGGTGGAGCTCGACCCTGAGCAGACCCCCCGTGTGCTCAACTGCGCCGACGTCGTACTGATCGAAGTTGTCGACCACGCCGGACAGTACGGGCTTCAGTTCTCGTTTGACCGGATCTTCGATGGATTCGATGCCGAGTATGTCGTCCTTCACGACTGCTCCTCCGAGTGCGAGCTGTGCATCGCTGCGTAGGTCGACTCGTCGCGATGGCTCTCAGCGATCGGCTCGTTGTTCGGGTCGCCGTGGCCGAACTCCAGGTTGAATGCCCTTATCAACTTATGAGCCCGCTGTACATAGAGCCCGAACGAGATCGCCTGCTGTGGGTCCTGGATATCAACGTCGGCGTCCAAGTGCTCTGCCCACGCTGCGAGCGTGTCACCGGCCAGTCGCCAGCTGTCACCGTAGTCCTCGTTCTTCTGCTGGTACAAATCGGCGTTGTCGTGGAGGACGTCGTCCGGGGTGGGGGTGGTATCGCCACTCATAGTTCAACACCAATGTTGTCGGCTTCAATAGACGTCGTGTGGCCTTCTTCTCCGCACTCAGGGCAGGGGACAGTTGCAACGAAGACGACCTTTCCCACCCCGGTGTCATCCTTGACGACACCGCTACCTGAGAACGATTCACCGGTTCGTGGACACTCAAATGTTCGCGTATGGTTCATAGATTGCTTTATCCGCATCCGACAGACAGTCGTAGCACAGTACTCCAAGTTCGTCCTGCACGAACAAATCCTCGAGTCCAGCTGGACCGAAGCCAACGTACGTGTCAGCGACGACGATCACTGGAGAGTGAATGATCCGGGACTTCCCTGTCGTGTCGCACGTGGCTTCACGTCTGAACTGGAGCCGGCGGTCGATCTCAAGCTCGGTCACAGGGGTTGTCTCCATTCTATCGTCGAATCCATCCGCCACGCGACAGCTGGATGGTTGGTCCACAAGTGGAGCCAGAGACGCCACTTGGCTGTGTTGAGTGGATACGTCCTGCTACAGTGACAACACACTGCGTGGCTGAATCCTGCCTCGAATCCGAGTGACTCGTCACTCACTGCGAGACACCTCCGTATTACGTGTTGGCCGATCGTGAGACTTAGGCTCACCAACACGCTCTGTGTACGTACAGTTCTCGCAGGCTAGGAGGTCACCCTCGGATATCGTCCCATCGAGTCCAGGATCGGGGACAGCATCGTGGTCGCACTGCGCCATTTCGATTTCCATCTCAAGCGTACGCGTTTTGCTCATCACCGCATTGTACGCGCTTCGCCCGCCGAGGTCGCCGAAGTTGATTGTGACAGTGAACGTGGTACTGTCCACCTCCTTCGAGATGTAGGCGACACTCCCGTCGCAACTTACGGTTGCATCCGGAACAGCTCCCTCCTCGACGAGACTTTCAACGTACTCGGTGTCAAGCCCCTCCAACGTCATATACGCGAACTCACTGAGTGGGATATGACTCACGTCCTGGTACTTCGGACTCCGCGTCTCGTCATCCCAGACATCGAATGCTTTGAGGATATCACGAGACCGAACGGTTGCCCACGAATCACCGCCTGGTTCCAAGTGGACGTCGCCGTTGTTCTTACGCGTAAGATGGGTGTACACCTCGAGTATGTCATCCATCGTTGGGTCAGACGAGCAAAGGTACTGCTCGATCAGCTGCTCGCGCCACTGGATTTCTTGCCGAAGAGACTGCCGAATTGTCTTCACTGTCTCGGCGTGTCGGTGACTTCGATCAGTCATTGAGTTCACCCAGGAGCTCGTCCGCAACCGTTCCAGTGGTGGGTTCAACGACGGAGACTGGCACCTCACCGGACTGTAGCAACTTCCGAAGCCGAGTGGCGCACTTGTTGGCTACCTCGTTGTGGAGGTTGTCGAGATCGAGCGTCCACCGGTTAGAGATGATCTCTTCATAGTCCTCGGCCCACACATCGCGCCAGACGACCAAGTGGAGGTCCTGCATCATCTCCATCTCGACCGAATCGTACTCGGTGTCGGGCGCCTCAATCAGCTTACCGATGTTTTTCTCGATTCGGTTGTTGGTGGCGTGCGCATCCAGGAACTTTTCGTGGTCACTCCGTTCGTCCTGGTCGCCCCCACCACCGCCCGAGCCGTGATTGTTCGACTTCCGCTCGGCGAAGTCGTCGGAGATACGCTTGGCCTTCACACCGGTCGTCGGGTTCCGGAGCACGACGCCTTCTGCCTGTCCGCCATCGGTTCGGTAGAACGACTCGGGCACGTCCCACTCGGACGGATCCGTTCCGTCGAGGAACTCCCCGACGGTCGTCCAGTCGACCAGTGGCGCGGTTTCAATGCCAAGCACCTCCGCCACATCGCACACAGTGAAGAACGACGTACTGGCTTCGTCGTCGATTACGTCGTACTCCTCACGATGCTGCTCACGCTCTTCATCAGTGAGATCCCAGCGGAGCCACTCTCCGGAGACATCCGAGTCGCACTCAACGTGGACGTCGAAGAGGTTGAACTGGGGCATTGCTTGCCACTCGTACTCTGAGATCTGGTGCTGGACCGCGTTCTCTCCGAACAGCGTGATGGTTGCGCTTTCACACGGCTCGCGAGTTGCTGCCCACAGCTCTTCGAGCTCACGCAGATCGTCGGGGTCAACGTTCTCGTCGAGGTAGCCGGTGACCTGCTCGAACATGCCTCCGATATCGTCGACGTCGGTTCCGAGATCGACGTTGCGCGAGCCAAAGCGAAGCTTGTCGCCGTCGCGCTGTACTCTGTAATTATTGCCATCCAGCTTCTCGGTGATTATCAGCGTCTGTTCGTCGTGGTCGAACAGGCCATCCGTGTCGGAGTGACCCGGCCGACGAAGTTTGCCGTATTTCTTGAACGCCATACTGCGACAGAACCGGGGCGCACTGCACCCGGCAGTTAACCGCGCTATCCATCCAATTCGAAGTCGTCAAGCGGTGACCAGCGACCCGTTATTGGCTCGAAGAGCGTCGAGGAGAGCACGTTCTCCCCCAACCCGACCGACGTGCTTGGGCAGCCACAAACGAGCATGTACCCCCGACCAGAGACATTGTAGAGCACAACAGGCGCCCCACAATCCGAACAGTAGACGGGTTCTCCTCCGACGCCTGAACTGACTGAATCATCGCTCACGTGATTGACCGGTACTACTCACTCGTCGGAAGTCAAGCCGTCAGGGAGTTCTCCCTGAATCACACGAATACCACGGCCAACATTGGCGTCAACGTTGAGCCCACCGTCGTCCGACCGATAGACTGCTCCGATTTCAAGCAACTCACTTGCTGCTCGAGAGACCGATGCCTGGGAGACACCCAAGTCCTCGGCGATCTGGAACTGGCGAGTGGGTCCACTATTCTCTGCGAGATACTCTAAGAGTCGTGTCCGAGAGCTCGATCCAGTGAGTTCACTGAACGACCAATCTGACTGTTGAGAACTACTACTCATCTACCCAAACGTATGGGGGTTACTAACTTAATTGTGTCGCAAACAACCCAGCGGGAAGAGCCTAGTTACCGGTTACAACGCTGGAGGATTGTGAATTCCGTAAGTCATCAGTAGAGAGACGATTTCCGTGTGGGTCGACGAACGAGAGATCTTGTTTGCCGACGATGACGTTGAACGGGTTGACGTACTCCTGATTGTCGTCAGTTGATGCCGGACGAAGCCCCGGCATGTCCATCCACTGCGCCCCCTCGGCGAGCAGCGTGTCCGCCGACTGGTTGATAGCTCGACCGACACGCATGATAGCCATCAGCCCCTGCTCGTCCATGTCGTAGGCGCACTTCGTCTTCGCGATGGCCATCGACATGACTAGCTCGTTCAACTCGATCGCGGTGAACGTAGGCTCGTGGTCCGGGTTATTATCGAGTGCCATTCGTTCGGTATCGATGTCGACCGACAGGTCCTGCTTGCCCACATCGTTCAGTTCGACGGCGACTACTTTCAGGTCGTCTGGTTCGAGACTCGGTTGATTGTACTGTTCGTGGGGGCTCAACGGGTCGCCCGTGTGCGCATCAATCGTGATTACTGTGTTATCAGCGATGGTTTCACCGCTCTCTGTATCAACAGGCATCGAGTACGATTCGCTCCCGGACTGTATGTCATTCATACATGTATTTCTACGTGTAGTAGGCATAAAAAAGGACAGGGGTAGCGCTATACAGAGAACGGTGCTGAGACGCCCGCTCGTCTACTTTGAGCCGTACATCGCGTTGAGTCGCTGGTAGACTTCGGGCGGACATGGAGCGCCGGCTTCGATTGAGTTGATCCGGCTCCAGCGATTGTCGTCGTTGTTGTCGGTGTCGAAGAAGACACTCCGACTGTCAGCGCGGAGCTGATCTTCTTTCCACGCGAGCTCAGCAACTCCGGCGTGGTCGAAGTTGTTGTAGTGCAGTTCGCGGACTACCCACGGTCGGACATTGAACGTGGTCCGGATCGTGTGCTTGTCCACATCGTGACGGTGGAGCAGTCCCGTCTTCGGGTCGACGAAGTGCTGGATGTCGACCGTCGTCGCGAGCACGGTGACGTCCTCCAGGTCGACCCCTTTGGCGCGAACCACTGCCGAGTAGACTTCGTTCTCGAAGCCTTCGACACCGAGATACTGGTCTGGGTGCGAGAGCACTTCGACCGTTGCCACGAACGCCTGTTCGACCTCAGAGAGGGTGTAGCTCTCTTGGCCGAAGTCCATGCTCTTGATGGGATCAGTTCGGAAGGACATCTTGACCGCTTCTGGGTCACCCTCGAACTGTTCGACACCGCCCCCACTGACTTGGGACACGTCCATGTCGTCGACGAGATAGTTCTCTGCGTCGTACGTGACTAGGTACGTGTCTTCTACGAGCCAGCCGTCATCGACAACCTCGACACCACGACCGAAGTAGTTGGAAAGTTTGTCGATGAGTCCTTCACGCACGCGAGACTCGAGGATCGACTCGTAGTGCTTGTACAGCTCCGTTGCCTCATCCGTACCGAGCGAGATGCTGGTCTGGTCCGGCTCGTCATCGCCGGGGTCAACATCTGCCGAGTCGATGACCAACTTGATTGCTTCCCGCAGTTCGGTTCCGTACAGCGTCAGCGGTTCGGAGCCACCGTCGACGGTGATCGTCCCTGCCGTATCCTGGTGGAGGAGCTCGAACTCGATGTCGATGCCAGTGCCACCACTATCGAGATTGTCGCGATCGATGAGAGCACGCCCGCTCCCCACGATCGGGGCTCCAGTTTCGAGCCAGTCGATAGTGCAGAGAAGACCGTGCATGGAGTGTTTAGAAACAGATTCAACGGTCCCGTCCGCATAGCGCACGAGAAGTGTATCGGGGGATTCGTCGATGATGCTGGCACCGATTGCATCACCGATCAGTCTATCATTGTCCGACATCAAGTGTGTATATGTGGGTGACGTACTTAGTTGTGTTGGATACAACTGTAGGAAGCACACCACCAAAAACTTGCGTATGTCTTAATCCCACCAGACTTAACTACTCCACAACCATATGCCTATATGGATGGCACCAGAAACCGACGACAGTATGGACCCAATTGAAGGGACGACTGGTAACGTAACGCAGTCACGCGAAGACTTCGAGCCCAACCGTGGCGCCGTACCACGCGAGCTCGATGTCGCAGACAACGAGCACCCGGTCAAGGAGGAACTTGATGGGGAGTACCGACACACGCTGTCCGCGCACGAAGGTACTGTTGGAGAGCGCTTCGCGTTCCGATACAGTCGGGCCGAGGCATTCATCCGTGAGTACCTCGCGAACGCTGAGACGGGACTCATTCGCCGTGCCCGTCACGAGCTTCGACAGTACGACGCGTCGACCTACGACTCAGAGTGGTTCCAGTCTCACGGCATTCCGGAGCTGTTCGACGAAGCCCGAGCAGTTGTCGGCTACCACCCGATCATCGAGACACACAGTGCCCCCCGTGGCTCCCAGCGTGCCCGCTTCGAGATAGAAGACAACGGTGTTGGGGTCTCGATTGAAGAGTTCAAAGCGATGCGTGAGCTGGGTCTCTCACCGTCTCACGGTGAGGGCAAGCAGTTAGGCTCGTTCGGGCAGGGCGTCATGTCCGTGTTCAACGCAGTGGGCAAATTCGGAGAACTCACCCTGACGACGTGGTCGGTCCTTGACGATGCCAACTATCGCGAACGCTTCCGTATCCGGGAGTTCAACGATCTCCCCGGCAAGCGTGACGAGTACGGTACGACGTGGACGGTGCCTTCCTTCAGTGACGAAGCGAAGGATATGGACGTCGACGCAGCCGTTGAAGAGTTCGCGGATGCAATGTACGCCCCGGTCCTCCACCACTCGTACGACGAGGAAGGTGTCGAGACCGGCAAAGAAGAGTACACGTACACGCCCCTGGTCGACATGGTGGACGACGACGAGACAACGTTCGTCTACGAAGATGACTACATCGAGGCCGTCATGTCCCCGTCTATTGATGACCCGGAGACGTTCCTGGTCACTATGCCGATCGAACGAAGCTGTGACACGGGATCGATGGGTGCGCCGTACAAGTTCCACGTTCGAATCAAGGAGGAAGACGGCTCTGTCTACCACTCCGGCTCGGATGGTGAGGACACAACTGGCCTTGTTCCGGTCGAAGATCGCCGGTACGAGAACGAACAGATTGCCGAGCGGGAAGCAATCTATTGGGACCAGTCGGTCCCCGGCGATCTGTTCGCGTACGACATCGACGATAGCGATCACTACCACGTCCCGCCAGGGGTTGACGACGAACTCGTCGGTGCTCGCGACGATCTCGTGCTTTGGGATGGAGCCGACCGTCCCACAGAGCTCGATCACCCAGCGACTGATACCGACCTAAACCCTGTCATCGTTGACGGTCCCCACGAAGGACATCGCGTTGTCAGCAAGCAGGTGTGGGAGTCCATCGAGACTGATGTTGATGACACGTTCGTCCCACGTGGGAATCTCGACCTCGGAAACGTGTCACGGGGGGATCTCACGGAGGCTGCAAACCCCAACTGTGACGTCAAACTCGCGGAGCCGGTCGACGATCGTGACCGACTCAAGGAGCACGATGGCAGTCTGTTCTACACTGTCTCCGCACGCCTGCGTGGAGTACTCAACGACCAGGCAGCTGAGTTGTTCAAACAGCTGCGGGACGACGGCTTCGATGCCTGGTACGACTTCGACGAACGTGAGCGCGAGGTGTTCACCGTCGTCTACGACCACTACATCCACGATGGAACTGAACCGACTTCGCAGTACGTCATGGGGAACGTGGAGAGCCGGTTCGGGGTCACGCTCCCCCAGGATGTCTGCGAACAGCTGACGGTGCTCTCTCGAAAAGTCGAACACGCCAAACGGAACAGCCCCCGTCCGAACAAGAAGGGTGGCCGGTACGATAAAACAATCAACGACGTGCTCCAGATGGCTGGGTCGGATGGAGATGTCTACATGGGTGCGACAGTTCACGCCGGGAAAGCGCAACTCGCCTGGGCACTTGGCGATACCAATCACGTCGTCAGTGTTTCGAGCGCAAGCAAGTACGAAGAGTACACCGAGCTGTTCGGGTGGAAGCCACTGCGCTCGTTGAGTCTCACTGGCATCTCACAGAAGTACGATGTTGACGACGAGACGGCTGACTTGCTCGAGCGCGACACAAGCCGATCGTCACACAGTGGTGGTGTCTCTCTGGACGATCTCGATGCTGCAACCAGAGAGATCAAACTTCGGACGCAGAAGAAGCGCCACTATACGTCCTCGACACCGAAAGAGGTACAGAAGGAACTCAACGGAGACAGTGGATGTCTCTACGGCGATCACTCGACAAACATCCGCCACCTCCTCGTCTATCCGGAGACCGAGTACGAAGGCGTAGAAGTGGGCTCTGACCTCTGTGTTGGCTCCATTGGACGCACTATCGTCCCGAAGTATGTGGCTGAGTTCCTGGAGACAGTCGACCGCTGCTACCTCGTCGAGCCCGACACCGACGAGTCGGATCTCATGAACGAGGTACGGTCGAACATGGTTGATTGCGAAATCGAAACGATCGACATCGACCCATTCGTCAGCTGGGTCAAGGGATCGCAGCCTGTCCACACGGTCACGCCCAACACAGACATCGACCAACAGAGTGTGAGTCTCGACGATGCCGGGGAGGAAACTGCGTGCATCCTCCTCCCCGACCGGCTCCACAACATGGTCACAGGCGAATCAGAGATGGCAGAGTCCAAGTCGGCGCTCGGAACGATCATCAAGTCCATCGTCGAGGAAGATGCCATCGGTGAAACAATAGAACGCGTTGCTATCATCGAGCAGAGCACGATCAACCAGTCTATCCTCACGTGGATCGATCCAACTCGCCCTGACGATCTTGACTCTGTCCAGGCGCAGTTCGGGGACCCACGAGACAAGCTGGACTCACCCACTGTAGTGAGTCACAAAAAAGCCAGTACTCCCGACGTCGAGTCTGAGCGCTGGAAGCCCTCGAACGACGTTGTCATCGATATCATGCTCCCGGAAGACGAGTTCGAGCGGGACACGGATGTCTGGAACCACATCGTTAGCAGCAATTCGTGGAGCATCAAGAAGCAGCGAAACTCGGGGAAAACCATCGTCGACTTGCTGCACCGGCTATCTGAGTTGACTCCCGACGACGAACCAACGCTCAAGAAATAACCCGCTCGCGTTCTCTTTCTAACTCATTTCCGATAGAATTTAGTTCGCGCAGTGTATATGGGTAGATACAGTATGGATATCGGTTTGATACTCGTTGTTCTTGGTACTGTTATACTGTGGTTCATCGGTCTTGGTGTAACAGCTGTTGGTGTGTCGACTCAAGCCACGCTGGGCCCGTACAATGAAGATGAGGCAGACGCAATTGGCGGTGTTGCTGTTCTGACCTACGTGGCGTTCAGCCTCGTTGCACTGGGTGTCTACTTGTAGTTCAGTGCGTATGAGTAGTTTCCGATAGGATTAAGTGGGTCACCGACATACGTTAGGTTGTAATGTCTCTCACAGACATTGGACGAGAAGCTGCTGAGGCGTCCTCAAACAACGGTTCTGATGGTGGCGGTGGAAGTGGTGACTACGAGCGGTACGACCTCTCGAACACTGACTTCACGAAGATGCACCCCGGTCTGACTGCTATCTCTGGCACGGCCGAAGCGCTTCGCTACGTCGGACCCGCACCGAACGACGATGGGTCGTACAACGACGAAGACCGTGGCTGGGCTGGTGTCGTGCTCAACGACATGCACATCCCGGACGACGAAGCCACGGAGTCAGTCTCGATCTTCCAGTCGAACCAGCAAGTTGGTGACGACTACAAGGTCGTGAACACGGACCACGAGTCCATCGACACCTATGAAGCAGGTGTCTCGGTCGGTCAGATGTTCGAGTCTGACGAGGTTGACGAGTTCCAGGGAGACGACAACATCCTCAAGCTCGGCACTAGTGCTGGCCGGTCTGTCATCCGAACGCTCGATGTTGCCGGACTGGCAAACGTCGATGTCGTTCGTGACGAAGACGGAACGCCGGAGCTCTCCGACAACGGGTACCCGATCATGAACGACGCACTGATCGAGACCCACCCGGACAACGATGAAGACAACTACACGCAACCTCGGTACCACCGAGACCCGCAGCTGCGTGACGACCTGGAAGGGCAAGAGATCGTCATCATCCTCCAGCACCTGTCTGCTGTCGACGACAACTACAGTGGCCGTTCGCACTGGGCTACTGTTCTCGCCAACATGGAGGACGATCGTCAGGCAGAACTCGCAGCAGAGTACGCTGACGACCCGTACTACGAGGGTGAAGAACCCGAAGACTTCCTCCAGGAGTTCAACGGCACTGAGTACCTCCGTCTCGCACCGACGACAGACTTCGAGCCTGATCAGGATCTCGTGATGGACACTCGGTGGACCGAGTGGAGCTATCCAGATGATGACACTATCGAAGCCATCCGCGACGAGCGCGGTTGGACCGACACGTAAGTCGGTAGCTTTCAGCCAGTAACACACTTCTTTTTACTACATTACTGTTCGCAGTGACAACTCTGTCTGTTGGTTTTGAATCTGTGTGGTAGAGGTGCTGTACACATAGAACTCCCGTTTTGTCAATACGAGGGACATACTTCTGAATCTAACATATCTTTTGCTGTTAATACCTATTCCAATTGTAGCGCAGACACCCGTCAACTGGGCTGTATCATAAACACAGTAGTATATTCTGTGTGATGTTGAGTTGTTATATGCGTAAGACTTAATTATATTGTGTTCCAATAACTATCTGATGCCAGTACAGTATAGTAAAGAAGAGATGTTAGAAATGCTCTGTGAGTGCAAAGAGCAGCACGGAAAGTGTGCCCCAAGTGACTTCAACATGATGGACGACACATGTTCAGCATCTGCTGTGATGAAGCGCTTCGGGTCGTGGACAGAAGCAAAAAAGCAAGCTGGGATAGAAGAAGATCTCTCTAGCAGTACCGGTAGCAAGAGAGAATACGAGAATCAAGATATACTCCAGCACTTGCGAGAATGCGCACGCCGTAACGGCAAGTGTACTGTTCGAGCCCTCCAAGAAGAGAAAGACTTGGTCTCAGCAAGTGTCGCAGTAGAGCGATTCGGCAGCTGGTCAGAAGCAAAAAAGAAGGCTGGCCTCGAGGACGATCGCTCAACCAATAGTCGCCCCCGGCAGTACAGTGACAAAGAGTACATCCGCCTGCTCCAAGCGTGTGAGCGTATCCACGGGAAGGTAACCCAGAAGACGTTCAATAACGACGACACGATGCCGACGGCTGGTGCTGTTCGCAAGCGCTTCGGTGACGAGGAAGGCCGGAATGGTTGGTCACGAGCAAAGAAACAAGCAGGCGTCGAAAGCAGTTCAAAGAAGTGGACAAACGAGGAACTACTTGAACAACTACGACAATGTGAAGAACGATACGGATCGTGCTCGGCTGCGAAGTTCGCGTCTGATGAAGACTTCGCGAGCCCAGAAACACTACAACGACGGTTCGATACCTGGAACCACGCAAAGAAGAAGGCTGGTGTTGAGTGAAGGCGCCGACTTCCCCACCCACACTACAACACACAAAACTTTTGTTAATTCGGGATGTAGACTAGTGCGTGTTAGATCATCCAACAGTTATTCCTGACGACCCGCCGTCAGTGACGGCTATTGTTCTTGTTGGGCCACCAGCAACTGGTAAGTCCACTATCCGAAATATGCTCAGCGACTACGGCGTTGTTGGGTGCGACATTTCTGACTTTCACAATACTGGACGCATTGTCGACGACAAATGGGTGCCTACTGTGATTAGTGCGATCACTGAAGCAGACAACGAAGAACCTCGTGTGTGTTGTATTGAAGGTCCGATTGAAGAAAACCAAGTACGGCTTGTCCGAGAACACACCGACGCAACGCTTGTGATCAAAGTCGATGCCACAGATCGAGGCGACTACGTCGAGCGATATGTTGAACGCGAGCTCGCATCATTGCCAACAACAGAAGATGGGATGATCTCTGAATCGGATATCACCTCTCTCAAAACAAACGTCTCGCGCCAACACCAGGTTGAAACGCCGTACCCTGCTCACGACGTTGCCATCACAAACTCTGATGAGGTCTCGACGAACGAACTCTCACGTCGGTGTGGGCGGATCGTTCAGTCTGTCTCTAACGGTGAACAACTTCGTGTTCACCAGCAACCAAGCGAGTAGTTACGCTGCGCGTAATCGCTCCTGAGTATACGCTGCGTCTAACCGAAGAAGCCGGACACTTTCTTCGACATTGCGTATTGATTTGTGGATCGCATTGTCCAGTTGAATAGCCATATCTACGTTATCACCCTCAGCATGTATCGAGACAATCTCATTTGTTGGTTTGTGTTCCGCCACAGTAGCAACTGGGCGAGGATCAATTGCCGATCCACACACGACCAGTTCCATTGAGTCTCCACCAATGCGTGCCCATGCCCCCTCTCCCGCTTCTGCGAGGTCACGTAACCAATTAAATACTAGATAGTGATGATGTCGTGGACACGACGTAGATAAATCAGCCGTCGGCGGACTAGTTGTTGAGATTGGTTCATTCATACAGGTAAATTTTACCCTACACATATAATACGTTCGCATATCAACAGTTACCGTAAAAAGTAGTATGGTCTGTTTCCAATAGACATAAGTCAGTCAAATACATATGGTGGCATGTAATGGTTGATACAGTCCCCGTAAACTCTCGGGATCACTTTGCTATTGTTGCTGACGAGGAAGCAGAAGACTCCGACGATGACTTCAATCGGGGCCAATACAGTGAGCTCTACGACATCTGGCAAGACTACGCAGACGCTAACGGAGACCGTGTGTTGTTCAAAGTCCCCGGTTGGTTCTCTGAGAATGAGTTCGGTGCTCGCCGTCCGTTCCTGATCGCGACGATTGGGCATGATGACCCAAGTTCAGGCGCAATTCTCTTCGAAGATGTCCAGATGATAAACATTTCTGTGGTCGAGAATGAAGCGCTTTGCGACCTCCAAGATGATGACGGGTTCGATCGCACCTATGACGAGCTCGACATCAGTGCTGATGATGACTACATCGACGAGTCAGGAAAGACCTGGGTTCCGCGCTCGCTGATGACCGTCTTCCGCCACAACTAGTTCTGTGCCCGTTGTTGGTGTAACAGAGTGTCCACGGTGCGAGGGAGATCTCGAAGCCGTGGGAGGAGATGATGATCGTCCCATCCAAACGGTGTCACAGTCGTGCGTACACTGTTCGTACGACACAACTCTTGGACTCTGTTGGTACGGAAACAACACACGTGACATCGTTGCCACTCTCGATGAAGTAGCGAATGCGGACAAAGAGCCGTGTACGAAGTCAAAAAAAGAAGCGTCGGTTGTTGTCGTCCCAGCAGATAGTCCACGCCCGGTGTACTATGCTGCTGATCATGTTCGAGCCCACCACGCCACAACGATAGAAACAGCTCAGCGCTAAGCCTGTGGCTGTTTAAGGGGTATGTATTCGCAGTGTTGTCTCTTCAGGCGACGTACATCAGAACGTGGGAGGTTGCCATGAATGTCATGGCACATATCACTGCCCACAGTAGTTTCACGTGAAGCCGTTGAGACGATGGTGGAACGTGAGCCATTATTCGGAATCGCCAAGTGTAATATTGAAGCCTTCACCCTGGCTGAACAGGTACCCGAATATTCCGCCCATGATTCCGTGGAGCAGCATGGGGGTCTGGTACCCGCCAACTTGGATATCCGCAAAGAGGGACACCACGTATGCTCCCAGCATCACGACAGACATTAATCGACGAAGTTCAGATTGCTCTAAGCTGGTTAGTCTCGTTGCTACAGACCACCCGAATAGCGCGCCCAAGGAAAACGACGTCGCTGAGACAATTGCATATCCAATGAGGCTTTCTGGTATCATATATAGTAGTAGATCTGTTCAACTCAAAACGAACGACACGCTGTGAGATGTACTCTGCTGCGTACTGTTCGAATGCGACAACGGCGCTTTCTATATAATCAGTAGTCGGGGCGGAAGTGACATACGACTGAGTTGCTATCTAGCTTTCACATGCCTTACAGTCGAGGATGTCCTGGCTGAACTTCTGGGCAGCGTTCACACTCTTCTGGTAGTAGAGGCTCTTGACGCCCTTCTTCCACGCTTCGATGTAGAGCTGATTGATCTCTTTGACACTGACCTCTCCAGGATCGATAGAGACATTGATACTCTGTGCCTGGTCAATGAACTTCTGTCGCTGCGCTGCTTGATTGATGATTGCCATCTGTGGCAGCTCGGACATCGTTTTGAACACCTCTTTTTCTTCGTCAGTCAGACAGTCGAGATGTTGAACACTCCCGTCTTTACTGGCGATACTGTCCCAGGTATCACGGGTATCCTTGTCGCGATCAGCAAGAAGCGCTTCGAGGAACCGATTTTTGTGTGTTGACTTCAGTTTCGCACTGTCTCGCACGAAGTAGTTGGCCTTCAGTGGCTCGATACTCGGACTGACTTGACCGAGAATGACACTGCTCGACTTTGTCGGCGCAACAGCCATCGTCGTCGTGTTTCGACGACCGTACCCCTCGAGCATCTCCGGCTCTCCAAACTCGTCAGCAAGCGCTTCACTCTCCTCGTAGCTTCGCTCCTTGATGGTCCGGAAGATCTCTGCGTTCTTCTCCATCGCTTCCATGCTATCGAATGGGATCATGTTGCTCTGGAGGTAACTGTGCCATCCGAGCACACCGATCCCTATCGCTCGGTGTCGCTTGGCGAAGCGAACTGCTCGCTTCATGAACTGAGTCCCCTCTGTCTTCTGAATGAACTCCTCCATCACTGCGTCGAGGAATCGAGTCAGCGTCTCCACAGCGTCAGTCTCCTTCCACTCGTCGTAGTGGAGCGCGTTCATCGACGAGAGACAGCAGACGAAACTCTCGTCCGACGTGGCGGGCAGCGCGATCTCCGTACAGAGATTGCTGGCATTGATCTGATAGTTTTTGTCCTTGTAGACCTGGGGCTTCCCATCGTTCATGTTCCCTCGGAAGATGATGTAGGGGACACCGATGTTGATTCGAGTCTCGATGATCTGTGCCCATTTCTCCCGCTTTTCCGCGTCACCGTCGACCATTGCTTGGAACCAGTCGTCGCCGACGATTACGCCGTAGTAGATGTCTTGAACTGGGTCACCCTCGGTCTTGATGTTGAGCCACTCATCGAGATCCTCATGCTCGATGTCGATGTAGCCGGCGAACTGGCCACGTCGAGTCTCACCCTGGGAGACGACGTTGATGATAGTGTCGAAGAGCTCAGTGAAGCTATAGCTCCCGTTGCTTTTGCCGTTGTTACTGATTGGCGCCCCGCGCGGTCGGAGCTCACCCAGATACCCACTGGTTCCGCCACCCATCTTGGTCATCTCACCGACTTCTGCCTGAGTGTAGAGGATACTCTCCATGTTGTCTTCGATGTGACTACCGAAGCAGCTGATGGGTAGCCCACGATCGAGCCCGAAGTTGGACCATACCGGGCTTGCGAGGCTGTAGTACCCCCGACTCATGTACTCGTAGAACGCATCTGCGAAGCGCTCGTTCTGCAATGTTTCTGACTCGCTGTTCGGAGTCGACATCATCGAGCAGATACCCTTCGTTGAGGAACTCTCTGCTGTCTTCGTTTAGCCAGTGAAACGGTTCGTCTTGTTCAGCGTCAATAGTGTTGAATTCGTGTCCCATTATTAGAACATGTCGTCGGCAGTGACACTCTGCGTGTGCTTGTTGTATGTGGTGGACCGCTTCGAGAAGAAGTCGTTATCTTTCGTCATCATGATGTCCTCGTCAAACCAACGAGTCTCGTCGACGAGTTCGTCGTCAGTGTCAAACATCGGATCGACATCAACTCTGTCGAGACTCTCGTTGAACCGATTCTGAAGAAATGCGTCGACCTGTTCTCGGGGAAGGAAGTCCAGGTCTCCCGCATCGAAGATCCAATCAAGGATACCCATCTCTGCCTCGTACGCCTCTTGGCAGGCGTCCTGAACATCTGCCTCGAAGTCCTCGTCGAACAGGTCTGGGTTCTCTTCTTTGATTGTCTCGACGAGTTCGACGCCGAACAGACCGTGTATCTGCTCTTCCTTGCTGGTTGCCTCAACAGCGTTCGCGATGCCCTTGAACTTCTTCTCGTGCTTGTCAAAGCTCGTCATGATCAGGAACTGACTGAACAGAGAGACGTGCTCGACAAACGTACTGAAGAGGAGGATACCCATTACGTACTCCTCTGGATCATCGCTGTTTCCTTTTGCCAGATATTTGTCTAGGTAGTCGATTCGATCTTTCATCGCTGGAACCTCAGTCACCTGTTCGAAGTCGTCCTGGATACCGAGAATGTCGAGGAGATGACTGTAGGCGTCCATGTGTCGGACCTCACTCTCGGCGAAGGTCATCCCAACATTGCCAACCTCGGCTTTGGGAAGATCTTCGTAGATATCGGCCCAGAACGTCTTCACTTGTACCTCAATTTGTGCGATGGCCATCATCGTTCGCTTGATGATAGTTTTCTCAGCATCGGTCGTGTTGACCTTGAAGTCCTGGACATCCCCGTCGAAGTTGAACTCGGTATGGACCCAGTAGCTACTCCGAATGGCGTCGGTGTAGTCAAGAAAGTCCCCATACTCGTAGGGCTTCAGTTGGGTGCGCTCTCTGAAGATGTCTGGTTCTGTACGTTCTTCCGTGGTCGGTGTGTCGCTCGTACTCATTATTGAATTAGCTGCCGTGGTCAGGTGCGGATATCAGTATATGTGATTCGGTAGTATATAGTTGGTGCTTTCAGCTGTAGGAATCACTGACTCGGCGTGTCTAATCAGTAGTCGATGCGAGGCCCAAAGTCACCGCCAAGTCCCCCAATTCTTGCGGTATTTTCAACCACGAATACACAAGAAATAAGTGGGTTGGAAACAAAGCGTAATATGGGTCGACATGGCTGGATCTGAAATCACTGCGTTGAAAGAGTCGGTGGAGAGAGAAGCGGAGCTACATCCAGTAGAGATAGATGCAGTGAAGCACATCGACACTGATGAGCCCGGTACAACGCTTCGAATCCTTGAGACCGACGCAGAAGATGAATCAGATCAAGTCGGCTTCCAAGTGACGAAGCCAGAGTCAGATATGGGACGACAAGTTTTCGGCGAACGGCTGGGGGATGGATTCCGAGCACTCGTGGATCATCTTCGAGACGGGGACACGGATGATTCAGATAGTGAGAGACAACGCTCGGAAGACCAGTCGATGGATGCCGAGGACATGTCGTCCGACGACCCAGGATACGGTGGAGAAAAAACTGGGGACACTGAAATGAAGCCTAACCCAAAGCACCCGTCTCCACCAACCCGAGAAGTCGGTACGTTTTCGATCACAACAACTGTTGACGAAGACTCACTCGAGCAACTCGTTGAGGAGCTGGACCGGACGTTTGAGGAGATCACGGACGAGTTCGTCGACGAAGAAGTCGTTGAATCGAATGAGAACAGAATCGACGATCTCGATGAACGTCTCTCATTAGTCGAAGAGAAATTGGCAGCACTGGGATCGTTCGGAGACGGTGGCTGATACCACCACGCGCAGTCGCACGCACAGTCGCTATGAACCAGTCGGACTCTACTCGACAAGCTGACTTCTCAAAAGAACTGAGTGAGCTTGTCAAAACACATATCAATGCGGGTGCCGATCCAGCTACTATCGCTGACGCACTTGCGCTTCAAGCCGAGTTTGCGAGCTCGAAAGCTCCAGGCCCGGACATTGACGGATCTCCTTCTCGAGACATTTCTACTCGCGAACAATCGGATGCTCCCCATTATGGTGATCAGTAATGAGTGACAGTGACTCCAGTGGTGGATCCGTGCATCCACCAGGACAAAACGACTCCTGGAACGCTCGTGGGATGCAAATCATCATCGCCGATGACGACCAACTTGAAAAACAGTTCGTCGACAAAATCCTTGACCGGTTGCTGCTCAACTGTATCCGCTCAGGTTCAGCCAGTGTTCACGTTGAAGATGGACTCAACTGGACGATGAACGACGTAGAAATCGTTGAGGAGTTCCAGACGGCTGTTGATACCTGGAACGTGTACGCTCCAGCCAACGGTAATTACGGCTCTGTTCACGTCGACATTGGTGGTCGCATCATTGATACTGCTGAAATCACAAACACCGAACAACTCGGTGATGTTCAAATGGCGCCTCGAGCTGAGACCCAAACGACTGTTGATGTCTTCCTCGAATTCAGCTGTGTCTTCTCTCCACGTGGTAATCACTGGAAGGCACACTTCAGCGTGAAGCAGCTTCAGTGACGCACAGCCATTCGCACAACAATTAACTACGTTGGACATATAGGTGTGCGTATGTCGCAACCATGTACAAGACTCCAGCTCACGAAATCTGCGACAACCTTGGGTTCACGCCTGAAGAGGCGCAGATGAGCGCTGAAGCCGTCGCCAGTCGAATCGACCGTGTGGACAACTGGGAGAAAGTAACCACGACAGCGGTGCTTGCGGGTGGCATTCGTGTCCATCTACACCAACTCGCATCCGACAGTGATGGCGACAAGTGGATCATACTCGGGATTAACGGCGAGACCATCGAGATGACCCGACTCGTCCCGTCTCTTGATGGTCCGGCGTTCATGGAAAACCAAACGGTGAGTCACGGTCAGTTCGTCATGAAGTACACACCTGAGACTCGGTCCATGTCCAACTCTGAGTGGGACAAGTCGTACGAAGAACCCGTCTGGGGCTACTAATGCGGGTCGCCCTCGATCTCGACAGCACGCTTGCTGCAACGTCACTCACCGCGTTTGAGTTGATGGGTGACGGTGACGAGTATTCGTACGACGACAAACCTGGCCTCGCAGAGAACGTGACGGACGGAACGGTCCTTCTTCGA